>Ga0187779_10002624_pt1 | contig 10974 bp, 8 predicted proteins | sample 1015_Q2_SP10_10__FD_132435 | JGI IMG/M metagenome (GOLD analysis project Ga0187779, IMG submission 132435) | Tropical peat soil microbial communities from peatlands in Department of Meta, Colombia - 1015_Q2_SP10_10_MG | ecosystem: Environmental > Terrestrial > Soil > Wetlands > Peat | place... | reverse complement strand
TGCGCCGCCGTTTGCCGCGATAATCGAAGCGATCGCTGCGTTGCGCCCCGCGGCAACCTTCGGCGGCACAGCCGGTTCGCGTTTCGGCGCCGTCGCTTCGGCATTAAATGTCAGAACGTCGCGCTTCCCGCCTCCGGAAAACAACGACCCGCTCATCGCTGCAACCACATGCCCGCGTCCCGCGCCGAAGCCGATGGTGTTCTTGTTCTTTTCCGTGACCGGCACGCCCGGCCGCAGGCTTCCGGTCATAACCAGCGCGCTTTGGTCGAGTGTCAGGGTATCTTCACTTCCGCCTCGCGCGTCGAGTCCGGCCTCGCGGAGACTCGCAATAATGGTGGCGACAATTTCGTCATTCACGCGCTCAGTCGTGCGCTGACGTCGCTGATGGGCCGGTATTGCGCCAACCTTGCGCTCAAGTCGCGCAGTGTAACCTCGATCGATGGGCACGACTTCGGAGGCAATGGTGAAATCCGAAATCAGAACGGTATTTGGCCTGGATTGCAGGCCAAGCCCAGTTTGCAAACTGCCGCCGGCACAGGCGGCGAGTGCCAGAGCACCCAACACAACGCTGATGGATACAGGACGCATCTGTTGAACTGCTTGGCGAGTGACTAACAGCGCGCGCACCCTACCATAGTGTACCAACGATGGGAGATCTTCGCACGCGAGTCGTTCTACGGGGCTGGCGAGGCTTTCTCGTTCACGGCGCGACGGGCGTCTTTCCGTCTGCGGGCGCGCGCACGATACTGAGCGACGCCTTCCTCGACGCGTTCGATCGGCCGCGTACCCCAGTAGATTCCTTGCGCCAGCGCGCTTCCCAGAATGCCGCCGGCCCACACCAGCTCATAGGGCGCGAACAGCTGCCAGGTCTGGTCGGCGTCAACAATGCCGCGCGCGACAAGTTCGCCGCCCATGGCACTGGTGTTAATGCCGTGCCCGCCGAAACCGCTTGTCAGCCAAACGCCGCGCTCGATCTCACCGATCTGCGGCATACGATGAACCGTGCGGCCGAGCGTCCCCCGCCATAAATGCGCAATTTCAACTTCACCGAGACCGGGGAAGGTCCGCTTCACGTCATTAATGAGTCCGCCCGCGACCGAACGTGGATTGGCTTCCCACGCCCGCATACGCCCGGACCACTGAAGCCGATCACCGCCGACGATACGATAGTGATTGTCGGCGCGATTGGTGTCGCTCACCGCGCCTCGATAGCGCACGAACTCGTGCAATATTTCGCCGATCGGGTTGGTCACCATCACAAACGTTGTCACCGGCAATAGCGTTGCCGCAAGCCGGGGCATCAACGCGCCGAGGTGAATATTTCCCGCCAGCACCACCTGCCCTGCCCGCACTCGCCCGGTCGGAGTGATAATGCGTTTTCGGACACCGGCGGGGTCGATTGAAACCGCCGGCGTTTCTTCGAAGATGCGCGCACCTGCTTTCTCGGCAAGCGCCGCGAGCCCCAGCGCATAGTTGTAAGGATGAATATGAAAGGCGCGCCGATAGTACACGGCGCCAAAATACCGCGAGCTCTTCAACTGATCGCGCACCCTTGCCGTCGGCCAGAACTCGACGTCGGCGCCGATCCAGCGCATTCGTTCCGTTTCATTGCGCAATTCGAGCGTGTTGTCGGTCTTCGAAATGTGCAGCCAACCGTCCACCGGATCGACGCCGGGAATTTGGGTCTCGGTGATCGTGCGCCGGACATAGTCGAGCCCCTGTTCCGACAATGCCCAAAGTTGTTTGGCGTGATCGAGACCGATGCGCTCGACAATATCGTTGATGTCCTCGGAAAACCCCGGCAGCACGAAACCCATGTTGCGCCCGGAAGCCGCCCACGCGACGTGGCCCGCTTCCAACACCGCAACCGACCACCCGCGCTGGGCAATTTCACGCGCGGCCGTGAGGCCCGCCAGCCCGGCCCCGATCACACACACGTCGACGTCGAAATCGACGTTCAGGCGCGGCCGATCGGGGGCCGCAACCCTGGATGCCTCGTACCAACTGCCCGCCGCGCTATCACTTTCGCTCATGAGGCTTCGCTACATTACCTGTTTTGCACCGCTCGCTCAGCGGTACACCCATGTTAGACTGCACCTTCGACAGCACCCATAGCACGACCATGCGCCGCCTTTTGCTACTTCGTCACGCTAAAGCCGAACGATCGGAAGCCGGCATGGAGGATCGCGCTCGGACGCTAGTCGACCGTGGGCGCAAGGACGCCGCCAGAATAGGCGCATATATGGCAACCCATGGCCTTGTTCCCGACCGGGTGGCTGCGTCGCCTTCCGCGCGCACGCAGGAAACATGGAAAGTCGCCGCCGCTGCATTTCGTCCTGCGCCGGCGGCAAATTCTTCTGAACGGCTCTATAACGCAACCCCCTCTGCCATTCTCGGCGTAATTAAGGAGACCCCGGTTGCTGCCCATACGCTCCTTATCGTCGGCCACAATCCCGGCCTGCATGAGCTCGCCCTTATGCTCATCGCCTCAGGCGACGTGGAAATGCGCGAACAGCTGCGCGAGAAACTGCCCACTTCCAGCCTGGTGATCATCGATTTTGCGCTCGACGCCTGGGCCAAGCTACACGGGCAATCAGGCCGGCTCGAGCGCTTCGTGACCCCAAAGTCTCTGTCTGCTTTGGCCGGTTGAGGCAATAACACTCACTCAACGTCTTCGCGAAAACGTGTCATGATCGCACCATCGCAGCGAAACGAGGGGCGCTGTCATGTACAGGAGGATTCTGGTCCCAGTCGACCTTGCCGATACCGATCTGGCCAAGCCCGCCATCACCACTGCAACGGAAATGGCGCGCGCGTCCGGAGGTTCGGTCCGACTGGTGAACGTGCTCGCGATGACACCGGTGATGCTGGCGGAATATGTTCCGCCGGACTTCGATGTCCAGCAGCGTAAGTCAGCCGAGGAAGCTCTCAGTATAATTACGCGTGAGTGTGGCCTTGACCCGGCGCATGTTTCAGCAACCGTGCGTCAAGGGGGCATCTATCACGAGGTGCTTGAGGAGGCGAAGGCGTTCAACGCCGATCTCATTGTTATGAGCTCGCACCGGCCGGCAATGCGCACCTATTTTTTGGGCTCAAACGCCGGTCACGTGGTGCGTTACGCCAAATGCTCAGTGCTGGTGGTGCGAAACTAGCCGCCAGCGGTGGCGGCAATGGACCCGCCGCTATCCTTTGGCCGTCTTCAAGGACTTAGCCCGGGTGCGCCGGCCGACTTGGACATCGGCATCCTCCGTCGGGAGGCTCAGCCGAATGTAGGAAACCCACAGGCTGCGGTGCCGGAGTGTTCCCAAGGTGGAAGGTATGTAATAGCCTAGCTAGAAATGGCGCTGTTTGGGGCTGTTGGTAGCGTCGGGGCTGGAGGCGTTGATGGCGAAGTTGTCGGATCTATTTGGCCGTAAGGGCATCACGGCCGGCGCCGACAAATTGTCCGCACGCCTCGCCGGCAAGAACGGCAACGGCGGCGACCATATCTCCATTGAAAGCCTGTCGGACGTCGGCTCCCGGATGGGAGAAGAGAATGAAGTTCTCCGCAGTCTTCTCTCCGACACCGGACGCAAAATCGGCGAGCTCGAAGATCTCAAGCAAGCGTTCGACAAGCTGGTCGCGCCGTTCAACAGCACGTTGCGCGCGCTTGAGCAGGAAAAATCCCAGACCGTAAGTCTCTCCGGCATGCTGGCTGAAGCGCGCACGGCTTACGAAACCCTGCGCACGGAATTCTATCAGGTCGAGAGGAAAGCGACCGCGCTCGAAGCGGAAGTCGAACGGCTGCGCGAAGATCTTGAGCTTTCACGCGAAGCCAACCGCGCGCTTGAAAGCAACCGTCTCGAGCTTACCGACGAACTCAACGCGCAGCGGGCCCACATCGCCGAACTCGATCGTCAGCTGGCGCATGAAACCACCCAGCGGCGTGCGCTGGGCGAAGCTCGCCGTACCTTGCAGGAGCAGCTTGACTCCGCGGAAAAACGTATCGTCGAGCTTGAGGGAGAACTCGCTGCCGCACGCGAGAAGTTGACGCTGCTGGACGACGAGAAGCGTTCGTTGCAGATCGCGGTCGACCAGGCGCTCAATGAGACCGCGCGGCTGACACGGCGATTAACCGAAAGCGAGAACACGCTGACGGCAACGCGCGCCCAGCTCGGCAAGGTCGAATCCAGCTTCGCCGAAGCCTATGCCGAGCGTGGACGGCTCGGCGCCGCGCTCGACGAAGCGAAAGAACAGCATCAAGCCGAACGCAACAGCCTGAACATGCGCCTGGACGCGCTTCACTCGCGCGCCGCCACCGCCGAGCGGCTGCTGTCCGAGGCGCGGCAAAATCTCATCGCCCGCACCGAAGAAGTGCGCGCTTTCGACCGCAAGTCGGTGGAAGCCACCATCGCCCGCAACAATTCCGAAAAGCGCCTCGCTCAGATCGAGGCTGTGCATGAGGCACGCGAGCGACAAATCAGGGACCATGAGCAGGCACGAATAGCGCTTACCGAGCGCAACAACGCCTTGACCAAGACACTGAAGGTTCGCGAAACCGGGTTGGCGCGCCTGGAAGAAAAGATCGCCGCGCTGACCGAGCGTAACGGCCATCTGGAAGCTGACATCCAGATCAGCCGCACCAATATCGAAAAGCGGATCGAGGATCTTAACTCCGCACTCCAACGTGAACGCATGGAGCGCGCGGTGGTCGAAGGCGCCCTTGAAGCGGCGCGCAAGGATAATTCGCGGCTGCAAAGCGAAGTTGCCGCGCTCCGCTCGGCATTGCGCCGGGGAGCGCCGCTTGAAGACGGGCCGATACCGCCGGCCGAAGCGGCCAATGACGAGGCCCCGCCCAGAAGCAAGAAGGGCAGAACCGTCGAGCATCCGCAAGCCGAGGTCGGCGGCGGCAAGGCATAGACGCGACAAACCAATCATTGTGAACGCGGGACGCAAGTTCGGCGTTATCCCGGCGTGCCCGTGACAAGGATCGGATGCTGATCCCATGACAGCAATGCGTGTGCTTCTGGTCGCCGTACCCCTGCTCGCGCTCCTTGCGCTGGCGATATGGTTCGCGGCGAGTACGTGGATCCGTCTTGGCGGCGATGAGATCCCGCTTTACGGCTATGTCGCTATTGCCGGCGGAGTCCTGTTCTCGCTGCTGGTCGGCGGCGGCCTGATGGCGCTGGTCTTTTACAGCAGCCGCCACGGATACGACGAAGACGCAAATCGTTTCGATAAATAAAAGCAATCGACGCGCCGGGCACCCAACCCCGTCAATTGTGTCTCCAATTTAATGTGCCGATTACTTGTCTTTCATGCCGGCTTTACTTTTAGTTGGCAGCTCGCAGTCTGCGTCCGGCCTGCAAAACCAGAAAAGCGCCGCGTCTCACGGCGCTGGGGAGGCACCATGTGGGATCAGATTTATAATCCGCTCAACAACTCGTTTTTTTCGACCAGCGCAGCCGCGCTGCCGGTCGTTACGCTGCTTGTGCTGATCGCATCCAACAAGGTCAAAGCACACATCGCAGCGCTGGTCGCATTGATCGTCGCCAATTGTGTCGCGATCTTCATCTTCACAATGCCGGCAGGTATGTCGATACGGGCGAGCATCCTCGGCGCAGTGACTGGTTTCTTCCCTATCGGCTGGATCGTGCTCAACGTCATCTTCCTCTATCGGCTGACGGTGGAGAAAGGTGTTTTCGAAACATTGCAGAATACGATTGGTGGCGTCACGAATGACCGCCGGCTGCAGCTTTTGTTGATCGCGTTCGCATTCGGTGCCTTCTTCGAAGGCGCTTCCGGTTTTGGCACGCCGGTCGCGGTGACTGGCGCCATCCTGATCGGACTTGGTTTTTCACCACTGGCGGCTTCCGGCCTGTCGCTGATAGCGAATACCGCTCCTGTTGCTTATGGCGCGCTCGGTACACCGATTGCAGGCCTTGCTAGTGTAACCGGCATTGATCCCTTCCTGCTCGGCGCCATGGTGGGCCGTCAGCTTCCGTTCTTCTCGCTGATCGTTCCGTTTTGGCTGATCTGGGCCTTCGCGGGCTTCAAAGGTATGAAAGATGTCTGGCCAGCCATTCTGGTCACCGGCGTGTCCTTCGCGATCCCGCAATTCCTGATCTCGAACTTTATCAATCCGTGGATCGTCGACATCGGCGCTTCATTGATTTCGATGGCCTGCCTGATCCTGTTCCTCAAAGTGTGGCAGCCGAAGCAGATCTGGACGTCGGCCGCGTTGCGCACGCGCGACGACTCGGCCGGACAAACCAAACGCGCGACCAAGGCCCGGAAAGTTGAATCGGGCGAAATGTGGTTTTCGCTTATGCCGTGGATCATCGTCTGTGTGGTTCTGCTGCTCTGGGGCACCAACTGGTTCAAGGGAATCGTCAATCCGTGGGCGACCTGGAACTATCCGGTCCCTGATCTGCACAACATGATCAACAAGATGGCGCCGATTGTTGCCACCCCGACCAAGGAAGCAGCCGTATTCTCGTTCACGTGGCTGTCCTACACCGGATCGGGGATGCTGATAGCGGCGATCATTTCAGGATTCCTGATGGGCTTTACGCCCGCTGGCTTGATCACCTCCTATGCCCGCACGATCAAGATCTGCGCCTACTCGCTGGTCACGATCTCGGCCATGCTGGCGATCGGCACGCTAACGCGTCTGTCGGGGATCGACGCAACGCTCGGCCTCGCCTTCGCGGCAACCGGCGTCCTCTATCCCTTCTTCGGCACATTGCTCGGCTGGTTGGGCGTGGCGCTGACAGGTTCCGATACGGCATCGAACATCCTGTTCGGCAACCTGCAGAAGATCACTTCGACGCAGCTCGGCATTTCGCCAATCCTCATGAGTGCCGCCAACTCCTCTGGTGGCGTCATGGGCAAGATGATCGACGCTCAGTCGATCGTCGTCGCCTCGACCGCGACAAACTGGTTCGGACACGAGGGCTCGATCCTGCGTTTCGTGTTCTGGCACTCGATAACGCTGGCTTGTTTGGTCGGCGTTTTGGTCATGCTCCAAGCCTATGTTTTCACGGGCATGATCATGCACTGAGCTATCCTCAGAAAAAATCGCTGCAACTCAGCCCTGCATAGAAATATGCAGGGCTTTTTTGCCGCCTGATGTATAGTCCGGCTCACAAAAATCGATCGGAACGGCCATGAACAAGACCCTCGTCCAGGAGCAATTCGGCAAAACCGCCGCCAGTTATCTGACCAGCACGCCGCACGCGTTGGGCAAGAGCCTCGAGCGTCTGGTTGCCCTCACCTCGCCGCAGAAAAGCTGGCAGGCGCTCGATATTGCGACCGGTGGTGGGCATGTCGCTTATACTTTCGCGCCGCATGTCGCGCGTGTGTGGGCGACCGACATCACCCAGGAAATGCTCGACCTCGTGAAGGCCGAGGCGGAAAAGCGCGGGCTGCATAATATCCGCACGGCTTACGCCAAGGCCGAGGCGCTGCCCTTCGAGGACGAAAGCTTCGATCTCGTGACGTGCCGCATTGCGCCGCATCACTTCGACTCGATTCCGGAATTTCTCGGCGAGGTGCGCCGCGTGCTCAAGCAGGACGGTGTGTTCGCGGTAGTCGATAACGTGGTGCCCGCGGGTACTGTCGGCGATTACGTGAATGCGTTCGAGCGTTTCCGCGATCCGAGCCACTTGCGCGCGTGGACTATGGAGGAATGGCGCGATGCCCTGAAAAAGCATCGCTTCGCGATCGCCCACGAAGAGCAGCTCTACAAGAAAATGGAATTCAAGAGCTGGGCCAGCCGCCACGACGAGACGATGCAGGCCCTGCTGCGCGCAATGCTCGCCCAGGTTACCCCCGACGTGAAAGCGACACTGGAGCCGCAGGGCAGCGGAGGCGATCTGACATTCCGTCTCTGCGAGGGCCTTTTTGTCGGCAAATGCTGCTGAATGCGGCATCAGGGGCCCGTTCGTCAAACGGCTGAAAGGGAACGCTTTTTTGGCGTTAACCTTTCATTTACCCACAGGGATTCAGATTTCGTTAGGATCGGTTAACGAGTGATTCGGCGTCGCTTCTGCCGGGCGAATCGGCGCACTGGGGATGACGTCTATGAGCAAATTCGGGGGCTTTTTCGCCCGCAAGGCCGGCCTTTATGACAAACCGGCTGAGCCACTGCCGACCACGCCTACCCTGCCCGACAATGTGCTTGAACTCGACGAGGAGCTGTTTTCGGCGCTCGGCGCCCAGCTCGGCGGCGAAAATGAATCCCTGCGCAATCTGTTGTTAGACGCCAACGCCAAGATCGGTGAGCTCGACACGATCAAGAATGCGGTCGGCAAGCTGGTCGATCCGGTCAGCAAGGCGCTGCGCGCGTTCGAAGCCGAAAAGTCGGAGAAAATCAGTCTCCAGACGGTGCTGAACAATACGCGCGCGGCTTACGGCAAGCTGCGCAACGAAGTTGCCGACCTGGAAAAGAGAGCCAATTTCTCTGAAAAAGAATGCCAGGCGCTGCGTCAGGAGCTCAGCACAACGCAGAACCTGCTTCGCAGTCTTGAAGCGACAAAGGCCGAAATCGCCATCGACATCGCCGCCCGCCGCGCACAGATCGTCGATCTGGAAGCGCGTCTCGCGCAAGAAAGCGGTGAAGGCAAAGCGCTGCGCGAGGAAAACCGCAGGCTCGACGAACGTCTGTCGACTGCCGGCAAGCGCGTGGTGGAAATCGAATCCGAACTCAACGCGGCTCGTCAAAAACTGCTGATGCTCGAGGATGAGAAACGCGCGCAACAAATCTCGCTGGACAAGATCAGCGCAGAAGCTGCCCGCCTGTCGCGCAAATTTGCCGAGACCGAAGCGAGCCTGACCGCAACGCAAGGCCGCCTGCGCCACGTTGAAGGCAATTTCGCCGAACTGAGCACAGAGCGTGCGAGACTCGTCAACGCGCTCGATGAGGCCAACGAACGTCACGAGCACGAATTGACGACCCAGCGCATGCGCTTCGAAGCGCTGCAAGCGCGTGCGACGGCAAGCGAAAAACTTCTGGGCGAAGCGCGCGAGCATCTGCTCAGCCGCGCCGATGAAATCCGCACCTATGATCGCCGTGCCGGCGAGCTCGCGCTGGAACGCGATGCATTGCAGGCCCGCATCGCCGAACTCGAAGCCGAGCGGATCCAGCGTGAGTCCGAATTCAAGGAAGTCGATCAGGTGCGTGCAACGTTGATGGAGCGCAGCGCCGCCCTCACCCGCGCTTACACCGTCAAAGAAGCGTCCCTCGTGCGTGCCGAAGACACCATTGCCGCGCTTAACGAGCAGATCGCAGCGATTGAAGCAGCGAGGGCGTCGGAAAAGCAGGTGGCCGATCAGCGCATAGAGGAACTCGGCGCTTCGCTAAGGCGCGAACAGATGCAGTGTTCGGTGGTCGAGGGCGCGCTCGAAACGGCGCGAAAGGATTTCGCCCGTTTGATGCGCGAGGCTATGGCTCTGCAACGGGAGCAAACCCCGCCTGACGACCCTGCCCGCCTGCGCGCAGCCAACGCTGCCTAGCGGAAGATTGAGCAGTAACGCAATGCCGGGCCATCGCGCCCGGCATTGGCGTTTTGTCCAGTCTGGAGCCTGGCTCTAGGCGATCGGAAGCTGGACCGGCAGCGCGAGGATTCCCTCGCAACTCGTGCATGCCAACCCGTCCTCCACGAACAACGCGACCACAGGCTCAGGCCTCACCAGCAACACCCCTGGCGGAACGCTCCCGGGTTGTTGAGTGTCGCAGAAAAACCGGCGCGCTTTCGTGCACACCGGCATTTTTAATGCATGACAATCGCCAGCTACCGGACGAGCTCGCGCATCGCTCGATCCAACCCTTCCAGGGTCAGTGGATACATTCTTCCGCCCATCAGCTGGCGCACCATCACGATCGAATGGGTGAAGTCCCACTCTTTCTCAGGCACCGGGTTTAACCACACGCAGGCCGGATAGGTCCGCGCGACACGCTCGAGCCAGAGACCGCCCGGTTCGTCATTGAAATGCTCGACCGAACCGCCCGGCGCGGAAATCTCATAGGGTGACATCGATGCGTCGCCGACGAACACGACCTTGTAGTCGTGCGGGTACGTGTGGAGCACATCCCACGTCGGCGTCGTTTCCTGAAAGCGGCGGCGATTTTCCTTCCAAACGCGTTCGTACAGGCAATTGTGGAAGTAAAAATGCTCCATGTGTTTGAACTCGGAGCGTGCGGCGGAAAATAATTCCTCGGTCGCCTTGATGTGCCAGTCCATCGAGCCGCCGATATCGAAAAACAAAAGCACCTTCACCGCATTGTGGCGCTCCGGCCGCATCAGGATATCGAGATAGCCCTTGTGCGCAGTGCCCTTGATGGTGGCGTCGAGATCGAGTTCTTCCGGCGCACCAGTGCGCGCGAATTTCCGCAGGCGGCGCAGCGCGAGCTTGATGTTGCGCGTGCCCAGCTCAACATCGTCATCGAGATCCTTGAACTCGCGTTTGTCCCAGACCTTGACCGCGCGGAAATTGCGATTGGCATCCTGACCAATGCGCACGCCCTCCGGATTGTATCCATAGGCGCCGTAAGGAGACGTGCCGCCGGTGCCGATCCATTTTGAGCCGCCCTGATGCCTGCCTTTTTGTTCTTCCAGACGCTTGCGCAGGGTTTCGAGCAACTTGTCGAGACCACCCATGGCCTCGATCTGTTTCTTTTCCTCTTCGGTCAGATATTTCTCGGCGAGTTTCTTCAGCCACTCGGCCGGAATGTCGGCCTCGATGAACTCGTCAATTGTCTCAAGACCCTTGAAGACGTGACCGAAAACCCGATCGAATTTGTCGAGGTTGCGCTCGTCCTTGATCAGCGCCGCGCGCGACAGGTAATAGAAATCCTCCACCCGCCGCGACGCAAGGTCGGCATCCATCGCCTGCATCAGCGTCAGATATTCGCGCAGCGTGACCGGCACGCCGGCGGATTTCAGTTCCTGAAAGAAAGTGACGAACATGCGGGCAGGATTCGCCCTAGGCACG
>Ga0187779_10002622_pt1 | contig 10979 bp, 10 predicted proteins | sample 1015_Q2_SP10_10__FD_132435 | JGI IMG/M metagenome (GOLD analysis project Ga0187779, IMG submission 132435) | Tropical peat soil microbial communities from peatlands in Department of Meta, Colombia - 1015_Q2_SP10_10_MG | ecosystem: Environmental > Terrestrial > Soil > Wetlands > Peat | place... | reverse complement strand
TTCAATTCCTGAGCCAGCCTTTCAACAAGCGCATGCAGCTTGCGGCCCTTACTGCGAATCTCTCCGTGTCGTTCTTCAAGAAAACCTCGGTTGCCTTGCTCAATCTCTGCTGCCAGTGCCCATGCTTCGTTCTGGGAGATAGTCAGCTCCTCGATCATTGTTTCCAGCCGCTCTCGCTGTTCGGCAGTGAGCGTGGGACCCTGCCGCAGTTGCAGCAATCGAGACAACACATCTACATTTTGCGGAGTTGGTGCAGTAGGTGCAGTCTCGACTGTCCTGGGCGCTGTGTCTCCGACGATCTGCGGGTAAACGGGCACTTCCATGTTCATCGGGTTGCCTCCACCGTGAGCTTCCCAAAGACGCTGCGTTAAAGGTTGTCGCGCATGTTGTTCCCCCTCTAGACAAGCCAGCCATTAAATGTCGAATAGCCACGACGGCTGGGGCTATCGGGCAAACGGCATTCGGTGCATTTCCCTGCGTCGCGACCTACTGAGCGCTTGCTGTCGTTGGCGTGGTACTCTTCGGATTCCTCTTCCTGGAAATATTCGTTCAGCAACCGTCGCAACTGCCGCAGATCCACATCTTCCGAAGCAGATGACCGCAGTCTCTTGCGACGGCGATCCAGCTGGCGCCCCTCGCTGCGTTCTGATTTTGTGAGAGGCTCACGGCGCAGATCCTCATGTCGATGTCCTTGCTCGGCGTTTGCTTCGTCAGCCTCGTGCTCTTGTTCTTGTTCGGCTTGACTGCCAGGATTCATTGCTTCTTCCCAATCCTTGACCCAAGTGTTGGAGAAAAAATCGAACTGCGGCAAACGATCACCAGGCTTGAGTCGGGCCCAGAGCAATTTCCAAGGATCGTTATCAACAGTGGAGTTGCGGATGCTTCCCGTGCGCCAGTTCACTTGCTGCCCGCTTTTCTTTGCGAGTCGTTCGCCTTCTTTGCTCATCATTTGGAACGGATGCAAAAGGGGTTGTGTGATGTCGCTGGCTTTCATTTCTTGTTTTCCTTTTCTGGAACATCCAAGTGTTCCTTGATTTCGAGGTACCAAATGATCGCAGTTAGCAGTGAAATGACGGCTCGACTGGATTCCATCTTTCCATCAGCGAACATCTTGAGTGTTTTCCGCATCGCCATGACGATCCGGCGTCGCTTGTCCCCTCGCTCACTCATCGTTGGGCTCCTCGGGTTTTGCTGGCAATAGTGGTCGGTAATCGCTTTGAGGCAATTGGCCGCCGTTGGCAAGCGTCATTGCTTCAAGCAATTGCGTCAGTGGATCGTTGCGCTCATCGAGCACGGACAAGGTTGTTGCGGGTTTGCCTTCGCTGCGGTCACCTGCCTCTCGGGCAGCAGAGATGTTGCCCTTCCGGGCTTGCTTAATGAGCTTGAGCGCTATGGCTTCGGCATTCGAGCAGGGGACGATTCTCTGAGTCGGATCAACTTCCAGCAGAGCACGGAAGGCTTCCGAGAGTTTTGCGAATCTTGGACGTCCGCCGGGATTGCCGCTTTGGCCGGGCTTGAAGCGGGTTGCGATCCCGAAAGAGTTGTTCTTTTCAAAGGGCTTACCCCGTCCACGACGCCTGAGATGTGGCGTTGCAACCCCCTTCCTCGCCCCCTTCAAAAGTTTCGTGCGCTTCACATTTCCTCTTACGGAAAGTTACCCGCAGACAGGTTCAGTTGGCGCTTTTAGAAAACCCATCGAAAGGCAGGCTGTGTTTCAGGCGGAAAAAGTGGAATGCGTGCGTGTTAGAGGGGCGTTAGTTTCTTGTAGTCTGCTAACCCCAGGGGGCAGGCAAACTACGACTGGGTAGCGATCTCAAGCTCCATCAGTACTGCTGGTACCCGAATTCCGCAGCATTTGGCTTGACTTCAACCGTGGTTTCCTGCAATACGTCCCTATCAGTCTTATACATGTTTGCCCAGGGGACGGCGTCTGCGAACGGAGATTCCAATGCGCATTACCAACGACAGGAAACTTCTTGCACTGATGCGGACAGCACTTTGGGCTGCTTTGATCATATTGTTATTTGCCGGTACACGTGCGCAGGCGGACGATGCGATTGTTGGGTATCCGACTGTGGGCGCGTTCACAGTTGACGGCGGGCCTGAGACAATCGCATATATCCCCATCGGGACATACGAAGGAAGCATGCCGTATATTACCGACTCAGGGGCCGCCGAATTTACACTGTCCGGCAGCGACGATGTGGGCAACATTGTCGTGCAGCTTTTTACTTTTGACTCGAATGCGGTCACATTTTCATGGTCATTGCAGAGCGCCCTAACCGGATCTCCGACCGTTTACGCCTCTGGGGACATTTCCGTCCCAGGCACAGCATCTCCTGACGGCGCCAGTGGGTCGTTTTCGCTCGCAGTGAACACTGACCTGAATCCCGGAACGTACTACCTCGTTGGCAACAGCTCGGAGGTGGGGATCTGCTGCGCACCTGGATTCGGGTGGGTGGCCTCGGATGGAACTGAGGTCTCGAATGGTGGTACTGCTCCCGATGGGGAATGGGCGGGAGGTTCGGGATCTTGGAGTTTCTATTCGTCAACAATATCCGGATGTGACACTGGTAGCCCGTGCGATTTCTTTACCACTTTCGGGATTCCAAGCTCAGTTAGTCCCGCCTATGGAGTATATGCCACACCTGAGCCCTCCACCCTCCTCCTATTCGGTACGGGCATCGCTCTCGTGGGGATGGCAATGAGCATCAAACGCCGGAAGCCGTTTGCTTAGCTCCTCGACAACCCCCGATTTCGCTTGCAGAGATAGAACGCTGTCCACACGGAAGTGCGCCATTTCGAGGCGAGTTGCGTATAGCTGAGTTTTCCAATCCTCCGATCCCGCCGCAATTGCCTCACTTCTGCTGGACTGAATGTTCGCAATGGTTGCCGGCCCAAACGCACTCCTTTGGCACGTGCATTCCGCAATCCAGCTTTGACCCTTGGTCTTAGGCTATTCGGATGGTGCCGAGGGGCAGAGTTGAACTGCCTACGCCGGCCTTTTCAGGGCCGCGCTCTACCGGTGAGCTACCTCGGCACCGGAACAATGAAGATTTTACGGAAAACCCAGCAAGCCGCAAGACGAAAAGCGGATCGGACGAACACACCATCCTTGCCCCATGGTCAGTGCATAGACTGGTCGAATTCGCGCATCCAGTCCTTCTTTTTGAGGACTTCCCGGGGCTTGGAGCCGTCGGCAGGACCCACGATTCCGTCTTTCTCCATGAGATCGATCAGTCGCGCGGCGCGGCCATAACCGATTCGAAGACGGCGTTGGAGAGTGGAGGTCGAAGCACGCCCCATTTCGCAGCAGACGCGGACCGCGTCCTGATAAAGCTCGTCGTCGACGTCATCGTCTCCACCTTCGTCAACCGCCCCTCCCGCGGCGCTTTCATCGGTGGGCGGCTTCAGCAGCTCTTCGTTATAGACCGCCTTGGCTTGCTCACGCCAGAAATCACAAACGGCGAGAACCTCATTCTCGTGCACATAGGGGCCGTGAATGCGATGGAGACGGGATGATCCTGCCGGCAGAAAGAGCATGTCCCCCTTGCCGAGCAGCGATTCCGCGCCATTCGAATCGAGAATCGTGCGTGAATCGACTTTGCTCGCCACACGGAACGAGATGCGCGCAGGAAAATTGGCTTTGATGAGGCCGGTAATGACATCAACCGAGGGGCGTTGTGTGGCAAGAATGAGATGGATGCCGACGGCGCGTGCCATTTGTGCCAGGCGCGTAATCGACTCCTCAACGCCATTGGTGTCCACCATCATGAGGTCGGCCAACTCGTCGATGACGATCACGAGGTAGGGAAGCGGGTGGTGATCTTGGTCTTCGACGCTCTCAAACAGTGAGAGCGACTGGCCCTTTTCGAAGGTGCGGTTGTACTGCTCGATGTTGCGCACCCCGCGTTGCGCCAGCAGCTTGAGGCGGCGCTCCATCTCGCGCGTGGCGTTACGGAGAACGTTGGCGGCGACTTTCGGATCGGTGACGACGGGTGTGAAAAGATGGGGGATATCGGCGTAGAGGCCAAGCTCCAGGCGCTTCGGATCTACGAGCACGAGCTTCATCTCCTCCGGGGTAGCCTTGTAGAGCATCCCCATCAGCAAGGAATTGATGAACACACTCTTGCCCGTGCCCGTCGAGCCGGCGATCAACAGGTGCGGCATCTGCGTCAAATCGGTCGTCCGAATTCTGCCGATCAGATCCTTGCCGAGAGGCAGCGTGAGTTTTGCCGAGGAGTGCGAGAATTCGGGAGACTCGACTACGTCGCGCAGAGCAATCGTCTCGCGGCGCGGATTGGGTACCTCGATGCCGACGGTAGATTTGCCAGGAATTCGCTCGACCAGGATCGATTCGGCGCGGAGTGCGAGGCAGAGATCTTCGCCAAGCCCTGTGATGCGACTGTACTTGATGCCCGCCTCTGGCTTGAACTCGAACGTGGTCACGACTGGCCCTGGATTGATCTGCGTAACGTGCCCTCCGACTTCGAATTCGCTACATTTTTGCTCGATGGCGCGGGCGTAATCCTTCAGCTCAGACTCGTCCATTTTTTCACTGCGCTCGGCATTGCGCAGCAGCGTAGGAGAGGGGAGGCGAAAGCTTGTCTTGCCGTGCGCGATTTTTGGATCGGAGAGGCTTTTCTTTGAGACCTTGGGTGCAGGGGCTTCGTGGAATTCGATCACGACGGGAGGTTCAGAGGCAGCAAGCCTAACACTTTCTGCCGATCGGTCTTCTTCCTCTTGTTCTTCCTGAGCAGAGACTCGCTGCTGCTGGACGGGCGGTCGCCCGGCGATCTTGATCTCTTCCACTTTTTTCCGCAGGCGCATCGCTTCGCGTTCTTCGCGCCATCGCTTGGCGCGTTCGATCCACCTGCCGATGAAACCGTCGGCGGACATCGGCTTTTTGGCCCATTCCACGGCTGCGCGGAAAGAGAAGCTCGTGGTGAGGAACAGGGCGGCAAGCAGGGAGGCAATCGAGACTAGGTTAGCCCCCAACGGGTTGAAGACTGCGCGCAGGCCGTCCGCCAGAGCCCTGCCCAGCAGGCCTCCGGGGGGAAGTGCGCCGCGAACTTCGGGCATGTGAACCAAGGTCAATTCGACGGCCGAAAAGGCGAGCAGCAGTATCGCTCCGATGAACTTGGCCAGCGGAGCCTCGACCAATTGGCTGCGGAACCAACGCATGGCGACGAGGAGCATTCCGATCGGAAGAAGGAACGCGGCATAGCCTGCAAGCTGGAAGCAGAAGTCGGCCAGATAGGCGCCGAATGGGCCGATCCAGTTGCGGGCCGGACTCGCGCCCGTCGGCGCGGCCGAGACGTTGAACGATGCGTCGAGCGGGGAATAAGAGAGTAAGCTAAGCGCAAGTAGGATCGCGACGCTCAGGCCGATGAAGCCGATCAGCTCGTTGAGTCGCTTGTTTTCCGTTGGCGTAAGAAGGCGCACCCAAAAGTCTCCGTGTAATCGTAGATGCCTCACCGGTCCGTCGGGTTAACCAAGCAGGGGGAAGGCTCCCAGCTATGCTGCGGGTCGCGCGGCGCTGTCGCGCGAATCCACCGGGAGGAACGCACCCGACTATAGCAAACAGAGGGCGGGAGTAAACAGCGAACTTTTGTCAGTTTCGTTCTGCAAGTCACGGGAAATTGGCGCCTCAGTAGCCGGAGTGATAGAGAAATGCGACAGCGGCGGCGAAGACGAGGCAATAGATTCCAAACCAGTACCAGCGCCCTTCCTCCAGCCAGCGGCTCAGCCATTTCAGAGCCAGCAAACCGGCAAGAAAGGCAAACAGGGCACCAAGGAGGCTGGATGCGATCCCGGACATCAGTTGAGGGCCTAGGTGGCCGCGTTGCGATTCGAGCAGCCTCCACGCTTCACGCGCAACCGCAGCGGGCGTCAGGATCACCGCCAGCGCAAAACTGAAATCTTCCGCGCGCACTTTGGGAACGCCCGTGAGCATACCGGTCGAGATCGTTGCCCCGGAGCGGGAAAATCCGCGGAACGGAAGACACAACCCCTGCACCGCCCCAATCCACATCGCCTGGCCGGGCGCCATTTCGGAGCCAAGGGTTGGTGGCTCAGGCGCACGTTCTGCCAGCCCGGCGATAAGAATCAAAACACCGACGACCGCCAAAGCCGAGGCGATCAAATCGAGTCGGTCGAATAACTGCTCGACCCAGGCATGAGGCTGATGGCGGAGAAGCCCCTTTTCGATCCCCTCGGTGACCACACCACCGACTGTGGCCGTTAGGACCAAGGCCAGAATTAGTGCAATCGCAAAGTTCTTGAAATCCAGCTTGTTGTGAAAGAACGCCCGCTGCCAGCGCCGCCAGAAATAAACGATCACCGCGAACATCGTCCCGGTATGGAGCATAACCAGCAGAAGGGTGGTCTCGGGCGCGGTCGGATCCATGCCCATCAGCTTTTCTGCGACGATCACGTGGGCCGAACTCGAGACTGGAAGCAGCTCGGCCATACCCTGCACGACGGCGAGGATGATGACTTCAAGCAGTGACATCGATCGAGCTCCACTTCCTGGCGCACGTGGCGATTCAGGGCACGGACGCCGAGCGAGAAATTCGACGGAGAAGCAATTCAACGACGGCCGCGTTAGGCGAGGACCTTGGCCATGGAATATGCGTCGCGGCCGCCGGGATAGTAGCGTCTCTTAATCCCGCGAGTACGATAGCCGTGCCTGTGCCAGAAGGCAATGGCCGAGTCATTGTCGATGGCCGTTTCCAGTGCGATTTCGCTGACACTGTCGGCCGCCAGGCGCCGCTCGGCTTCAGTCAACAGTAGGGATCCCACCCGATGACGACGGTAGCGTTCGAGAACGTCGATTGTGATGATATAGCCCCAATCGTCGTGATGCGTGGTGAGGATGAAGCCGATGGGCGTGCCGCTGGTCTCGGCCACGATGCAATCCGAACCTGGGAACCGAAGATAATTGCGGAGCTCCTGGCGCGAATAAGCGATGGCCGGCTCGTAGCAGGCCCGATCGATTTCGTACAAGGTGTGGAAATCGGAGGGCGCATAGGAGCGAAGGGTGATCTTCATGACCGGCCGATTGAGAGTAGCTGTCGGGGCAGGAATTCGGAAGCCGATTTTGGAAACCCCTCTCGCGAATGGGCCGATCCCTACGCTGCGAAAACCTTTCCATCGCGGTGAGTTTGAGCAGGGCGATTCAAACTTCAAGGATGACGGGGAGGATGAGAGGTCGCTTGGCCGTATGCTTGTTCAAATACCGCTTCAGATCGACGCGAATCTTCTCTTTGATGACGCTCCAGTCCATCTTCTCTTCATCGCTGGACAGCTCGACAGTTTTCAGAATCACGTCGCGGGCTTTCGCGAGCGTCTCCTGCCCGTCTTCGGTTGGCAGGAATCCGCGGGTTACAATTTCGGGTGAAAGCTCAATCTCACCGGTGTGTTTGTCGATGACGATGATCGGCACGACGACGCCGTCCTCGGAGAGATGCTTGCGGTCGCGAATCACGACTTCCTCGACCTCTTCGAGCGAGCCCGAATCGACCATCACGCGGCCGGCGGGAACCGGCTCGCGTACGTGAGCGCGACCATCCGGGGTGAACTCGACAGGGCGGCCGGTTTCGAGCAGGAGCACTTGGCCTGAAACAGCACCCAGTTGTCCGGCTAAAGCGGCGTGCTGGAACAGCTGGCGATACTCGCCGTGGAGCGGGACGAAATATTTGGGGCGGACAAGTTGCAGCAGGATTTTCATCTCCTCCTGGCTGGCGTGGCCGGAGACGTGTATCGGCGCATTGCGGCCGCTTTCGTAATAGACGAGAACGCGTCTGCGGAAGAGATGGTCGATCATTCGAAAAATGGCCTTTTCATTGCCGGGTATGATGCGCGCCGAGAGAATCACGGTGTCGTTTTCGGCCAGGCTGAGGAGCCGGTGATTGTCCACGGCGATGCGCGAGAGAGCAGACATCGGCTCCGCCTGTGTTCCGCTCGCCAAAATAACCAGTTTCCGGGGCTCGAATGTGCGGATGTCTTGCGGACGGACGACGCTGCCATCGGGCACGCGCAGTTTGCCGAGACCGTGGGCGATTTCGATGTTGTCCACCATACTGCGGCCAACAAAACCCACTTTGCGTCCCAGCGAGCGGGCCAGATCAATCACCTGCTGGATGCGGTGAATCGAACTGGAAAAGCAGGAGACGACGATCTTGGCCGGCGCAGCGCGGAATAGCTCTTCGAGGCGCACGACGACGGCACGTTCGGAGGGGGTGAAGCCCGGGCGCTCTACGTTGGTGCTGTCACTGAACAGTGCGAGGACACCTTGCTGGCCGTAGCGGGCGAAGGCATGGAGGTCGAACGGCTTGCCGTCGACGGGCGTTGGATCGATTTTGTAATCGCCGGTGTGAACGATCGTGCCCACGGGCGTGCGAATCGCGAGAGCCACGCAATCAATGGTGCTGTGCGTAACATGTAAGTATTCGATCTTGAACGGACCGATCTCAGTCGTTTCGCCCGGTGCAATCTGGCGTAGCCGCGCGATGTCGAGTAGGGCGTGCTCCTCGAGTCGTCGCCGCACCAGGGCCAAGGTGAACTGCGTGCCGTACACAGGAACATCGAGATCGGCGAGTATGTAGGGCATTGCACCGATGTGATCTTCGTGACCATGCGTCAGCACGATGGCCCGGAGTAGGTGTTTGTTCTGTTTTAGGTAGGTGATGTCGGGGATGACGATGTCGACACCGAGCAGCTCCTGCTCGGGAAACATCAACCCCGCGTCAATGACGATCATGTCCTCGCCGCAGCGCAGGGCGAGCATGTTCATGCCGAACTCGCCCAGGCCGCCCAGAGGGATGGCCCACAACGAAGGTGTGCTGCTCAAGTGGCTTTCTTTCCCGGGACTTCGCGGAGTATCGTATCACAGCGGCAATCGCGAGACTGTGCGAGGTTGAACGGCACCAACCGACGTGAGGACGAACGCAGAGACCGAACCGGCTATTGTTCAAGCGCGATGGCTTGCTCGACAAACTTGTGCGCTTGGGCGATGTGCGGAAGGGCTCGATCGTGCGCACCTGAACCATCGTCCTCCTTCTGGACGTTGTCGTGTGCCTTGTTTAATAGCTCGGCGGCCTTGTTGAGGCGGGCGATCCAGCCAAGATGGGAATCGAGCGGCGCGTGATCTGCGAAGCTTTTGCCGTCCTGGACAACCGATTCCAGCTCGTTGATGGCGGCATCCATTTCCTTGATCGCGCTTCTTTCTTGATCGTGAAGTTCGCCGTTATCCGGATGCTCGATATAGGCACGAGCGGTGCGGAGTTGACTTAGGGCGCTCCGATAGGATCCGTCCTTGGCGGGTGCGGATTGTGTCGCGGCGCTGAACGCCAGTGCAACGACGACGGCCATGGAAGGCCACCTTGTCAATCTCATTTCTGGGTTGCTCCTTCTGATTCCGTCGACTCCTATGAAGAGCGGTCACCCGCCGTCAAACCACGGCACAGGCAAATACCACGTGGCGGCCGATACTGTAGCACTCCAAATTTTCAAAGAAAAGTTTGTCGCGGCGCAAACCTCCCCGAAAGCCTGTAAGATGGGCTGCTCATGAAACGCATCGCAATCCTAGGCTCGACAGGCTCGATCGGACGGCAGTGCCTGAGTGTGGTCGATTCGTTGCAGGGCCGCTTTGAAGTCGTGGCCCTGGCGGCTGGTTCGAACGTGCGCCTTGTCGCCGAGCAGACGAAACGATTTCAGCCGAAGGTTGTGTCTGTCGCGACCGAGGAAGCTGCCGAAGAGCTGTGCGAAGCACTGAAGCCCGTCGGCCGAAGTGCGACGAACGATTCGAAGCGAGAACCGCTACCGGAAATCTTGTTTGGCGCCGAGGGCCTGGAGCGTGTCGCGACTCATCCGGACGCAGATACACTGCTTTCAGCGACGGTCGGCGTCGTGGGACTGCGGGCGACCTATCAAGCAATCGAGCGCGGGAAGAACATTGCGCTCGCGAACAAAGAGGTCCTCGTTGCCGCCGGCGAGGTGGTGATGGGGGCCGTGGCACGAAACGGTGTGTCGCTGCTGCCGGTCGACAGTGAACACAACGCCATTCACCAATGCCTGCGTGCGGGGGCACCAGGCGAGGTCAAGCGTCTCGTGCTGACGGCTTCCGGGGGGCCGTTTCGCAAAACGCCGGTTTCCCAGCTCTCCCAGGTGACACCGAAACAGGCACTGGCGCACCCCAACTGGAAGATGGGACAGCGGATTACCATCGATTCCGCCACGCTTATGAACAAAGGCTTCGAAGTGATCGAGGCCCGCTGGCTGTTTGGCATGGAACTAGAAAGAATTCATGTCGTGATTCACCCGCAGTCGACGATTCACTCGATGGTGGAATTCGTCGATGGATCGATCCTAGCGCAGCTCGGGCCGACGGACATGCGCATGCCGATTCAGTACGCGCTAACGTATCCGGATCGAGTCGCATCTAATTATGGTGCACTCGACTGGGCAACGATGCGTAGGCTGGATTTTCAGGCGGTGCCGCGAGAGAAGTTTCGATGCCTGGAATTGGCCAGGGAGGCGCTGAGGCGGGGGGGAGGGTTGCCCTGTGCTCTGAATGCGGCGGATGAGGTCGCCGTGGCGGCATTTCTGAAGCAGCGGCTGCCGTTTACTGGAATTGCGATGGTGATCGAGCGAGTGCTCGAGCGGATGCCTCAGACAGCGCTACGCAGCATTGACGATGTGCTGAAGGTCGATGAGGAGGCGAGACGGCTGGCTCGGGTGGAGGTTGGCGAGGCGCGAACGAGAAAAATGCGCCGACACTGACGAGGGGTCCTCGAGTGCGACCAGGAGCGTCCAGGATCACCAGGTGACGCAGCCAGCGTATGTTTGGGGATGGGGTGCCTGGCGCTCAACATGCCTATTTGGCTGAGTGGTTTTTCTGTCATAATAATAAATTACGAAAGTGGTTGGGAATAACCCATGACGGATACGCTTCGAATGATATTGGCTGGGGGTGT
>Ga0187779_10002620_pt1 | contig 10984 bp, 8 predicted proteins | sample 1015_Q2_SP10_10__FD_132435 | JGI IMG/M metagenome (GOLD analysis project Ga0187779, IMG submission 132435) | Tropical peat soil microbial communities from peatlands in Department of Meta, Colombia - 1015_Q2_SP10_10_MG | ecosystem: Environmental > Terrestrial > Soil > Wetlands > Peat | place... | reverse complement strand
GGCGGCCTACCATGAGCGCGTGCCCAGGTTGACCGGCTCGTGGACCGCCGGCCGTCGTCGAGCCACCGTGACCGTGGCCTCGGCGGCCCTGTCACTCGCCGTGGCGACCGCCCTGGTCGCGTGGCTCCAGGGCGCGCCCCTCCACGCCCCGAATGCCTCCGCCCTGTACCTCGTGGCGGTCGTGGCGGTGGCCATCCTGGGGGGCACGTGGGCGGCGGTCGCCTGCTCCGTGGCCGCCTTCCTGCTCTACGACTTCCTGTTCATCCAGCCGCTCTACACCTTCACCGTCGGCGAACCGGGCGAGTGGCTCAACCTCGTGCTGTTCCTGGTCGTCGCCGTCGCCATCGGACAGCTGGCGGCCCTCCAGGCGGAGCGCGCGGCGGATGCCGCGCGGCGGGCCCGGGAATCACAGGCTCTCTTCCACATCAGCCGTACCCTGGCCACGACCGACCAGGTCGCCGCGGCGGCACCCGCCGTGTTGGCAGGGCTGGTCAGCGACGCGGGCCTGGACCGCGCGTGGCTGAGCACGCTCGACGGGGCCCGCGAGCGGGTGGTCGCCGATTCCGCCGCGGGCTCGGCCCCGCCGGTGTCAGCCATGGCCTCCACGCTCACGCGCCGCCCCGGGGACGAGCCGGCGCGATGGGTCCGGGCCCACCTGTCGCCCGGGGCTGCCGCACCGCACCCGAGCCCCGCCTGTCTCTACCGCGTGGCGGTGCTGGCCGACGGCAAGCCCGCCGGCTACCTGTGGGGGGCGCGGGCGCGCGAGGCAGGCGATCCGTCGCGCGAGGAGACGCGGCTCCTGGCCCTCGCCGCGGACCAGCTCGGCCTCGCCCTCAACCGGGAGGCCCTGGCCCGCGAGGCGACGGCAGCTGAGGTGGCCAAGCAGAGCGAGGCCCTCAAGACGGCCCTGCTGGACTCCGTGTCGCACGACCTGCGGACGCCGCTGGCGACGATCCGCGCCGCGGCCGGCGCGCTGTTGGATCCTGCCCTGGAGTGGAGCGCGGAGCAGCGCCAGCAGACCGCCCAGACCATCGACAACGAGGCCCAGCGGCTGGATCGCATCGTCCACAACGTCCTGGACATGAGCCGCCTGGAGGCCGGCGTGCTGCGCCCGGAGCTGGAGGTGCTGCCGGTCGACGAGGTCGTGCGGCCGGTCGTCGAACGGCTGGCCGGGCTCCTGGACTCGCGCCTCACGGTCACCATCCCGGACGACCTGCCGCCCGTGCTGGTGGACGCGGTGTACCTGGACGAGGCCCTCACGAACCTGCTGGAGAACGCGGTCCACCATGGCGGCCCGGACGTGCCGGTCGCGGTGACCGGCAGGCTCGGCGATCCGGGGCGCGTCACGCTCACGGTAGAGGACGGCGGCCCCGGGGTCCCTCCGGAGGCGCTGCCGCGCCTGTTCGAGAAGTTCTACCGGGTGCGGCAGAAGGGCGGGCCATCGCGACGGGGACTGGGCATCGGCCTCAGCGTGGTCAAGGGCATGGTGGAGGCCATGGGCGGCCACGTCGTCGCGGCGTCGAGTCCGCTCGGCGGGCTGGCGGTCACGCTCGACCTGCCCGCGGCCGCCCTTCCGCCCGACGAGCCACGGTCACCCACGGAGGCCCGCTCGTGACGGCCGACCACCGCCCCGGCGGTGCGGCCCTCCTCATCGTCGACGATGACGCCCCCACGCGGCACCTGATCCAGTCCTACCTGGAGGCCCACGGCTACCAGGTCGCCGAGGCCGGCTCCGCACGGGAGGCCCTGCGGGCCTGGGATGCCCGCCGTCCGGACCTCATAGTGCTGGACCTGGGCCTGCCGGACGCCGACGGCCAGGCCGTCATCCGGCGCGTGCGGCGCGACGCCACGACGCCCATCCTGGTGCTATCCGCCCGCGGTGGGGAGGCCGACAAGGTCCGGGCCCTGGAGGCCGGCGCCGACGACTACGTGACCAAGCCGTTCGGGTCGGCCGAGCTCCGCGCCCGCGTCGCCGCCCTCCTGCGCCGCGCCGCCGGTCCGGCCGCCGACGCCGAGGGCCGCCTGGTGAGCGGTCCCATCGAGCTCGACCTGGGCCGTCACGCGGTGACAGTGGCCGGCCGGCCGGTGGCGCTGACGCCGCGCGAGTACGAGCTGCTCAAGGTGATGCTCAGCCAGCCGGGCCGCCTCTTGACGCGGGGCCGGCTCCTGCGGGCCGTGTGGGGCACGGCCTATTCGGACGAGTCGCACTACCTGCACGTCTACGTCAGCCGCCTGCGACGCAAGCTGGCCGCGGCCGACCCGACGGGCGAGGCCGGTGACCTCATCCAGGCCGAACCGGGCGTGGGCTACCGGTTCCGCGAGACGCCGCGAGCGGAGGCTGGTCCGGGCTGACGCCGAGTTGAGTGATCGTTGACCGTCAGCGGGGGCCACGACGGCCGTTCCCTCTTGGGCCCGACGCAGAAGCTGGCGGATGACAACGTCCCGTTCGACGGGGCGACCACCCGCACGGAGGACCACACCTTCTCATCCATGAGCAAGATCCTTGTCGCCTACGACGGCGGCGAAGTCGGCCAGGAAGTCATCGCGACGGCGGCCCGGCTGGCCCGCGCCACGAATGCCGAAGTCGGCGTCATCAGCGTCGTCCCGCTCGTTCCCCTGCGGGGCGGAGAAACCGTGAACCCGTGGGATGACCAGAGCGTCCATCGGGACCAGTTGGCCGAAGCCAAGTCGCAGCTCGAGGCGCGGGGCATCCGGCCCCGCCTGATCCAGAAGACCGGCCATCCCGCCCGGCTCGTCGAGTCGATCGCGGAGAGCGAGGGGTACGACACGATCGTGGTCGGTCGCCCCGCCCCCGGCCGTGGCCTGGCCCGGCTGCTCCGGGGCAGCGTCGGCTGGCACATCGTGGAGCACGCCCGGGCGACCGTCATCGTCACTCCCTGAACCGGCGGACGCGGCCCGGGTGAACCCTCCTCCCGGTCCCGCTCGATCCGCCTCGACGGCCTGCCCCGTCGAGATGACGCCACCCGGCGACGGGTGGCGTCATCGGTTTCTCCGGCGCCCGCCGGGCCGCTCAGGGCGTGGTGTGGCCGGCCAGCATCGCCAGGTGCTCGGCGATCGGTCCCAGGGCCAGCGCGGCCAGATAGGACAGCGCGCCGACGATGATGATCGTCCCGCCCAGGAAGGCGCCGAACATGGCCGACCCGGTGGGCAGCGTTCCCAGCGACCGCGGGACCTGCCGTTTGGGGCCCATCGACCCGGCGATGGCCAGCATCGGGATGAGGGTGCCGAAGCGTCCGGCCAGCATGGCGAACGACCCTACGACGTTGTAGAAGACCGTGTCCCCGGTGAAGCTGGCGAAGGCCGAGCCGTTGTTGCCGTTCATGGACGCGAACGCGTAGAGGACCTCGGAGAAGCCGTGGGGCGGAGGGTTGGCCGGGCCGGCCTGGCCGGCCGGCACGCTGACCGACAGGCTCACCAGTCCGAGGACGGCGATGGCCGGCACCAGGACGGCCAGCACGAGCATGCGCATCTCATAGCTCTCGACGCGCTTGCCCAGGTATTCGGGCGTCCGCCCCACCATCAGGCCGCCCAGGAACACCGACAGGATGACGTACACGAGGATTCCCGTGATGCCGCTGCCGACGCCCCCGGGGGCCACCTCGCCGGTGAGCATGAGGGCCATCGCGATGCCCCCCGACGCTGGGCTCAGGCTGGCGTAGGTCACCGGGGGCGCCCCGGTCGTGGTGGCCGCCATCTGCGCCGCCGACAGGCCGCCGACCTCGGCGCCGATGCGGACCTCCTTGCCTTCCATGTTGCCCGCGGCGACCTGGTCGACCGAGGCGGGTAGGCGCGGGTTGCCGGCTCCCTCCAGGGCCATCGCCCCCAGCGACGCCGCCACGAGGATGCTGGCCATCACGGCGAACAGCACCCAGCCCTGGCGAGCGTCCTTCACGTAGCGGCCGAACGTATAGGTGAGGGCGAAGGGGATCAGCAGGTTGAGGACCAGGTCCAGCCAGTCGGACAGGCCGGTCGGGTTGAGGTAGGGGTGTGCGCCGTTGGCGTTCAGGTACCCGCCCCCGTTGGACCCCAGGGTCTTGATCACGTCCTGGGACGCGATGGGGCCGAGGATCAGGGTCTGGCTGGCGCCCTGCAGGGTGGTCACGGTCTGCGGGCCGGCCAGCGTCTCCGGCACCCCCTGCGCCACCAGGAGCACGGCCCCCACGAACGAGATCGGCAGGAGCACGTAGAGCGTCGCCCGGGTCAGGTCGACCCAGAAGTTGCCCAGCAGGTGCAGCCGCGAACCCAGGCCGCGGGCGACGGCCGCGGCGGCGGCGAGCCCCCCCCGCGGCGGCGAGGAAGTTCTGCACGGTCAGGCCCATCATCTGAGTCAGCTGCGAGACTCCCGTCTCGCCGGCGTAGTTCTGCCAGTCGGTCGTCGTGGAGAAGCTGACGGCCGTGTTGTAGGCAAGCTCCGGCGCGACCGCCCCGGCGCCGGTGGGGTTCAGGGGCAGGCTGCCCTGCAGGCGCTGGATGAGGTACAGCGCGGCGATCGAGACGAAGGTGAACACGAGCAGCGAGGCCGTGTACGCCTTCCACGACTGCATCTCCCCGGGATCGATCCCCGCCAACCGGTAGATGGTGCGCTCGACCGGCCGCAGGAACGGCGACAGGACGTTGTGGTGGCCCTCCATCGCGGCGTGGATGTAGCCGCCGACGGGTGGCGTGAGGGCCAGTACCGTCAGCATAACGGTGGCCAGGGTCAGGATGCCGGCGATGGTCACGGCGCGCGGCCCCGCCCGAGCAGGCGCGACCGCCGCCTACGTGGGACCGCGCTCGCGTTCACGGATCGAGTTTGCCCATGGCCCCAAGCGGCGACCCGGCGACGGGCCCTTCGAGCGCTCAAGGATGGCTAAACGATCCGAACGGCTCGCAGAGGCGAGTCGGGTATGGCACCCTCCCGTCCGACCCACCCGCATGCGAGCCCGACGCGAGCGCCACGAGGGAGGCGATGACGACTCAACGAGCCAGCCATGAGCGGGTCCCGCGGGCGGCGACGGAGGCTGCGTTCCTGGGCACGCTCGCCGGCGGCGACGTCGAGCGGGCCGGCCAGATCGCAGCGTCCTGGCCGCGAGCTCAGCTCGCCGGCGTGCTCCGCGACCTGGAGCCCGGGCAGGTCATCGCTCTATATGCGGGCCTGGGGGCCGGCACGCTCGCCGGCCTGCTGCGCCAGCTGGACGCGGCGGACGCGGCGGTGGTCCTGATGGGGCTGACGGACGCGCAGGTCGCCGACGTCGTCGATGAATTGCCGGCTGACGAAGCGGCCGACGTGATCGCCGCCATCAAGGCGATCGCACCGGCGCGGGCCAGGCCGATCCTCGTCGAGATGGACCGCGCGGGCGACGTGCAGGCCCTGCTGGCCTTCCTGCCCGACACGGCCGGCGGCCGCATGACCAGCGACTTCGTGGCCGTCCGGCCCGAGGCCACTGCCGCAGAGGCGATCCAGGCCGTGCGCGACCGCACGAAGGACCGTGGCAGCGAGTTCCGCAGCTACATCTATGTCACCGATGCGTCACGGCAGCTCCTGGGCGTGGCGCCCCTCTATCGCCTGATCATGGTCGACCCGGCCACGACCATCGGCGATCTCATGGCCCCCGACCCAGTGCGTGTGATGGGCACCGACGATCAGCGCGACGTCGCGGCCGCCTTCCGCGAGCACCACTTCCTGGCCGTGCCGGTTGTGGATCTGGAGGGCCGCCTCATCGGGGTCATCACCGCCGACGATGTCGCCGACGTGCTGGACCAGGAGGCGACCGAGGACATGTACCGCATGGCCGGCGTCGGCGTCACCGAGCGGGCCACCAGCCCGATGCTCGAGTCGGCGCGCCGGCGTGTGCCGTGGTTGGCCTTCAACATGGTCTGGTCGCTGGGTTCCGCGGTCGTCATCAGCTTCTTCGAGCCGACCATCGAGAAGGCAGCCGTCCTGGCCGTCTTCATCCCCGTGATCACGGGTCAGGCGGGCAACGCCGGCATCCAGACGGCGACGATCGTGATCCGCTCGCTGGCCCTGGGGGACGTCTCCCCCAAGGACACGCTATCGGTGCTCCTGCGGGAGTGGGGCGTCGGCCTGATCAAGGGCGTCATCTTCGGGACGGCCCTCTTCGTGATCGCGCTGGTGTGGAAGGGCAACCTGGCCCTCGGCGTCATCGCCGGGACGGCCCTCTTCCTGAACATCGCCGTCGTCGCGTCCACGACCGGCGTCCTCCTGCCGATGACCCTGCGCCGCATCGGCATCGATCCGGCCACCATCGCCGGCGTCTTCGACACGATGTTCTCCGACCTGCTGGGCAACCTGCTGTACCTGGGCATCGCCACGGTGCTGATCAGCTGGCTGTTGTAGGGGGGCTAGCGACGGGGTGCGGCCTGCTCCGGTCCCTCGCGGCGGTAGGGCACGTCGAGGACCACGATGTCCTGCCGCCCCACGAGGGCGGCGCGGATCCGTCGCGAATTCTGGTTGTACAGGAAACGGCCCCACCAGTGCGGGGCGACGTACTCGGGGATGAGGACGATCGTGACGCCCTTCGGATGCTCGGCCTGCGACACCTCGAGGTAGCGCACGAACGGCTTGACCAGCGAGCGATACGGGGATTCGACGATCACCACGGGCGCATCCGGCACCTGCCGCTCGATCCGCTCACGGAACCGTTCGCCGTCGGCGAGATCGGTCGTTACGTGCACCACGTCGACCTCGCGCGCCATCGTCATGCCCACCCGGATCGCCTGCACCACGGCACGCGTGAGGGCCGGCGCGGCAACGACGATCCGCTGTGAGCGGGTGGGGTGCGGGATGACCACGTCGGAGCTGACGTCCAGGCCCTGTGCCTCCAGCACATAGGCGTGGTGGATCGCCAGCATGACCACGACGAGGACGGGCACGACGACGAAGATGATCCAGGCGCCAAGGGCGAACTTCGCGACGGCGAAGATGACCACGACCACCGCCGTGGTCGTCGCCCCCAGGCCGTTGAAGAAGGCGCTGCGGCGCCATCCTGACCCTCGTTCCCGGAACCAATGGCGCACCATGCCGGCCTGCGAGAGGGTGAACGCGGTGAAGACGCCCACGGCGTACAGGGGGATGAGCGCTTCGACCTTCCCGGAGAACGCCACCACGAGGGCGATGGACACCACCGCGAGGGCCACGATGCCGGCGTTGAAGGCGAGGCGCTCGCCGCGGAACGCGAACTGCCGCGGGAAGTAGCCGTCCTTGGCCAGGATCGAGGCCACACGGGGGAAGTCCGCGAAGCTGGTCTGGGCCGCTAGGACCAGGATGCCCATCGTCGACAGCTGCAGGATGAACCACAGCGGCCCGGTGCCGTACACGGCCCGCCCGATCTGGGAAAGGACGGACTCCCCGCTGGCCGCAGGCAGCGCGCCGGAGACGTGGGCCAGGAAGGAGGTCCCCAGGAACATCGTGCCCAGCAGGAGCGACATCGTGAGCATCGTGGTGCGGGCGTTCCGCCACTCCGGGGGCTTGAAGGCCGGCACGCCGTTGGCGACCGCCTCCGTGCCGGTCATGGCCGAGCAGCCGTCGGCGAAAGCGCGCAACAGGAGGAGTACGCCGAACGTCTCAACCGGGACTTGGGCCGGCACGACGTCGGTCACCGTCGGCGGCTGGCCGAGGATCGTGCGCAGCACGCCGAGCGTGATCATCAACAGGGCGCTACCCAGGAAGATGTAGGTCGGCGCGGCGAAGATCGTGCCGCTCTCGCGCAGCCCTCGCAGGTTCACCACCATCACGATGAGGATGGCCAGGACGATGGCCGGCACGGCGACCGGTAGGAGCGGCGGGAACAGCGAGTAAAGGGCCTGGACGCCGCTCGACACGCTCACCGCCACGGTCAGGACGTAGTCCGTCAGCAGCGCGGCGGCCGCGACGAGGCCCGGCACGACCCCCAGGTTGGCGTGGGCCACGATGTAGCTGCCCCCGCCGTTGGGATAGGCCCGGATCGTCTGGCGATAGGACAGTGTCACCAGGGCCAGCACGCCGACGATGGCGAAGGAGATCGGCAGCAGCCAACCGAAGGCGATCGTCCCCACCCCCAGCAGCGTGTAGAGGCTGGCTTCGGTGGCGTAGGCGACCGACGACATGACGTCGGATGAGAAGACGGGCAAGGCCTTCCACTTGGGCAGGCGCTCGACGATCTCCTCCTCACTCGACAGGGGCCGGCCGAAGAGGATGCGCCGCGCGGAGGCCGCCGCCCTCCCCACCGGCGTGCCAGGCTCCTCGGCCGCCAGGCGCGCCTGGATGACCCCCGGTGCCTGGTAACGGAAGTACTTGTGCTGGGGGCGCTCGATGAGGACGCGGCGGTCGCCGGGCTTGACCCCGGGGAGCTGCTGACGCGAGTCGCTCATGGCGCGCCCCGAGCGACCATCTCTCCCACCCGCCAATCATACGGGCGTCATCCCGGCGACCCGCGCGCCCCGGGCTTGAGCGATCGTTGAGCGCTTGAGGCGTGCGGGGGGCCGTCCTTTCTTGGGGCCGCGACTACCGTCAAGACATGGATGACCCGTCCGACGTGGCTGCACGTCCCGCCGGATCCGAACTGGATCGCGGCGAGACCCGTCGCGCGATCGTCCGGGAGATGCGCCTCGTCGAGCAGGCCATCGCGCTGGTGGCCTCAGGTGGCGCCCCCCGGGTGACCGTCGGCGGGTTGACCTTCGGCGCCCAGATCCTGCCCCAGGTCGCGTCCCTCGCCCAGCGGCAGCAGGTCCAGGTCCACGAGCTTTGGTCACCCTGGTCCGACATCTGCCAGGTGGAGGTGCGCGCGGGTGCCTGACATGGCGGCCGCATCCGGTCCCCTGCTGTTGGTGGACGACGACGAGGCCTTCGTGGACCTCGTCAAGCGCCAGCTGGAGGCGCGAGGCTACCGGGTCGTCACGGCAGGCACGATCGAGTCCTGCCGCCAGCAGCTGGACCGGGGCCTTCGGCCGGCGCTCCTGCTGCTGGACATCAATCTGCCGGCGGAGTCCGGCTGGTCCCTCCTACGGGAGGGCCGGCTCAAGGAAGCCGGCTCGCCGCCGGTGGTGATCCTGAGCGGCACGGAGATCAGGCCGCAGCGGCTGCGCGAGTTCGGCGTGGCCGGCTACCTGCCCAAGCCCGTGCCGATGGCGCTGCTGATCTCCTGTGTCGCGCGGTTCACCGGGCAGCCGGGCGGCGCGGTCGACTAGTCGGATTCGAGAGAGGTGTTGGGGTGACCGATATCCAGATCCTGATCATCGGGCTGTTCTCCGCAGCTGCCTTCGCCGGCTTCCTGTGGCTGTGCGACCGGGTGCGCTGATGAACCCGCTCGACCTGATCGCCGGCATCGCCAGCGCCCTCGTCTTCGTCTACCTGCTGTGGGCGCTCCTGCGCCCCGAGGACTTCTAGCCCATGGCCCCCAATGAATGGTTGAGCCTGTTCGCCGTCGCCGCGGCCGTCCTCGTGATCACGCCCATCCTGGGCAACTACATCTATTACGTCATGGAGGGCCAGCGGACTTTCCTGAGCCCGGTGCTTCGCCCCGTCGAGCGAGCGGTCTACCGCGTGTGCGGCATCGACGAGACCGCCGAGATGGGCTGGAAGAGCTACACGGTGGCCGTCCTGGTGTTTGCCGCCGTGGCCATCATCGCCGGTTATATCGTGCTCCGGATCCAGGACATCCTGCCGTTCAACCCGACGAATGCGGCACCGATGTCGCCAGACCTGTCATTCAACACGTCGGTCAGCTTCGAGACGAACACCAACTGGCAGAACTACTCCGGTGAGACGGCGGCCAGCTACCTGTCGCAGGCCGGCATGCTCGCCGTCCGCAACTTCACCTCGGCGGCGACCGGCCTGGCCGTCGCCATCGCCCTCGTCCGTGGCCTGACCCGTCGCAGCGCCAAGACCCTTGGCAACTACTGGGTCGACCTGACCCGCGGCGTGCTGTACATCCTGCTGCCGATCTCGATCGTCGGTGCGCTCGTGCTGGTCTGGCAGGGCGTGCCCCAGACCTGGAACCCCACGGCTGTCGTGACCACCCTCCAGGGCGCCGTCCAGAACATCTCGCTCGGCCCCATCGCCTCGCAGGAATGGATCAAGGACATGGGCAACAACGGCGGCGGCTTCTTCAACGCCAACTCGGCCCATCCCTTCGAGAGCCCCACCGGCCTGACCGATCTCCTCGAGATCGTGGTCCTCCTGATGTGCTCGTTCTCCCTCACCTGGACCTTCGGCCGCTACGCCGGCAACCAGCGCCAGGGCTGGGCCATCTTCGGCGCCATGGCCGCCATCCTTGTCGTCGGGGCGGTCATCGCCATGCACGGCGAGGCCGTCGGTAACCCGCTCTTCCCGGCCGGCGTCGACCAGGCGCTCGGCAACATGGAAGGCAAGGAGGAGCGCTTCGGAGCGGCCGTCGGCGGCCTCTTCGCCGCGGCCACGACGGGCACCAGTACCGGCGCCATCAACTCGTGGCACGACAGCTTCCAGCCCATCGCCGGCCTCATCCCGATGTTCAACATCGAACTGGGGGAGATCGCCCCGGGCGGCATCGGCGCGGGTCTCTACGGGATGCTCGTGATCGGCGCGATCCTGGCCGTCTTCATCGCCGGCCTGATGGTCGGACGCACGCCCGAGTTCCTGGGTAAGAAGGTGGAGAGCTATGAGATCAAGATGGCCATGCTGGTGGCGCTCGTCCTGGGGGCCAGCATCCTGGGCTTCACGGCGCTCGCCACGGTCTGGCCGGAAGGGCTGGCCGGGCCGCTCAACAAGGGCCCCCACGGCTTCAGCGAGATCCTCTACGCCTACTCCAGCCAGACCGGCAACAACGGCTCGGCCTTCGCCGGCCTGACCGGCAACACGCCCTTCTACAACATCACTGGGGCCTTCGCCATGCTGGTCGGCCGCTACGGCATGATCGTGCCGATCCTGGCCCTGGCCGGCTCGATGGCCGAGAAACGGCGCGTCGCGCCGTCCCTTGGCACCTTCCCGACCACCGGGGTGCTGTGG
>Ga0187779_10002619_pt1 | contig 10986 bp, 8 predicted proteins | sample 1015_Q2_SP10_10__FD_132435 | JGI IMG/M metagenome (GOLD analysis project Ga0187779, IMG submission 132435) | Tropical peat soil microbial communities from peatlands in Department of Meta, Colombia - 1015_Q2_SP10_10_MG | ecosystem: Environmental > Terrestrial > Soil > Wetlands > Peat | place... | reverse complement strand
TCAGGTGCATCACATCGACGCCGAAATCACCTGGCCTGGCAACACCGGCGAGCGCGTTCATGTTCGCTCCGTCCATGTATAGCAGCGCTCCCTTGGCATGCAGGATCTTCGCGATTTCAGAAATGCGTTCTTCGAAGATGCCCAGTGTCGAAGGGTTCGTGATCATAAGCGCCGCTACGTCGCCGGTCACCTGCTCCCTCAGTTTTGTGACATCGATTTGGCCTTCTGCATCCGACTTGACGTGCTCCACCTGGTAGCCAGACATAACCGCTGTCGCGGGATTTGTGCCGTGCGCCGAATCCGGGACGAGCACTTTGCTGCGGCAGCCCCCTTGACTGTCCAGATAGGCGCGGATGAGCAACAGCCCGGTCAACTCTCCTTGTGCTCCTGCCGCCGGCTGCAACGTGATGGCGTCCATGCCCGTGATTTCCAGCAAACACATTTCGAGCAGCCGCAGAATCTTGAGACACCCCTGTGAAAGACCCACGGGCTGTAGTGGATGCTCTGTCGCAATGCCATCGAAACGCGCGACCCATTCGTTCACCCGCGGGTTATATTTCATTGTGCAAGAACCGAGCGGGTACATGCCCAGATCGATTGCGTAGTTCCAGGTCGAAAGCCGCGTGAAATGACGCAGGACCTCAATCTCGCTCACTTCGGGGAATCCGGCCACTCCGCTCGAGCGATGATGTACCCCGAGCGCTTCTCGAGGATCTGTCTTGGGAACATCGAGGCGGGGCAAGTCAAAGGCTCGTTTCCCGGGCGAGCTTTTCTCAAAGATGAGCCCCTCATTTTGATTGACGTGGGTCGACGCCTTTGTGATTTTGCCCATTTTTCTCGCATTCTTAGTGATCGCGTAGAAGCACCCTTCGGAGAGCAGAGACAAAGCTTTCAATCTCTTCCCGACTCGCGATTTCCGTGACACACACGAGCGCATGGTTGCTGAGCGTTGGGTATCTCGATTCGACTGCCAGCGGGCCGATGATCTTATCTGCGAGGAGTTGTCGGTTTACCGCCTCGACTGACTGGGGAAGCACGATGGTAAATTCGTTGAAGAACGGAGCGTCAAAGGCACGCCGAACGCCCGGGATCGTCATCAATTCGCCTAGAGCAAAGTGCGCCTTCGAGAGGTTCTGCTCGGCCATCTCCCGTAGCCCCTCCTTGCCAAGCAAAGTTAGATGCACGGTCGCGGCCAAGGCGCAGAGGGCTTGATTGGTACAGATGTTGGAGGTCGCTTTTTCACGGCGAATGTGCTGCTCGCGTGTCGCAAGCGTCAGCACAAAACCCCGGCGGCCCTGGGCATCCGCCGCCTGCCCTGCCAGACGTCCCGGCATCTGGCGTACGAACCTTTCCTTCGTGGCGAGGACCCCGACATACGGCCCTCCGTAGCTGGGCGTGAGACCGAAGCTCTGTCCTTCCAGCGCCACAATATCCGCATCGTCTGGGGGACGCAGGAGGCCGAGCGAGACACCCTCTGTGACCGCAACGACGAGCAGCGCCCCTGCGCGATGCACACGTTCGGCAAGCTCGGGTGAGTACTCAATCGCGCCGAAAAAGTTGGGTGACTGAACAACCACAGCCGAAACATCATCCCCGAGTGCGGCTTCCAGTCGATTCCAATCGATCCGACCGTCGGGGCCAAAGCCGACTTCTTCCACTTGGAGAGGCGAATTTCTCAGGTAGGTCCTGAGCACATCGCGATACTCCGGGTGGAGCGAATGAGCCACCAAAATGCGCCGACGCTTCGTCAGCCGTTCGGCCATCAGCACGGCTTCCGTTGTCGCCGTCGACCCATCCCACATCGACGCATTGGCAACCTCTTGTCCCGTCAGCTGGCACATCAATGTCTGAAACTCGAAAATGGCCTGCAGCGTGCCCTGCGAAATTTCGGCCTGGTAGGGAGTGTAGGAAGTCAGGAACTCGCCTCGTTGGATGATCGTCTCTGTGATCACCGAACGCAAGTGTCGGTAAACGCCTGCTCCGAGAAAGCTTGTATAACCCTGGGAGGTCTCGCGTGAGCGGTTTTTGAAATATTCGATCACCTCCGCTTCCGAGTAAGGTCCCGGCAGCTTCAGTGCTTCGGTGAGGCGATAACGCTCTGGGATGCGCGAGAAGAGTTCATCGATCGATTTCACACCAATCGAGGTGAGCATGTCCTGCCGTTCGGTCGGGCTCTTAGGGAGGTAGCGCATCAGGGGTTCGTGCCCTCGCCCGATAGAAAGGATTCATATCCAGCGGCGTCCATCAGCCTGGCGACCTCGGCAGGATTTGAGAGTCGTAGCTTCACAAGCCAGCCTGCGCCGTGCGGATCGCGATTGATTTTTTCCGGTGCGTTGGCAAGGTCTTCGTTGACCTCGAGGACCTCGCCTGATGCCGGCGCGTAGATTTCAAAGACTGCCTTGGTGGATTCCACCGTTCCGAAAGGCTTGCCGGCCTCGAGTTTCGTCCCAAGCTTAGGCAATTCCACGAAAACGACGTCGCCTAACTGGTTCTGAGCGTGATCGGTGAGCCCGACGGTTCCCGACGCCCCCTTCACTTCGATCCATTCGTGGTCTTTCGTATAACGCAGTGCCGCCGGATAGGTCATGCCTCCACTCCCCTCCTTCGCTCGCCACCCGCCCAGTCATCTTTTGCCACTAGAGGAGCCCTCGCCGCCAGGGGATTTTTCCTTCCTCGGCCGCCTATAAAATGGCGTCGGAACCACTTGCGCCTTCAACTTCTGGCCCCGAATCTCCACATAGACCACGGTCCCCGGCGCGGTGAACTCAGACGGTAGGTAGGCCAGCGCGATGTTCTTGCCCAGGGTGGGTGAGGGCGAACCGCTGGTCACCTTTCCAATCACCTCGCCCGCCTCGTTTTTGCAAGGATACCCGTCCCTCGCGATCCCCCGGTCGATCATTTCCATCCCCGCGAGTCGACGCGTGACACTTGCTTTTAGGCGCTCCAGTCGACTGCGGCCTACAAAATCACCCTTCTGCATCCCGCAAAACCGCCCGAGTCCCGCCTCCCACACATTGATGTCCTGACTGATCTCGTGGTCGTAAAGAGGCAATCGAGCTTCCAACCGCAATGTGTTTCTAGCTCCCAAGCCACAGGGGAGAATGCCGAATTCGCCCCCCGCTTCCAGCGCCCTGCGCCAGATGTCTTCGCTGGTTGCGATGTCGGAGGGGAGATAGATTTCAAAGCCGTCCTCGCCCGTGTATCCCGTTCGCGCAATCAAGACGTCACGTAGGTCGCCGATCCTGTCATAGGTAAAGTGGTAGCTTCGGAGACCAGCTGTGTCGGAACAGCCCAACTTTGTGAGGACTTCAGCCGCTCGAGGGCCTTGAATCGCAAGCTGCGTGTAGCCGTCGCTCAGATCGATGACCTGGCAGTCAAAACTCTTCGTGTTCTCCCGGATCCAAGCAACGTCCTTTTCACGCGTGCCCGCATTGATTACGAGAAGGAAATCATCCCCTCCGAGGCGATGCACGATCAAGTCATCGACAAATGTTCCTTCTGGATAAAGCATCGCCGAGTACTGAGCCTGCCCAATGGCAAGCCGTGCAACATCGTTCATGGTGATGTGCTGCACGGCCGCGAGGGCCGCTCCCGGGGAGCCCCCACGCACCCGGACATCGCCCATGTGACTCACATCGAAGATACCCACGCCTCCGCGAACGGCCTTGTGTTCCGCGATCAGTCCGCCCGTTCGAGGATATTCGACCGGCATATCCCATCCGCCGAACTCAATCATCTTCGCGCCCATGGCGCGATGCGCCTGATTGAGAGGGGTTTTCCGCAGTGTCGTGGTCATTTCCACCCACCCGACCGAAAAAGAATGAGACCAAAACTGCTCAGGTGAATCCGCAAGACGTGGCCCGAGAGGATCAGGTTGGTTCTCCTTTCGGTGAGCGGACAGCAACCGTGGCGAACGTGTCTGTTTCAGCGGGCATTTAGTTCGACGCGGACGCTTCGAAACTGCTCGAGTGCAAATTCCAGGTCCTCCCGTGTGTGCGCAGCCGAAAGTTGCACGCGAATGCGTGCTTTCCCTTGCGGAACAACCGGATAGGAAAACCCCACAACATATACGCCCTTGTCTAGCAGAAGCTCGGCCATCCTGGTTGCCAGCGCCGCGTCGCCCAGCATCACGGGCACGATGGGATGTTCGCCGGACAAGATCTGGAAACCTGAGGCCGATATTCCCTCTCGAAACAGGCGCGTGTTGGAAAAGAGGCGGTCCCGAAGCTCTTTGGTTTGAGACAGGAGATCCAAAACTTTCAGCGAAGCGGCCACAATGGCCGGCGCCACGGAATTCGAAAAAAGATACGGGCGGGACCTTTGGCGGAGCAGGTCCACGATTTCTTTGCGCGCGCCAACGTAGCCACCGCTCGCTCCACCGAGTGCCTTGCCGAGCGTGCCAGTTAAGATGTCCACGCGCCCCATGACGCTGAGGTGCTCGTGGGTGCCGCGGCCGTTTGCCCCCATGAATCCGACGGCGTGCGAATCATCAACCATGACCATTGCACCATATCGCTCTGCGAGATCGCAGATCTTTGGAAGGTTCGCGATGTAGCCGTCCATGGAAAAGACGCCGTCGGTCGCAACGAGCTTGCGTCGTGCACTCGACGCTTCCTTCAATCGCGCTTCGAGATCCTCCATATCCCCGTTCTTGTAGCGAAAGCGCTGGGCCTTCGACAGCCGGATGCCATCAATAATGCTCGCGTGATTCAGCTCGTCCGAGATGACTGCGTCCTCAGCCTCCAGAATGGTTTCGAACAGTCCTCCGTTGGCATCGAAACAGGAGCTGTACAGAATCGTGTCCTCCGTGCCGAGGAATTGACTCAGGCGACGCTCTAGCTCCTTGTGAATCTCTTGGGTGCCGCAAATAAAGCGCACCGATGACAACCCGTATCCCCACCGATCCAATGCTTCTTGCGCCGCTTTCACGATTTCGGGATGGTCGGACAAGCCGAGGTAGTTGTTGGCGCAGAGGTTGAGGACACGCTTGTCGCGAGGAAGGTCAACACGTCCGTTTTGCGGACTTTGGAGAATACGCTCACTCTTGTAAAGACCCGCTTTGCGAATCTCCCGCAGCTGCGCTTCATACTGTGGTCTCAGAATATCGAACATACCTCAATTCCTCGCTCGTGGAGTCGGATTCGTCACGCTCGATTCACGCCAATCCAGCAACACTTTACCGGCGTTGCCGGATGTCATGGCTTCAAACCCCTTCCCATATTCATGCCAGGCGAACCGGTGAGTGATGACAGGCTTGACGTTGAGCCCCGATTCGAGCATGACGGTCATCTTGTACCAGGTCTCATACATCTCTCGTCCGTAAATGCCTTTGATGGTGAGCATGTTGAAGATCACCTGCTTCCAATCGATTGCCATTTCACCCGCCGGGATGCCAAGCATTGCAATCTTGGCGCCGTGACTCATGTTGGCCAACATCTCTCGGAAGGCGGATGCATTGCCTGACATTTCCAACCCGACATCAAAGCCCTCATGCATCCCGAGCTGCTTCTGAATTTCCTTTAGGGTCTTCTCGTTCGGATTGACGGCTAAGGTGACACCTATTTGCTCGGCAAGCTTGAGTCGGTGCGGATTTACATCGGTAATGACAACGTGCCGTGCGCCCGCGTGTCGCGAGATGGCTGCGGCCATGATCCCGATAGGGCCAGCGCCAGTGATCAAGACATCCTCGCCCAGCACCGGGAAGGACAGGGCCGTGTGGACCGCGTTACCCAGAGGATCAAATATGGCCGCCGTTTCCAGGTCTACATGTCCGCTGTGTCGCCAGACATTGCCCATGGGCAGCGCGATGTACTCGGCAAACGCTCCAGCGCGGTTGACGCCCACTCCCGATGTATGAGCACAGAGATGACGCCGACCGGCAAGGCAGTTGCGACACCGACCGCACACGACGTGCCCCTCGCCGCTGACGATCTCACCGGGATGGAAATCATTGACGTTCGCACCAACGGAAACGATCTCTCCGACGAATTCATGGCCCACGATCAACGGAACGGGAATCGTCGCCTGCGCCCATTCGTCCCATTCGTAGATGTGTAGATCCGTTCCGCAGATGCCGGTAATCAGCACGCGCACGAGCACATCGTTGATTCCCAGGCTCGGCGTCGGAACATCTTCAAGCCACAGACCGCGCTCTGCACGACTCTTCACGAGGGCTTTCATGGATCCTCAATTCTCGCCAGGCAAAATTTGAGCGCCGTCGCGCTCACTTGTAACAACCGATGCTGTCCGGTGGCGCCAAGCCTCCCAGAGAAGTCTCTTTATACCCTACAGCATGCCCAGACGGTTCCATCGATGTGCAGCGTGGACCGAGAGTGGCGATGCCCACCCTCGGGCACCTACTTATCTTACGGCCAATATCTTTCTAAGCAGTGCTTGCGGGAAGAGACTGGGGCGGCGCGTCGTCAGGCTCCGTGCACTAAAACGCCGCTCAGACTTTTTTTCTTTGAGGCAACGACGGGAGGTATTTCGCGTGTCAAGGGTTGCTCGCGCTCCGTCTTTGACCGATTGCGTCACACGCAACCTTCACCGCGGTGTCGACAGAATGCGAGGTTTGAGTCAATAGCGTATTTCCGTCTTTCGACAGCACCGTCACCTTGTTGACCTTCACCAAACCACCCAGACCCGTGAGCCCTTTCTTGCTGCTTTGCTTGTCAAATAACACCGCATAGTCGGCCTCCGATTTCAGTTGCGTGACCACCCCAGCCGGACAGTCGGACGTAAAGTCTTGGTAGATATCCACCATCTCCGGGTTGTAGCCGCCGTACAAATTCCCTGCCGCAACGCTGCTGGGGTTGCTGAATCCTCCCGACGCTATCCACGACTCGCTATCGCTCACGTAGATGCGAGGCTTGGATGAGCCGGGCGTATCGGAGTGAGATTCGAAAGGCGCCTGCCCCGCCACGCGGCCTTGCGCTTGGGCGTCAGGGGAATGCGCATCCGTTTCACCCGCCTTCCTACCAGCCCCTTCCGGTTTTGATGAATCAATCGTAACTTCGAAGCGGGTCACATAACCGATTTTCCCGCTTGCCGTTCGCACTCTTACGGTATAGCCCTGCGGATCGGAAAGGATCCACACTGGTTCGTTGCAACTAAGTGTAGCAACGACTTGCAAGGGGACCGCTTGTTCCTCATCCGCCGTTACCGACACCGAAGGCTGGTTGTGGCAATTGATCGTTGCGGCTGTATTGCCAGAGTCGATCGGTGCCTGTGGTGTTTGCTGTGCCCATACGGATGGGTTCGCGAAGATTGCAAGAAGGAGCAAGTAAGCCTGCTTGCTCGGCACGTTCTACCTCCACCGCCTGCTCTCTGCCAGTCTATGCGGACGAGAACCCTCCGGCGGAAAGCAAAGAATTGCTTGTGCCGAACGTGCCAAGAGGGGAGAGTTTGGCTATGTGAAAAACCGTCTCAGGGATGCGATAGAGTGTTGCCGCGGGAAGAGTTCTCTTAAGGAGCCACGAGATGTTTCGCGACGATCTGCTCCAAGGCAGGACGATTTTGATCACGGGGGGAGGTACGGGTATTGGCCGCGCTATGGCTTTGCGGTTCGCTGAACTGGGCGCCCGTATGTTTCTCGTGGGGCGGCGCGAGGCCCCACTGAAACAAACCGTTCGAGACATTGAGGCCCAGCAAGGCCGTGCGGCCTGGTTCTCGGCGGACGTCCGCGATTTTGCGGCTGTCGAGGCCTCGCTGGCAGCGGCGGAAAAAGAGTTCGGGCGCCCTTTTGGCGGAATTGATACGCTGGTGAACAACGCAGCGGGAAACTTCATCGCTCGCACCGAAAATCTTTCGCCCAACGCCTTTAACGCCGTGGTGGGAATCGTGCTGCAGGGCACTTTCCACTGCACGCTCGCACTCGGCCGTAGGTGGATTGCGGCCCGCCAATCGGGCGCGATTCTTAACATCGTTGCCACCTATGCCGACGCGAATTGCGGCTCTGGATTTATCGTACCTTCAGCATGCGCCAAGTCCGGCGTTCTGGCCATGACGCGCTCACTCGCCGTGGAGTGGGCTCGCTATCACATACGCGTCAACGCCATTGCCCCCGGGATGTTTCCAACCGAAGGCGCCTTTTCCCGACTCCTGCCTTCTAAGGATTTCGAAGAAAGGGCCAGAAACAGAAATCCCATGAAGCGCTTTGGCCGGATGGAGGAGCTTACCAATCTCGCCGCCTATCTCCTCAGTGAACAGGCTGACTACATCAACGGCGAGTGTGTCGTCATTGATGGGGCGGAGTGGCCGGCCCGGGCAGGAGCATTCAATGACCTAGTCCTTCTGCCCGACTCGACATGGGAGGCCTTGGAAGCGAGCCGCAAGAAGTGAGGTAAGGTCAGTCCCCGGCTAGTGTCCACCGCTAATGGGCCAGCGGATCGGGCCGAATCTGGAAGTGCACGACCTTCGGGTTCGTGCCCTTCCCAGTTTCACTGTGAAACGGAGCTCGGGTGCCCCAGGTCGTCCAGACCCCTTTCCCCTTCCAGCCAGCGCTGGCGTTGTCGATGCGGCCGTCCATGCCCTTCGCAAAAAATCCCAGCGGATAGGGCACGCGCAGGATCACGAATTTCCCGTTCACAAGAGCAAGTAACGAATCCGAGGAGTTGCCTGTGATTATCGGCGTGTCCTTGCCGAGACCCAGCGTGTCGAATTGATCCACCCAGACGTAGTAGTGGGAATCGGCGCTGCCGGAGTCGTTGACGTTCTTGAATTGGGGCCCAGGCGTCTGATAAAGCCTCCAGCCTTCCGGGCACTGCTGGCCCGTCGCCTTCGGCCCGTTCAGAGAACCCTGACATTTGCGGCGGTCGAAGCTGGCGAGGTGACCACTCGCCAGAGCCAGCCAGATCACGCCCTTGCTGTCGATGTCCATTCCGCGTGGGGAGTAGCCCCATAGCGGAGCCCTCGGGTCATTCCAGGGAACCTCGTAATATTCCGCCAGGGCGGTTTCCGGCGGATTCGATCCGGGATTCAGACGGACCACGCCGCCAGGAAAGCCCAGCACCGTACCCCACACCATTCCGTCGTTGCCGACGGCGATACCGTAGAACGCCGCGTTGAGGCGTGTGTCCTTTGTCGGGTCCATAGCCAGGGCGTTCAGAGCAGAGGACATCCCCAGACTCTCGCCGCCCGGCGTGGTTGGAACGTTCTGTCCGTTGTCGGCATACGCGTCGCGCTTGCCGTTGCCATTGGTATCGAGCACCAGCGCGGTCCATCCCTGCGATTTTTCGGCATCGTGCGTCTGGTCCCACATCTTTGTGTCGAGCCATCCCACCACACCACCCCCGCCGCCGCTGCTCGTCCAAAGTGTGTCATTCGCATCTTGAGCAAACAGCAAGTGATGTGTGCCGAAGCAGGTGTCGATCATCGACACCTGCTTAGTCGCGGGGTCGTATACCTCCAGTTGCCGTCCGGACCGTTCCACCGGAGTAAGCTTGGCCGAGGGTACCTCCGAACCTGCTTTGCAGAATGCCGGATCGTTACCTGCGCGGATTCGGGCCGTCAACCAGACACGTCCGGTCTCGTCAAGCATCGGATTGTGAACCGTTGTGTGGCTATCCCAGATCGCTTCGTCGCCCCAGAACACGGATGGTTCGAGCGGCTTGGGCTGCCCCGGAGTATCCGGATCGCGGTAAGGAACCTTAACCTGGCTGATGGTGTTGCGCACGGGGTCCAGCACGGGCAAGTAATCGCGGCTTTCTTCGGGTGAGCCGTAAATCAAACCGTTTGCATTAGCCTTCGGATTGCGCTTGTCGGTTGAGATCTCATCGTGCAGATAGGCTTTCGGGTCAGCCCAGTCCCATTGAGTGATCACCACATTGCGCTCGATCCCCTGCGGTCGTGGTGGTGCTTCGCTAGGCAATTCCCCGTTTGCGATCCGCGTGGTCCAATCTGCGAACAGTTCCGTCGCACGCTTTGCACCCAATTGACCGAGCCCGCCCACCATGATGGCGCCAGCCTGCCCGGACTGTATCCGTCGCGCCCAAGCTTGGGCCGGAGCCAGTCCGCTGAACAGCGAGGGGATCGTGCGAGTGTAGAGGTTGCCAAGCTGATGACACGATTCACAACTGTCAGTCTTGATCAGATGGATCCACTGGCCCTGAACCTTGATGCTAGATGAAATTCCGTTCCCTGCCGGACCGGTCCCTGGAAACTCCGTTTTGTCGGGAACCTTCAGTAAAGCGTACCAGTAATTGGCCGGATAATACTGGGCGGCACTTTTCTCTTCCTTCGCGACGACCGGCCTTAGATCGACTTGCTTGCCGGGTTCGGTCTTGACTTTGGGAGAGTCCACCAGGCCGTAGCCGCGGGCCCACACCGTATAGGTGGCGTTCGGCAGATCGGGAATTAGGTAGCGCCCTCGGGAGTCGGTGACCACTTCCTTTATGTAGCGCGTCGGAAGATCCGTCGTCTCCGCAATGACCCAGACTCCCGCTTCAGGCCCCTGGCTGCTTGCCACGATGCCGCCGATGTCACTCGCGCCCACTTTCACCGCAGCCGTTTGCTGCGCATCGGCGCGGGTGTGTTCGGCCAAAAGGTACCCCGCGATTCCGACCGCAACCATCCCCACGAGGTAGCAAACTCTCGGAATCTGCATCGCGCGTGCCTCCCAGGGGTCAGGTCTCACGCTCTTATACACCGCCAGCAGTTGGGAGTGAACTTGTATTGGCTTCGGCTAAGGCACCTGACCTCGAGGTAGGCTCCGACCAACGTCAAACCCCTCGCCTGCATGCACTTAACGAACAGGGGCTATTGACGCCTTTTTGGGGCGTGTCGTAGAATTGTTGGGTTTTGGTGAAACGGGCGGTGCCCGCGACGCATCTTATAAGGTATTCATTAGGATGCGGGCGAGTTGGGCGCGAGCAGCAAGAACGGGGTAAGGGGTCATCTCATCCGTTTATATGTATCGAATCTAGAAGAGGGCCGGAGTGTCTCGTGCGGGCCCTTTCGTATGTCTGGATCGGTCTGCCGATTGGTTGT
>Ga0187779_10002618_pt1 | contig 10987 bp, 11 predicted proteins | sample 1015_Q2_SP10_10__FD_132435 | JGI IMG/M metagenome (GOLD analysis project Ga0187779, IMG submission 132435) | Tropical peat soil microbial communities from peatlands in Department of Meta, Colombia - 1015_Q2_SP10_10_MG | ecosystem: Environmental > Terrestrial > Soil > Wetlands > Peat | place... | reverse complement strand
TCGTCGTGGTCGGCGCCGTCAACTGGCTCCTCGTCGGCGCCTTCAAGTTCGACCTCGTCGCGGCCCTGACCGGCAGCACGTTCGGCCAGACGAACATCCTGTCCACCATCGTCTACGTCGTGGTGGGGATCGCCGGCGTCGCCCTGCTCCCCACTCTGGCGGGCTGGGTCGCCGGACGCCCCGAGCAGGCCGCTTGACCGCGGCACCGGTCACTGCGGCCGACACCGTGGCCACGTCTCTCCCCAGCCTGGCCCCCGCCGCGTGGGCCAGGCTGGGTGCTCACCCGGTCCCTGCCATCGAGGCCCGGGGCCTCCGCCGGACCTTCGGCACGATGGTCGCGGTGGACGCGTTGGACTTGACGGTCGAGCGAGGCGAGATCTACGGGTTCCTGGGCCCCAACGGGGCCGGCAAGTCGACGTCGGTGCGCTTGCTCTGCACGTTGTTGCGGCCCACCGGCGGGCGCGCGACGGTGGCCGGCTTCGACGTCGTCCGTGACGCGACCCAGGTGCGCCTGCGCGTCGGCGTCGCCCTTCAGGAAGCGGCACTCGATGCGGGCCAGAGCGGTCGTGAGCTGCTCGAGCTCCAGGCGCGCCTCTTCGCCCTGCCGGGCTCTTCCGCTCGTCGACGGATCGCCGAGCTGATCGAACTCGTCGACCTGGGAGACGCCATCGACCGGCGCGTCGCCACCTACAGCGGGGGCATGCGCCGGCGTCTCGACCTGGCCCTTGCGCTGGTGCACGAGCCCGAGGTCATCTTCCTCGACGAGCCGACCACCGGCCTCGATCCGGTCAGCCGGCGACAGGTCTGGACCGAGGTACGCCGCCTCAACGAGCACGAGGGCGTGACGATCTTCCTGACGACGCAATACCTGGAGGAAGCGGATGCCCTGGCGGGGCGGGTCGGCATCATCACCGGAGGCCGCCTGGTCGTGGAGGGGACGCCCGACGAGTTGAAGCGATCGGTGGGACGCGATCTCGTCGTCGTCACCATCGACGGCGAGATGACGCCCGCCCATGAGGCCCTGCGAGCGCTCGATCTCGTCGAGCGTTGTGAGGCCATGGGCGACGAACTGGTAGCGGCTGTCGCCAGCGGCCCAGCGGCTGTCCCGCGGATCGCTTCCGCCCTGGATGGCCTGCCGCTCACGATCCGCGAGATCTCCGTGCGGCGACCGAGCCTGGACGACGTCTTCCTTGAGGTCACCGGGGCCCGCATCGGCGCGTCGGCAGCGGCCGTCCGATGAGCGCTTCGCTCGATCCCACCATCGCCGGGGCGGCGCCAACGGCGGCTATGGCGGACCGCCTGTCACTGCGCGAAGCCCGGCGGGCCGGCCTCCTCAGGGATCTCATCGCGGTCGCGCGACGTGCCGTGCGCCAGGTCGTGCGTGAGCCGGCCGCCATCATCCCCGCTCTCGTCATCCCTGTCTTCTTCTTCGTGGTCAACGTCGGCGCACTGCAGAAGCTGGCGGGTGCGGCCGGGACGACCGACTACGCGGCGTTCCAGCTGCCGGTGGCGGTCATCTCCGCGGTGACCGGCGTCTCCCGCGCGAACGCCCTCGTGACCGACATCGCGACCGGCTACTTCGAGCGGCTCCTGCTGACGCCGGTGAACCGCCTGGCGCTGCTGCTGGGCCTCATGGTGGCCGATCTCGTGGTGGTGGCGGCGCTGTGCCTGCCCGTGCTCGTCCTGGGCGCCCTCGCCGGTGTCTCGTTCGCGACCGGCCCGGTGGGGATCTTCGCCTTCGTCGCGGTCGCCGCCGCGTGGGGCGTCGCGTACACCGGCCTCCCCTACGCCATCGCCCTGCGCACAGGCAGCTCGGCGGCGGTCGCGTCGAGCTTCATCCTGTTCTTCCCCCTCCTCTTCTTGACCACGGCGTTCGTGCCCAAGGTGGCGCTCAGCGGCTGGCTGGCGACCGTCAGTGACCTCAATCCGGTCACGTACGTGCTTGCCTCGCTCCGTTCCCTCGTGAGCGACGGATGGCAGGCGGGCCCGCTCCTCCAGGGCCTGGCCGCCATCGCGATGGTGGGGACGATCTCGATCACGCTCGCCTTCGCGGCCCTTCGCGGCCGCCTCGCCGGGCGCTGAGGCCACCGGCCGCAGCGGGCACACCGCCCGATCGCGGCCTGGTCACTGCGGCCGACAGGGTGTCCATGCCTCTCGCCGAGGGCCCTCGGCCGGACGTTCAACCACTCTTGAGAGGTCCGCTGAGCGTTCGTGGCCGGACGGTCCGCCCGTCCGCTTGACGTGGTCGCGTCGCCGCGGCTAGGGTCCCCGGATGGCATCCTCGACCGACCGCCTGGCCGTCACGACGAACCTGTTGGCGCGGACGCCGGGCCTGCTCCACGCCCTGCTGGTCGGCCTCCCGGACGCGTGGACGGATACCCCCGACATCGAGGGCGGCTGGCGGCCGCGGGACGTGGTGGGCCACCTGATCACCGGCGAGCAGACGAACTGGTTGACTCGCGCCCATCTGATCCTCGAGCACGGCACGTCCGTTCCGTTCCCCCCGTTCGACCGGGTGGCCATGCTGCAGCGCGATGCCGGGGTCCGGCTTGATGACCTCGTCGAGCGCTTTGCGACTCTGCGCGCGGCCAACCTGGCGGCCCTCGGCGAGTTCGTCACCGAGGCCGACCTCGACCGCCGCGGCATGCACCCGTCGCTCGGCGCGGTCACGCTTGGCCAGCTCATGTCCGCCTGGGCCGTGCACGACCTCGACCACGTCAGCCAGATCTTCGCGGGGCTGGCCGGCTCGCACGACGCCGATGTGGGGCCGTGGAAGGCGTACCAGGGGATCCTCCTGCGGCGGGATGACCCAGCGGCCGTCGCCGGCTGAGGCGAGTGTTGGCCGAGACCCGCGAAGCCGGCCTGCCTGAAGGCACCGTCACTCTCGTGTTCACGGACATCGAGGGTTCGACGGGCCTGCTCCAGACGCTCGGCGACCGCTACCCCGCGGTCCTGGCCGACCACCATGCCCTGATCCGTGGCGCGTTCGCCCGCCACGGCGCGTTCGAGCGAGGCTCCGCAGGGGACGGGCTGTACTTCGTCTTCCCGACCGCGCGGGCGGCCGTGCAGGCGGCCGTGGAAGGTCAACTCGCGCTGGCCGCCCACCCGTGGCCCGAAGGACTCACGCTGCGCGACCGGATGGGCCTCCACACCGGGGAGCCCCAGACCGCCACGGAGGGCTACGTCGGGCTGGACGTGCATCGTGCGGCGCGCATCTGCGCCGCCGGCCACGGCGGCCAGATCCTGATCTCCCGGACGACACGGGACCTCATCGCCGACGAGTCCGCTGCGGGCATCGGTGTGCTGGATCTGGGCACCCATCGGCTGCGCTCCCTGGACGCTCCCGTCCGGCTGTACCAGGTCACCGCGCCCGGCCTGGCGCGCGACTTCCCGCCGCCGCGGACCGCCGATGCGCCGCGCAACAACCTGCAGCTGGAAGTCACCAGCTTCATCGGCCGCGAGCGCGAGATCGAGCAGGCCACTGCCATGCTGGAGCAGGCGCCTCTCCTGACGCTTACCGGTCCGGGCGGCGTGGGCAAGACGCGGATCGGCCTGCGGCTCGCGCGGATGCTGCTGGGGCAGTTCGAGGATGGGGTGTGGCTGGTCGAATGCGGCGCCCTCACCGATCCCGATCTCGTGCTGCCGTCCGTGGTGGGCGTCTTCGGCCTGACCGAGCCGACCGGGCGCTCGCTGCTGGCGACCGTGGTGGATCACCTCAAGGGCAAGCGGCTGCTGCTGCTCCTCGACGACTGCGATCCAGTGCTCGCCGCGTGTGCCGAGCTGGCAGCGGCCGTCGTGCGGACTTGTTCGACCGTCCGCCTCGTCGTCACCAGCCGTGAAGCGCTCGGCGTGCCGGGTGAGGCGATCCTGCCGATCGCCTCGCTGGCGACCCCGGACGCCGGGCCGGCGGTGCGGGCCCGCGACCTCGAGGGCGTCGACGCCTGCCGCCTGTTCGTGGACCGCGCCCGCGCCGTCGAGCCCACGTTCATCGTGACCGACCAGAACGCCCGGTCGGTGGCCCAGCTGTGCCGCCGCCTGGATGGCATCCCGCTGGCCATCGAGCTGGCCGCCGCGCGGGTCCGCACCCTCCCGGTCGAGCAGATCGCCTCCCGGCTGGACGACCGCTTCCGGCTCCTGACCGGCGGCAGCCGGACCGCCCTCGCCCGGCACCAGACGCTGCGCGCCACGATCGACTGGAGCTACGACCTGCTCACCGAGCCCGAGCGAGCCGTCCTGCGACGACTATCGGTCTTCGCCGGCGGGGCGCCCCTGGAGGCAGCCGAGGCCGTGTGTGCCGGTGACGCGGTGGAGGCCATGGACGTGCTGGACGCTTTGGGCCGGCTCGTCGAGAAGTCGCTCGTGCTGACCGACCCGAGCGCCGCCGAGGCGCGCTTCCGGCTGCTGGAGACCGTCCGCGAGTACGCCCGCGGCCGACTGGTGGAGGCCGGCGAGGCGGAGCGGACCATGCGCCGCCACCGTGACTGGTACCTCGCCATGGTCGAGCGCGCCGCGCAGGCGTTCTTCCAGGGTCCCGAGCCGGTCGAGTGGCTGCGCCGCCTGGATCGCGAGCACGATGACCTGCGGGCCGCCATCGAGTGGTCGCTGGGCGAACCCGGCGAGGGGCCGGCCGGCCTGCGGATGGCCTCCGGCCTGTGGCGCTACTGGGAGATCCGCGGCCATCTCACGGAGGGCCGCGCCCTGCTCGAGCAGACCGCGGCCGCCGCGGGCGGCGAGGTCTCACCGCTTCGCGCGAACGCCTTCACCGGGGCCGGCAACCTGGCCTTCATGCAGGGCGACCTGCGGGCTGCGGCCACCTTCCACGAGGCGAGCCTGGCGCTCCACCGCGAGCTGGGCAACCGCCAGAGCGTGGCCTACGCGGCCAACAACCTGGCCAACACGGCGCTGCAGCTGGGCGACCACGCGCGGGCGCGCGCGCTCTACGAGGAGGCGGTGGCGGCGTGCCGGGCCATCGGCGATGACCGTGGCGCGGCGTTCGGCTCGATCAACCTGGCCGATGTGGCCAGCCGGGAGGGTGATCTGGAGGCCGCTCGGGCCCTCCATGAGGAGATCCTGACCGCCATCCGGGCGGGAGGCGACCGCTGGACCGAGGCGTTCGCCCTGGATACCTTCGCCCTGGCGACGAGCCGCGCGGGCGATCGTGAGACGGCGCGGGCGCTCCACGTGGAGGCCCTGGCCATCCTGGAGGAGCTGGGTGACCGGCGTGGCGTGGCACGCGTCCTGACCCACCTGGCGGAACTGGCCCTCTCCAGCGAAGACACGCCCCGCGCACGCGACCTGTTCCGTCGCAGCCTGGCCATCCGCCAGGAGCTGGGAGACATGCCGGGCCTCGCCAGCGCGATGGAGAACCTGGCCTCGGCCGTGGCGGCCGACGACGCCGAGGCGGCGGCTCGCCTGCAGGGCACGGCCGAGTCGCTGCGCGAGGCGATCAGGGCCGCCGTGCCGCCCCAGGCGGCCGCCGCCCGCGAGCGACGCCTGGCCGGCCTGGAGGCGCGCCTGGGAGCGGACCGGTTCGAGTCGGCCCGTCGCGAAGGGCGCCAGATGACGCCCAACGAGAGCCTGGCTACGCTCCCTCTTTGACCTCGACGATCGAGTCGGCGAGGAGGCCGTGGGCCTCCGCGTGGACCGCGATCGCGGCCTCCGCACTCGGCGCCTCGGCGAGGCAGAAGACCTTGCCGGTGGCCTCGTCATACCAGTAGCGCAGGTACTTCACCCCGTGCCGGTCCTGCACCGCGAGGTCGGCCGCGTGGGCCTGGGCCACGGCCTCGCCGGTCAGGCCCTCGATCTTGTCGTGGGTATCAAGGTATAGGGGCATCGATCCGCCTCATGAGATCTGTGGCTGCCACAAGCATGGGCCGCGGAAGGTCGCGTGTCGAGCACACGGCCTGTGCCCGAGTCGTCGGCTGGATGACCACCCCCTGGGACGGCCGCTACGGCGTCGGGAACGGCAGGCGGGTCGGCAGGCCGGTCGGCACGATGGTGCTGACGTCCTTGGGCAGGATCGGACCCAGGACCGCCAACACGAACGGGACCGTCGTGTCGCGTAGCAGCTTGACCGTCTCGGACCCGTTGACCGCCTGGGTGAGGTCCTTCAGATAGCCGGCGTGGAACGACGCGCCGAGCGTCGAAGCGGTGCCGAAGTAGGTGTCCAGGATGACGATGCCGGCCGAGACGATCAGCACCGCCTCCACCCCGCCCAGGATCGCGCCGAGGATCTTGTCCGTGCTTTCGGCCACCACCCCGTGCACGTTCGTCCTGCCCAGGACGAGCCGGCCGGCGAGGTGGAGGCCGGCGAGGATGGCCGGGAAGGCGATGGCGTAGCCCACGAGATCGGCGTAGTCGGACGGGATGCCCTTCAGGAAGGTACCGGCGATGGCGCCCACGGGCACGCGGAAATAGGCACTCACGACGAACGAGATGACCATGAACGCGATGCCCAGCAGGCGCTTCAGGAAGCCGGTCCGGAATCCCGCGTAGATGTAGCCGCCGATGAAGCCCACGAGGATGACGTCCACCCAGCCCTCCGTCCTGCAGTCGCGATGACGCGCACAGTAGGGCCTGCGGGGGGTGCACCGCTAGGGGTCAGCCAAAGACCCGTCACGTTCGGGCGCAATGGCCCTTGCCCCGGGTTCACGGCGGGCGGACCCTTCGAGGGAGCGTGATCCGCTCACGCCCAGCGAGGCGATCGCGCCCAGCACGACCAGGAGGACGTTGGAACGATGAAGCGCATGGTTGCTCTCGTGCTGTTGTCGGTCTCCCTGTCGATCGGGATGACGCTGCTCGCCACATGGGCCTCGCTCACCTTCCGGGCCCATCGACGCGTCGTCACCGAGCCGCCCGAGGAGACCCTCGCAGCCTGACCACCACCTGGGCCCCGGGCCATCCCGCTCCGGGGGAGCCGCGCGCCGGTTAGGCTCTCAGGGCGATGGAGCGCCACGAAAGCCCGGGGCCTGACCGGCGGACCCTCCGGGCGCGGAGCGTGGAGGTGGGCGTCTCCGCGCTGCGCCTGGGCCTGACCTCGTTCGGCGGGCCCGTCGCCCACATCGGCTACTTCCGCCGCGAGTACGTGGCGCGACGAGGGTGGCTCGACGATGCCGCCTTCGGCGAGCTGGTGGCGCTCTGCCAGGCGCTGCCCGGACCGGCCAGCAGCCAGCTCGGCATCGCCATCGGCACCCGCCAGGCGGGGGTCCTCGGCGGGCTCATCGCCTGGCTCGGCTTCACCGCGCCGTCCGCCCTCCTCATGCTCGCCTTCGCCGGGGTCGCCGGATCGGGCGCGGGCATCCCGGTCGGGCTGGCCCACGGCCTGGGCCTGGCCGCCGTGGCCATCGTGGCGCAGGCCCTGTGGCTCATGGCCGGGCGGTTGACCCCGGATCTGCCCCGAGTGGTCATCGCGGGGGCCGCGGGGGCCGTTGCGCTGCTCGCGGCCACGCCCTTCAGCCAGCTGGTCCTCATCGTCGTCGGCGGGCTCGTCGGCTGGTTCGTCCTGCCGCGGCTGGCGCCCGGTCCACGCCTGCGGTCCGCGGCCCCGGCGGCGGTGCGCCCATCGCGAGGCTCGCTGCTGGCTCTGGCCGGCTTCGGCGCCCTGCTGGTCGGCCTGCCGCTGGCCGCCGAGGCAACCGGGTGGCACGGGGTCGAGCTGGCCGACGCGTTCTATCGCACGGGGGCCCTGGTGTTCGGGGGCGGCCATGTCGTGCTGCCGCTCCTCCAGAGCGCGGTGGTGCACCCCGGATGGGTCGGCCAGACCCAGTTCCTGGCCGGCTACGGCGCGGCCCAGGCCGTCCCCGGTCCGCTGTTCTCGTTCGCCGCGTACCTGGGGGCCGTCGAGGCGCCCGGCCCGAACGGGCCGCTCGGGGGCCTGCTCGCCCTCCTGGCCATCTACCTGCCGTCGTTCCTGCTGCTGGCCGCGGTGCTGCCGATGTGGGATGGCGTGCGCGGCAGGCTCGCCCCGGCCCTGACCGGCATCGGCGCGGTCGTGGTCGGCCTGCTGGCGGCCGCGCTCGTCGATCCGCTGTGGACATCGAGCGTCCACACCGCTGCCGACCTCGTCGTCCTGGCCGCAGCCCTGGTCCTGCTTTTCGCCGTGCGGGCGCCGCCCATCGTCGTCGTCGCGCTGGCAGCCGCGGCGGGGCTCGTCCTCAGCGCTTGATCTCCACGAGCAGGACCCAGCCGTTGGCGATGCCGGCCATCGTGCCGATGAGCCAGGAAGGCACGAGCCAGTAGAGGCCGCCGGCCGCGCCGGCCCAGAGCGTCATCCCGGCCGCGCCGCGCGCGATAAGGAATCTTGATCAACCGGCTACTCTTCTTGGACCGATCTCAGCCACGATAGGGATGAAGAGCCCAGAGTCAGCCGCGGCATGTCCTTGCCGGCCGGCGACCGGGCCACGACCGACCACGAGAGGGACGATGACTACGACACGCCTGACCGGTCTGCTGCTGTCCGCGGGGCTCGTGCTCCTGTCCGTCGCCGCCCCGGCGGCCGTCACGGCGGCGAGCTTCGGCATCACGACGCCGTACCCCGCCGTGAGCGTCCAGCCGGGCAACAACGTGACCTTCAACCTGGACATCACCGTGCCGCAGGCCGAGCGCGTGGACCTTTCCGTGGCCGGCGTCCCGAGCGGCTGGACGGCCAACATCCAGGGCGGCGGCAATGCCGTCAACGCGGTCTACGTGGGCGGCTCCACGGCCGCCACGGTCCAGCTCTCCGTGACCGTCCCGCAGACGGCCAGCGCCGGCTCGCAGACCCTGACGGTCACGGCCAGGTCGCCGCAGGGCGCACGTGACCTGCCGCTCCAGGTGACCGTCCTGGGTGCGACCAGCGGGGCCATCCAGCTGACGACCGACTTCGCCAAACTGTCAGGCACGGCCAGCAGCGCCTTCAGCTACAGCCTGACCCTGACCAACACGGGCACCCAGAAGCAGACCTTCACCCTGCAGGCCCAGGGGCCGGACGGGTGGCAGGTCACCGTCCACCCGGCCAGCAACGCCCAGGCTCTCACGGACACCATCGACGGTGGCGCCAACGACACCCTCAGCGTGTCGGCCACGCCGCCCAGTTCGGTGGCCGCGGGCGCCTTCCCCCTGCAGGTGACCGTGGCGGGCGGCGGCCAGACGGCCACGGCCAACCTGGAGGCGGACGTCACGGGCAGCCCATCGGTGTCGCTGAGCACGCCCAACCAGGTCCTCAACGCACAGGTCACGGCCGGCTCGACGGGCACCGTCTCGCTGGTGGTCACCAACACCGGCTCGACCCCCCTCCAGAACGTGGCCGTCACCGCCTCGCCGCCTTCCGGCTGGACGTCGACCTTCGCGCCCACGAGCATCGCCACGCTGGCGCCGGGGGAGGCCGACACGGTCACGGCCACGATCAAGCCGGCGAGCGACGCCCTGTCGGGTGACTACGACATCACCTTCACCGTCACCGCCGGCACGGCCACCGCCACCGTGGACATCCGCACCACCGTCCAGACGTCGCCCGTCTGGGGCTTCATCGGCCTCGGCCTCATCGCCCTGGTGATCATCGGCCTGGGCTGGGTCTTCCGCCGCTACGGCCGCCGCTGAGATGCGCCAGAAGGGGCGCCACGAGCGGGCCACCCGCCCCGATGAGCCATCCAGCCAGGCCATCATCAGGACGCGCCAGCTGACCAAGCAGTACGGCTCGCTGACCGCCGTCGACCGCCTGGACCTGGTGGTCCAGCCGGGCGAGATCTTCGGCCTGCTGGGCCCGAATGGGGCGGGCAAGACGACCACCATCCTGATGCTGCTGGGCCTCTCGGAGCCCACGTCCGGCAAGGCGCAGGTCGTCGGCTTCGACCCCACCCGGCAGCCCCTCGAGGTCAAGAGCCGCGTGGGCTACCTGCCGGACGACGTGGGCTTCTACGGCGAACTCACCGGGCGCCACAACCTCCGCTACACGGCCGCCCTCAACGGCCTGGACCGGCGCACCGCCGACGAGCGCATCGACGCCCTGCTGGAGCAGGTGGGCCTGGTGGACTCGGCCGACCGGCCCGTCGAGCAGTACTCGCGCGGCATGCGGCAGCGGCTGGGCCTCGCCGACGCGCTGGTCAAGGAGCCCTCGGTGGTGATCCTCGACGAGCCGACGGCGTCGATCGACCCCACCGGGGTGGCCGAGGTCCTGGATCTCATCCGCTCGCTGGCCCACGAGCGGGGCGTGACGGTCCTCCTGTCCAGCCACCTGTTGCACCAGGTCCACCAGGTGTGCGACCGGGTCGCCATCTTCCGCTCCGGCCGCATCCTCGCGCAGGGTCCCATGAGCAAGCTGGCGGAGCAGCTGGCGGGCGGCGGCGTCGAGCTGGAGGTGGGTGTCGACGGCCCGGCTGACCAGGTGTCGGCGGCCCTGCTGGCCACCCCCGGAGTGCGCACGGCGACGCGCGACCAGCACGATCCCCGGCTGTGGCGCGTGGCCGGTGCCCCGAGCATCCGCGAGCGCCTGGCCCGAGACCTGGCCGGTCGCGGCATGAGCGTGTGGCAGCTGCGCCGCATCGGCGACGACCTGGACGAGATCTACATGCGCTACTTCGCCAAGGATGAGGTCCAGGATGGCCGCGCTGCCTGACGCCGGGGCCGCCCCCGCCCCTGCCCCCGCGCTCGCTGCGCCGCAGCCGGCCCGACCGCCGCGCGCCGGGTGGCGCGTCGTGGCGGCCAAGGAGTTCGCCGACGGCATCCTGAGCATCCGCCTGTTCATCCTGATCGCCCTGCTGGGGCTGGCCGCGGTGGCCGCCATCTACTCCACGGCCACCTTCGTGCGCGGCAATGCCCAGCTCGCCACCGGCGCGCCCGGCCTGTTCGTGGAACTGTTCAGCAACCAGCCCACCACCTCGCAGATCCCCTCGTTCGCGGCCCTCGTGGGCCTCCTCGGGCCCCTGCTCGGCATCGCCTTCGGCTTCGACGCCATCAACGGCGAGCGCGCGGAGCGCACGCTGTCACGGCTCATCGCGCAGCCCATCCACCG
>Ga0187779_10002616_pt1 | contig 10993 bp, 5 predicted proteins | sample 1015_Q2_SP10_10__FD_132435 | JGI IMG/M metagenome (GOLD analysis project Ga0187779, IMG submission 132435) | Tropical peat soil microbial communities from peatlands in Department of Meta, Colombia - 1015_Q2_SP10_10_MG | ecosystem: Environmental > Terrestrial > Soil > Wetlands > Peat | place... | reverse complement strand
CATCATTGAAAACTATCTTCCTCTCAAGGAAACGCTCAAGAGCAAGGGCCATGTGTTTACATCGGAAACGGATACGGAGATCGTTTCTCACCTGATCGACGAGTTCCTTCAGGAAGGCCATTCCTCCCTTGAGGCGGTTCGATTAGGGTTGGATAAAATCAAGGGGTCTTATGCGCTGGGAATTCTTCTCGAAGGAAACGAGCAGTCCTTGATCGCCGCCCGCAAGGAGAGTCCGTTGGTGATCGGTCTGGGAAAAGGAGAGTATTTTATCGCTTCGGATATTCCCCCCATTCTTCCCTACACCCGGGACTTTATCTTTATGGAAGACGGCGAGATAGCCCTTCTTTCTTCCGAAGGAGTGAAGGTGTTCGGCGCGACGGGAAGGGAAGTCTCAAAGGAGACAAAACATGTGAGCTGGGACCCTCTCATGGCTGAAAAGGGTGGGTATAAACATTTTATGCTTAAGGAGATCTTTGAACAGCCAAGAGCGGTGACCGATACCATCCGGGGCCGGCTTTCAGGGGAGAAAGGCGATGTCATTCTCGAAGATGTTCATTTAGACCCACAGCTCCTGAAGAAGATCCGGAGGATCCACCTGATCGCCTGTGGCACTTCTTACCATGCCGCTCTCGTGGGGAAGTTTCTTATCGAGGAGTTTTGCCGGATTCCGGTGGAGGCGGATATCGGATCTGAGTTTCGATATCGGAATCCAATCGTAGGGAAGGATGATCTCCTTATAGCGATCTCCCAGTCGGGCGAGACGGCAGACACTCTTGCGGCGTTGAGAGAGGCAAAGCGAAAGGGCGCGGCGACGTTAGCCGTTTGCAATGTGGTAGAGTCGAGCCTGGCAAGAGAGGCAGACCATGTGATTTACACCCACGCGGGCCCCGAGATTGGCGTCGCTTCCACGAAGACTTTTGTCACTCAATTAATCATCCTTTTCCTGATAGGTCTGCGAATCGGCAGAGGGCTGGGCTTTCTCACCCACGAGAAAGGCAAGGCGTTGATAGAAGAACTGGTCAGAGTCCCGCACCTCATGGAGGAGATGCTGAAGGCTTCCGGTCAAGTAGCCAAGGTTGCCAGAAAGTACATCCACGCAAGAGATTTTCTCTATCTCGGGAGAGGGATCAACTACCCCATCGCCTTGGAGGGGGCGTTAAAATTGAAGGAGATCTCTTATGTCCATGCGGAAGGCTATCCGGCCGGCGAGATGAAGCACGGCCCCATCGCCTTGATCGACCGTGAGATGCCGGTCGTCGTCCTGGCCACCCGGAACGATGTCTATGAGAAAGTGATCTCGAATATCGAAGAAGTCAGGGCAAGGGAAGGAAAGATCATTGCCCTTGCTTCTCCGTCCGATCAAGAAATCGTCAAGAAGGTGGATGATGTGATCACCATCCCCGAGACACTTCCTTCTCTCACCCCTATTCTCCTCACCATTCCCCTTCAGCTTTTAGCCTACTATATGGCTGACTTCAAAGGCACGGACGTGGATCAGCCGAGAAACCTGGCCAAAAGCGTGACGGTGGAATAATTCAAGAAATCATTGCAAATTGTAAATTGTAAAATGCAAAGTTAACATTTAGAATAAAAAAGGTTCTAAGATTTTTCACTTTGCATTGCTCATTTGAATTTTGCAATGATATTTGGGTAAATGTCTCTTCTCAACGAGCTCAATCCCGTTCAACAGAAGGCGGTTTTGGAAACCGAAGGGCCGCTCCTCGTCTTTGCGGGTGCGGGAAGTGGGAAGACCAGGGTCCTGACCTACCGGATCGCCTATCTCATTCAGGAAAAGCGGGTGCGTCCATGGAACATCTTTGCAGTCACCTTTACCAATAAGGCAGCTGATGAGATGCGGGAAAGGGTGGAAAGGCTTCTCGGAGGATCGGCCAAGGGGACCTGGATCTCCACATTTCATTCGGCGTGTGCCCGCATCCTGAGACAGCACATTGAGCCTCTCGGCTTCAAGAGAAATTTTGTCATCTATGACGATCAGGATCAGGAACGGCACCTCAAAACGATCATGAAGGAGTTGAACCTCGACTTCAAGATGTTTCCTCCGCGGGCGATTCAATCCGGCGTTGACCAGTTGAAAAATGCAGGTGTCACTCCGGACCAGTATTCTCCCAGTCCTTATAATATTTTTCAAAAGAGGTTGGCGGTGGTCTACCAGCGCTATCAAGAGGACCTCCACAGAAACAATGCTCTCGACTTTGGAGATCTGCTTACCTTCGTGGCGATTCTTTTCAGGCGCTTTTCGGAGGTTCGCAGGTCGTATCAGGAACTCTGCCGCTACGTGATGGTGGATGAATTTCAGGATACCAACCTCATCCAATATCAGCTCATCAGACAGATGACAGAGACGCATCGCAACATCTGTGTGGTCGGAGATGACGATCAATCCATCTACCGTTGGAGGGGAGCCGAAATAGGAAATATTCTGAACTTTGAGAAAGACTTTCCCGAGGCGAGAGTGATCACGTTGGAACAGAATTATCGCTCCACGCAAAACATCCTCCAGGCAGCCAGCCATGTCGTACGCAAGAACCGCTACAGGAAAGAGAAAAAACTCTGGACGGAGAATCCTGAAGGGGAGCCTCTCACTTTTTTCGTGGCCGAGGATGAAGAGGACGAGGCACGCTTCGTTATACAGAAAGTCATGGACCATGTCTCCTCGGGGAAGTCCGGCAGGTCGTACCGCGACGTGGCTGTTTTCTATCGGATCAATGCCCAGTCTCGTGCCCTGGAAGATGAATTGGTTAAAAACCGGATTCCCTACACGGTGGTGGGGGGGATGAAGTTCTACGAGCGAAAAGAGATTAAAGATGTCCTGGCCTACCTGAAGTTGATCGATAACCCCTCCGACGGTCTCAGTCTAAAGAGGATCATCAATGTCCCTCCGAGGGGGATCGGAGAAAAGACCATCGAGAAGATAGAGGCTTTTTCTAGGGAGAAAGGAGTTCCCCTTTACGAAGGATTGAAGCGGGGGATCGAGGAGGACTGGCTGCCGCCGGCTGCCAAAACGAAGATGAAAGAGTTTATCGAATTGATCGAGGCGTTCCGAAAAGATACGGGTTCGTTCACGCTCAGCCAACTCACCTTGGCCCTTCTCGCCAAGATAGGGTACCTTCAACGATTGAAGGAAGAAGGAACGGATGAAGCGATCTCAAAGATAGAAAACGTGGATGAGCTTATCAACGTGATGATGGGCCTTGAGCAAGGGGAAGAGAAGGTTTTGCTCGAAAGCTTTTTGGATAAGGTCTCGCTGGTGACGGACGTGGATCTTTACGAGGATAAGGGAAATCGTGTCTCTCTGATGACCCTCCATTGTGCAAAGGGACTGGAGTTTCCAATGGTTTTCATCGTTGGATTAGAAGAGGGGATTCTTCCTCACTACCGGAGGGGCGAGGAGATTGAAGATATGGAGGAGGAGAGGAGGCTCTTCTACGTAGGGATGACGCGTGCGAAGGAAAGGCTTTTTCTTTCACGTGCGGAAGAACGGTCCACGTTTGGCGTGGGCCGCGCCAATCTTCCCTCCCGGTTTCTTGATGAACTGCCGGCCGAATTGATGCAATTCGAGGAGAAAAAGGGGAGAATGGAAAGTTTGTTTTCACAAGAAGCTTACTGGAGAGAAGATGTTCATCAGACCGAGATGATGCCAGAAGACCTGTCCCAGGAGATTTCCTACCCGGAGGAGGGTGGTCTTGTGCTGAGCCCGGAGGGATTCTTCCCGCTCAAAATAGGGATGCGAGTGAGACATCCCAAGTTTGGCGAGGGAAGGGTCAAATCCATAGAAGGGATGGACGAGGATCAAAAGGCAACCGTTGTGTTTCAAAATGTGGGAGCGAAACGATTAAAAGTCCGATACGCAAACTTGGAGATAATGGAATAACAAAAAGCACCAAATTCCAAGTAGGCTCCAATGACCGAAATTCAAGACTTGAGGAACCGGTATTTGGTTGTTTGGATTTGGCCCTTGGGATTTGTTTGAGATTTGTAATTTGGAATTTTATAGATGGAAGTACCACCAGAACCTACATCGTATTATTTTATTCGTAACGGGTAAATGGCGGGCCGGGCTTGTGGCCGGATGGAGGAAATATCCCCTCCCAGCTCAACTAAATGGGAGGGGACAGGGGAGCTTCACTCACATCTGTATATTCCCTTTCTTCAGGGTCTGGGTGGGCATAAACCACTTAATACCAAGTTTCTTCGAGATGGCTTCACATCGCTCAGCTACTTTCGCCCATCCCATTCCTTTGCCAAGGGTAAAGGGACCAATGACGGACCCGCCGCCATTCACCACCGCTTTGTCGATCTCTACAGGGCTCTTGGTAACACCCTCTTCCAGGAGCTTCGTCCCTTCATTTACCTGAATACAGATAATATCCATGGGGTCAAAGTTGGGATCAGCCTTGCTTATGTCGATCGTCGGTCTGGCGCCTCCCGGCCAAGTGAAAATGCCCTTGCCGGTCTTCTTCCCAAGGGCTCCGGCCTCGTTCAACTTCTTGAGCCAGTTGGGCACTTTGAATTCAGGCGATAGTGTTTCAGAGAAATATTCCATTCCATGCAGATTCACGTCCAGTCCGGTATAATCCATGATCTCATAAGGGCCCATCGGCGCGCCAATGGACCTGATTTTGGCGTCAACGGCCTCGGGATCCACGAGACCTTTATCATACAACACAGAGACATAAAGCCCCACGGGGGCCCCAAGCCTATTGTAGATAAATCCTGGGGTATCTTTCTCCACACGAACCGGAACCATCACACCCCTGAAATTTTTGAATTTGAGAACGAGGTCATGGCTCGCCGTCATGGTTTCATCGGAAGTCTTCTGGCCACGGATGACTTCAACCAGAAGCATCATGACCGGGGGGTTGAAGAAGTGAAGGCCGACGACTTTGTCCGGTCTTTTCGTTGCAGCACCCATCTTTGTAACGCTCATATTGGATGTGTTTGAAGCAAGAATGGCGTGCTTGGGCGCGTTCTGGTCAATTTCCTTGAATATCTTTACTTTAAGGTCGAGTATCTCAGGGGCGGCTTCGATCGTATAATCGACATCCTTCACCGCGTCCTTCAGGACGATGAACCCCTGGATATTGCCCATCGTCTTACTCATGTCCTCTGCGGACAACTTCTGCTTCGACACCTGTTTTTCGAGGCTTTCCTTTATCTTGCTCTTGCCCCTGTCCACAAATTCCTGCTTGATGTCGTAGAGATTTACCTTAATACCTGCCATGGCAGCGATCTCCCCGATGCCATGGCCCATGTCACCTGCGCCGATGAGTGCGATCTTCTTGATGTCTTCTGCTTTCATAAATTTAAGGCTCCTTTCAATGGAATATTATGAGAAATTTTCTCATTTTCGCCAAAATGTGCCCGGGGAATTTTATAAGAATTTGCCTTCGTTTGAGCTAAATATATGAGAAAGGGAGTTTGATGTCAAGGGAAAGAAGGTCTTTGGGGTCACCCCCTCTTTGTCGATCATTTCTCGTCGATCTCGTCGATCTCTTCCGTACTTTCTGAATCACTTTTTCTTCTTTTCGGATGGTTCTGACTGACCGGTAAATTGATAAAAAAGGAGGATCCTCTGCCCCACTGGCTCTCCACATCAATATAGCCTCGGTGCTCTTGAATGATCTGATGCGAGATGGAAAGCCCTAAGCCGCTCCCCGTGCTTTTCGTGGTAAAGAAAGGATTGAAGATTTCCTCGATATTCTCCGGTGGAATTCCACACCCGGTGTCGGTACACTCGACCTGAACGAAGGGTTCACCTCCCGGTTTTGTGAAAGACCGGGTCTTGACCGTAATTTTTCCATTCTCGGAAGTGGCCTGAATCGCATTTAATAAGATGTTCAAGAAGACTTGTTTCATCTGTTCCCGGTCGATCTGGACAGCGGGTAAATCGGAGGCGTAGCCCCTCAGAATGTCGACTTTTTTCTTCTTCGTCTCTGTCGAAACCAAGAGAATCATTCCATCCAAAATCGTGTTGATATCCTCAAAACCCAGCTTCGGATCCGAGGGCTTGGCAAGATCGAGGAGCTCCTCGACCAACGTAGCAATCCGATCGACCTCACCGGAGGCGATCTTGAGAAATTGATCTCGAAATTCCTCATCTTCAAGTCGTTCCGGCAGTAGTTGAGTTAAGGTCTTAATCGAAACCAACGGGTTGCGAATTTCGTGGGCTAGCCCGGCTGTCAGGGTTCCCAGAGAGGCAAGACGGTCTGCTCTTCGAATATAGGATTTTGATTTTTTCAAATCTTCATAGAGCCTTGCGTTCTCAACGGCGATCGCCGTCTGGTTGGCCAAGGTGCTGAGCAATTCAATATCTTCGTGCGAATAGATATCTTTATTAAACTTATAGCCGAGGTTCAGCATCCCAATGAGCTGTCCTTTTGAGATGAGAGGGATACTGGCTTCGGCTCCCATCAGGGACATCATATTAACGATGTATTTTAGTTCGGGGATATTACCTCTTTTGGCCAATTCTTCCCGGATGATGATTTCTCCCATTTTCTGCAAATAGCGGGGTAGGGGGTCGTCCTTAGGAAGCAGAGGGTTCGTTGTCGTTACGTTAACATTCTTTGATTCAAATAGAGAATAGGCACCTTTCTCCTCATCCCATAAAAATAGAGATGCCTTCTCAACGCCCATCGTCTGCGTAATGGTTTCGAAAATCCTATTCGTTAAGGATTGTAAATCGAGGATAGAGACCATGGCCTTGCTAAGTTTGCTTAAAGTTTCACGGTAATCATATCGGTTTTTGAAAAGAATTTGTTCAACAGTCTTTTCTGTTCCGTATTTAACCTTTTCAAAAAAGATAGCTCCTACTAAAAGCAGTGCAAAAACAATTACGGAGAAGACGTAATCAATCTTTCCGAAAAATAATTCTTGGCTAAGGATGCTGATAAGAATTAATGGGATGAAAAGCAGAAACATCAGAAAAACATACGTCGTCCCCTTCTTGAGGACGATATTTATATCCATCAACCGGTGTTTCAGAATCGCGTAGGTGATGAAACTCACCATAATTAACGTTGAAGAAGGTCCTAAACGGCTTAACCGCGAAGTTCCCAGCATCGGGAGAAAAAGGTTAAACATAATAGCTGGCAAAGTGGTTAAGAATGTCCCCAAGAAACAGTACTTAATCTGGATTCGTTCCAATCCAATTGAATTCTTTAACGACTTAAATAGGAAAAATATTCCTCCCGCCATACCCAAAACCAGATATATTGAGAAAAATTTATAAGCATTACCGTAGCTTAAAGTTGTCGTCTCCCACTGAGCAGAACGAATCATCAGTTTGGTAAAAGAGAAGACTGTGAATATTGTAGAAAGTGAAAAAATGAGAAGAATTTTTAAGGGTGAAATATTCCGCTTTTCATTAGGAAAAATTAATGAAAAATAGAGAAACGTAGAGGGGATGTTACTCGAAGCTACAAAACTCATCCTCGCCCAAAACAACCGCCAGGCCGGCTCTCTAAACAGAAAAGACATTGAGACACTCAATATCCATGCCGCCAAAGCCCACGTAAATAAGGAAAAAGATACGTTGACTCGTCTATGTGGAGAATCTCTAAGATAAACCAGTATGCCCAGCCCCGCATTTAGTAAAAATGCGAGGAATATAATCGTGTTTGTGATATTCATTGGTCCCATTTTAGGATAGCAGTTTCTCGGGTGAAAATTTTCTTACAACCAACCCCGTAATCCTTCCGCCGAATCCGTGGGCATTGATAAGAGCTGTTTGAACCTCTTTCTTGATGAAATGATTCGACACGTAGTTTAAGTCACACTCAGGAGCAGGGTTATTTAAATTAATCGTTGGCGGAATGATATGGTAGTTTATAGTTAAAAGAGATGTAATAATTTGAAATATGCCTGTCGCTGAAAGGGATTGCCCTGTTATAGGCTTTATCGATGTCACAGGGATGTTACAGGCTAATTTCCCAAATACTTGTTTAATTGCTTTGGTTTCGTTTATGTCATAGGAAACCATCCCATTTCCATGGGCATTGATATAATCAATTTCTTTCACATCAACGCTAGCCTTCTCCAAAGCTCTTTTAAAATTAGTGACCATAGTTTGGTTATCTGTATCCACCTCAATAAAATCAAAAGCTTCATTTGACGCAGAATAACCTAAAATCTCTCCGTAAATGTTTGCTTGTCTTCTTAAAGCATGCCCAAGTTCTTCTATAATTATGCACGCGCCCCCCTCCCCTAAGACGGTTCCATCTGCGTTGACATCAAAAGGTTTTATAGCTTTCGAGGGAGTGTGGTTTTCTCTTGATAGAAAACCAGTTGCGGAAAATAGCGCCAGAATATAAGGCGTGATGGGAGATTCACCTGCTCCTACAACAACCAAATCTGCATCTCCAAGTTGTATTGTATTGTAGGCTAAGCAAGTTGCATCCAAGCCCGAATTACAGCCTGCAGCTACAGTATTATTAGTACCCTTCAAATTAAATTCGCAACCAATAATCCCGCTTGCTGAATGGGTCGAAATAGCAAAAACAGCATACGGAGCAATCCGCTTTAAGCCTTTCTCGATAAAAATATTATGTTGTGTTTCGATAACATCTCCCCCTCCTATGGCTGTTCCTACAAAAACTCCCATTCTGTATGGATCTTCCTTGTTGAAATCTATCCGCGAATCCTCTACAGCCATTCGTGAGGCTGCAACCGTCAACTGGGCAAATTTACTCAACCTCTTTGCAGTTTTAAAATTCATGAAATCGGTGGGGTCGAAATCTGGAACTTCGGCGGCTACTTGACAGGGATAAGAAGAGGCATCGAAATGTGTAATTTTCCTAACCGCAGATCGGCCGTGAACCAAGGAATCCCAAAAAGGCTCGATTCCAATACCATTGGGAGCAACCACTCCCATTCCCGTTATAACGACTCTTCTTCTGTCCAAGTATCACTCCAATTTACTATGGTATAAGCATAGAATGGATATAATGTTGCTAAATAGTTCAAAAGACTTTGTATTATTATAGAGAATTTGAAGTTTTGTCAACAATTTTCTGCACGTTCTCCGAGCAAACCCGACTCCGATGGGAGCGGCTCGCCTTGACAACTCCGATGCTATTACAATATATTAACACTCGCATTCACTAAACACAGCATCACCCCATTCCTCGCCCTCCCCCATCCAGGGAGAGGGATGGTTGGGGAGAAAGGGGATCAATGTATGAAGAGAAGCTTTCTGTGTATCCTGGTGGCTTTGGTGGCGGGGATTTGTTTTTCCAGCAATGTCCGGGCAGCAGACGTGATCAAAATTGGGTTTGATATTGAATTGACAGGGGACATCCCAAAAGTGGGGGAAGCATCGAAATATGCTGCCGAGATGCTCAAGGAGCAGATCAATCGCGCCGGTGGTCTGAAGGTTGGGAATAAATCCTATCAATTGAATTTCATCTATGAGGACAATGAGACCAAAGCCGAGTCTGCTGCGGCTGCAGCCCTTAAGCTTATCACTCAACATGAGGTTCTGGGCATCGTAGGTCCTCAAGCGAGCAAGCAGGCCATCCCGGCCGGAGAAGTGGCTGACGCGAATCAGACTGTCTTAATCACCGGTTGGTCCACCAATCCAAAAACGACCCTGAATCGTCCCTGGGTCTTTCGCGCTTGCTTCTTAGATCCTTTTCAGGGTCCTGTGCTTGCCAGGTTCGCCACCGAGGAGTTAAAAGCGAAGAAGGCCGCTATTCTTTACGACATTGCCAGCGACTATCCGAAAGGCCTCGCAGAATTTTTTAAAGAAGCCTTTGAGAAGATTCACGGGAAGGGCTCTGTCGTAGCTTTTGAAACGTTTACGACCAAAGACCGAGACTTCAGCGCCCAGCTCACCAAAATTGTGGCATCAAAGGCTGACCTCCTGTTTACACCCCAGTACTACGATGAGGTTCCGCTGATCGTGAAGCAGGCCCATGAGCTGGGCTGGAGCAAGCCCATCCTGGGAAGTGATTCCTGGGGCTCGGCCGAGCTCATGAAGCTTTGTGGTAATGACTGCAAAGGTCTCTTCTTCAGCACCCATTATGCCGCAGCCGGAGCTAAGGGGATGACCAAACAATTCATTGATCAATATAAGGCCAGGTATGGGTACGAGCCGGATGACGTGTCTGCTTTGACCTGGGATGCCACCCGTCTGTTACTCCAGGCAATTCAGAACACAGAGGGTCTGACAGGAGATTTGAAAAAAGACAGGAAGGCCGTCCGCGATCAGATGGCCAAGATTCGGGAATTCGATGGAATCACCGGCAAGATGTCTTTTGACGGAAAGACAGGGAATCCTATCAAGTGCGCCGTGATCGTAAAGATCAGCCAAGAAGGAAAGTTCGAGTTTTACAAATCGGTTTGTCCATAGATACCTTCGGTTAGTTTCTTCACGTAGAGAGCGGAGGCAGGCAGTTTAAAAGTTTCCTCCGCTCTTCCTTTAGCTTTGGAGACAAGAGAATTGACGCTCTCCATATTCATTCAGAATGTCATGAACGGCCTCCAGTGGGGAAGCTTTTACGCCCTCATCGCCCTGGGGTATTCAATGGTTTATGGGGTTTTGCTTCTTATCAATTTTGCCCATGGAGATATCTTTATGGTGGGGGCCTACGTCGGCTTCTTCATCTCAACCTTTCTGCTTGGAGCCTATGGCTTTCAATTTCCCTGGAAATTGTCGGGCGGCCTTGTCATTTTTCTGACCTTTCTGCTAACCATAGCCATCACGTCCGGGGTGGGGGTGACCATCGAAAGGGTTGCCTACCGTCCCCTCAGGCGAAAGGGAGTCAGCAGACTTTATTTGGTGATCACAGCCTTAATGGTAGGGTTATTGCTTGAGAATGGGAATCTCGCGCTGCTCGGAGCCAGTCGTAGAAGCTTTCCTGAATTGATCCCCAAGGTCCTCTACAGCGTAGGAGGGGTGAATTTCTCCAATACGAAGATCATTGTCATTCTCGTCACACTCCTGGTCTTCGCTTTCCTTCAGATCGTGGTG
>Ga0187779_10002615_pt1 | contig 10994 bp, 8 predicted proteins | sample 1015_Q2_SP10_10__FD_132435 | JGI IMG/M metagenome (GOLD analysis project Ga0187779, IMG submission 132435) | Tropical peat soil microbial communities from peatlands in Department of Meta, Colombia - 1015_Q2_SP10_10_MG | ecosystem: Environmental > Terrestrial > Soil > Wetlands > Peat | place... | reverse complement strand
GCCCGACTGGCAGCGGCGTGTTGAGCATGGATCCAGTGTCTTTGGATGTTCGAGCTGCGGCCCGGCTGACCGGCTTCCCCGGCTTTCTGCGGGCCAACGGTTTTGCGGTGGGGGGCGGCGACGCGGTGCAGGTGCTCCGAACCGCGCAGCGCGTGGGCGTGCTCGATGCCGATCTGCTTCGCTGGAGTTTGCAGGCTCTTCTGTGCGGTCGTTGCGACGAATGGCAGCGTTTCGACGAACTGTTCGATGCGTGGTTCCTGCCAGCCAATCGCTGGCAGCGTCCGGAAGCTCAGGACGCCGGCCCGGGTACGTTGAGCGGCGCCGGGGCGCAGGGCTCGGACAGTACTGACGACGCAGCGGACGACGAAGATGACATCCGTACGCGCGAAGCCGCGAGCCGCCAGGAGATCTTGACCTCGGCCGACTTTCGAACCTTGACCGAGCGCGAGCACGCGCTCGACATCGAAGCGCTGATGCGGCGCTTTGCCAGGCGGCTGCGGCGTATTCGGCTGCGCCGCGAGGCCCTCGCGCGCCATGGGCGTCGGCTCGATCTGCCCGCGACGATCCGGCGCAGCGTCGCGAGCGGCGGAACGCCGTTTCATCTCGCGTGGAAAGATCATCGCCGCGTGCGGCCGCGCCTCATCGTCCTGATCGACGTGAGCCGCTCGATGGCGCTGTACAGCTTCTTCTACCTCCGGCTCGCGCGCGCGCTCAGCGCCGAGTTGGCGGACGTGCACAGCTTCATTTTTCACACGCGGATCACCGCAGTATCGCAGGCCCTGCACGATCCGGATCCGTGGCGTGCGCAGGAGCGGCTGCACGTGCTCGCGCAAGGTTGGGCCGGCGGCACGCGCATCGGCGAGTGCCTGGCGCAGTTCAACCGCGAGCATGCGCCGCGCATCGTGCATTCCCGCACTGCCCTTCTCATCATGAGCGATGGCTACGACACAGGCGACCCGCAGGAGCTGGCCGACGCTCTCGCGCGGCTGCGGCGCCGCGCACGACGTGTGGTCTGGCTGAACCCCCTGTGCAATCGACCGGGGTATGCACCGATTTGTCAGGGCATGCAGGCTGCCATGCCGCACCTGGATCTACTGGCGCCCGGTGCGGATCTCGCCAGCATCGAAGCGGTGCTGCCGGACCTGATCGAAGCGCTGAGATGACTCCTAGATCTGATTATCGCGGGCGGCGAACGCGACAAGGAGCTTGACCATGGGTTGTCCATTCAAAGCCAACGGACTTTACAGCCGCATGTCGGTAGGCGCCGTGCTCCTGGCGGCTGGTGCCGGCGCGCGTCTGGGCGGCCGGCCGAAGGCGCTGCTCGAGCTGGCCGGTGTGCCTCTGATCCTGCGTCAGCTGATTGCGCTGTCCGGGGGCGGCGTCGACGAGGTTGTCGTCGTCCTCGGGCATTACGCGGATGCGCTCGAAGCCGCCGTCCGCCAGTTTCCGATCACGCTGGTGCGGAATCCGTCGCCGGACGATGGGCAGACCTCCTCGGTGCGCATCGGACTGCAGGCGCTGTCCCCAAAGCTGGACGCCGTGATCATCGCGCTCGCCGATCAACCGCTGATCGACGCGCAGGACATCGTCGATCTCATCGGCGCGTTCAAGAAGCGCGGCGACGCCTCGATGGTGGTGCCGCGCGTCGCCAGTGCGGGCGGCGATCCGGAGCCGGGCAACCCGGTCATCTTCGAGGGCGCGCTGTGTGAACAGTGGCTCGCGGGCGATGCCAATCTGACCTGCCGCAGGTGGCGTCAGGCGCATCCCGAGCGCGTACGCTGGTTCGACACCGACAATCGCCGATACCGCATCGATATCGACACGCCCGAAGATCTCCAGCGATTCACTGAGAACACGGGCCACACGCTGACCTGGCCGGCGGCATTCGCTCTCGAAGAAGTACGATGAGCAACACGAGCGGCGCCACGCTGCTGAGCCTTACTCTTGCGCGCGCCTGCGCATGGGGCCTGCTGGTTGCGGGCTGGGTCGGGCTGGGCTCCTTCGCGTTGCAACTCGCGCCCACAGTAAGCATCGGGTTTGCACTCGTCGCGCTGTGGCTGCTCGCGCTCGGGGCGGCCGCGGCCGTTGCCACTCGCGGCGGCATGCGCTGGTGGACGCGCGCGGTTGCCCTCTGCTTCAGTACGTCGATTGTCGGCGGTGGGCTCTGGTATTCAGCCCATGGCGGTGGTTTGCCGCCCCTGCTGCTGGCCCTGATCGGCTGGGCGACTTTGACGGCGCTGGCTTCGGGCGTGGTGCGCAGCCTGCGGCTCGCGCAGACCGTTGTTGTCGGACCCCCGATCGCCGCCGCGAGCCTGGGCGCCTTGTGCGCCGGTCTGGTCCTGGGGGACCTTGGCGATCTGCCGGGCCTCGCCCTGCGCCTCATTGCGTTCGTCGGGTCGATCGCCGTTGTGCTGGTGTTGCTGCAGCGTCGGATCGACGACAGCCTTCGCGCGCCAGGTTGCCGCGCCGGCCTGTTCGATTGCTCGTTGCCAGCCTGGCCTGCCGGCGCGTGGCGCGACACCGTGCAGTGGCCGACGCTGATGGCGGGTCTCGCGATGCTGCCAATGATGGCTGCGTTGCCGCTGGCTGCGGCGTGGTGCCGCGCGCAGTCGATCGCGCCGCAGGCAATGGTGCTGATTCATCTGGCTGCGATGTTCGGCCCGGCTCTCGTGCTCAGGCGGTCGATCGGGCGCTGGTCTGTGCGCACTCTGTCGATCGTGTGCACCGCGCTGCTCGCCTCGGGCGCCGCTCTAGCGCTGTGCGCCGCAGGACCGTTCGACTTGCTGGGCGTGACTGTCACCCATGGCGCGGCCTGGGGTCTGGCGTGGGGTGGTCAATTGTGGGCCCCGGCGAGGCGCGGCCAGCAAGGCACATCGCCGCTGCGGGCCGGCGCGGGCTACGCGGCGCTGACACTGGGCTTCGGTTTGATCGTGCAGCAGGCCGGTGTGATCGGCGTCGTGGCAGTGCACGCAGCCTTAGGCGTCATCGCGGCGCTCGCGTGGTTGCTCGTCGCTGCGGCCAGGCCTTGGTCTCGGAGTACGACTACCCGCCCGAATCTACCTGCTGCCGCCCCCCACGCGCGTCACACCGGCGGCCGCTGATCACAGCCGTTGGCCCGGCCGTCCGATGCGGCTACTTCTGCCGTCTCACCTGCTGGCGTCGATAGACGGCCGTGCCCAACACGCTCAGCGAGCCGGCTGTGCTCGATCCCGCTGCGAAGACCATGCGCCCATCGTGCAGAACCAGAACGCCGTACAGCAGCGCGACCATCGAAGAGACCGAAAACAAAGTCCAGGTGAGCAGCGAACCGGCCTGTGCACCCGTCCGGTCGTTCCAGACGGTATGAATCTGTGGAAGGTAAATCAGCGAAACCAGCACGCCGTTGGCGCTGTAAACGAGAGCGATGACTTCTTGCAGCATGACAACAATTCTTCACATTGGCGCACGAGGCAGCGCACGGGTTCGGTCAAGAGAAAGCCGGGATCGTCGGTTCCGCTCTTCCCGGCACAGCTTGGGGGCGCCGCCTCGTCACCAGATCCGTGATGCGCGACCCCGCTCCGTATGGAGCAAGAGCTTTGCCCGCTCGCTCCGCGCTCGGAACTCCCCGGCGCCGAGCGAGCGTCAGAAGCGCGATCAATCCCGCAACTGCGCAAACGGTAGGAGAAAATTTCGCTGGGCGAAGGGGACGTGTTGCCCCGCCGATCACCCCAACACGGAGACTGGACGATCCCAAGCGGGCAAGACAGAGACGAACCCCTGCCCCGCCCTGACACGCCGTGACCACCAGGAGCCATAGCGTGTGAGCCGCAATTTACTATTCTTTATTCTTGTTCTCGTCGGCACTGCTCTCCAGGCTCTGGCCGACGCTCTTCACGTCCTTGCCCAGACCCTGTGACCGTCAGGCGATCAGCGTCGGGGCGGCTTCGTTTCGCCTGCATATCTCGATATGGTGCTATTCACTCTTCATCTTAAACAGCTTGACGGCGTTGAGGCGGCCGATCTTGAGACGATCGGCCTCGCTGATCGAAGCGCTGTCAAACCACTGCGCTGCCTCTCGGATCTCCTCGAACGGATAGTCGGTCGAGAATAGAATGCGGTCGGCACTGATCTCGAGAATGCAGTCGATCAACGTCTGCGTCCGGAAGTTTCCTGCTGTTGTTATATACACATTCTCCTGGAAACACACCGAGATCTGCTTCTTGGCTGGGTAACCCATCGGCGACCAAGCGATCCGCTGATCGATACGATGGAGATTGAAGGGAAGGGCTTCCCCGAGATGGCCGAGGATCAGCGTCAGCTTAGGGTACTTGTCGAATAGGCCGCTACCCAACAGGCGAAGCGCGTGCAATCCGGTCTCGGCCGCGAAGCCGTAGGCGGGGCCAATCAGCCAGGGATGTCCCTCGTATGCACGACGCTGGCTCGGCTCTCGCGGATGCAGATAGAAGGGCACATCGAGCTGTTCGACTACGCCCCAGAAATCCCAGTACTGCCGCAGATCGTAGTAGACGCAGTTTTCGGGATTGCCGAGCTGCGAGTATCCATTAACCATCGCGCCTTTGAACCGATAGTCCTTCACGCACCGCTGGAGCTCCTTCGCAGCCTCTTCGGGATCCTGCATGGGGAGCGCCGCAAATCCTTCGAAGCGGTCGCGCCGCCTTGCTACCTGCTCAGCTAGCAGGTCGTTTGCACGGCGCGCAACCTCGATCGCTTTGCGCGTATCATCGATCCGCTGTATGGCCGGCGCGTTGAGCGACAAGATCATCTTCTCGATTCCGTAGCGATCCATCTCCGCGAGCCGTCTGTCATGAAAATCCAACAGTCGCTCGCGGAGGCCGCTCCAGTTTGCCTCACCAGCAAATCCGCGAGCGCCATCGAGCGTATCGGAAATCCCAAAATGCTCCTCGAGACCGATCTTGCCGTCCATGTCAAATTCCTCCTCTGGCGTGTCAATGTTCGGGGTTTCCCTCGGCTAGCGGGAACTCGACGCATTGCCCGGCTCTCGCGAAGCTCAGCGCATGCGCTGCGCTGGGGCAGCTCCGGTCGGATGAGTCCCAGGCTCAGTGTCGGCCAACCGTACCCACGCCTTCCCATCGAAGCGCCGTAGCACGGTTTGCCGAATCGGGTAGAAGTCGATAGGACTGGTATTGAGGCGAATACCCGGAAGCAACATCGGCAGTTCGAGATCGGTCAGGCTCGCTGCAACGCGCATTACATTTTCTCGAGTCAACTTGTCTCCACAGCGCTGCAGGACATGCACGAGAGCTTGGGCGGAGGTGTAACCGTACACGTTCAGCCACTCTGCGACATCGCCCTCGGGATAGTATCGCTTCATCCACGCGAGCCACTCCTTGGTCGCAGGATCGTCCTGCCACTCTGGCGCGGACGGATCTTTTAGAAACCCCGCGGACAGCAAGCCAACTGATTTATCGAGGCCGGCCGGCGCCAGCGTTGCGGCGATTGACGCGCTCGGCACGCTGACGAAGTGGAGCGGCTGCCAGCCCATGTCGTAAACCTTGCGGATCGCGAACGATCCGAATTTCGGCGTGGAAAAATTGAACAGTGTGTCGGCGCCAGCGCCACGCAGGGCAATGATCTGAGAGTCTATCGAGGGATCTGATACTTCGTACGATGCTTCGGCGACTATCGTCGGTTGAACCTTGTCGGCTAAAGCTTCCTTCAATGCTTGCAGGAAGCCCTTTCCAAAATCGTCGTTCTGGTACAGCACTCCAATCTTCGCGGTTGCGCGATGAGCCAATAGGTATTGTGCAAGGGGCGCCACTTCCGCACGCTGACTTGGTGGAAACACCATTGTCCATGGGAATTTGGTCGGATCCACGAGCTTCAAGGTGGACGCCGTGATGAAGAGCTGGGGTACCCTTTGCGCATTGAGATATTTCTGCACGGAGGTTTGTGGCCCGGTGCCCGGCGAGCCGAACATCAGGAGCACGCCTTCCTGTTCCACCAGCTTGCGCGTCTGTTCGACGGTTTTGGCGGGGTTGTAACCGTCGTCGACCGACAAGAGCGTGAGCTTGCGTCCGTTGATGCCTCCCTGTTCGTTGATCATCTTGAAATACGCCGCGTGCGCGTGACCTATCGCAGCGACCGCGGTCACTGGACCGCTGTAGGGCATGGTCTGGCCGATCTTGATTTCGGTGTCGGTTACACCCGGTCCGTACTGCTTCTGCGCATGTGCCGAGTCGAGCGGCAGAAGCCCGCCCAGGCCGTATGCCAAAATGAGATATGTCTTCAAGAATTTCATCGATGTGGGCTCCGCGAGTTGCGCAGGACAGGCCCTGCGACGCTAGCCACCTTACGCGCGTGACGCTGTCCAATTGCTGTCAAATCGGGAAATCTGTGCAGAGCGCGCTGCGTGATCACTGCCGCAGCGTTTCTACGAGCGCCTGCGTTTCTTTGGACGGTTGGACGCCCAGCACGACCGAAAGCAATTCCCGGCAGCGGCGAAAAACTTGGAGCGCCTCGGCTGTCTCCCCGCTATGCTTCAAGCATGCGATGAGGCGGCGGTATATCGGCTCGGCGAGATTGTCGAGCGTAAGCGAATGCTGGTAGAGCTCGATTGCCGAGTCGAGATCGCCGTTGTCCTCCAGGGCCCTACCTGCGAGCTCAGTCAGTTGGATCATGCGCCGGGCGAGCTGCTCGCGAAACGCGAGCATCCACGACTGATCTCCCCCCTGATTCAACAGAGGACCCTTATAAAGATCAAGCGCCTGTCCGGCTATCTTGACCTGGGCGTCACGCAACGCATGCGTGCACTGGGACGCAAGCCGTTCGAACGACCACGCATCCACCCAGCATCGCATTTTGTTGAGCGCCACATGCCCTTGGGTGCTGACGACCGCGTCGTCGACACCGAGCAGCTTGCGCAAGCGATAGACATTAGTGTCGACGTTGATGGCGGCTGCGTCAGCCTCCAAATCTGGCCAGAGCCGATCGGCCACCACGCGACTCGTCAATCCTCCAGGTCCGGCCGCGGACAGTAGCACCAACAACTCCAGGGGTTTCTGGGGGGCTTTGCGCTTGAAATGCAACGGCTGATTACGGCAAACCACGCGCAAGCCACCGAGGAGGTACAGCCTGACGGGCCAAGGCCAAACCTCGGGTGCCTCTTCACCGGGATCGATTTGATAATGCATGATCCAGGCCTTGATCTTGGCCACACCGGTTCCCTCGCGCAAGGCAAAGCCGAAGACCGAGGGCAGCACGTGTGGAACAATTCGCAATATGTGGAGGTTGTCATTCCGGTCCATTGATAGGGCGGATTCGATCAGCTCACGCGCCCGCGCCGGTTGCCCCTCGCGGAGCTCGGCATAGGCTTGGACGAGCAGTAGCTGGGCCTCTAGATGACTCATGTACGTGTCGCGCACCAACGCTGTAGCGCTGGCCACGAGGCACCCTACTTCTTCTGCAGACTCGAATTGAGCTAGCAGCGCAGCCAGCAGGACTGTCCCTGTCGATTCCCCGAAGAAGAGCCCAACACGCGAATTTGCTTCGAGGTGTCTGCGCTCGGCTACGCTCGCGGATTCCGGCGCGTCGGTATGGGCAGCCAAGGCTGACTGCGCGAATGTACTAAGCATCAGATCCGAATCGCGCGCAGGATTGACCGATTGCAGCATCGTATCCAGGTGCCATTTCGCGTCTCCCACATCGCCCTGCGCCAAGCGCAGAAATACCCAGAAGAGCTTCCGCAGGACATTTGCCGTGTGCGACCCGAAGTTGCCCCCGATTTCGTCGGCCTTTCGAAGTGCCGCCTCCGCCTCTGCATAGCAGCCGTCGGTGACGTTAAAAAAGCCGACGCGAGACCACCAGTAAAGCTGCGCGAGTGGCGGCACCGACTTGTCAGCTACTACCGGCTCCACAAGGCCGATGATTCGGCGCGCGTCGGAGGCGAAGGCGGCCCACATGTAATAGCGCAGGAGGATGTCGCCCGCGATCATCGCCTGGTCAGGTTCGAGGCCTTCGGCGAGCAAGTTCGACACACGCTCCACACTAGAGCGCAGACGAGGATGGCGCGGGGAGCAAGACGTGGTTGCAACAACAAGGCTGCAATAGGCCCGCAATTGCAATTCCCGGTCGGAGATTTCGACGTTATCGGCAAGCAGCGCGTCCAGTTCCTCGATCCATCCCTCGACCATCTCGGTGTGGACGTAGCCGCGGTAAATCGCTTCGATGACTCGCGCCGCACAGGCAATCTGCCCCGGTCGATCAGCGATCGCCTTGAATTGCTCGAAGGCGCGCTCCAGGCAGCCGATGGCCTCGAGCTGATCGACCGGGATCAACGACACGCCCAACCAATAAGAGATCCATGGTCTAGCACCAACCTCGGCCTCCGGCACACCAGCGATCCATTCGCGCAAGGTCTGGGCGCGACCTTGCCGCAACAAGCGCTGCGCCTGCTTGAGCAACAAACGAGTGACTGCATCCCAGTCCCCGGCATCGCGATACAGTGCGAGCGCTTCTTCGTCCCGTTCGATCGCTTCGAGTAGCTGTGCCGTTTCCTCCAATAAGCGCCGCAAGCCAGCTCGCGAGTATTCTTCCTGCGCTTGTGCTAGCAGGAAATCGCGAAACAGCGCATGGTATTCATAGGTTGCTTCGTCCGCGTCGGATTCGCGCTTCTTGGTCGGCGTCCTGACCAGGCCGAGTCGGCGGCGATAGGTGAACAGATGGCGGCGATGCAGATATTCGAGCGTCTTACCCGCGTTTGGGTTACCGGTGAGACTTTCGGCCAGAGAGGGGGTGATCTGGGGCAGGAAGGCTGTGCGCAGCAGCACCTGCCGAGTATCCGCAGGTTGTTTATCGAACAGCGTGCCAGCGAAGTAGTTGAACACTGCTTCGCGCGTTTCCGCTTCGATCGTCTCCGGCACGTCCCCGGTACGAGCGATGCGCTCGAGCATCAGTGTGAGACCAGCGGCCCATCCTTCCGATTGCTCGAAAAGTCGCAGCAGCGTTCGCTCCTCGATCGACTGCTTGACCGCCGCGATCTGGCGCGTCTCGTCCAGCGTGAGTCGCAACTCCGCCCATTCCAACATTGCCAGCCGACCCGTCGACACGTAGCGGGCAAATGTGCTGGGCGGATCGGCCCGGCTGATGCACAGGACATTGATCGGATCGGGGATCTCGTCGACCAGCGACTCCAGAATGGAATGAAAAGACGAATCGGCAGGCGCCTCCTGTACGTTGTCCAGCACCAGCAACACGCGCTCCGGCAGCTGGGCGAAGAGCTCGCGGAAATAGCGTCGGGAAAAGCCATCCAAATCCTGCCGGAACTCAGGGGTCAGCAGCGGCAGTGACTTGTGCTTGCCTTTCGCCGCTTGGTCCGCTGCCATCCCGAGGTAATAGAAGAACGTGGCCGGGTCGCCATCACCGGCGTCAACCTGATACCAGAGGCTGGGGATCTCGCGCTCGCTCAGGTAGCTCGCCACGAGCGTGGTCTTCCCCGCGCCCGGGGGGCCGCAGACCCAGATTGCTGCGTGCTCGCGCGCTTGGTCCAGCCGTTGAAAGAGCCGCGCTCTGGGAATCGCGCTATACAGCTTGGGGCGGCTGAGCTTGGCAAGAGCAGTGGGCATAGCCTAGGCTCCGATCCTGCAGCATCGGAAAAGACGTGAGACGGACGTAGCTTCCGCCTTTCGCGCTGGCACTGTCAAATCGCTGTCGGATTCCGCTTGCGATCAAAGGTCTTTCTCACCACGGGCAAAGTTGCGTGCTCATTGCGAGCTCTGCGGGATGAGAAGCCATCTCGGCTCCTTCGTCTCCTGCCGTCCGCTGCACCGCGACTGCCGCCTCTCTCAAGGAAAGCGGTATTGCGACATCCGGCTGCAAGTTGACCGCAATCCCGGTCAAGGTCGTCGCTAGTGTCAGAGCAACTGCGCCAACAAGTGTCCCGGTGCTCATGGCGTGTCCCTCTCCTTGGATTGGGCGCGAAGGTGAATCGGCCTGCTTGACTCACTATCCCACCAACTGCCTTACAGTTAGCTAGCGGATTGGGAAACTCCCAAGGATGGGGGGACGCGGCTGGAATGCGTCATGCCGGATGATCACGGCACACTGAATGTCCCCTTAGGAGAAAGATGAATGACAGGAGTGGGTCGCTTGCGTCGTAGAACGACCGCTTTCAGCGATTCGTGCGCACCCGCTTTCCGCTCCCAAGGCGGACGCTGGTGCGAGTTGGGGGTACAAACGTGGTGGCGCGCCAGGCAGGAACAGCGCCGCTATTGCCTGCCGAGCTTGCCGCAGACGAAATCGAGCGTAGCCTCGCCGTGGGTGTGGGGACGCACGTCCTCCCACATGCGCCGGCTCATGCGTCCGGAGGACCACACCACATCGCCTCCGGAACCCAGCATGTCGATCTGGACCACGCGGTTGATGCGTCTGCCGCAATCCAGCTCGATCAGGCCGAGCGTCTGAGTGAAGATTTTCGGAGAGCCGCCCAGCTCCTCCTTGAGCGGCTGCGGAAAGATTCCTTTTTTGAGCACGCGCACGGTGTCGCCCTCGACCGCGATCGAGGCCACGTCCACGTAATAAGTGGCCTCGGTGTCGACGCCGATCTCGACCCAGTCCGCCGCGCACGCACTGCCGGCGCACAACAGAACCCCCAGGCAGTAAATCGAACCCCAAGCGCGCTTACCACGAAGGACACGAAGGTTCACGAGGGAAGAGCGAGAACGACGCTGAGCAATCGGTTCATGTGACTGCTCCAGACAGCGGCGCGGGGATGACGTCGCAACTAACGAGTCCACGTTTTCCTTCGTGTTCCTTCGTGCCCTTCGTGGTGAGTGAGGTATGCCTTTTCCGGGTTACTGTTGTTGCTCGCCCGCATGCGGAGCGCCCGGCGGAAGCACGCCCTCGCGGTCCGCCGCCCGCCGCAGGTCCAGCGTAAGCGGAAATTCGGCGCTCGGCCGCTCCGCGCTGTATTGCATCGCGCCCGGAGTATGGCCATGCGGCGTGAAGCGCGCCATGCGGCGCGCTTCCGCTTCGTTGGC
>Ga0187779_10002613_pt1 | contig 10999 bp, 12 predicted proteins | sample 1015_Q2_SP10_10__FD_132435 | JGI IMG/M metagenome (GOLD analysis project Ga0187779, IMG submission 132435) | Tropical peat soil microbial communities from peatlands in Department of Meta, Colombia - 1015_Q2_SP10_10_MG | ecosystem: Environmental > Terrestrial > Soil > Wetlands > Peat | place... | reverse complement strand
GCGGCGTGGTGGGCGAGCTCGACGGCAGGTCCGTCGCGGTCGGCAGCCGCAAGCTGCTCGCGGAGCTCGGCATCGACGCGAGCCCGCTCGCCGGGCCCGCCGAGGCCATGCGCGCGGAAGCGCAGACGGCGCTGCTCGTCGCCGTCGCGGGCCGCCTCGCCGGCCTGATCGCGGTCGCCGATCCGATCAAGGCCTCGACCCCCGAAGCGGTGCGCGGCCTGCGCGCGAAAGGCCTGCACGTGGTCGTGCTCACCGGCGACGACCGGGTCACCGCCGAGGCCGTGGCCAGGCGCCTGGGGCTCGACGACGTGCGCGCCGAGGTGCTGCCCGAGCAGAAGGCCGATGTCGTGCGCATGCTCCAGAGCCAGGGCCACGTGGTCGCGATGGCCGGCGACGGCGTCAACGACGCGCCCGCGCTCGCGCAGGCGCAGGTCGGCATCGCCATGGGCACGGGCACCGACGTGGCGATGCAGAGCGCCGGCGTCACGCTGGTGCGCGGCGACCTGCGCGGCATCCTGCGCGCGCGCCAGCTCAGCCGCGCGGCGCTGCGGAACATCCGCCAGAACCTCTTCTTCGCGTTCGTCTACAACGCGCTCGGCGTGCCGATCGCCGCGGGGGTCCTCTATCCGCTGCTCGGCCTGCTGCTGAATCCGATGATCGCGGCCGCCGCGATGAGCCTGAGCTCGGTGTCGGTGATCGGCAATGCGCTCCGGCTGCAGCGGACCCCGATTTGAGCGAGTGACTCCGGCGCCGCTCGGCTAGAATGCGCCCCGGAGGCGCAGAGATGGAGCTCCCCGAACTCGAAGAGCGGCTCGGCCCGTTCGCGCGCGCGAAGTACGGCGACCCCGCCGCGGAGGTGATGGACGTCCACAAGATGCCGGGTCACGCCGGCTTCTCGTACGGCTTCACCGTGCGCTCGCGCGGGCTGACCGAGCGCTGGTTTCTGCGCCTGCCGCCGCCGGGCGTACAGTGGAAGGGCACGGCCGACGTGCTGCGCCAGGTTGCGGCGCTGCGCGCGCTCGACGGCGGACCGGTGCCGCACTGCTCGGTGAAGTGGTCGGGCGAAGAGCTCGAGTTCTTCGGGCGACCGTACTTCGTGGTGCCGTTGCTCGAGGGCGACGTGCTGCAGCTCGGCCCGGGCGCGTGGGCCGAGCCCTTTCCGCCGGCCAAGCGGCGCGAGATGGCAGCCGAGGCGATGACCGCGCTGGCGAACATCCACCGCGTCGATTGGCGCGGGAAGCTCGCCTATCTCGGCGACCCGCTGCCGTTCGAGGAGGACGTGACTCGCTGGGATCGCTTCGTCGAGCGGGCGGCGGAGCCCGCGTCGATGGCGCTGGTACCCGAGGTGCGGGCGAAGCTGCTCGCGCGCATCCCGCGCAGCGCCCCGATCGGCCTGTTCCACGGCGACTACAACTGGCGCAACACCTTCTGGTCGAAGGACGGGCGCCTGCTCGCCGTGATCGACTGGGAGCTCTGCGGCATCGGCGCGACACTGAACGATGTCGGCTGGGTCGCAACCTTCAGCGATCCCGACGCCTGGGCCCGCGAAGGCTCGCCGGCGCCGACGCTGATCGCCGCCGACGAGCTCGTCGCGCTGTACGAGCGCGCCTGGGCCGAACCGCTGCCGGACGTCGCCTGGTTCCGCGCGCTCGCCGCCTACAAGTTCTCGATCATCACCGGCTTGAACCTCGGCCTGCACCGGCGCGGCAAGCGCCACGACCCGCTCTGGGAGGTCACCGGCAAGTCGATCGTGCCGCTGCTCGAGCGGGCGCGCGCGCTGCTCGGGTGAACCTCCGGCCGCCGTTGCTCCGCTGCGTGCTCTGCGCGCTCCTGGCGCTGGCAATCGCCGCGGCGTGCGCCAGCCTCGGCCTCGGCGAGCGCGACCTCTCGCAGCGTCTTTCCGGCCGCGTCGTCGACGCGCACCGCGGCGGCTTCCGCTACGCCGACTCGAACACGCTCTCGCGCTTCGAGGCGGCGCGGATCGCCGGCGCGGACATGATCGAGACCGACCTCCGCCTCTCGAAGGACGGAGTCGTGTTCCTGTTCCACGACGGCGACCTGGCGCCGAAGACGAGCTGTGCGGGCGCGCTGGCGAGTCACACCGCGGCGGAGATCGAGCGCTGCACGCTGATCGGTCTCGACCGCGGGCCCGAGCGCTTCGAGGCGATGCTGCGCTGGGACGCGGGCCGCGTCGTGATCGACGCCGATCTGAAGGCGCGCGAGGTCGTGCAGCCGGCGCTCGAGCTCGTGCGCCGCTACGACGCCTACGAGTGGGTGGTGTTCGAGGCCGGCGACGGACTTCCGCTCTACCGGGAGATCCGGGCCGCAGATCCGCGCATCGCGGTGGAGCTCGGGCCGGCTCCCGAGTGGGGCGACGCGGGCGTGCGGCGGCTCGTCGAGATCCCGGACCCGCGCATCGCCGTCATCGGGCTCAAGCCCGATACGCTGACCGCCGGGAACGCCGCGCTGATCCGCGCGGCCGGGAAGCGCAGCTCGATCAACGCCTGGACGCTCGTGGAAGAGCGCGTGGAGCCGGACGGCGACCTGCCGCGAACGGCCGCCTGTGACGAGGCCTTCCGGCGCGGCGCGGACATCGCGGTGACCAACGACCCGGAGGAGTGCGCGCGCCAGCGCAACGCGCTCGGCCGCTGAACGGCCGTGGGCCTCAGTGCGGAACGTGTGCGAAAAGCGGCCCCGCATGGCACGCTCGCGCGGTGAGCCGCCGCCACGCGCTGGTGTTCGCCTCGGTCGCGATGTTCACGATCGGCTGCGACCGCGCGACCAAGATCGCCGCGACGGCGTTCCTCGACCCGGGAGCCGTGCTGTGGCTCGCAGCCGGCTGGGTGCGGCTCGAGCTCGTCCAGAACGCGGGCGCGTTCATGAGCCTGGGCGCGGGCCTTCCCGACGCCGTGCGCATGCCGCTCCTGCTCGGGCTCGTGCCGCTGCTGGTGGGGGTGGCCAGTGTCCTCGCCTTGCGCGAGGCGGGAGCCCGTGTGCGACTCGTGCTCGCAGCCGCGCTCCTTGCGGGGGGTGGTGTGGGGAACTGGCTCGACCGGCTCGCGCATCACGGGCTCGTCACCGACTTCGTCAGTCTGGGCTTCGGGCCGATTCGCACAGGAATCTTCAACGTTGCGGACCTCGCGGTGGTCGCCGGAGCGCTGCTGCTGTTCGCCGGGTCGCGGCGGACGAAAGCCCGCTTGCCGGGAGATGGGCGAGCCACGTAGGCTGCGCCGATGAAATCAATCCGTCCGGGTCTCGCGGTCGTCCTCGTCTTCGCCGCCGCCTCCTTCGCTGCGCGAGCCGCGCGCGCTGACGACGACGTCAGCTTCGGCCGCTCGGGCGCATACCTCGGCGTAGGCGCATCGCGCAGCTTCAACGTCATCGAGTCGTACCTCAGCGGGACCCCCATCCTCGAGAACATCAAGGTCAGCGACAGCTGGGGCGTGAACACTCGCGCCGGCTATCACCTGGGCTCCTGGTTCGCGCTCGAGGGGGAGTACGAATGGCTCCACCCGTTCAATGCCCGTCTCCGGAACGCCGACCTCGGGTCCATCTCGTTCCAGTCCTTCTCGATGAACGCGCGGGTGATCCTTCCGATCTGGCGTTTCCAGCCGTATCTCCTGCTCGGCGCGGGCGCGCTGTTCTCCAAGACGGATACACCGTTCGGTGCCCTCCAGGTCGAGCCGACGGCGTTCGCGGGCCGGATCGGAGTCGGGCTCGACGCCTACCTGACGCAGAACCTCTACCTGAATCTCGGCATCGAGGGGGTGGTCTCGCCCGCCAGGATCGCGATCGTGACCGGTCTCGGCACGGCGTCGACCCACGGCCTGGGCACCGCGACGTTCCAGTTCGGCCTGGGCTGGCACTTCTGAGAGCCGTCTCATGCAGATCGGCGACTGGCCCTCGACGCGCGATCTGAACGAGCTCTATCGCGAGATCCGCGCGCTCGGCCTCGAATCGAAGGTCGCGGAGCTCGACGCGTTCGGCTTCACGACCCTCGAGGGCGCGCTATCGCGAGAGCAGGTGACGCGGCTGCGCGAGGCCGTGCTGCAGGCTGCCGAGGAGCGCCACGGGCGCCGGCTCGACCTCGAATGCGAGCAGGACCACTCCGGCGTCGAGTTCATCCCCTATCTGCTGTTCCGCGATCCGGCGTTCGAGGAGGCGCTGCTCAACCCCGGGCCGCTCGCGCTGGTGACCTATCTGCTGGGCCGGAGCTGCGTGCTCAGCAGCATGGGCAGTCACCTGAAGGGACCGGGAGGACGGGCGCTCGCGCTCCACTCCGACACCGCGAACGGGCACCCCGCGCCGTTCCCGCCTTTCTCGCAGGTCTGCAACTGCAACTACGCGCTCACGGACTACACGGAAGAGGCCGGCGCGCTCGCGGTCGTGCCCGGCAGCCACCGCTGGGCGCGCCAGCCGACCCGGCACGAGCTCGCGCTCGACGGGCCGACACGGAACGGTGACGCGGTCGCGATCGAGGTCCCCTCGGGCACCGCGATCCTCTGGCACGGGAACACCTGGCACGGCTCGTTCCCGCGGCGCGTGCCGGGCCTGCGCATCAACCTGTCGGCGTACTTCTGCCGCCAGAACATCCAGCCGCAGGAGAACTACCGCGAGCACGTCCCGCCCGCGGCACTGGAGCGCCACCGCGGCGAGCCGCGCTTCGCGACCCTGGTGGGGCTCGACACGCACTACGGCTGGACCGCGGAAGGGCCCGATTGGGAGAAGAACGCGCGCAACCGACGCGCCGGCAGCAGCTGGCACGCCTGAGCGCTCGGGCTCGCGCAGCCGGTCGCGGCTGCTAGTCTGGCGCGCGGAGAACGCGATGCTCCGCCTGCTGCAGCGCATCACCGCGAGTGACCGCGCCATGCGCGCGTTGAGCCCGATCGCCGGGCCGTTCCACCCCTGGCACCCGGAGGTGCGGCGCGACCCGTATGCGACCTGGGCGCGGCTCCGCGAGCGCGCGCCGCTGGTGCGAGCTCGCCTGCTCGGCGCGTGGGCGGCGGGGCGCTATGCGGAGGTCGAGCGCATCCTGCGCGAGCGCTCCTTCTCCACCGACCGCAGCGCCGTGCCGGTGATGCGCTGGATGCGGCGCGGCCTGCGCGGCGCGCCCGAGCTCGAGAACCTCGTCGACCACAACCTGCTGATGATCGACGGGGCGCGCCATGCCCGGCTGCGCGCGAAGGTCAGCCGCGCGTTCACGCCGCGCCGGGTCGAACGGCTGCGCGAGCGCGCGACGGCGCTCGTGGACGAGCTGCTGGAGCGGAGCGCCGCGCGCGGCGAGATGGACGTGATGCGCGATCTGGCGCGTCCGCTGCCGGCGACGGTGATCGCCGAGCTGCTCGGCGTGCCCGCGGGCGTTCGCGAACAGTTCGAGCGCTGGTCCACCGACCTGTCCGAGCTGCTCGATCCGTTCTCGGGGCGCGACGGCATCGAGCCGCAGAAGCGTGCCACCGCGGGCGTCGCGGCGCTGTTCCGCAATCTCCTCGCCGAGCGCCACCGCGAGCCGCAGGACGATCTGCTCTCCGCGATGATCGCGCCCGAGCCCGACGGCGAGGAGCCGCTGCGCGAGGACGAGCTGCTCGCGCTCTGCGCGCTGCTGCTCGCCGCGGGCTCGGAGACCACCGTGAACCTGATCGGGAGCGCGGTGGTGCTGCTGCTGCGCCATCGCGGCGAGCGCAAGCGCCTGCAGGACGACCTCGGGCTCCTGCCCTCGGCGATCGAGGAGTGCCTGCGCGTCGAGCCGCCCGTGCAGTTCACCGACCGCGCGGTGGTCGAGCCCTGCGAGCTCGGCGGCGTCGAGCTGCGCCCCGGCATGCTCGTCGCGGCGGTCATCGCCGCCGCCAACCGCGATCCAGAACGCTTTCCCGACCCCGATCGCTTCGACGTGGCGCGCCAGGGCGAGCGGCACCTCTCGTTCGGTTCGGGCAGTCACTACTGCCTCGGCGCAGCGCTCGCGCGGCTCGAGGCGGAGATCGCGATCGGCGGCCTGCTGGGCCGCTTTCCGGACTTCGACGGCCCGCCCGAGCCTCCCGATTGGCGGCGCTCGGCGGTGTTGCGCGGCCCGACGGCGGTGCCGATCCGGCTGTTCAGCTAGCGCGCGCTCAGCGGGGCGCGCGGTTCGCTTGCTCGATCTGGTCGAACTCCAGGACCTTCACATCGGTCACGAAGTGGCCGCCGGCCTTCGGTGCGGCGGGCGCGGTCGACGCCACGCTGAACGGCTCCTGACCGCCGGGCGGGATCGTGCCGGCGATCGTGAAGGCGCGCGCCGCGCCCGGGTCGTGCTTGCCGGGCTTCCACTCGTCGGGCCAGCGGTACGGGTACTGCACCACCAGCTTCACGTCGTCGATCGGCGTGCTGCCGTGGTTGACGAGCACGCCCGACGTCTGGCCGTCGTGCGCGGTCGCGCCCTGGACGGTGATCAGCTCGCGGGCCTGTGCGGGCTCGAGCGGACGGGCGCCGCTCGGGCTGGCCGCCGCGGGGAGCGGCGCGCGAACAGTGCGCAGGACAGCGGGAGCACGAGTGACCTCTTCATGGCATCTCCTCCATCTGGGTTGCTCACACGCCCGTTTCGACGCAGCAGCGCTCCCGAAGCTGCGCGAGACGGATCGAAGCAGGCGCGGTCGCGCGTCGTCCCAGGATTGAACGGCGGCTCGCTCAGCTCCGCCGCCGCAGCTCGTCGCGGAGCTCGCGCAGCTGCATCGCGATCACGAAGATCAGCAGCACGCTCGCGATCTCGAGCAGCCTCCAGGCGGTGAACGAGCCGCGCAGGATGGTGTAGCCCGTCGCGATCGCCGCGCGCTCGGCCAGCGCGAGCGCAAGCAGCACGAATGCGCCGAAGAAGAACAGGCGCGAGGCCAGAGAGATCCATCGCTCCAGACCCATGGCGTTTCCCCTCTACTTCCGCGGGATGGTCAGTGACTTGTCGTACAGCCGACCATCCTCGACGTTTACGAACGCTGCCACGATCGTGTTGTCGGGTCTCTGGAACCACAGGCCCACCCAGCCCGGGTTGTTCTGCGTGACCCCGACCAGCACCCCGTAGTCGAGCGGAATCGCGTCGGTGAAGGTCAGCGGATCGAACTTGAGCGGTCCCATCACCTTCGGTGCGGCCGCAGGCCCGCGCTCGAGCTTCTGGCAGGCGCAGAGCCCGAGCGCGGCGCAGGAGAGCAGCAGAGCGGCTTTGCGGAGCACGTGGTCCTCCCAGCGCCCAGCCTCCCGCCCGCCACGACGCTCATTACGCGCACGCGGTGGGGCGTGTCAACACAATCCTGCGTTACACCGGAACGGACCGCTCAGCCCCGGTCGTAGAACTTCATGGCGAGCGTGCCGTGCGCGGCGGCTCCGCCCGCGCGCAGGGCGGCCGCCAGCAGCACTGCCTCCGCGACCTCGGCCTTCGAGGCGCCGGCCTTCTTCGCGCCCTTGGTGTGCACCTCGATGCAGTACGGGCACTGAGTCGTGTGCGCGACCGAGACCGCGATCAGCTCTCGGTACTTTCGGGGGATCTGGCCGTCTTCGCGGGCGACGATCGCATCGAGGTTCGCCCAGGCCCGGAAGTCCTCGGGCGCGAGCGCGCGCATCTCCTTGAGCAGGGACAGATCCTTCTCGTCGTGGTAGTCGGACATGACACCTCCGCGCGGCATGCTAGCGCGGGTGTTCGTGCCTGTGGTGCAGGTCGGGCCAGTGGGGACGGACGTGCTCGAGCGTGCCGGTGGCTGCGCCGGAGCGACGCACGGGGATAGGCGACACCGAGCGGGATCAGCCTCCCGCCATCACCCAGGCTTCGAGGTCCTCGGGCAGCTCGCGCACGCGGCTCATCAGCTCGCGGGCCTGCGGTCCGTTGTTCGCGACCAGCATGTCCTCGAAGTGGCCCACGATGCGCGGGCTGGCGAGGCCGACGCTGCGCATGGTCGGCAGGATGAAGCCGGTGATCGGGCCCATCCGGCCGCCGGAGCGCTCCACCGCCGCGCGCAGCTTGTCGCGCTCCTGGGCGACGGCGGTGATCACCTGGGCGGGGTCGAGCCCCACCTCCTTCCACAGCCCGAGCACCGCGTCGCGCATCGACAGGCCGGAGCGCGAGTCGATCAACAGGCGCGCCGCCTCGAAGCCGAAGTCCTCGAGCCCGGCGCGCTCGCTCGCCGAGAGCGTGGGCACCACGTGGCCGAGGTACTTCACGCCGTAGCCAGTGTGGCGCGCCTCGTCCCGCGAGACGTAGGTGAGCAGCTGCTTCAGCAGCGGCTCCCTGGTGGTGTTGCGCATGTCGCGGAACACGTAGAGCGCGAGGCCCTCGATCACGATCTGCATGCCGACGACCTTCATCATCCAGCTCTCGGCCTCGCTCACGCGGTCGAGCAGCTGCTTCAGCGCGGGCGCGATCGGATACACGTGGTCGAGCCGCGCGATGTACGCAGCGAACACCTCCACGTGGCGCGCCTCGTCGAGCGTCTGGGTCGCGGCATAGAACTTCCCGTCCATGTGCGGGACCGCGTTCACCAGCTGCCCGGCGATGAACAGCGCCCCCTGCTCGCCGTGCAGGAAGTTCGAGAGCATGAAGGCGGCGCTGCGCCGCGAGATCTCCCAGCGCGTGTCGGCCGGCAGGTTCGCCCAGAAATCCGTCTGGTCGATCGGGATGCCGCCCATGCTGAAGCTGCGCGAGAACGCCTCGCGGTCGACCGGCTGGCTCCAGTCGAGGTCGCGCATGCCGATCCACTGCCGCTCGAGCGCGTTCGCGTACAGGCTGCGCAGCTGGTCGATCTCCGGCGCGTAGTTCCAGTTGTAGACGGCGCGCAGGGCGGCCTTCACGCCTTCCGTTTCGAGGGGTGCGGTCATGGCGTTCCCTTTCGCCTGCAATTCTGGTGAAGGCGAGGGGAGCAGTCCAGCTCCCGGCGCTTGCCTGGCACCACCGCGCGCGAGAGAATGCGGCGGCGATGACCGGCGATTCGACGGCGCTGTTCCACGGCCTGAAGATCGAGCGCGACGTCGAGATCCCCCTGCGCGGCGGCAGTCACCTGGCCGCCGACGTGTTCCGGCCCGATGGCTCGGGCCGGTTCCCGACCATCATCACGCTCGGGCCCTACTCGAAGGACATTCACTTCAAGGATTGGAACCGCACCTACGACTACGCGAAGCTGCCCGAGCGCGGGCCGTACATGCACTGGGAGACCGTGAATCCCGAGTGGTGGGTGCCGCAGGGCTACGCGGTGATCCGCGTCGACGGGCGCGGGACGGGCAAGTCGCCCGGGCGTATCCGGCGCCTCTCCGACGAGGAGGCGGCCGACTTCTACGACGCAGTCGAGTGGGCGGGCACTCAGCCGTTCTCGAACGGCCGCGTCGCGGTGATGGGCATCTCGTATTTCGCGATGAACTCGTGGCGGGTCGCCGCCGCGCAGCCACCCCACCTCGCCGCGATCGTGCCCTGGGAGGGCGCGGTCGACACCTACCGCGACGCGAGCCGGCACGGCGGGATCTACTCGAACGGCTTCAACCGGCGCTGGGCGAGCCACGTGCGCGAGCACGAGGCCGGCGCCGCGAAGGCCGCGCCGCCGCCCACGCCGGCGGGAGTGACTCCGCCCGAGCTCTTCGACCCCGCCGCGTATCACGTCCCCGACCTGGCGAAGATCCAGGTGCCGCTGCTCAGTGCGGGCAACTGGGGCGGGTTCGGCCTGCACCTGCGCGGCAACGTCGAGGGCTTCCTGGGCGCGGGCTCGCGGCAGAAGTTCCTGCAGATCCACTGCGGCGATCACGTCGTTCCGTTCTACTCGCTCGAGGGCCGGCTCACCCAGAAGCGCTTCCTCGACACCTGGCTGTGCGGGATCGACACCGGGCTCACGCGCGAGCCGCCGATCAAGCTGGCGATCCGGACCACGAGCGACCGCTGGCACTGGCGCTACGAGAACGAGTGGCCGATCGCGCGCACGGAGTGGACGCCCTACGCGCTCGACGCCGCGCGCGGAGCGCTCGCGCTTGCCGCTCCCGCTTCGGAATCCACGTCGAGCTATACCGCCCGGCCGGGCGCGCCGCGCGAGTCCGCCTCTGCGGTGTTCGCGACCGCGCCGTTCGCGCAGGAGACCGAGTTCACCGGTCCGGTGAAGCTCAAGCTGTGGGTGTCGTCGTCAGGAGACGACGCCGACCTGTTCGCGATCGTGCGCAAGCTCGACGCGCAGGGCCGCGAGGTCCAGTTCCAGGGCTCGATCAACTTCGGCTTCCCGGTCGCTTACGGCTGGCAGCGCGTGTCCCACCGCAAGCTCGACCCGGCGCGCTCGACTCCGTACCGGCCCTTCCACCCGCACGACGAGATCCAGAAGCTGGCGCCCGGCGAGATCGTGCCCGTCGAGATCGAGGTCTGGCCGACCAGCATCGTGTTCGAGAAGGGCGAGACGCTCGTGCTCGAGGTCGCAGCTCATGACGAGCCGCGCATCACGCCGTTCCTGCACGACGACCCCCGCGACCGCGTGCTCGCGGAGCGCATCACCCTGCACACGGGCGGGCGCTTCGACGCGCACCTGCTCCTGCCGCGCATCTCCTCGCGCTAGAGCTGGGGCGCGGCGCCGCGCAGCGCCTCGAAGAGTGAGTCCTCATCCCAGCTCGCGTCGAAGCGGACTCCGTCGATGAAGAAGGTGGGAGTGCCGTTCACGCCGCTGCGCATGCCGGAGTCGAAGTCGCTGCGCACGCGCTGCTCGAGCGCGGGGCTGTCGAGGTCGCGCGCGAAGCGCGCCGCGTCGAGGCCGAGGTGCTTGGCGTGGGCGACCAGGTCGGCGGTCTCCAGCGCGTTCTGGTGCTCGAACAGGCGGTCGTGCATCTTCCAGAACTCGCCCTGCAGCCCGGCGGCCTCGGCCGCCTCCGCGGCCTGGACCGCGTGCGGGTGCATCTCGCCCAGGGGGAAGTTGCGGAACACGAAGCGGACGCTGCGGCCCAGCCGGCGCAGCACCCGCTTCACGATCGGGTGAGCCGCGCCGCAGTGCGGGCATTCGTAGTCGCCGTACTCGACCAGCGTGACGGG
>Ga0187779_10002611_pt1 | contig 11003 bp, 10 predicted proteins | sample 1015_Q2_SP10_10__FD_132435 | JGI IMG/M metagenome (GOLD analysis project Ga0187779, IMG submission 132435) | Tropical peat soil microbial communities from peatlands in Department of Meta, Colombia - 1015_Q2_SP10_10_MG | ecosystem: Environmental > Terrestrial > Soil > Wetlands > Peat | place... | reverse complement strand
GCGAGAGGTGCCGGGCAGTCATACCGGCACGTGTGTGCAGCTATAAAGATGATACAGGTATGCTATAATTAAAGTTGCCCTAAAAAAAGCACAGAACCCGGAGTTATCGGTTACACCGGGCTTCCGGGTTCCGGTGTTCCGGTGGCAACCTATTTAGTGATCCCGGCATATGGGAAAAGAACAGGAGGACACTGCGGTGAACGAAATCTCGGTACTGGTCGGTGGAAAAGCAGGGGATGGGATCAACAATGCGGGCGCAATGATAGCTCAGCTCCTCAACCGGCTCGGGTACCGCGTGTACCAGTATTTCGATTACCCCTCTTTGATCCGCGGCGGGCATAACTTCTCCATTATCCGGGGCTCGGAACGATACGTGGGAACGCACCGGAACCACGCTGACTTCGTCCTCGCGCTCAATAAGGAGACAATCGAACGGCACCGGGACATCTTCACTCCCGAAACCGTAATCGTCTTCAATGCCGACCAGGTGAAGATTCCCGGAAACGGGGTTCCCGTAAAGGAGATCCTTACCGCCGAAGAGGCACCCGAGATAATGGGGAACACCGCGATGATCGGTGCCTTTGCAAAAGCCGCCGGTATTCCCTGGGAGACCGTTGAGGGAGTCTTAAAAGCACACATGCCAAAAGCGACCGGGAAAAACCTGCAGGTTGCCCGGCGGGCATTCGACCGGATGACTACGATCCGGCCGGTCGGTATGGGCGGGAATGCCCCCCTCCCGCTCCTCACCGGTAACGAGGCGATCGGCCTTGGCCTTGCAAAGGGGGGGATGGAGGCATATGTATCATATCCCATGACCCCGTCTTCAAGCCTTCTCCATTTCCTCGCGGAGCATGGGCCGGCGCTCGGGGTCGAAGTCATCCACCCCGAGAACGAGATCGCCGTGATGCTGATGGCACTTGGCTTTGCCTACACGGGCAAACGGACCGCAGTCGGGACATCCGGAGGAGGATTCTGTCTCATGACTGAAGGACTCTCTTTTGCAGGGATGGCCGAGCTCCCGATCGTCCTCCTTGTTTCCCAGCGGACCGGACCGTCAACCGGTCTCCCGACCTACACCGGACAGACCGAGCTCCACTTCGTACTCAGCGCGGGTCAGGGAGAGTTCCCCCGCCTCATCGTCGCTCCTGGAGACGGGCAGGAAGCACTGTACTGGTCCGCCGTTGTCATGGATCTTGCCTGGAATTACCAGGTGCCGGCGTTTGTCCTCGCGGACAAGACCCTCTCGGAGGGGACATACAGCATCGATCCCGAAAAGGTCCCGGCTATCGCCCGCCGTGGGATCCCGGTTTGGGACGGGTCCGGTGAATACCATCGCTATGCTGACAACCCGTCGGGCATATCATCCCTAGCCTTCCCCGGACGAGAAAGGGCGGTGGTCAAGGTAGACAGTTATGCCCACGATGAATCCGGTATTACTACCGAAGAAGGAGCGATGGTTGAGATGATGACGCAAAAGCGCCTCCGCAAAGGCAGGAGCCTCGCCAAAGGGATGGAGGGTTATGCCGGGGTCGTGGTTTCCGGCGCAAAGGATGCAACGACAGCCATCCTCTGCTGGGGTTCGACCAAGTGTGTGTGCGACGAGACGGGGGAGCGCCTCGGCCTGAAAGTGATCCGCCCGGTTGTCCTCTCTCCCTTCCCGCTCGATCAGCTGAATTCGGCGCTCTCGGGTGTGAAAAAAATCATTGCCGTCGAAGAGAACGCAACCGGGCAGCTGGCAGATCTTGCAGGCCGATACGGGGTTCGTGCGGACCAACGAGTCCTCAAAGCCGACGGACGCCCTTTCACTCCCGAAGAACTAGAGGAACGTCTTGCCGGGGTGATCTGATTATGGCAGGACGGCAACTCATAACGCCGGCCCAAAACACCTGGTGCCCGGGGTGCGGGAATTTCTCTATCCAGTTCACCTTAAAGACCATCCTCGAAGGGTTGGAGAAGGAGGGAAAATCCCTCGATAATGTCGTGCTCGTGACCGGCATCGGGTGCCACGCCAAGATGGCCGATTACCTCAATATCAACAGCTTCTATTCACTCCACGGCAGGGCCGTTCCGGCTGCGGTAGGGATCAAGCTCGCAAACCCGGAGCTGACCGTCATCTGCTGTTCCGGAGACGGCGACTCGTACGCCGAGGGACTCGACCATCTCATCTTTGCCGCAAAACGGAACATCGACATCACTGTCATTGTCCATAACAACCGGGTATATGGGCTCACGACCGGCCAGTACACTCCCACCTCTCCACTCGGGTTCCGGGGGAAATCCACACCGGCCGGGACCGTAGAGTTCCCGTTCAACCCGATCGAACTCATGCTCGCGAGCGGGGCCACCTATGTCGCCCGGGGGTACACAAGGAAGATGGAGCAGCTGAAGCGCCTCGTTACCGGAGGGATCGCCCACCGCGGTTTCTCGTTCATCGACGTCCTCCAGATCTGTGCCACCTTCTTCCCCGCAACTGACTATTACAACCCGAGGGTATACGAGATGCCCGATCAGGATCTGGACAATTTCGAATCGGCGTGCATAAAAGCAAGGGAATGGGACTATAATAGTGACGCAAAGATCGGGCTCGGCATGTTCTATAACCGGAGTTTCCCGAGCTTCGAACGGCAGGTGCCGGCACCCGTCCGCACCGCTGCAGACCGGGAAAAGGCTATAGCCGGGCTTCTGGCAGCGCGGAAATAGCCAACCCTCTGCCGGAAAAATAGAGCGGGAAATGAGAAATGACGACTACCGGAAAAATCCCGGGATCGGACGGGAGTGGAGGAGTCCCGGCCGTTCCTGACAGGCAAAACAGTATTCGTCTCGTGCTGATACCTCTTATCCTCTGCGCAGCGTGGCTTCTCGAGACCTTCCTGCTGGAAGGGAACCGGCACCTCTTCTCCCGGGCCGATCCCGGGGGCCTCCTGAGTTATACCGTCATCGCGTGCATCCTGACCGGCACGCTGGTGCCCGTGTTCATTATCCGCCGGTCGTTCCTCACGGGAGATGTGAACATGTTCCAGATCGGCTTCCGTACCCCGGCCCGGACACTTACCGCCTGCCTCGGGACTGCGATTGCCGGGTATGTTGCGGTCATCCTCTGGAACCCGTTTGGTCCCGACCGGGTAGCGTTCGGCAGCGCGTTCCTCCTCCTCCTGCCCACGGCAGTGGCCTCGGTCATGGTCTGCTGGGTACTTACCGGAACACACATCCAGGCATACGTCCGGCCGGGGGGTTCGAGGGTATCCATTCCTGTGGGGGTCGTATCGACTGCACTTGTTTTTACCCTGACTTCGCTTGTCAACGGGAATGCGCCTCCGGCTCAAGCGGGGGTCTCGTGGTTTCTGGCGGGCGGGATAATCCTGGCTGTATTTTACTTCTCGGTCCGCGACATATACGCTACGGCAATCGCCTCCTCGGGCATCAGCGTCTTTCTCATGGCGGGAGGCATCGATCCGGCATATCTCGCAGGTCCCGGGACCGAAACGATCCTCTCAGCACTCTTCTCCTTAGCGGCCCTCGCCGGGATTCACTGGTACCTTTTCCGGAATTATACCACGGTCATGGTCCCTGACAACCGGTGAACCGGGCGGGGAACATCCGACGCCGGCACAGGCCGCAACCAGCAGCGGTTCTGTCACGGCTCTCCCACCGATCCTTTTAAGATGGTACCAACGGTAAGTACCGCAGGAGACGCCCCATGGAAGACCTGAAAGGAGAGAACCTCTTTGAATCGGTAAAGCAGCAGCTCTGCACCTGCTCAGGAACACTCGCGTTCAACCCTAATGTCGAAGAGGTGCTCAGGACTCCCCGGCGCGAGATCCATGTCGCCCTCCCGGTAAGGATGGACAACGGCCGCATCCATACCTTCCGCGGGTACCGGGTACAGTACAACCATGCGCTGGGGCCTATGAAAGGCGGTATTCGCTTTCATCCTGAAGGGACGATCGATACCATCCGGGGGCTCGCAGCGCTCATGACCTGGAAATGCGCCCTGTACAACCTCCCGCTCGGTGGCGCCAAAGGCGGTGTGATCTGCAACCCGAAAATTATGTCCGCTCCCGAACTCGAGCGCCTCAGCCGGGCGTATATCCAGGCAATTTACGAGATGATAGGACCCGAGCGCGACATCCCTGCCCCGGACGTGAACACGAACGCCCAGGTGATGGGGTGGATGATGGACGAATATTCGATACTGGCAGGCCGGGCCTCCTTCGGGGCAGTGACCGGCAAACCGCTGCCGCTCGGGGGATCGGAGGGCAGGATGGAGGCTACCGCCCTCGGCGGATGGTTTGCGGTCGCCGAAGCAACATCCCGGCTCGGTCTGGATCTCCATGGCGCCCGGGTGGCTGTCCAGGGCTTCGGCAACGTAGGGTACAATGCAGCGCTGATCGGTCCCAGGGATTTCGGGTGCAGGATAATCGCAGTCAGCGACAGCAGTGGGGCAATCCGGCAGGATAACGGTCTCGATATCGCCGCAGTCGCAGCCCACAAAAAGGCGACCGGATCAGTCGCGGGGTATTGCGGATCGGAGCCGTTGTCAAACGAGGAACTTCTCGCCCTGGACGTCGATATTCTCATTCCCGCCGCCCTCGAACACGCGATCACCGCGAGGAATGTGGACACTATCAGGGCGCGGGTAGTTGCAGAGTTTGCAAACGGCCCCGTGACTTCCGATGCCGACCGGATCCTCTTTTCCCGCGGAATACACGTCATTCCCGACTTTCTCTGCAACGCCGGCGGGGTGATCGTGTCGTACTTCGAGATGATCCAGAACGCAGACCTCGACCACTGGGACGCGGCTACCGTGAATGCAAGGCTTAGAAAGAAGATCACGGAGACGTACAGGGAGGTGTTTGAGCTTGCCCGGAAGAACGATGTCGATTTGAGGCGGGCGGCATATACGCTCGCGGCGGAACGAGTCGTTGCGGCAATGCAGCTCCGCGGCTGGATCTAAAAGGAAATCCCGCTCCGGGCGTTGAAGGAGGTTCTCCCGAACACCGCCGGGAGTCTTCACCGACAGAACCGGCCGGGGGATTTGGTTTTTTTTTACAACGCCCGGTTCATCCTTTCGCCCCGATTTCCCGCTGGAGAAATCTTTTACCCTCTTCGTGCGGAATGGTATGATATGAGAGAAAAGCAACAGTACGGCCTTCTTGCCGGCCTCTTAATCATTGCCGTCGTAATGGCGGCCGGGTGCTCGGGATCCTCGTCACAAAGCTCCACACCGGTCCCGACAACTGCCCCCCCGGACAAGTACGGTGCGGGCGATATCGCGGCAAAAACCGCGTCAGCCACCGATGAATTCTATCTTGTCCTCTCGTACGACACGTCAAAAGATGCGTATACGCGTGCGCTCGTGTACAGGAATTCCGATGGATCATGGCAGCGAAACGGTATCGCAAACAACTCTATCTCGCGGACGCTCTTCGAGAAGCTGTATCCGGCAAAAATAACTCACATTGATCTTTCGTCTGCCCCTGTCGTAACCCCGACAGTACCGACAGTAGTCCAGACGACCTTCTCGAGCGCGGGACCCGGCGCGACCAATGTTACCCCCACATCCGGTGGCACGGGGACAACGGTTACACTGACGATCTCCGGCAGTAATTTCCAGACCGGGGCGACCGCCAAACTCGTCAGGGGCGGCAGTCCGACGGTTACGGCCAGTGCAGTCTCGGTCACATCCACAAGCGTGACGGGTACTTTCAACCTCAATAACGCTGACGAGGGCTATTACAATGTCGTCGTGGTCAACCCGGACGGACGATCGGCAATACTAGCGGGTGCTTTTGAAGTGGGTGAAGCCGCCCCGATCATCACCTCCGTCTATCCCAACACGGCTGCAATCGGCGATACCGTAGGCCTGACCATAAGCGGGCAGAATTTCGGGGACCTCGATAAAGTCTCGTTCACGATGGGATCTTCGACCATCGATCCGATGTACATCACGAACGTCCAGACCAGTCCCGGCCCGAAGATCTCCTGCAGCCTGAAGATCCCTGATGGAACGCCTATCGGCGACTGGACGGTGACCGTCCTCAACATTGACGCCCAGAAATCCGGATCATGGGACCAGACGTTCCACATCACCAATGCAACCCCGACCAGCTGATCCAACCGGTCTGGAACCTCCCCGAACCTTTTTTCTACCATAGCGTTATCCAGCCGTCCCGGGATATGGATCCTGTCGATCCTTCGAAAATCCGAAGGGGAGGTACCATATATGACCAGGATACTACCAAAACGTTTAATCCCCCGGCACCGTTAACCCGGTAGCTGATGCCGGATACGACCCTTACGCCCATCATTTTTGCCTACGTAGTCCTTCCGTTCCTCATCTTCTGCGCACGGATCTGCGATGTGACCCTGGGGACGATCCGGGTCATCTTCATATCAAAGGGGATCAAGTATATCGCACCCTGTATCGGTTTTTTCGAAGTGATCATCTGGCTCCTCGCGATAGGCCAGGTCATAAACAACGTGACGAACCTGGTAGCGTACGTCGCCTACGGCGCAGGTTTCGCATCGGGGACGTTTATAGGGATGCTGATCGAGGAAAAGATTTCTATCGGCCTTGCGAGCGTGCGGATCATCACAAAAGACGACCCGGCGCCACTCGTACAGTTCCTGAGGTCCAACAATTACGGGGTTACCAGTATTGACGGGGAAGGGGGGACAGGTCCGGTGAAGATGGTATTCACCATAATTAAGAGGCAGGACCTCCCCCACGTCATCTCGATCATCAAGCAGTATTACCCCGCAGCGTTCTATTCCGTGGAAGAGATCAAGTCCGTGGCTGAAGGTGTATTCCCCGACAGGCCGGCCCGGGGGGCTTTCAACTGGCTGGACTCCCTCCGCTTCTTCCGGAAAGGAAAATAATTCCGAATCCGATTGTTTTTATAATTCCCGCAGACAAAACCCGGCAAACGGCAAATCGGCCTGCCAGACCTGTGCGTACTGGAATTGCCGGTTATTTTCGGTAAATTCGGATTCCTGAGGCTGAAAACGGTTATAGAAGGAAAATTTTTTCTTATTTTGCTCCAGTAATCTTTTAATAGTACCGGATAAAAGTAAAAAGAGAGAGAACCGGTGCGTCCATGCCGAAAAGCTCCGCGGCGAGGAAATTTATCCTCCTTGTGATCTCGCTGGCTGTTGCTATTATTGCAGGCTACATCGCGGCGTACTATACGGTCCCGTCCCTTTCCTGGTTTACCGGGCTCATCAAGCCGGATCTAACCCCGCCGGTATGGATCTTCCAGCCGGTCTGGACCGTCCTGTACATCATGATGGGGCTCTCCCTCTACCGGATCTTCACTCACGGGCTTAAGAAAAAAGACGCATGGCTCGGGCTGGTCTTCTTCGTCTTCCAGCTGGCGCTGAATATCTCGTGGTCGTACTTGTTCTTCGGCCTCCATTCAATCTTCTTCGGATTTATCTGCATTCTCGCCCTCTGGGCGATTCTCCTCTGCACAATCATACAGCTCCTCCGGTTCTCGGTCTCTTCCGCTGCACTCCTTCTGCCCTATCTTTTCTGGGTCACTTTTGTCGCCTTCCTCAACTACCTGATCATGACCCTGAACCCGATCTCGTACAGCCTCCCGTTCTGAAGGAAGTTCCGGCCGTTCGAGCACGGGGAGAATGCCCCGTCACCAATGATCCTGTTTTGGACCGGCATCAAAATTTCCGGTAACATAGTTTCCCGGAAGGGTTTCCGGTCGCACTACTCATGTGCGGAATAATTATTTCACCCGCCTGCACCATTCTGGTATAGTCCTGCCGGAAAAATGCAGGAGCAGAACGCTGATACCATGGTAACCCACGAGCTGAAGCCCGGCGTTCTCTGGGTCGGGGCAACCGACTTTGACCGGAGAATGTTCGATGAACTGATCCCCCTCCCGAACGGGACGAGCTATAATTCGTTCCTCATCCAGGGGAGCGAGAAGACGGCGCTTATCGATACGGTAGATCCGACAAAGGAATTCGAGCTGGTGGCTAATCTCGTCAAGCTCGGGATCAACCGCATTGACTATATCGTTATCAACCATGCCGAACAGGACCATTCCGGGTCCCTCCCGATGGTCCTCGAGTTCTTCCCCGATGCCACCATCGTAACGAACGCGAAGTGCAGGGAATTTCTTATCGACCTCCTGCACCTCCCCTTCGACAAGATACAGATCATCGGTGACCGGGAGACCCTCTCGCTCGGTGACCGGACACTCGAATTCCTCATCACGCCCTGGACCCACTGGCCCGAGACCCAGCTGACGTTTCTCCAGGAGGACCGGATCCTCTTTCCCTGCGACCTCTTCGGCGCCCATTTTGCGTCGAGCGACCTTTTCGTAAAAAGCGAGATGGAGATCTACCAGTCCGCGAAGCGCTACTACGGGGAGATCATGATGCCATTCCGGAACAGCATCCGGGGATATATCGAGAAGGTGAAGGCCCTGAACCCCGAAATGATCGCACCGAGTCACGGGCCCGTGTACAACACTCCCCGGATCATTCTCGATGCTTACACGGAGTGGACCTCGGATGATGTCAAAAATGAGGTGATCATCCCGTACGTTTCCATGCACGGGAGCACGCAGAAGATGGTCGACCACCTGGCCGGCGCGCTCATCGAGAGGGGGATCACGGTAAAACCGTTCAATCTGACCAGGACCGATATCGGCGAGCTCTCGATCGCGCTTGTCGACGCCGCTACCATTGTCGTGGGAACGCCCACCGTGATCTTCGGTCCCCACCCGGAGGCCTTCTATGCCACATACCTGGCAAACCTGCTCAAACCGAAGGTCAGGTTCGCTTCGGTAATCGGTTCGTATGGCTGGGGGGGAAAGACGGTGGAGACTATCGTAAAGATGCTCGATCATGTCAAGGTAGAAGTCCTCGAACCGGTCTATGTGAAGGGAGCAGCGGACGAAGCAACGCTTATTGCGCTCGACCGGCTCGCGGACGATATCCTCGCCCGGCACAAGGCGGCGGGGCTGGTATGAAACAAGGGTCAGATCTTTTTAATCTGGAATAAATTCAACGACGGCGTACTCTTTCACCCGGAAAGGAAATATCACCCTGCCCCGCCCCTCCTTTTTCCCGTCCTGCTCCCTGTATTGACGGATGCCGGCACAAACCCTAATACAGCCCGGCCGGCAACCTTTAGCAATGCACCGGACCGCAAACCTCCTCACCATTATCGCGGATCTCGGCGATATCTTTGCATCCCTCGCCCCGGTGAGCTGCCTTCCGCTCGCGGTCGCGGTGCTCTACGGGGAATGGGGGATGATCGGGCCCATGGCCACCGTACCGGTAATCTTCTTCATGCTCGGGATCCTGATGCGGAGTGTGCCCCGCGGCGAGCGCGGGATCCGGCTGTCGAATGCGATGTGTTCGGTTGCCCTCTTCTGGATCTCCTGCGCCGCGGTCAGCGGTCTGCCGTTCATGATTGGCCTGCACATGGGTTTCACCGACGCGTTCTTCGAGGGAATGGCCGGATGGACCGGGACCGCATTCTCCCTCATCCCTCTCGTCGATACGGCGCCCCACACCCTTCTTTTCTGGCGTTCTTACATGCAATGGCTCGGGGGGATCGGGATCATCGCTTTCTCAATCGCTATGGCAAGCAGTACCGGTCTCTTCCAGTCCCGTATCTTCCGTACAGAAGGCAGGGACGAGCCCCTGATGCAGAACGTGATTGCCACCGGCAGGCCGCTCTTCAGGATCTACAGCGTCCTCACCTTCATCGCTATAGGCCTCATCCTCTTCACCGGCCTCTCGCTCTGGGAAGCGGTCAACCTTGCCCTCTCAGCAATATCGACCGGTGGTTTTACCATTCACCAGGCCGGGATCCCGTTCTACCACAGTTTCGTGCTCGAACTCATCCTCATCCCCATCATGATAGCAGGGGCCCTTCCGTTCAAGCTGTACTATCTCGTCACCGAAAACCGCCGCCTGAGTCTTTTCGGGGACGAACAAGTCAAGATCTTCTTCCTCATCCTCGCAATCGGATCCGCGGTCCTTACATATGACCTGATCTTCTTCACCAACCTCGACCTTCTCCCTGCGTTCCAGCAGGGGCTTTTCATGACCGTATCGGCGGTAACGACAACCGGGTTCCAGACCGCGAACCTCCATGCATGGGCGAGCGTCACCATACTCTTCCTCGCAATGATCGCGTTCATCGGGGGGGCATCCGGAAGTACTTCGGGGGGGATCAAACTGAGCAGGGTTGCGCTTGCCTTCCGTGCCCTGCTCTGGTGGTTCCGCAGGCTGTACGTGAGCGGCAAGGTCCTTCTTCCGTTCAAGATCGAGGGCCGGGTAATACCGAAGGTCACGGCGGAACTCGAGGCGGCAAAGAACATGCTCGTGATCATCCTCTCCGTACTCGTCGTCTTCATCGCTACCCTCGCGGTATTCCAGGCACAAGCGACATCCTTCTCGATAACCGAAATCGTATTCAATGTGGTTTCCGCGTTCTCGACAACGGGGATCAACACGGGCTACGTCTCGCCCGCCATGCCCGTCGTCTCAAAATGGATCTTTATCGGTGTCATGTGGCTTGGCAGGCTCGAAGTGATCCCTGTCGTAATGCTCATCGTAGCCGTTTTCCGGGGAGCTGACTAATTCCGGCGATCCTGAAAGCCGCAAGACCGGGCCAGCCAACGCAACTTTACTTTCCTTAACATCAGGAGATCTAATATAAATTGCCTGCATCTTAGTACACTTGTGAAGCAGATCGCCCTGTACGGCAAAGGGGGAATCGGGAAGTCTACAACCTCGGCAAACCTCTCGGCAGCGCTCTCATGCCAGGGGTTCGACGTACTCCAGATCGGGTGCGATCCGAAGCGCGACAGTACCCGTATGCTGATGCACGGGAAACTCATCCCAACCGTGATGGATTCGGTGCGGGAGCGGGGTGAGGCCGCGATCTCGCTCGCAGACATCGTTTATACCGGGTTCAATGGTATTCGGTGCGTGGAAGCAGGAGGTCCGGAGCCCGGTGTCGGATG
>Ga0187779_10002610_pt1 | contig 11004 bp, 8 predicted proteins | sample 1015_Q2_SP10_10__FD_132435 | JGI IMG/M metagenome (GOLD analysis project Ga0187779, IMG submission 132435) | Tropical peat soil microbial communities from peatlands in Department of Meta, Colombia - 1015_Q2_SP10_10_MG | ecosystem: Environmental > Terrestrial > Soil > Wetlands > Peat | place... | reverse complement strand
TATTCACGGACGGTCGATGTGCTTGACGCGCTGGCTATTGCCAAGATCGACAACGTAACTTTCACGGTTAGCGAAGAAGAATGAGCGCGATCGCGGCCGAAGGAGAAATCGAAAGGTCAACCAAGCCACGCTGGTTGATCGCGATCCTTGGCAGCAAGTTTTTGATGATCAGCATTGTTGTGCACGTGCTGTTCGGAATCGGCGCGGCCTACTGGGTTGTGCAGCGGTATCAGGCGAACCGCAAATTGACTTTCAAAGCCGGGCCGCCTTCGCCGAATCCATCGACGCGCGCGCTCGAACACAAAGTGCAAATGGCGAAAAAACAGAGCACGATGAGCGCTCCATCGATCGCCAAGCGAATCACCACCAGCGGACTGGCCAAGGTCGCGCTCCCCGAAATGCCGGCCATGCCGAAACTGGCGGCGCCTCCCGTGAAAATGGCAGGTGCCGGCGGAGTGGACGTGAGTTTCAATCCTGGCGGCACGGCGACGAGCAGCGGAGGCGGCGCCGGTGGAGCGGCCGTTCCTTTCTTTGGCTTCAAAGAATCGCGCGGGGGCGGTTCGCTAGTCGGAAAATTCTACGACTTGAAACAGTTGAAAAATCGACAGCCATCGAAGCTCGATGAGCAAAACGGTTACGCCGGCGAGATCGCAAAATTCGTAAATAGCGGTTTCAACGAAGCGAACCTTGAAAAATATTTCGTTGGTCCAAACCCCCTTTTTACAACGCAGATCTTTATTCCGAAGATTAATTCGGAGCAGGGACCGCAGGCCTTCGGTTTGGGTGGACAGGTGCAGCCGAAAATGTGGGTGGTGGTTTACCGGGGCAACGTCGTTCCGACGGAGAGTGGCACTTTCCGATTCGTTGGTGTATGTGACGATATTCTGGTCGTGCGCTTCAATGGCCGCGTTGTGCTCGATAGCGGTTCAATGATTCCCAGCGGTCACGCCCCGCAGAAATTTTATGCCGGGGACGGGTTGAAGATTGAAAACAGGAAGGGCATGGAATGGTACAAAGGCTCCGGCCGAGGCGAACCTTTTCAGGTAACCGGTGGGCAAAGCTATCCGATGGAAGTAATGATCGGCGAATGGCCAGGTGGCGATTTCAAGGCTTGGCTGCAAATCGAAAAAGAGGGCGTCGAGTACGAAAAGGACTCCAAAGGCGTTCCAATCCTGCCAATTTTCAAACTCGCGCCGAGCGAAGTGGCGCGCGCGGGGAGCGAGGCGCCGGTGTTCGCGAAGAGCGGCCCGGTTTGGAAAGCAGAAAAAGCGAAAGACGACTCCACTTCAGCAAGTCGTTAGGCTACGGCCAGGGACCCACCGGCTGCGATGGGTAAACGTGTTGATAACGAGGATCCGAGAACGGCCCGCTGAACCAGGGCCAGCCGCGTCCGCGTGGTTGCGGGCCAAAGCGGGAATATTCGTTTGTGTGAGGCGTTCTTCCAAAAACGGTCACCGGAGTACCGACATCAACCGCATTATAAAAAGCGATTGCGAGCTGCTCCGGCATGCGGACGCAGCCATGGGACGCCGGATAGCCGGGCAGGTAACCCGCGTGGATTCCGTCGGCAGCATTGAATCGCATGAACCACGGCATCGGTGCCGGCACAAATTTGCATCCGGCCGGCACACTCATGTCCACGTCGGCATCGGCAACGACCGTTCTGCCGGAAGCGTCAACGATCTTCCCGTAAATGCTCGAATAATGATTTCGCTCTTTCTCAATCACTTTAAACGATCCGGTCTCAGTCAGATGCCCGTAGCGTCCGCTCGAGATTGGACTGGCCATCACCACATGGCCATTTTTTAACAGGTAGGCGCGCTGGTCCTGCAAATCGACCTCGACCGATGTCTCGGCATTGACTGAAGACGCAATAAGACAGAGCAACCCCGCCGCCCAAGATTTCACTCAGAGTTTAACACTTTCCGGCGGAAAAAGTCGCAATCAAGGCTTGGGATGTTTCACGAAAAAATCCCACATCGCATCCGTGGCAGAAAGGTGATCGTCGTTTTGCAAACTCGGCCAGACGTGTCCGCCGTTGGCGAAAATGTAATAGACCACTTCGGTTCCGCCGGAGCATTGATTATAATCTTCAATGGTCAGATTTCCGCTCTGCTGAGTGGAGCGCCGCGGTTCGCCCGAACAACCGTCCGCTTTAATCCAAAACGCGCGCGATCGCGCTACAGAAAAACAATTCGCTAAAGGACCGCCTCCATTGAAAAAGACGGTACCGTCTTTCTTGCCGTGGAACGCAATCACGGGAATCGGCTTCGCCGGTTTCGGAATCTGGCGCTCGGAACCGTCCGCCTGTTTTGCGCCAACCGTTCCGGCGGCGATTCCAAGAGCGGCAAATCGATCGGAAAGCTCGCCGCCCAATCGGCCGGTCATGATCGCGCCGGACGACATGCCGCAGGAATAAATCCGGCGCTTGTCGATATTAAGCGTGCTTTCAAGTTTATCCAGTAATTCGCGAATGAATCCGACGTCGTCGGCGTTGCCGCTCAGCTCCGGGTTCAATCCTGAATTCCAAGTCTGCGGCTGGCCCATCGCGTTGGGAAATACGGCCACGAAGTGTTCCTCGTCTGCTTTCTTTCCCCAGCCGGTTCCCTGTTCCATTCCCATACCGTTTCCCCCGCGGCCGTGCAGAGCAAAAACCAGCGGCAACGGCTTGGAGCCATCGTAACCCTGTGGAATATGCAAACGATAGATGCGCTTCACGCCATTGACCTCCATCGTTTGAATCGAATCGCCCGGGGGCGGCGGCGCGTTCTGGGCGATCGCAAAACGGGACAATAAAATGATTCCAATTGTGACAACGAGCAGCTTCGAAATAAGTTTCATACTCAGTCTCCGGCAGCATTCACACCGCGATTGGCGCTTTGATTGATGGATGCGGATGATAATCGACCAGCTCGAAATCGTCGAATTTGAAATCGTAAATGTTTTTGATTGCGGGATTTAATTTCATCCGCGGCAAAGATCGAAATTCGCGGGTTAATTGTTCGCGCGCCTGGTCGAGATGGTTCTGGTAAAGATGGAGATCGCCGAAAGTGTGGACAAAATGGCCACTTGTTAGGCCGCAAACCTGCGCCACCATCAGCGTGAGCAGCGCGTAGCTCGCGATGTTGAACGGCACGCCCAGGAATAAGTCGGCGCTGCGCTGATAAAGCTGGCAGCTCAGTTCGCCGTTCTGGACGTAAAATTGAAACAGCACGTGACAGGGCGGCAGCGCCATCCTGCCAATTTCCGCCGGATTCCACGCGCTCACAATGAGCCGCCGGCTGTCCGGATTCTTTTTGATCTCGGAAATTATCGTGTCGATTTGATCGATCCGGACCCCGTTTCCGCCCCGCCAGTCCCGCCATTGCGCGCCATAAACGCGGCCAAGATTACCGTCGTCGTCAGCCCATTCGTCCCAAATGGTGACGCCGTGCTCGTTCAAATACTTGATATTGGTCTCTCCGCGCAAAAACCAAAGCAGTTCGTAAATGATCGATTTGGTGTGCAGCTTTTTCGTTGTCAGCAGCGGAAATCCCGGACCCCCCGGTCGAAGATCGAAGCGAGCTTGGGCTCCGAACACGGATAATGTGCCGGTGCCGGTTCGGTCATCGCGTGCCTGACCTTTCTCCAAAACGAGTCGGAGAAGATCGTGATACTGCCGCACGCTTGAATGTGGCGGCAGGCGTCTCGCCTGCAAGTCTCGATGTGGCGGCAGGCGTGTCGCCTGTACCACAACAGGTGAATTTTTCTGTGGAGGTCGCCGTCCCCGGCTGTTCAATCACGCTGGTCTTTTTCGAGCTGCGCTTTGCGATCGTTCAACGTTTGCAAGCGCAATTGCCAGCGATGTAACTGAATCGACAACTGATTGATGTAACCGGTCACTTCAGTTCGTTGCGATTCGTTCTCTTTTAGCTTTCGGTCGATTTCGCGTAGCTTCGTCGCTGTGTCGGCGGTTGGCTCAGCCGGTTTGGGAACGAGCGTCGGTTTTCCGCAATGCTGGCAGATTGAGTTTAATCCAGCGGCCGAGCAATTGACCACGAGCGCTGCTTTGCAGTGGTCGCACTGGAAAAAAATATCGGGATTGGCCGCGACTTTGCGCGGGGTATCACTGGCCGTTTGCACGGCCACCAAACGAGCAGCCGCTATGCCCCCTTTGGATTTGGAAATTTGATTTGGGATTTCGGCAGCGTCGCGCTGGCGCACCGTCTGGATGCCAATCCGCCACATTTGCGCCGTGTTGTCTCACTTCAGCGCGAGTGAAACTGGCCTATAATTAAGGCTTAACAATTTGTAATCAACAGCTTACGCAGCGCGACGCTGCCGCGGCTTATGGTTTGCTAAAGAGCAGGGCAGGTCGAGCCGTCGCCACGGCGATTTCTCTTCGCTGGCTGACTCGATCCTGAAAGGAAATTTTTTATATGGCTAAAGTTTTAGGTATCGATTTGGGGACCACCAATTCGTGCATGGCAGTGATGGAAGGTGGCGATCCGGTGGTTTTGGAAAATCATGAAGGCGCGCGCACGACGCCATCGGTTGTTGCGTTTACAAAGAGCGGCGAACGACTCGTCGGCCAGGCCGCGAAACGCCAGGCAGTGACGAACCCGCAGAACACCGTTTTCTCGATCAAGCGTTTCATGGGCCGCAAGTTCGATGAGGTCCATGAAGAGGAACATCGCGTTCCTTACAAAATCGTGAAGGCCGCGAACGGCGATGCGCATGTTCAGGTGGAGGTAAACGGGCAGAAGAAGACTTTTTCGCCGCCGGAAATTTCGGCGATGATTTTGTCCAAACTGAAAGCCGATGCGGAAGCGAAGCTCGGCGAAAAAATCACCCAGGCCGTCATTACGGTGCCGGCGTATTTCAACGACTCGCAGCGCAACGCGACCAAAGATGCGGGCAAAATCGCCGGTCTCGACGTTTTGCGCATCATCAACGAGCCGACTGCGGCCTCGCTCGCGTACGGTCTCGACAAAAAGAAAGACGAAAAGATTGCCGTTTACGATTTGGGCGGCGGCACGTTCGATATTTCCGTTTTGGAAATCGGCGATGGCGTTTTCGAAGTGAAAGCAACCAACGGCGACACCCACCTCGGCGGTGACGATTGGGACGCGAAGGTGATGGATTGGATCGTCGCTGAATTCAAAAAGGACAGCGGCATCGATCTGACCAAGCAGCCGGACGCAATTCAGCGGATCAAGGAAGAAGCTGAGAAAGCGAAAATCGCGCTCTCGAGCTCGCAGGAATACGAAATCAATCTGCCGTTCATCACGGCGGACGCGAGCGGTCCGAAACACATTCAGAAGAAACTGACCCGCTCGAAACTCGAGCAGCTGACCGACGATTTGTTCCAGCGGACGATTCCGCCGGTGAAAGCCTGTTTGAAAGACGCGCAACTTTCCGAGCGGGACGTGAACGAGCTCGTGCTCGTTGGCGGTATGACGCGCATGCCGAAAGTCATCGACACCGCGCGCCAGTTAATCGGCAAGGAACCGCACAAAGGCGTGAACCCCGATGAAGTCGTTGCGGTTGGCGCGGCGATCCAGGGTGGCGTGCTCAAGGGCGACGTCAAAGACGTGCTCTTGCTCGACGTCACGCCGTTGACGCTGGCGATTGAAACCGCCGGCGGCGTGGCTACTCCGATGATTCCGCGTAACACGACCATCCCGACCAGGAAATCGCAGATCTTTTCGACCTACAGCGACAACCAGCCGGGCGTCGAAATCAAAGTGTTGCAAGGCGAGCGGCCACTTTCGCGCGATAACAAAAATCTCGGCACGTTCCATCTCGATGGAATTCCGCCGGCCCCGCGTGGTGTTCCGCAGATCGAAGTCACCTTCGATATCGACGCCAACGGCATCCTGCACGTTTCGGCCAAGGATCTGGGCACTGGCAAGGAGCAGAAAATCTCCATCACCGGCAGCTCAGGTCTCTCGAAAGAGGAAATTGAAAAGATGCAGCGCGAAGCGGAATCGCACGCCGAAGAGGACAAAAAGGCGAAGGAAGCGATCGAGATCAAGAACAACGCCGACATGCTCGCGTATCAGAGCGAGAAGCAACTCAAGGAGTTGGGCGACAAAATCCCGGCCGACAAAAAGAAACAGGTCGAGGACGCGATCGCCGCGGTGCGCGATGCGATCAACAAGAACGATACCGACGCGATGAAACGGACCTACGACGACTTGCAGAACAAATTCCAGGAAGTCAGCGCCGAGCTTTACAAACAAGCTTCAGCAGCTCGCCCCGCCGAGGCGGGGCAAGCCGGTCCCGGACCCGAGGGGCAAGGTAGCCGCGGCGGCGCCCAGCAAAGCGCTGGGCGGGGTCCCGCCAATGGCGGGAGCGACGTGGTCGACGCCGAATTCGAGGTCGTGGACGAAGACAAGAAGAAATAGCGAAGACAATTTGCCGGTGGCTGCCGTCACAACGACAGTCGCCGGCTCAACCCAAAAACAAAAAACAAAAACCTGAGTAAATTATGGCAAACGTTAACGTAAAACCGCTCGGCGATCGGGTGCTGGTGCAGCCGCTCGAAGAGCAGGAAACAAAAAAGGGCGGCATCATCATTCCCGATACCGCCAAGGAAAAACCGCAAGAGGGCAAAGTCGTCGCTCTTGGCACCGGTAAAGTCGACGACAACGGTAAGAAAGTCGATTTCACCGTGAAAAAAGGAGATCGCGTGCTGATTTCCAAATACGGCGGCACCGAAATCAAAATCGACAGCGAGAATTACCTGATTATGCGCGAGGACGACATCCTCGGCATCATTGGTTAGGCCAACCTCTCAACAACCAACAACGAAGAACTAAAAAAATTATGGCAGCTAAACAATTACAATTCGATGAAGCCGCGCGGCACACTTTGCTGCGCGGAGTCGAGAAACTGGCGAAGGCCGTCAAGGCCACCCTCGGACCGAGCGGTCGCAACGTGATTCTCGATAAGAAATTCGGCAGCCCGACGATCACCAAGGACGGTGTGACGGTCGCGAAAGAAATCGAGCTCGAAGATCCGTATGAAAATATGGGCGCCCAGCTCGTTCGCGAAGTCGCTTCCAAGACTTCGGACGTCGCGGGCGACGGCACGACCACGGCGACTGTTCTCGCGGAATCCATTTACCGCGAAGGTCTCCGCAACGTCACCGCCGGCGCGAACCCGACCTCGTTGCAACGCGGCATCATGAAAGCCGTCGAAGCGATCACCGAGGAGCTGAAAAAAATCTCCAAGAAAGTAAGCGATCGCACCGAGATTGCGCAGGTCGCAACCGTTTCGGCCAACTGGGACAAGACGATCGGCGAGATCATTGCCGACGCCATGGACAAAGTCGGCAAGGACGGCACGATCACAGTCGAGGAAGCGCGTTCGATCGACACCACTCTCGAAGTGGTCGAAGGAATGCAGTTCGATAAAGGCTATCTCTCGCCTTACTTCGTAACCAACGCGGAAGACATGGAGGCCGTGCTCGACACGCCTTACATCCTCATTCACGAGAAGAAAATCTCGAGCTTGAAGGATCTCCTTCCGTTGCTCGAGAAAGTTGCGAAAGCCGGACGTCCGCTGTTGATCATCGCGGAAGACGTCGAAGGCGAAGCGCTCGCGACGTTGGTCGTGAACAAATTGCGCGGGACATTGCAGGTCTGCGCGGTCAAGGCTCCGGGCTTCGGCGATCGTCGCAAGGCGATGCTGGAAGACATCGCGGTACTGACCGGCGGCCGTTGCATCACCGAAGATCTCGGGATCAAGCTCGAGAACATTAAGATTGAAGACCTCGGTAAAGCCAAGCGCGTGACCATCGACAAGGAAAACACCACCATCGTCGAAGGTTCGGGCAAGAACACCGATATCCAGGGCCGGGTCGCTCAGATCCGCCGGCAAATTGAAGAGACGACCAGCGATTACGATCGCGAGAAACTCCAGGAGCGCCTGGCCAAACTCGCGGGCGGTGTGGCCGTCATCAATGTCGGCGCAGCGACTGAGACCGAGATGAAAGAGAAGAAGGCGCGGGTTGAAGACGCATTGCACGCTACGCGTGCGGCGGTCGAGGAAGGCATCGTCGCGGGTGGCGGTGTCGCGTTCATCCGGGCCCAGGCAGCGCTCGATAATCTCAAGAAACTTGAGCACGACGAGAAGGTCGGCGTCCAGATCGTGCGTCGCGCGATCGAAGAGCCGTTGCGTCAACTCGCTGACAATGCCGGCGCGGAAGGCGCGCTCATTGTCGAGGAAGTGAAGAAGCGCAAAGGCAATGAAGGTTACGACGTCGCCGCTGCCGAATACACCGATCTGGTGAAGGCGGGCATCGTCGATCCGACCAAGGACACGCGGAGCGCGTTGCAAAACGCCGCGTCGATCGCGGGTCTGCTCTTAACCACCGAAGCATTGGTCACGGAAGTTCCTGAAAAGGAAAAAGCCGGTCCACCAATGCCTCCGGGCGGAATGGGCGGCATGGACTATTAAGAAACGCCTAACAACTAAGATTCAACAGCAGCCGGACTCGAAAGGGTCCGGCTGTTTTGCCTTTAAGAGATCCGACATTCTTTCGATCTTGCTCTGAGCGCGGCCAAAAGGGATCACAACCAGCGGAGTCGCCACACCGAAACAGTTGGCCCAATCGACGCTTCGGCATCAGTGGGAGGTCACTGCAAACGGCTGATTTGAGTAGGCGGAATAAAGCGTCCCTTCGTTGGCTCGGACTCTGTAATAATACCTTGTAGCAGGGAGAAGCCCGTTTGTATCGCTGTAGCTCTGCACGTTCGCGCCAACCTGAGCGATCTGAGCATAAGTGCCGTTTGCGGTTTTCTTTCGTTCAATCAGGTAAGCGGTCTCAGAGTGTGAATTGTCCACCCAGGTAAGATTGATCTGACTGGAGGAGATGGCTGTCGCAGTAGCAGAGGTTGGAGCTGCCAACTGGGTGAACCCATTGACTTCATTTGAGAACGCAGAATTGCCGGCGGAATTGGTGGCACAGACTTTATAGTAGTACTGAGTGCCATCGACCAGAGCAGTATCGTTGTCGGTATAAGTTGTTACGTTGGCTCCGGGTGTTGCAATTTGAGTATAAGTCCCTGTCGACCCCTTCTTTCGTTGGATGATGAAGCCCGATTCATTCGTAGAATTATCGGTCCAGGCAAGAATCACTTTGCTAGATGTGGTAGAAGTAATCGTCAGGCCTGATGGCGCCGCAGGAATATTAAAGAGCGTGGTGGCATTTTTTTCGCTGCAATATGCGGAGGTCGCAATCGCATTGTACGCGCGTACCCTATAATAGTATTTGGTCGCCTGGGTAAGACCTGAGTCGGTGTAGGCGGTTACATTCGTGCCAACGGTTGCGACTTGAGCGTAATGTAAGTCGTCAACAGGGCTACGCTCGACCCAAAAACCACTTTCGCTCGACGAGTTGTCAGTCCAGGTAAGACTTATTTGAGATGAAGATACGGCTGTTGCGGTAAGAGATGTGGGACTTCCCAGGATGGTGATGCCATTGACTTCATTCGAAAAAGGAGAGTTCCCAGCGGAGTTGTAGGCGCAGACTTTGTAGTAGTACTGAGTGCCATCCACCAGAGCAGTATCGTCATCGGTGTAAATGGTTACATTGGCTCCGGTTGCCCCAATTTGGGCATAGGTGCCTGTTGCGCCTTGTTTTCGTTGGATGATGAACCCTGATTCGTCTCCAGAATTATCGGTCCAGGCGAGAAACACTTTGCTAGATGTGGTCGATGTAATCGTCAGGCCTGATGGCGCCGCAGGAATATTAAAAAGAGTCGTAGCGTTTTTTTCACTGCAATATGCCGAGGTCGCGATCGCATTGTATGCTCGCACTCTGTAGTAATATTTGGTTCCTTCACTCAGACCTGAGTCCGTGTAGGCAGTTCCATTCGTGCCAACGGTTGCAACTTGAGCGTAGTGTGTATCGTCGGCAGGGCTACGTTCGATTTTGTAACCACTTTCACTCGAAGAATTATCGGTCCAGGTAAGGCTTATTTGAGATGAAGATACGGTGGTCGCATTAAGGGCCGTTGGGCTGTTTAAAGTAGTAATTGAGGATTTTGAATTAGAATAGGTTGAAGATCCTCCCGTATTGAAAGCGCGAAGCCGATAATAGTATTTGGTGCCATCAATCAAACCAGTATCGGTGTAGGCGGTGGTACTAGCCGCCACGTTCGCGAGCAAAGCATACGCGTTACTGGATCCAAGGCTGCGTTCGATTCGTTCTCCAATCTCATTGTTTGCATTGTCGACCCAGCCAAGGTTAATCGTCGATGAAGAGGTAGCGGTGGTCGTCAAGTTGCTTGGAGCATTAGGAACCCCGGGGGTCGTTGTCAAAATGGCTGCGTCCGCTGTCAGCACTGCGGCTGATAATGGGTCATCACAGTCTTCAGCGTAGACTTCGACGAAGTGCGCGCCAAAACCAATCGCCCTCGCCAGCCCCAGGTCTAACATCAATCGTCCTGTCACCGGGTCGATCGCTCCGGCCTGAGGCAAATAGAATTGGTACCCCACGGTGGAGGTCGGACACAATAACGTCACCTCCGTTGCTCCGATTGATCCGTTTGGTGGGCCGCTGGGATAAAGAAGGCCATCCGACTTCACGCCGAAGTGATTGCCCGGATACTGCGCCACCCCGTAATCACACATTGCCTGCAAGGCAGCAGTTCCGTCAGGCGTTGGAATTGGCGACGCCATGTCCAGAATGAACGGCGTATTCGGGAAGTAAGTTCCGTATTGATCGATAATCCATCTCACCCCCTGTTCCCAGTTCGGTAATCCACCGAGGGTGTTAATGAAGTAGTTCATATTGTCTGCCGTGAAACAGAAATACGATTCCGCTCTCCGACCCGGGCCGCCCATCACCACATAAGCAAGATTCGCGGCGTTGCCATAGCGTGCAGCAAACGTTTGGACGAACGCACTCCATTTTGCCTGAAAAACCGGATCCCACGGCAGGGGCATCGGCAAAATCTGTGCGGTAACGATCGCGACTCCACTGGCTGACTGGGTCGCAGGCGCAGAAATCGT
>Ga0187779_10002609_pt1 | contig 11005 bp, 9 predicted proteins | sample 1015_Q2_SP10_10__FD_132435 | JGI IMG/M metagenome (GOLD analysis project Ga0187779, IMG submission 132435) | Tropical peat soil microbial communities from peatlands in Department of Meta, Colombia - 1015_Q2_SP10_10_MG | ecosystem: Environmental > Terrestrial > Soil > Wetlands > Peat | place... | reverse complement strand
TTGAAGTTCGGGTACATCCTCCCCAACTACGGCGACAAGATATCGCCGCAGGAACTGGTCGAGATCTCCGCGGTATGTGAGGAGGTGGGGTTCGACTCTGTGTGGGCCACGGACCACGTGATAATGCCCGTCGAGCTGAAGGAACCCTACGGCCAGCTTCTGGAACCGCTCGTGACTTTGGCGTACATCGCCTCGACGAGCCAGAAGCTGAGGCTTGGGACCTCCTGCATAGTCCTCCCCCAGAGGAATCCCATCTTGGTCGCGAAACAGGCGGCGGCGCTCGATGTCTTCTCAGGCGGGAGGGTGATCCTCGGATTCGGGGCAGGGTGGGCGGAGAAGGAGTTCGGGTATCTGAACGCAGACTTCGCCAGGAGAGGGAAGGTGTTCGACGAAAGCATCAGGGTAATGAAAGCGCTCTGGAGGGACGAGGTTGTCAACTTCGATGGGAGCTTCTTCCATGTGAAAGACGCGCTTTTCCTTCCAAAGCCCGTCGGCAGGGACATCCCGGTGTGGATAGGCGGCAACGGCCCCCCTGCTGTCAGGCGTGCGCTGATGGTGGGAGACGGGTGGCACCCTGTAGGGCTCGACATCGAGGGGTTCAGACAGGGAGCGGAGGCGATTCGGGAGGCAGGGAAGAAGGTGACCCTGTCCATGAGGATGACAACCGACGTAAGGAAGAGGAGAGAGTCCTACTCGTTTAACAAGGAAAAGAGGATGGTTGTGTCGGGTAGCTCGGCCGAGGTTCGTAAGGAAATCGACACCTATGTAGAAGCAGGGCTGGAATACTACTGCGCTTCGATCAACCACCCTGCTGCTTCTGACATAATCGCGGACCTGAGGAAGTTCGGGTCCGAAGTGGTGGCCAGCTACTCGTAGGGTCCCTGGAACACTGTCATCCCGTCCTTCCACCCGGTGTACAGAATCGGCTTGTAGCGTCTGAAGTCCCAGAAATCAGAGAACGCGTCGGATGCGTAGGCAGCCCTGACAAGGCCCACCAGGAGAAGGTGGTCTCCGAGCTTTTGCTTCGACCTAAGCGAGCACTCGAGGGTCGCCCAGGCTCCGACAATGGCGGGCACGTTGAGCCTCACACCCTTCCTGTGGGCGAGGCCCGCCGAGTCCAACTTGTCTTTCAGGTCACCGCCATGAATCGTCGCCAGCTTGTCCAGCTTTGATGTCCCGTCTCTCCCCAGAAGGCTCATTGAGAAAGTCCTCGATCGTAGGGTTAGTTTGCAGGTGTAACTCTCCGGGTTGCAGGCTACGGCCACCAGAGGAGGGATCGTCGAGACCGCAGTGTAGGAAACCACCGGCATCGCCGAGACCCTCCCTCTGTACCGGGATGCGAGGACTGCAGGGACTTGAGGGTAGAAGAGCCTATGAAGGAGCGATGGGTCGACCTTCATTGGTGTCTCGTCTCGCGCCCGATTAGATAAGATGTCGCTAGGTTACCTGGAAGATGGCGGTCAGGACATCGCCGAACTCGTCGGCGAAGACCGCGGTATAGACTCCAGGGGACATCGGACCGAACGTACCAGGAGAGACGGTAAGCTCTGTTAAGAGGTTCCAGGTTCCCGGCGTCCCACCGACCACGAAGATTACCTTGGACGAAAACGGCTCGAAGGTGAGAGAGGACGGCGCGAATTCCGGATTGGGACATCCATAAGAAATGGTGGGAGCCTGCAACAACACTCCCTGGGTGTAGTTGTCCTGGGTGTAGTGGCCCTGCATGACTCCGAGGCCGACGGGCCAAGTTGGGCTGCACTGCGGCCCCCACAGGCTGGACTTCGGAACCCCCCAGTTGTTGGCTGTAGTGATGCTCTCGGGCGATGATGACGTGTTGTTCAGCCAGCCGCTCAGCTGCAGGGTACCGCCCTCCGCCACCGATGTGGTGTTCATCTGCAGGTGCAGCGCGAGTCCGTAGGGAGAGTAGCTCGAGGTCGACCCCACGAAGACGTCGTGAGATGGGAAGAGGTATGGGGGAATGAAGAGGCCCGCGAAAACCGTTATGACTATCGCGGCGAGGACCAAGGACATGTTCCTTACGCTCTTCCTGTAGGCCGCGTCGTCGGAAGACAAACTGATCCCGAAAGGGTCGGGTACCCTTTATGTCGATTGTGTTGGCTTGCGTCTGCTCCTTACGGCCAATGCGCTCGCGGCAACGGCCACAAGGACGGCGGCTCCGATCCCGCCGCCAACCACGGGAACGTTGAAGCCAAAGCTCGCCCGCACAGTCTCAGGGGTCCCCACGATGATGGTCGTGGTGCCGAGAGTCCCCGTGGCATTCCCGGACCACCCCGTGAAGGCATACAGGAAGGACGAGGGCAATGCGCGAAGGATGATTGTGATGTTTGGACCGACATACAGGACCCTCGAAGTGCCCCCGGGCACCGTCCCGGTCTCTTGGCCGTAGGTGTAGGTCACAGCCCCACCGGCGCCTGCCACGATGGCGAGACCCGGGTAGAATACGGCTGTCTCATTCACCGCGCCGTTTACCTGAATTGTGGTAGTGTTGGATCTGGCAGTCTCGAATCCCGTCCAGTAGGAGAACCTCCACCCACTGGCCGCACTTTGTGCCAGGCTGATGCTGGCGCCGGCGTCCTGCCAGAAGTCGGGTCGGGCCACCGTCCCGGCGTTGGTCGGGGATGCGAAGACCAAGACGGTATACTGGTGCTGGTAGGTCAATACTATGTTCACAGGGGAAGACGCGGTGCCGTTGGTCCCCTGGGATGCTAACCATCTCTCCTCCTGGCTGCCGCTGGTCAGAGTCGATGAGGCAGACCAAGCTGTCCCAGAATCTAGATAGTAGACCGTTGAGTTCACAACCTGCGACGAATAGGCAAGTGATAGGGCGGTTCCAACCAGGGTTGGAGCTGGCGGCCCCCCTCCCCCCGCTATGACGTAGCTCACAGTCAACCCATATTGGTGGACGTAGAGAGCGCTGGCGTTGACCGGACCTGCCACCCGACCGGACAAGGAGCCGCTGGCTTCCCATCTCTCTGCCGCCACGCTTCCCGGAAGCTCCTCGTTGTAGGAGTAGTTCGAACCGGAGTCGACCCAGGCAGTCCTATCGCCCTGGACGCTCGAGGAGTTTCCATATTCGAGAACCCTGACGAGTGGGGGCCGAAATCCGGTGCCTCCCCCGGTTACGTTGTAGCCAAAGGTGGACAGATATTGATGAAAGTAGCTCAAGGCTTCGGTGAACCCGGACACCAGAGTCCCGTTGACCTGGCCATTGGTTTCCCACCGCTCCTCGGCTGAACCGCCGGGCATTGCGGAGCTGACCTGCCATGTGCTCCCGGAGTCGCCCAAGTAGGATGTAGGGGTCTTTGTGAGGCTGACGATTTGCTGGGAGCCGTTTCTGAAGTACTTCAGGACAGGAACTCCGTAGCCGGAGCCGCCTCCTGAAACAGAATAGCTTAGGGTAAGGATTTGTTGGCTGATCGCCCCGGTAACGAAGGTCCTGGCGTCCGCGTAGGAGGTGGTGCCATTCCTGGAGAAGGATTGTATCTGTGTCGGGTTGGCGAAGGACACGAACTTCTGCCCGTGGAAGACGGTGGTCCTTGGGGAAACGGTGAATTCGTCCGCCCACAGGAAGCCGTTGGTAAGCGGGCTCGAGCTCGAATAGTTGACCGGGAGGACGTTCCCGAAGAACTGCGTTGGATAGTACTCCTCCGTCATGAGCCCTGAGAAGTAGCCGTTCGAGTTCGATGGGTAGATTAGGCCGACGAAACTGCTCGCGGCTTCGGATAGGAATCGAACCGTGGCTCCCGCTCCTGTGTCGAGGTCTCTTACAGCCATGACTACAGACGCGCCTGTGAAGTTGAGAGACAGGGTGACGCTGTCCCCGGCTCTGACTACCCCGGACAGAGATGCAAGGCCGCCTCCCCCGTCGGTGGGGAATATCGAGTAACCGTTGGTGTCCCACACCTCGTAGTTCATGCTGAACCCCGACCCCGGGTCCGACCCTGGGTTCCAGTTCCAGGACAGTCCCACCTGGTACCAGTAGCCGATGTTGGTTAGGCCGTTCAGCAGGTAGGCAGGGCCGTATCCTGCGCCGTTGGACTGCGGGATTGCAGTAACGTTGTAGGCAAGTGCGGAAAAGGAGTCAGTGAAGGTCAGCCCAATCTGTTCGTCGTAGTTGGGGGCAGACGGCAGGGACAGAGCCTTCGAGCTGCCGAGCCTGGGAAGAGTCTCCCTCGAATGCGACCCGGATACAGAAGAGACTGCAACATTTGCAAAGGACGAAACAGTAAGGAGGACGAAGAACACCGTCGCGACACGTGATGGATGCCTCATGGGGCCTTGTTAGCGTGGATTCGACGGTTCTCTCAGATTACCCTTTGCCTTGGCCCCCAAGTAATGACTTTGACGGCCTCGGGCTCTGCGACTACTCCTTGTCGATGAACTCTTCGGCCTTCGGGGGCTCCGGAGGGAGCCCCTTCCGCTTGCGGATCTCGGTGACCAGACCCCAGAGCATGTTCTGAGGTACGGCCTGCCAGGTCTTGAAGTGCGTGTTCCACACAGCCTTGCCTGCGGTGGCCCCTCTCATCTTTTCGCTGAGGTCGAACGTCTCCGATGCTGGGATCTCGCCCTCCACTATCGTCATGACCTCCTTCTGGTCTATCTTGACCAGCTTCCCCCTCTTGGAGCTGATGACACCGGTGACCGCCCCGATGAGGTCGGAAGGTCCCTTGACCTCGATGCCCAAGATGGGTTCGAGGAGAGTTGGGTTCGCCGACAGCATGGCTCCGAGGATCGCGCGCCTAGAAGCCGGCATGAGCTGAGCGTAGGTCCTGTGGGCGGCGTCCTCGTGGGGAACGAAATTGGTGAGGGCAACCTTGACTCCTCGGGTGAACTCGTAGGCGAGGGGCCCGTTCTTCATTATGTCGTCGAAGCCGGCGCGGATGGAGTCCATCGACTCCTGCAGGAACTGGACACCCTTGGTCACTTCTGTGAGGACGTTGCCCCTTTCGTCGATGCCCTGGAAGTTCCTCGCCTGGTCGGGATCCCAGCCGTGGTCCCTGAGGGTCTTAATGACAGCCTTCTTCTCGACATTCTCACCTATGGTCCCGTTGCGGATGAGCTCGATGACGTCGGGCTCCAGTGGCTCCACTTCGATGAAGATCTTATTGTGTCTGTTCGGAGAGCGGGACATGATGGGCCCAGCCCTTGCGCGGATCGTCTCTCTGTAGTTGATGATGGGCGGGGAGGTGATGATCTCTAACCCTGCCTGCTGGATCTGGGTGGTCGCGATTTCGAGATGGAGGACCCCCATCCCAGACATGAGCGTCTCCCCAGATTCTTGGTTGATGGTCACGACGAGGTTCGGATCCTCTATGTTGAGCCTTCGCATCACTTCGACCAGCTTGGGGAGGTCCCTGGGGTGCTTCGCCTCGACGGCGACGGTGACCACGGGCTCGCTCACGTAGTGGATCGACTCGAAGGTGGCGACTCCCTTCTGGTTGGAGATCGTCTCCCCCGAGCGGATATCGAGCCCGAGGAGAGCAGGGATATTGCCGGCGGGCAATGAGTCGACTATTTCCCTCTGGAAGCCCATGAATATCTGGACGGACTGGATCTTGCCTTCCCTCTTCGAGTTGAGTAGGTAGACCGTGTCGCCGTTCGAGACACTGCCTGAGAAGAGCCGCCCAGTCGCAACCAGGCCCGCGGCCGGGTCGACGACGACGTTGGTAACCATCATGACTGTCGGTCCGTTCTCGTCGCACGCGAGCAGGGCCTTTCCGACATCGCTGTTCAGGTCCCCCTGCGGCCAGATCTTGGGGATACGATAAGCCTGGGCAACGTGAGGCGGAGGGTGATGGCGGACGACCATCCCGAGGAGCGCCTCATGCAGAGGAAGCTTCTCGCCGAGTTTCTCCGGAGTTGACGCGCTGTAGGCGTCAAAGACGTCTTTGAACGTCATCCCTGCGGTTTTCAGCATGTCAAAGTTGAAGCCCCACTTGTCTTTCGAAGAGCCGAAGGCGACCTGAGAATCCTGGATGGAGACCTTCCACTTCTGCTTGTATTCGGGCTCGGCGTAGGTTTCGATCAGACGGTTGAAGTCCTTGACTATGTTGAAGAGCCACTCCTGCATCTTCTCCGGGGTGAGCCTCAGCTCCTTGATGAGACGGTCAATCTTGTTGATGTAGACCACCGGCCTTACGCGCTCCTCCAGAGCCTGCCGAGTCACGGTCTCCGTCTGAGTCATGATGCCCTCGACAGCGTCCACTACGACGATGGCCCCATCGACTGCCCGAAGTGAGCGGGTCACCTTACCTGTGAAGTCTATGTGCCCCGGAGTGTCGATCAGATTGATGACGTACGGCTTCCCCTGCTCTTCATAGTACAGCGTGACGTTGGCTGCCTTGATGGTCATCTGGCGCTGCTGTTCCAGCTCCATGTAGTCCAAGGCAAGGGCCTGTCCGGCGACGGAGGGCGAGAGCATGCCGCACGCGGCCAGGAGGCTGTCGGAGGTGGTCGTCTTCCCGTGGTCGACGTGCGCGATTATCCCTAGGTTCCGGATCTGCTCCCTGTTGTGGACTATCTTTAGAGCCTCAGCAGTCGTCTTGAAACGCGGCATGAGAAGACCTTCTGATTCCGCCCTTTCTCTTTGGGTTAAGAAGTTTTTCTGGCGCGCATCGCCCCTCCTGTGAGCGGCCCCGGCCAGGGCCAGTCAACTTATACAGTGGTGCCGGGCTGCGTTACCATGTTCTCGAAGGAGGAGGTCGAGTATCTCAAGACCCAGCGCCTCGCAAGGGTGGCAACGGCGTCCAAGAAGGGGGTCCCTGAGGTTTCCCCCGTTGGGTTCGAGTTCGACGGGAAGTACTTCTGGGTGGGGAGCCACAGCAAGGAGATCTTCTCGCATACGAGGAGGTACAGGAACATAACGGGGGGGAACAGCATCGTCTCTCTAGTCGTGGACGATTTGGTCTCGTTGGATCCGTGGAGGCCGAGGGGGATCAAAGTCAGCGGGTCCGCAGAGGTCCTCGACCACGAGGGGATCTTCGGGCCAGGGAAGTACATCCGGATATCCCCGCGGGTCACGGTGAGCTGGGGGGTCGAACCGTCCAAGGACCGGCGACCTTCGATAAAGCGTTGGGAAGTCTAGTTGTAGGCTTCTTCGCCGTGCTGGGTGACGTCGAGTCCCTTCTCTTCTTCTTCGGGGGTCACCCTCAGCGGTGTGATGAAGTTGATTACCTTCAGGACCAGCCAGGTGCCGAAGAACGAGAACCCGGCCACAACACAGATCGCGAAGACCTCGATGGCGAGGAACGTCGGGTTGCCCGAAAGCGCCCCGTTGACCCCGCTGACAGTGGCAGTCGCGAATATCCCGGTGGCGACTACGCCCCACATGCTCCCTGCGCCGTGGCATGCGAACACGTCCAGCGAGTCGTCGAAGATGTTCCGGCTCGCCCTCCAGTTGGAAACGAAGTTGGATACGATTCCAGCCCCGAGGCCGATTATCATGGAAGAACTGGCGTTGACGAATCCGGCTGCGGGGGTGATAGCCACGAGGCCGGCGACCGCGCCAATCGAGATGCCGACAGCCGACGGCTTTCCCTTCCTCGACCAGTCGACCAGCATCCAGGTCACGGCGGCGGCCGCGGCTGCGAGGTTGGTGTTGACAAGCGCCTGCACAGCGATGGTGTTAGCGGCCAGTGCACTTCCGCCGTTGAAGCCGAACCAGCCGAACCAGAGCATGGCCGCTCCGAGGATGACGAAGGGAACGTTGTTTGGCCTGACTTCTTCGGACTTCGAGATTCCTGTCCTCTTGCCGAGGACGATTGCTGCCGCAAGGGCGGACACTCCGGCTGAGATGTGTACCACGAGGCCTCCTGCGAAGTCCTCGACGCCCAGGGACTGAAGCCAGCCCCCACCCCAGACCCAGTGGGCTATGGGCGCGTAGATGAAGGTCGCCCATGCGACTGTGAAAATCAGAAGCGCCTTGAACCTGATCCTCTCGGCGAAAGCGCCGATTATGAGCGCCGGTGTGATGGCGGCGAACTTGAGCTGGAAGGCGAAGTACTCGAGTTCTGGGATTACCTGGCCTGGCAGTGCGTTGTTAATCCCGACCCCGTTGAGACCGACCTTGGACAGGTCCCCGATTATCCCATTGACTGACGGCGCGAAGGACTCGCTGTACCCCCACAAAGCCCACACAAGGCTCATGACCGCGAAGATTGTGAGCGTCTGGACGATTGTAGAGATTAGATTCTTCCTCCTGACGAGGCCGCCGTAGAAGAAGCCGAGCGCCGGGGTCATCAGCATGACTAGGGCCGTTGCTGCAAGGACCCAGGCGACGGCACCCGAGTCAAACGTCGCTGCCAATTACTCCCTGAGTCGGTGACCCGATTTTTCGGCTATATAGCCGGATAGGTCGATTCTCGCTGTTGAAACCAGACTGAGCGGATATTCCGGGACTAGCCGCGTCCGGTCTTCTCGGCCTGGAGCCTCATGGTGCCTGGATGTAGCTCCTCCCTTATCACTGCGTAGCCGTACCCCGCGAGGATGGACTTTAGGAACTCGGCCGAACACTCCGTGGTTTCGGCGGTCTTCCCGGCCCCGACGACGTCCACTTGGACGGTGCCATCCTTCAGCTTGCGCAGCTCGAAGTGCTTTATGGGGATGAAGAAGCCGAAATCCTTCGCCAAAGGAGTCAGGTCCTCGATGTTCTCTGCCGCCATCTTGAGGAGGCCCACTATCGACGTGCCCAGATTGCGGAACTTCGACCTTGTCAGCTGTGGGTCGTCCTTGTAGAGGCGTTCGATGAAGTCTTCGACGAAGTCGGACGGGAGGGTTATGACGTCGACCTCCCTCAGGATCGAAAGGACCCTCCAGATCTTGTAGAACTCCTCCGGGTTGCCGCCCTCCTGGGAGATCTTGGTGATTGCCGAAAGCGATTCGTTGGCGAATGCGAACAGGGTCATTTTCCTCCGGTCGGCCTCGGCTGCGAATTCCTCGAAGACCCCCTTGTCGATGGAGAGGTTCGTGCGAACCATGCCACGGCGGGTGGTGGGTGGAGATTTAATCGTTGACACCAACAGATTAGGCGCCGCTTGACGGTCTTAGACAGTCGACTGGCGCGTGAACGTACGGATCGCCTTGCAGCACTCCCTGACGCTTTCCTCCCCAACCCCGGCAGCCTCGGCCACCTCCGACTGGGTGATATTCTCACCGATGTTGCAGCAGGCGAGGTACAGCGCAGCGGCTGCCATGGTCATCGGGTTTCTGCCCCCGAACCCCTGGGCCGACATTTTGTTGATAATCTCCTGCGATAGCTTCTGCGCCTGCTCTGATACTGGTCTCTTCAGGGCGAGGTGATGGACGTACCCCCTCCCGTTGAGGCCGGGGCGAGTGATATGCAGGTTGTCTAGGAGTTGCAGGTAGCACCTTCCGACCTCCCTCGAGTCGGAGCCGCTGGCGTAGGCCAGATCCCTGAGGGTGATGGGAGTCTTGTTCTCCCTGCAGGCCACGTAGAGGGTAGCGGCCACCATTACGGGTTGTGGAATCCCATGTGAGAAAGGAGCCCCCCTCGCAACTACGAAAAGCTCTGCCGCACGGTCGGTGACGCTGGTGCTGAGCGACAGCTTGGCCGCAACCTGGTAGACTTCGTGGTGGGCCGCCCTCAACTCGGCACGGGCCTCCGCCCTGGAGCCTTTCTCGTGGAAGCTCACAGTCTGTCTCATGGTGACCCCTCTTCCAGGGCGAAAGAGGAAATAACGAATTAAGGTAATCCGAACATTTGCATGCAGTTGCATAGATGGCCCAAAAATTCCGAGCCGAGGAAATGAATCCAAGCGAAACAGTGAACACTGACCAGCAGCCTGCTGATGGGCACGCTGCTCCCCGGATGTTTTCGACGATGGAGACCGTTCGTTCCATTTATAGCATGCGGGGATTCTCACAAGAAGTCGGCGTGTCCCGGTGACTAGCGTAGACCCCCGCAGGCCCATGTGGTACCGTAGGTTTAGGGGGGCAGCCTACCTCATCACCTGCGGCGCCCTGGTTTGGACCCTGATGATAGTCCTCCCCTTCACGCCGTTCTCGTACCTCCCTCCCATCATGGTCGGGGGTGGGCCCGGAATCTGGTTCGCCCTGGCCTACATCCTGTTCATTGTCGTAGGCATAGGTGGGTACGGAGCCCTCTCCGCGTTTCTTACTACAGTTGAGCTTCACGAGGGTCGGTCCATAGATGCCCGTCTGATGTGGCCGGCTTTGATGCTCCTTTCCATCGGCGTGGTCAGCAGCTGCCTTCTTCTGGCTTGGGCTGGGGCCGTCGGAGGCTATGCGACCACCTTCGAGACAACGCCGACCGGGTCGATCGACAACCTGCTGCAGCCCTACGTGAATCCGATCACCGCCTTCGTCCTGGTTGCGATCATAGGGGCCGGCCTAGCGGTCATCTCGATGGCTCGCGCTAGGTGGCCCTCCCCTTGAGACGAGGCAGGACCTACGTTTCCCTCGCCGCCTGTACTGTGTGTCTCCTCCTTCTCGTGCCGGTGACATTTGGGGAAACCCCCCAGACCCTGAATCCTAGGGTAACCTACCCAAACACGTCCTGGGCCCTGGGCATCGTAGTCCCTGAAGGCTCAGACCTCAGCGACGGCGGCACAGTCCAATGGGGATCGGTCGGCAATGTTACCGCCCTGGTCGTACTTCCAAACATTACCCTCCCCGACAGGGTGGTCTACACAGTGCTTTCTGCGATGACAGATGACGGAGGGATCATTCAGGTGGCGGCCGGAGTCTATCCCAACCAGACGAGCTGGTTGAGCTACTCCTGGCAGATCTTGAACGGCAACGCAGTCCCCGCCTCCTACAACTGGATCCTCAACGGGAGCGCGCCCGCGATGCATCCTGGGGACAGCATCGCCATGTCCCTGTTTCGCGCCTCGAACTTCTGGAACCTCGGTGTTGCAGATGAAAGCACTGGATCCTCCATTGTGCACCCCTTCCCAGAAGGCGTTTCGCCCACCCTGCGGGGAGGAGACCAGGAGGTGTTCGCACT
>Ga0187779_10002608_pt1 | contig 11009 bp, 8 predicted proteins | sample 1015_Q2_SP10_10__FD_132435 | JGI IMG/M metagenome (GOLD analysis project Ga0187779, IMG submission 132435) | Tropical peat soil microbial communities from peatlands in Department of Meta, Colombia - 1015_Q2_SP10_10_MG | ecosystem: Environmental > Terrestrial > Soil > Wetlands > Peat | place... | reverse complement strand
CTGTCGCTAACCAATGCAGGCGTTTGCGGCGGAAGTAGCCTCCGATCACAACATAAATTTGGTGCACGATGCTCATGAAATCACTGTACGCTGAAAATCCAGGCAAGCAGCACACTCAAAGGAGTATTCGTCTGATCAGTTCCCGAACTGGCAATCAGCACTGATGTGAACTGAATAGTGAGTACTGAATGCGCGTGAGACCTCGTCACACCCTCCTGTGACGCCTGTATAATCGATCTGGAAAGGGAATTCGTTGAGCTCTCACATGCCTCCTCGTCCCGGCCAACCGCCGCCGGGCCCGCAGCCGCTTCCGGGAGTTGAAGCGATTGTTGCCGTTGGTTCGGGTAAAGGCGGAGTAGGAAAAACCACGCTGGCTGTTAATCTCGCTCTCGCACTGGCGAAATTAGGACACAAAGTCGGCCTGCTCGACGCTGACGTATACGGCCCGAACGTGCCACTAATGCTGGGCACGAGCGCGCAACCGAACGTACTGCCCGATCAGAGGATCGAGCCGCTGGAGATACAAGGCGTTAAAGTTATTTCTGTCGGTTTCCTGAATCCGGGTGACAAGCCGCTGATTTGGCGGGGGCCGATGCTGCATTCCATCATTCGGCAGTTTCTGGGTTCTGTGGAATGGGGATCGCTCGATTATCTGATCGTTGATCTTCCGCCCGGCACCGGCGACGTTTCTTTATCGCTCATTCAAACCGTGCCGCTAACGGGAGCGATCGTGGTATCGACTCCGTCGGATGTTTCTTTGCAGGATGGGCGGAAAGCGATCGAGATGTTCCGGCAGATGAAAGTGGACGTAGTGGGCATGGTCGAAAATATGAGCTACTTTGTGTGCCCTCACTGCCAGCACGAGATCGACATCTTTTCGCGCGGCGGGGCGGAGAAGACCGCCAACCAGTTTGGAATCGCTTTCCTGGGGAGCATCCAGCTGGATCCAGATATCCGCAAGGCTGGCGACAGTGGCAGGCCGTCTGTGCTGGAAGGTGAAAATTCACCTCACGCCAAGGCGCTTTTTGAATTCGCACGCAAGGTGATGGCGCGGGTGGAGGAGATCAAGTCGAGCACTTCGGAAAACGTGATTCAGATTCAGTAGAGCGCGCTTAGTCGGCAAGGACTTTCGCAAAAACTGCGCGGTCGACATTGCCCCCGGTAATCACCAGCCCAACGCGCTTGCCTTGCAAACCGTCTTTTTCCTTAAGAGCTGCGGCCAGACCTGCTGCGCCAGCTCCCTCGGAAACGTTGTGAGTGTCGGTGAAGAAAATCTTCATGGCATCGCTGAGTTGATGTTCGCTCACCGTGACGATGTGATCGACATTTTCCAGAACGACTTCGAGTGAGGCGTCATCGGGAACACGGCAGGCCATTCCATCTGCCAGTTGAGTGGTGACTGGAGCGGAAATTTTCCGGCTAGCTTCGAACGACAAAGCATAGGCGGGAGCCCCTTCGGCAACCACGCCCACGATCTTCGTTTTTAAATTCAGGCCATTGCGCACTGCCGCACAAGCACAGATGCCAGAACCTTGCCCGACCGGCACGTAGACAACATCGAGGTTGGGAACCACAGAGAAAAATTCCAGCCAGTAAGTGGCCACGCCCTTCACGATGTTGGGATGATATGGCGGCACGAAATGCCAACCGTGTTCGCTCGCGAGCATCGCCGCGTGTTCTTTCGATTCCTGAAAATCAGCGCCGAACTCAATCAGATCCGCTCCCTGTGCTCTCATTGCGGCGTTTTTCTCGGGACTGTTGCCGCGCGGCACGACGATATGCGCGCGAACGTTAAACCGGCGAGCGGCCAAAGCGACCGACTGACCATGATTTCCTCGGGTGGCTGTTACCAGGCCAGTGATTCGGTTCGGCTGTGAAAATAGATCAGCAGCATAGACCACTGCCGTTCGTGCTTTAAATGCCGTGATGGGCGTGTGGTTTTCGTGTTTGACCCACACTTCTGTTCCCAGTCGCTGGCACAACAGCGGCCAGACGATCTGTGGCGTCGGCTGCATCAACGAGTAGACAAGCTGTTGGACATTCCTGATTTCATCGATTGTCGGCAAGACCGAAGATATTGTTTGCACACTTTGCTCCCAATGAAGCTGATTGTGTCTCAGATTGCTGGATATGCAAGTCGGATTCAAAGTCTTACATTCGTTCCAAGATCAACCATTGGCTTCGCCGTCTCTCGCTGCTGATCAAAAATTTGCGAAGCACAAGGGGAAGGAGAAATTAGCAACTGTCGCTATTGTCGATCTGATCTCGCGAAGCGGTCGAGACGAAAGCGCGAAAGCGGATCTTTGTCCTGGAGCACCAGATCGGCGACCATTTCTCCGACCGCGGGACCATGTTTGAATCCGTGACCGGAGCCACCGCCAACGATCCAGACCTTGTCAGCTCGTGGGTGCCGATCGATGATGAAATCATTGTCGGGAGTGTTCTCGTACTGGCAAACCCGGCTCTCGATCAGAGGCGCATTGTTCATTGCTGGGAAACGAAAGCTGACGTATTCGCGGGCCCTTTCGAGTGCTTCGGGGCTGATGCTTCGGTTGCCTGAGGTTGGGTCGAATTCGCAGCCGCGGGTATCATCGGCGACCTTGAACCCACGCCCATCGGTGGCGGGGATGCCATACCAGAAGCGTTCACGATTGTCTCCCCAAACCGGCAAATTAGATTCTGCAAAGCGCTCGTCTCCCGGAGGTGGGCCGAAGAAGAAAACTTCTTGCCTCGTCGCTTTAATTTTATTCCCGATCGTGTCAGGAAAAATTTTTTCGAGCCAAGGTCCGCAGGCGAAGATGTATTTGTCGGCAATGAGCTTCGTTCCGTCGGAAAGTGTGAGGCCGTCCGCACATCGGTTCTCTAAATCTCCGGGTACAACTGAAGCGATTCGAAACCTTCCACCTTCCTTCATGAAGCCGTTCACGACAGTCTGGCACGCGACGCGAGCACGAAGGAAACCCGATTCGGGTTCGTAGATTCCCCAACGCACGCCCTCGAAGTTGATCTGCGGCCAGCGCTTTGCCATTTCGTGAGCTGAAAGTTCCTCGAAGGGTAGGCCAGCTTCACGCAAGGCGGTCAACGATTGACGCTCAAATTGGTCGCTTCCATCTGCCGCCATCCATAAGACGCCACAGCGGTGAAATAGTTGACTGCGCCAGAGCTGCTCATGCTCTTTCCACACTTGCAGCGCACGAACTGCCATCTTGGTGTAAGGCTGGTTGGGACCATAGGTGCCGCGAATGATTCGCGTTTCTCCCCCGGATGAGGAACGCGAGTTGCCGGGTCCCCATGCATCCAGCAGAGTGACACGCGCTCCGCTTCGCAGCAGGCAGAGCGCGGTCCAGCCGCCGAAGGCTCCTGCACCGATGACCGCGATCTGTGGTTTGGTCGGCACGCCTCGCTTGAGAAGATATCAGAGCCTTGCCGATCCCAACGCGGGATTAGCATTCTTGGTGCAGGAGTGCTAATCCTTGACAGAGTCCCCTAAGGTTCCTAAAATCCGCCTAGGGGTGTGTTGCATCTTGAGATGTAAGTGTTGCATCTAAACAAGTTAGATTGGGCTTGGAGGGCTGCGACAAAAGTGCCTCAGATTGATACGTGTAAATAGCATGCCGTCAGGAACCCAAATTGGCGACCGCGAACGCGAGATTCTGACCGCCATCGTTGAAACTTTCATCGCGACCGGGGAACCAGTGGGTTCACGCACCTTGGCAAGGGCGAGCCGGGAAGGCCTCAGTCCGGCAACGATCCGGAACGTGATGTCTGATCTGGTGGATGCCGGGTATCTGGAGCAGCCTCACACTTCGGCGGGCCGGGTGCCCAGCCCAGAGGCATATCGGTATTACGTCGAGCAGTTTACCGGCAACACTCGGATTTCGAGCGAAGACGAAGGCATCATCCGGGACTCGCTCCACGGGATTACGGATGTGCAGGAGTTCATGGAGCGCACTTCGCATGTGCTATCGCTGATTTCGAAGAACGTCGGAGTTGCGGTCGCCCTCGGTGGTCCCAAGAATGCGTTGGAGCATGTTTATTTTTCGCGGCTCGGAGACCAGAAGGTACTGGCGGTTGTGGTCACGAAATCCGGGTTGGTCCGGGATCGCGTGCTGCGCCTTGATATTCAGCAGGTAGATCTAGATGTGGCGGGCCGCTATCTTAATGAGAATTTCCGGGGCTGGACGATTGAGGCCATGCGAACAGAATTGGCCCGGCGTCTGGAGCAGGAACGAGGTGAATACGATCGCATGATGGCCTCGGTTGAGCAACTTTACCGGCGCGGGGCCTTGGCGGATGATGGCGCGCAATCCGTGTATGTGGAAGGGGCGGCCAACCTGGTTGCCGGCGAGCAGGATCGTCAACGATTGCAGGAGTTGCTGCAGACTCTCGAAGAAAAGCAAAAGGTTGTGCAACTGCTGAACGCGTATTTAGACACTAAACAGGAAGCCGTGCGAGTGGTGATCGGCCTGGACCAGGCTATGCCTTCCATGAGGAACTTCGTTCTGATCGGCGCGCCAGCGCGCGTCGGTGGGGAAGTGATGGGCTCGCTGGCGGTGCTTGGTCCGACGCGCCTGGATTATCAGCACACAATCAGCGCCGTCTCGTATATTGCCCGGCTCTTCGACAAAATTTTGAACGAATCGGAATAAGTGTTATGGCAAGGACGAACGGAAAATCGGAAGTAGAACCACAGGAGCTGGATACAGAACACGAACTGCCGCCTTCAGAAGACGGGAAGGACGACCAGCCATCTCCGGCCGAGGTTGGCCAAACTCGCGCGGGCTCCGAGATTCCGGAGCTGCAAAAGGTCAGAGCGGAGAGAGACACTCTGCTCGATCGTCTGGCGCGCATGCAGGCGGATTTCGAAAATGCCCGCAAGCGGGCAAGCCGCGAGCAGCAGGAGTTTCGCGATTATGCGTTGGCGGACGCTATCAACACTCTGCTACCAACATTGGACAGCTTCGAGCGAGCTTTGCAATCAAGCAGAGAGCAATCAGAGCTTCGCAGCGGTATCGAGCTGATCTACAAGCAACTGCAAGATGCGCTGAACAAATTGGGCCTTCGCCCGATTCCCGCAAAAGGGGAACCCTTCGACCCACGGCTCCATGAAGCCATTGAGATGGTCGAAACCACCGAGGCGCCAGATCATCAAATAGTGCAAGAACTTCAGCGCGGATATAAATTGAAGGACCGTCTTTTGCGGCCGGCGATGGTCAAGGTCGCGAGTAACTCAAAGCATCGAGACTAACCGGTCCCTTTGTGCCATGCGCGAGACGGACGAAGTAAATTACTATTCTGAAGGGTTCAAAGAACAATTCTGGCCAGTAACGTAAAACGCGATTATTACGAAGTGCTGGGAGTGACTCGCGAGGCTTCCGAGCAGGAAATCAAAAGCGCCTACCGCAAACTGGCGCTGCAATACCATCCCGACCGCAACCCGAACAATCCTGACGCGGAGGAAAAATTTAAAGAATGCAGCGAGGCATACGCCATTCTGGCGGATACCGATAAGCGGGCGGCGTACGACCGTTTTGGCCATGCTGCTGTGAGTGGGGCGGGGGCGGGAGGGTTCGATCCCACAGTTTTCCAGGATTTCAGCGAAATCTTTGGAGATTTCTTCGGTTTTGGGGACCTATTTGGAGGTGGCGGCGGACGCAGGCGCAGCCGCGCTCAGCGCGGCGCTGATCTCCGCGAGGATATCAACCTCGAATTCGAGGAGGCGGTATTCGGGAAAGAAACGCAAGTCACGGTTCGCCGCCATGAGGCTTGCGAGGAGTGTCGAGGTTCCGGAGCAGCCGCCGGCAAAAGCCCTGTCAGTTGCCGCTCTTGCGGAGGACGCGGGCAAGTGCGATACCAGCAGGGTTTCTTTACGATGGCGCGCACCTGTCCGACCTGCCAGGGAGCGGGTTCGGTGATTACAGATCCATGCCCAAAATGCAAGGGCGAAGGCCGCATGTTACGGCAACGCGTGGTGGACGCCAAGATCCCCGCCGGGGTGGAAGACGGCACGCGGATTCGCTTCACGGGCCTGGGGGAAGCCGGGGCTTTTGGCGGTCCGGCGGGTGATCTTTATCTTGTGCTCCACGTAAAAGAACATCCGTTTTTCGAGCGCGAAGGTACCGACCTGCACTGCGTGATTCCGATTTCATTTACTCAAGCGGCTTTAGGGACAGAGATTCAAGTTCCTACCCTGGATGGCGAATACAATCTGAAAATCCCCGAGGGCGTGCAATCCGGTACCACGATGCGAGTGCGGGGCAAGGGGGTGCCGGTTTTGAATGGTCACGGCAAAGGAGACCTGTTTGTCGAGCTTCGGCTCCTAACTCCCACAAAGCTCAACAAGCGCCAGCGCGAATTGCTGCAAGAACTGGAAGGCGGCACGAAAATCGAGAACAAACCACAACGCCGGACGCTGATCGGGAAAGTAAAAGACATATTTAGTTGAGCCTTCTGAACCTCTGTGTTCTCTGCGTCCTCTGTGGTTAAGTCCGTTTGAATGACGCGCCGACGATGGATCGCCGATGAAGTTTCGGGAAACCGGGCGATTCTGGCCGGTTCACATGCCGAGCACCTTGCCCGTGTACTTCGCGCCCGCGTCGGGCAGGAATTTGATATCTCCACTGGCGATACCGTTCGTCGTGGGCGGATTGTCAGCGTATCGGCCGAGCGGGTCGAATTCGAATTGGGCGAGGCCGTGGCGGCTTCGGCTGCACTTCCCGTAACTCTGGCAGTCTCCATCTTCAAATTCGATCGAATGGAATGGGCGATCGAGAAGTGCACGGAACTGGGCGCGTCGCGAATTGTTCCTGTGATTGCACGGCGGACGGAATCCCACCTGGCGGCAGCAGCGAGTAAACGCGTGGAACGATGGCGAAAGATCACCCGTGAAGCTGCCGAACAATCCCGACGAATTTCGGCGCCGGACATTTCACAACCGATCAAAGTAAAACAGGTCGTCGCTCTGCCGGGAAGCAGCCGGATTGTGCTCTCGGAAGTAGAGACGCAAACCAGTCTCAAGAAAGCTCTGCAGTCCGGCGAGAATGATGATGTTGTGCTTGCGGTCGGCCCGGAAGGTGGCTGGAGTAATGAAGAACTGGGGGCTTTCCGCGACGCCGGATGGAAATCAGCATCTTTGGGCAACAGCATCCTTCGCGCAGAAACCGCAGCCATGGCCGCGATGGCCATTGTGGCCGCGGAATTGTCTTAGTTCCGAACTATGGCTTTCCCATGATGGGCCACATTCCGATCATATCCTCAGCTTGCTCTGCTATGCTCCTCCTCAATGGCCACAAAACCGTCTCCCGCGCACGCGTTTGCGCCTGACGAGCGCCAGCAGCAAGCTATCGAGCATGTTCATGGTCCGATGCTGGTGGTGGCCGGCGCCGGCACGGGCAAAACAACGGTTCTCATCCAGCGCATCGTGCGGTTGATCCGGGATGGCCATGCCCATCCGAACGAAATTCTGGCACTCACGTATACCGATAACGCCGCCGCTGAGATGCGCGAGCGCATCCAGGGCGAACTGCATGGAACCAGTTCACGCCTGCAGGTTTGCACGTTTCACGCCTATTGCAACAACCTGCTCATCCGCAGCGGCAAGCAGTTCGGAGTGCTCGATGACAAGGACCTCTGGATTTTCCTCCGCAAGCGCGTTCGGGAATTGCACCTGAACTACTTTATCCGTGCAGCGAACGTGAGCAAGTTTCTTGATGACCTGCTCGATTTTATCCGTCGCTGTTATGACGAACTGGTTGGGCCGGAGAAATATGCGGGATACGTTCGTCGGCTCGAGAGCGGCGAGTTGCCGATTCCACGGGTGTGCAAGTCGAAGGATACGGGCACGTTGAGCGACGAAGACGTGCTGGGCCGTTGTCGCGAGATCGCGCAGGTATATGTAAAAGTCGACCAAATGCTAGCAGCAGAGAACCTCGGGACCTTCGGCCACATGATCACCCGTGCCTACGATCTGTTGAGGAATGACTCTGACCTGTTGGCACGAGAACGTGAGCATGCACGATTCATCCTGGTCGACGAGTTTCAGGATGCGAATTTTGCCCAGATCAAAGTTCTTCAACAGTTGGCCGGGGTGGAACGAAATATTTTCGCGGTGGGTGATCCGGATCAGGCCATTTATCGTTTTCGGGGCGCCTCCAGCGCGGCCTTTGCGCTTTTCGGGCATACATTCCCGGCAGCACGGGTTGTGGTTCTGGAGAAGAACCGTCGATCCACTTCGCCGATTCTGAAATGCGCATATGCGCTTATCTCTGAAAATCCTGAAGCATTCAGCTCCCGATCTGCCGAACTGCAGTATCAGCGTGAGCGCTTGACTTCGGCGCGCGAAGAAGAAGCGGCGAAGCAGGGGCGAAAGTTGGAAGGCCTGCCTGTGGAGGTTGTGCTGGTCGCAGGTTCCGGCAAGGACCAGGAGTCCAGCGACATTGTTTCTGTACTGCGCACGCGACAACGACAACTGCGTTGCCGGTGGAGCGACTTTGCGGTCCTTTATCGCCAGCATCTTCACCGCGACGAACTCGTCGAGCAATTGGCTGAGAACGGAATTCCATACACGATCGAGAGTATGGATGTCACGGAGACGGCGGAGGCTCGAGACCTGTTTGCCTGCCTCGGGGCGGTGGTTTCGTCCAATGATGACGCGAGCCTTTTACGGGTCGCCGCATTGCCGCAATTTTCGCTGGAGGCAGAAAAGCTGCGCGGCGGCATCCGGTCACTTCCGCGAGAGCAGGATCATGGAGGCGTGGCAGCGGTCTTGGCCCAAATGGAGCGTGGAGTTGCGGTGTTAAACGTGGTGCAGGAGGTACGCGACGAGATTAGTCGGACAGGCGCCAAGAGCAGTGCCGCGGTGGAAATTATCATTCGCAGGTTCCGCCTGAATCGCGCGTCGCCGGTGACGGTTGCGATTCTTGAATTCGTGCGCCGATGGGAAGAAAAGCCCATCGTGAAGACGAAGCAGCTTGGCGAACTGCTGGAGTACCTGGACTATTTCCGGGAAGCGCGAGGCGCAATTCCTTTGGAGACGCCCGATCAGGATGCGGTGCGACTCATGACGGCACACGCTGCCAAGGGTCTCGAATTCAAACACGTGTTCTTGCTTCGTGCGAATTCCAATTCCTTTCCTGCCTCCTATAGAGAATCGCTTGTCGAATTCCCACGCGAGCTGCGCGACCCAGACTCCGTGGGACCGGAAGATGACCGGGCATTGCACGACCAGGAAGAGCGCCGGCTATTTTACGTTGCGATGACGCGGGCCCGCGATTCCCTGGCAATTTATGCCAAGCGGGGCACAGGTAAGAAAGATCCCACACCCGCGGGATACCTGCGAGGCCTGCTAAAAGATTCCACTCTCAAACCAGTTCTGCGGCAGCGCTCTGCGCGCGGATTTCAGACGGACCTTTTTGGGCAGGCTGCGCCAGCGGCGGTCCTGACCCAGTGGGTGGAACTGCCGCCAGCATCTGATTTGAGTGCCAGACTCAGTGCGAGTGCGGTGCAAAGCTACGAGATTTGTCCGTTGCAGTTCAAACTTGAACGCGAATGGAAGATTCCGGGAGAAGTGCCGGCAGCGATGCAGTACGGCGCGTCGATGCACCGAGTCCTGCGTACGTATTACGACTCGGTCCGTTTCGGACGAACCATGAGCGAAGTTGACCTCCTTGATTTCTTCCGAAGCGATCTTCGCGACGCTCACCTTGCAGACGCTTATCAGCACGAGCTCTATGAAAGCCAGGGCATGGCGCAGTTGCGAGAGTTTATGTCAAGCTGTCGCGAACGGCAGCCTGCCGATGTGCTCCATACCGAGGAGTTCTTCGAAATCAAAATTGGCGAAACGATGATTGTAGGCCGAATTGACCGTATGGATAAGCTGGCCGACGGGAAGATCGCGATCGTGGACTACAAAACCGGCAAGCCGCAGTCGCAGGAGGATGCGGACGATAGTCTGCAGCTGTCGATCTACGCTCTAGCGGCGCGTACCAAGTGGGGATACAGCGTCGATCAGCTTACTTTCCACAACCTGGAAGACAACAGTTGCGTGGTTACGCGGCGCAACGAAGCGCAACTGCAAGCGGCCAAGCTGAAGGTCGAGGAAGTTGCGGCGAGGATTGCAGACGGTGATTTTGAGCCGACGCCAGGCTTCCACTGCCGATTGTGCGCCTATCACACTCTTTGCCCAGCCACAGAAAAACGCCTGTATTCGATCACGAGCGGAAAATCCAATTGAAAGCGCACAAAAAACTTTGGGGGACGCTTTTCGCGTCCCCCATTTCCCTTGCTGAAGGCTCTTAGTGCTTCTTGGCCTTCTTTGCTTTCTTCTTGGTTGCCATTAACTATTCTCCCTTTCCATTGTTCATGGATAGCAACGATGCTTTGTTGCGACTGATTGAAATCTAGAGTTATTAAAAAGTGATGTCAAGAGAAAAATGCAGTGAAGCAGGGCCGGGAAAACAAACGAAGGTCACTTTCGAAAGATCGAATCAGAATTTTTTTTCTACCAGCGAAGAAATTCGAATCAGCGCGTCCGCTGGCGCGAGAGTGTGACCTCGCGGTGCATGCTTTGCCAAGCCAATTCAGATGTAGCTGCGCATTCAAGTTCAGTTCAACCTTTTTCCCCTACGCACATCTATAATTTGAGAAGGCGAGATGAGGTGAAGGAGCAAGGGAATGGCTGATTTCGAGGATGTGGTGATCATTTCCGGGTGTCGGACCCCAGTTGGAAAATTTCAGGGTAGCCTTTCGGATTTGAGTGCGCCGCAGCTGGGTGCAATCGTGGTGCGGGAAGCGGTCAAGCGCGCGAACGTGGATCCAAAGCAAGTGGATGAATGCATCATGGGCAACGTTGTCTCCGCTGGGCTTGGTCAAAACCCCGCGCGCCAGGCGGCTGTGTTCGGCGGATTGCCGCCGGAAGTGGGTGCCATGACTGTCAACAAGGTTTGCGGGTCGGGACTAAAAGCGGTTGCGCTGGCGGCGCAAGCGATCCAGACGGAAAACAGCGGCATCGT
>Ga0187779_10002607_pt1 | contig 11015 bp, 8 predicted proteins | sample 1015_Q2_SP10_10__FD_132435 | JGI IMG/M metagenome (GOLD analysis project Ga0187779, IMG submission 132435) | Tropical peat soil microbial communities from peatlands in Department of Meta, Colombia - 1015_Q2_SP10_10_MG | ecosystem: Environmental > Terrestrial > Soil > Wetlands > Peat | place... | reverse complement strand
TCCGGTGATAATCTTGGTTGTGTCGAATCTTCCAGATGCCATGAGTTTGATGACGCTAGGCCAGACGCCGGCGCCAGCGTGCCCTTGTGTCCCATATGCTTGAAGCGCACGAACTTGGTACATTTCGAAGAATACTGGCGCTGCTTTGTCTGCTCTTCCTATATCAACAATTTTTCCACCGATCGCCATACACTTCTCTGCTTGTGGCATTATGAAGCTCGGATCGCCTGCGGCTTCAACGTGCATGTCAACTCCCTCTCCGCCTGTGAGTTCGTTGATTTTCTGCCACGGTTCGTTTCCTGATTTCTGCAATTCGAACGGATCAAAGACTTCGTCTGCGCCCACCTCCCTCGCGATTTGGGCGCGTTTCGTGCGTGGCTCGAACGCGAATATTTTTCCGGCCCCGGCAGCCTTTGCTAGCCCGATTGCTCCCAGTCCTATGGGGCCTGTTCCCCATACTGCAACTGATGAACCTGGTTTGAATCCTCCGGCACGAATGAACATACCGTTGTAAGCTACACATGCGGGCTCAATGAGCGAGCCTGCTTCGAAGATCTTATCCTCGGTTCGAAATACCTTCTTGAAGTCGTTGATTTTCCAGCAGAATTTCTGATGTATCTTCATGTATTGCTGGCATCCACCGTCGTCGGTGAATCCCATTTCCTGGAGGTTTACGCATTGGTTGAAGTTTCCCGTTCTACATGGGTCGCATTCGTTACAATACCACATTTCTTCACAGACGACGTAGTCTCCTACTCTGACGCCAGTGACTTCGTTCCCAACTTTCTCAATTATCCCGGCCAATTCATGACCCAAGACCACAGGGGTCTTCACAAGTCCTGGGTACAGTATGTAGCCGTCCTTGTCACTATCGTACATGTGCAGATCTGATCCGCAGATTCCACACGCTTTCAACTTCACTAGAACTTCTTTGGATCCGATTTCTGGAATCGCAATTTCCTCGACCTGAACTCGTGGTTTGTGCCAGACTCTGCTTGCGTACGTTGCCCTCCGAGTCCTCACTTCTTCATCGGTCGGACTGTAACCTTGTCTGGGTTTCCAGTCAGCGTGTAGAACTGCAGCTACTTGCTTCTGAGTCATCTTGATCGTTGGCGAATGTCATCCTCCAGTAGAAAAGATTTGCCCGCCATTCCCATTTCAATCGTAAAGCGAGGCATGAGAGAATTTCCTCATTAACTATGCAAACCATCTTAACTCACTATGTGAAAGTCGTTGTGAGTACGATTCGAAATGGCCAGCCGGATGAAGTTCGGCGTTATCGGAATGGGCAGAATGGGTTTGTGGCATGCGAAAGATCTGAAATTCAGAGTGCCAGGAGTGGAACTACTGGCTGTCTCAGACGTGGACAAGGCATCTGCGCTCAGAGGGAGCCGGGAACTTGATGTTCCCTGGTATCAAAATTACCGGAAACTCTTGATGTTGAAGGATCTTGATGCAGTCTGTGTCGTCACCTCGACTGATACACATGCCGCGATTTCAACAGAAGCAGCCGAACTCGGGTTGCATGTGTTTGTCGAGAAACCGATGGCCACAACAACACAAGACGCTGATCGACTGAAAAAAGCCGTGAGGAAGACTGGAACTAAACTCCAGGTGGGTTTCATGCGTCGATTCGATCCGGCATACCTTCACGCAAAGAAACGCATTGAAGCTGGCGATATAGGAAAACCTTTGGTGTTCAAATCGACTAGCAGAGATCCGTTTCCACCTCCTCCGTGGGCATGTGACCCGAAGCGGGGAGGAGGGTTACAGATCGAAATGCACGCACATGACTACGACTTGGGACGCTGGCTCATGGATAGTGAAGTTGATACGGTCTTTACACAGGCGGAATGCCTTGTGTTCCCTGAGATCAAGAAGAAGATTCCTGATTTTGTTGACAATACAATGATCACTCTCAGATTTGTTAGCAAGAGCATAGGCATGGTCGACGGGAGTCTAAATGCGCGATATGGATATGATGTTAGGGCTGAAGTATACGGAACTGATGGAATGATCACTATTGGAGCGATCCAAAGGATTCCCGTCGTAGTTTACAGGTCCCGTGGAACTAGTCCGGGAACATCTTACCTCGGAGATTTTCAGACGCCACATTTTGCTCAAAGATTCGGCGCTGCTTACTTGGCTGAGAAGATTCATTTCGTCAGAACTGTTAGGGAAGACTCGAGGGCGGAGCCGAACCTCGAGGATGGGAAAGCTGCTTTGAACATTGGAATGGCAGCGTTCAGATCAACAGCCACGAAGAAGCCGGTTAAGGTTGTCACATAGACATTGTAGGATACTCGACGAGCTTACGTCGGTAGCCTAAACATAGAGTGGCAATTTACGTTCTAGTTTTCTCTTTCTTAATCGCGCGTATTCCGGTAAAGGTCCACCGATTAGCGGCGTAGCGTAATCTATGAACTGCTTGGTCACATAATTGGAGTTCTTGTTGATGAACTCATCAGAGACCTTTCTGGTTCTCAAAGCGACTTCATCCAAGTCGACGAGTCCCGTATCTGAATGGTATGGATCTTGCTGTTTTCTGATCAGTGTAACCATCTTGTCTGATTCTCCTTCAACAGCCATTGATAACGCAACTTGGCCGACCCGGTAAGCCTCTTCGAGGTCAATTTGTGAAGCGCACTGCATTGAGACTCTCTGGATGGTCCCCGGCTTGTCGTAACGCGCTTTAATTCTCAATTTTTCCGAGATCAGGTTCACAAGATAGTCACCAACCCCGCCTAGCTGAGCGTGACCGAACTTGTCAGTGTCAATTCCTTTCGTTGATGCTTTAACAAACTGCCCTTTGTCGTCCTTCAATCCTTCACATACTGACAGAACCACGCGTCCGAGTTTGTCGTAGACATCTTTAACATCTGTGAGGAATTGATCTTCAATGAATGGGCGTTCGGGGAGGTAGATTAAGTGTGGGCCACCCTCTTCCGTTTCCTTTGCCAGAGCCGTGCTCGCGGTTATCCAGCCCGTATCTCTGCCCATTGTTTCAATGATTTTGATTGTGTCGCTTGTATAGATGGCTTCAGTGTCCAAGTTGGCGTCTCTGGTGGCTATCGCGTTGAACCTTGCTACACTCCCGTAGCCAGGGCAATGATCTGTTACCTGCAAATCGTTGTCAATTGTTTTCGGCACACCCATAACCCTTAGTTCATATTTTTTTTCAATCGCTAACTTGGCGACTTTATGCGCTGTGTCCATTGAATCATTTCCACCTGCATACAGAAAATAGCCAATATCATGAGCGGCGAATACTTCCAACAAGCGGTTGAAGTCGCGCTCGGACAGTTTATACCTACACGAGCCTAAAGCGGCGGACGGTGTGCTTCTAAGGTTCTTAATGGTTGATGGATCTTCTAGACGTAAGTCCACAAGTTCTTCACGGAGTACCCCCAGAATTCCGTTTATAGCGCCGTATATGCCTCGAATCTTTCCGTGTTGCTGTGCCTCTTCTACGATTCCGCAGACACTACTGTTAATGACAGCCGTCGGCCCGCCCGATTGGGCCACTAAGAGATTCTGGGGCAAGTTCTCACTTGAGGACGGCAGTTAGCCTATCCAAGTCTTTCCCGTGGATGCTTGCTATGAGTGAAATGGCTTGTTCCACACTGTAGTTGTGGTGGACTATTCTGCTTACCGCGTTAGCGATAGCTGAGGGATCTTCTAGGCCTGGGAAGAGTATGTTTCTTCCCACAAGTGCTCCTCTCACGTTACTTCCGGCCGACAACCCCTTGGAAAATTCTCTGAGAACTGGTGTGGGGTCGCCTAACGATTCACCGCCAAGCATCAGGATTGGACAAGTGGTTGCTTTAGCAACTGCATCAAATCCGTCGCAGTATGGAATCTTTAACCAGATTCCTCGAGAGGAATCTCCAAGCGCGGTCGCAATACCAATTGACTTGATCAAGCCCTCTGGAGTTCTCAACATCTTATAGCCCTCAGGTGTCCGCTCCACGCTAAAGGCTTCAAGGAAAGCTGGAATGGAATACTTGTTCAGTTCCGTTATAGCTCTCGCGCAGGCATCAATCGTAAGAAGCGACCTGTCGTCCTTCATGTCAAGCCTGAACATGAATTTCGCACCATCCAGTCTAAGTCGATTGATTGATTCTGCCGTGAATGATGTGAACCGATCATCCATCTCAAAGGAGGCGCCGCTTAAGCCACCTCTATTCATACACCCAATCAATACTTTGTTGTCAAGGAAGCTTTGACCCGCGTGCTCAACAACAAGTTGGTCTACAATTAGCAGGTCCTCGATTATGTCTGTCGTACCCATAACACCGTCGAACTCAGGGCTCGAAACTACCCGTAGAGCACGGCCTAGGTATTCCTGTCTGTTTCCCATCAGCAATGGATCGCTTCCTGACTTTGTTATTCCTCTCGCAGGGTGGTCACAGGCGAGGATCGCGAGTTTACCGTCAGACACGAGTCTTTGTCGACGCTTTCTGCGCAGTGCAGATTTTGCGATTATCCCCGGGTCATTTACTCTTGCATCTGTAATCATCCTGAGGATTTTTTCTGGAAAGAACGCTTGAAGATTGAATTCATATTTGGACGCGGGTAGACTCAACTGATTCTGCTCTCCGATGGCTCAACTGAGAAAATGAGTCCGCTATTTGAGAATTCTCTTCTTGCGCGATATGGACGTAGAATTCATCTGTGGATTTTGACGATTCTGTCGTGTACTGCATTTGCACGTCTTTCAACTTGTTTGAGTGCACCGAAGTTCGCAGGGCCAACTTTTTCCACTACAAATGATGCCACTGCCGAACCAATAGCTGCCGACCAAGGTAGATCAGCTGTACGAATCCACGTTACTAGGAATGCTCCAACAAGAGCGTCGCCGGCTCCTGTGGGGTCTCGCACATGAGTCTTGTACGCTGGGACATCGTACATCCCATGTTCTCTTGACCAGACAATTGTTCCTAATTTCCCTCTGGTAATGAGAACGATATCAGGGCCGATTGTTCGCAACTTGAGAGATGACCTTGTTCTTCCGATTAGTGTTGAAGCCTCATCGTCAGACACCTTCAACACGTCAAGATGTTTCAGAATAGAATGATTTCGCCATTTTGACTTTCGAATCGTCCCGTTCCGAAGAACCCGACGCAAATATCCTTGTGGATCCAGACATGTTACTGGATTTCGATCAGCGAGTAAGGTTGCGAGCCTTGGCGACAGTTCGTCTAATATTGGGCCAAGATGGAGAGCCGAGGCTGTTGGAAGATCAAAAAGGTCACGGTGCGTCAACGGCGCACATTTCGAAGCTAGCCACATGAATCGGTTACCGTCTACGTAGTTTATTTTGAAAGATGTAGTCGACAAATTAGAGCGTCGAACGTGGTCTATGTCTATTCCGCGAGAGCGAAGCCACGTCAGCCTTTCTTCCCCAAAGTCAAGTCCAACTTTGCTTCCTACAACAACTGATGAGTTGAGAGCACGCGCACCCAGGCTCGTATACACACACGGACTACCCAACTGTGTATCGTAATGTTTCCTCCCGCGCGATATGTGATCAAGCACGATGTGTCCTATCACTGCCAGATCGTACCTGCGTAGGGACCCAGTCACGGTTGCTAGCACACGATCTGACAGGCACAGTTAGGACTTAGACTTGGCGGTTCGTTTGCATGCCCTTATTCACCGTCTGGAGTTCACACGTAGAACTGTGCCGCCGTATGATTGATTACTGAGCCCAATGTTCTGAAACGACGCGAAAAAATATGCGTTATGCCTTTGTAGTCTCTAGTGGTCTCGGATACCATATTGATGGCCTATTTCAGAGGGAGGAATCCTTCGGCGAATTCACGAAAGCTTTGCACATCTTGAAGGAACATGGGTTCGATGGGGTCGAGCTCAACCTCAGCTTTGACGATCAGCATAAACTTCGCAGGATCAAGAATGCGATACATGAGTCCGGGCTGCAACTAGCGGCTGTCGGGACGGGGCTGTTGTATGCACAAGAAAAACTCTCCTTCACAGACCGCGATTTCGACAAACGCAAGAACGCCTTGTCAATAGTGAAGAACCTGATACATTTCGCCTCTGGCGAGCATGCTGTGGTTATCATAGGGCTTGTAAGGGGGTCGCCCTCACCCCGGGATAGGACGACGGACGACTTTTTGCGCGAAGGCTTAGTGCAATTCGACAGGGAAGCGAAGGTGAATGATATCCGTATCGCAATAGAGGCCATTAACAGGTATGAAACGAATCTGCTGAATACAGCAAACGACGTCGTCGAACTTATTGAGAATGAAAAACTCGACGCAACCGGAGTTCTCTTGGATACTTTTCACATGAACATCGAAGAGCAGTCGATTACTGAATCTATACGCAAAAACGTGATGCGAATAGCTCACTTTCACATAGCAGACAGCGATCGTTGGCCCCCTGGCCATGGACATTTAGAGATTGACGAGTTATTGCGTATCCTAGAGGATTCAGGGTACACTGGATGGGTATCGGCGGAGACTCTTTCGAAACCAAACAATGAAGGGGCAGTAGCAGATACGGCTGAGTTTCTGAAATCTTACAAACGCACACGAAACTGATTCTCAAAAATGATGTATGACCAACTTATACTGTAATCCATTACCCTTAAACCGAGGTTCTCGTTCTGCAAAAGATCTCGATAGCGCATGGTCACCAAAAGCTCGCTGGCATTGTACGGAGGTAAACCCGTAAGGACAGAACCTCTACCGGTCATGCATCCCGGTTCTTCTCATATTGACGAAGAGGAAACAAACGCAGTTCTAGAGATTCTCAAATCTCAATCTCTTTATCGCTTCTACGGTCCAAAATTCATGAACATTACCGGCAAATTCGAGAAAGAATTCAAAGAGTATATTGGTGTCAAATATGCTCTAGCCGTATCTTCCGGAACCGCAGCCTTACACTGCGCGCTGGTAGGTTTGGGTGCAGGAGCCGGAGATGAAGTTATCCTACCAACATACGGCTGGGTAGCTTGTCCGGATGCGATTTTTGCAAGCGGCGCCACACCGGTACTAGCAAACATTGACGAATCACTGACGCTTGATCCGACCGACGTCGAAGACAAAATCACGAATCGAACAAAAATAATACTGGCAGTCCATATCAGGGGCGTTCCATGCGACCTCGACGCATTATCCAAGATTGCACGAAAGTACCAAGTGCTTCTGCTCGAAGATGTAGCCCAATGCGGCGGAGGAACTTATCACGGCAAGAAGCTGGGCTCGATAGGAGACGCCGGCTCCTTCAGTTTCCAACTCAATAAGATGATTTCAGCAGGCGAAGGCGGGGCAGTAGTCACAAATGACGCGACTACCTATGAACGCGCGGTCATGATCCATGACGTGGGCACACCATATCGTGCGTTCTCTGAGAAAGATTTCAAGTTCACCGTAAAACCATTCCCTGGAGTAAACTACAGACAGAACGAAATCTCTTCAGCGATTCTTCGAGTACAACTTAAGAAAATGGATGCGCTTGTATCAAAAATCAGAAACAATAAGGCAATAGTCAAGAAAGGCATGTCCGATATCAGTGGCGTGAAATTTAGGAAGCAACCTGACCCACAAGGTGAAGTTGCAGTTGGCCTCGTATTCTTCGTCGAAACTCCAGAAAAAGCAAGAGAATTCCGAGACGCATTAAGAGCCGAGAATATTAGAACGGAAAGCGGCGCCTATCCGGGTGTACTGTACGATCCTGCAGTAACTGACGGTCACGTATTCCTCCATTGGGGTCACATAATCAAAGGCGTAGAACGCGTAAGAGACAAATATTCACAATCGATCAATCTTATGAGTCGAGCAGTACACCTAGACATTAGTCCTCTACTCGGCGAGTCCGAACTGAAGGATATTGATACTGCCATTCACAAAGTCGCTGACGTCATATTGTAGATAGAATTATTCATCAATCTCCGACGACGCTCGGACATGCTTATGTCGGGAGAGTCAGCAAAAGGCTTAGAGTTGACAAAGATATCCACGATTACTGCTGAGCATCATGCCAAATAGAGTCAAAGCAGCAGTAATGGTGGAACCCGGAAGGATTCAGCTTACCGAGTTCCCTTATCCGAAAATACCATCGAATGCTGCACTAGTTAGAATGGAAATGTCTGGAATCTGCGGAACTGACAAACACATGTTCAAAGGTGAAACGAAACATCCTGGAGGTCAAGACACGACGTTCCCTATAATCCCGGGTCATGAAAATGTCGGCATAATTGAGGAGTTGGGTCCGGAAGCGACAGCGCTCGAAGTGGAAGATAGGAAGTTGCATGTTGGAGACAGGGTCGTTCCCATATGTGACGTTACATGCGGCCAATGCTACATTTGCCGATCGAGCTACGGTTTCACCACGTCATGTTTGAGAGACGTCGGCTACGGAACAACGCTGAGTTGTAAAGATCCTCCGCACCTTTTTGGCGGGTGGGCGGAGTACATGTACATTCTCCCTCAAGCATTGCTCGCTAAAGTTCCTGACGGCGTGCCTCCAGCAGCTGCAGTCATGACCGAAGTCCTGTCTGTTCCCTTTTGCGCCTTTGACAAGGCAATGAGCCCTTATGCACTGGGCAAGGAAGGCTTCGGGCCAGGAGACAATGCGGTCATTCTCGGCGCAGGACCACTTGGAATCTGTCACGGAATCATGGCAAAGATGGTTGGAGCCGAGAAGATCATCGTTGTGGGAGCACCTGAATCACGATTGGAACTAGCTAAGAAACTCTGCGCAGATTACACGTTGAACATTGATAAGATTAGAGACCCACAGGAAAGACTTCAGGAAATAAGTGATCTAACAGACAATCATGGAGCAGACCTGGTCGCGGAGTGCGCAGGTGTTCCCGAGGCGGTCCCGCAGGGATTAGACATGCTCCGAATTGGAGGCACATTAATCGTCGCAGGTAATTACATCGACGTGGGTCCGACACCAATCAATCCGCAAAAGCAGATTCTCAGTAAGAATGCTCGCATTATTGGAGTCAGCGGACAAACAGCAGCCTCCTACGCGGGCTCTTTGAGGCTGATAAAGAGGTTCTTGAAGACCATCCCATTGAATACGATGGTGACTCATGAATTCAAGATCGAGGATGCAGAGCGTGCTTTGACAACGGCCATATCAATGGAGAGCATGGAGGTTGTAATTACCCCTGAGTGAATGACACGAACCCGTATTCTTATCTAGGATTCGGGCTTCGCACTTGACCTAGATTGCTGGGACGATCGGTCTGCCCTCGGCGAATCTGCTTATTCGAAATTCCTTGATGTCGATACCTGAAGTTTTCCCGTGGAGAATGAATTCTGCCATGAGCCTTCCTGTAGCTGGGGAAAATCTGAAGCCGTGCCCGCTCATGCCCACTGCGCAATAAAGTCCACGTATGTTCGGAACCTCGTCCAATATTGGATGCCCATCTGGGCTTACATCGTACGGACCGGAATAGCCGCCTTTACTTATTGCGGCTCCCATATCTGGAAAACGATGCACAACCTTCTGGGAGTACCTCAGAACCCTATCGGAATCTATACCTTCGTTGTAGCTGTCAGGATTCATAGGTGACCCTGGAGCTTCAATCTCTCCGACCAGCGTTTGCTCTCCCTCCGGTTTCATGTAAATGTCGTTCAGAAAGTCGTCGGTTACCATATGCGCCTTGCCGAAATTGGCTGGGCGCTTGAAGAGGCAGACCTGCTTACGGGTAGGCACTATCGGTATTTTCACCCCCAACTCCGCAAACAAACCGTTTGCCCACACGTTTGCTGCATTAACAACCCTGCTCGCTTTGATTGGCCCCTGATTGGTATTCACACCGCTTATGCGTCCGCCCTCGGCCGTGATCTTCGTAACTTGTACTCCTGTTAGAATTTGCGCGCCATTCTTCTCAGCCTGACGAGCATACGCGTTCGTAGTCTCGACCGGATCCGCGAAACCTGAGGTCGGCTCATAGATTCCTAAAGCCACATCATCAGTGAAGATCCTGGATTCAATCTTCTTCACTTCCTGAGGCGTCAATAGTTGCGAATTGGCTCCCACTTCCTTCTGTAGACGAACTGTCTTCTCAACTCTCTCTGCCTGCGCAGAGCCTGCGACTCCCATCCAACCGATCTGGGTAAATCCGGAATTACCTCCGATGGTTCCGGCGAAGTTATGGAAAATTCCGATGCTCTCAACAAGCATCTTCATGAGGGGTTTGCTGGCATTCCAGACGCCCATGTTCACTATTGCACTGGATTTTCCTGTAGCCCCCCAAGCTAGATGACCTTTTTCTAGGAGCACAACGTCGGAACTACCCATCTTCGCCAAGTGGTAGGCGATGCTTGTCCCGACACAGCCACCTCCAATAATCACAGTCTCAGCCTTGTTGATCAAGGAAAATCAACAGATGTTGGCAGGATGAATCCTTAACTCTTGTGATGAACTTTGAGCACCGTGGTGAACTAGCCCATGCTATCCGAAGAGCCATTCAGTGTACATATGTCCAAAAAAGCGCTTTGGGCCTGTCGTTACAGATTCCACTAAGATCAGCGAATTTTTGGTTGAAATTCAACCTGTCGCGTAAACGTTGCCGCTGGACGAATCGTATTGAATAGGGATCGTTTGCAGGGGATAGGGAGCCGGCCCTCCCAGCACTTGTGCGCTGTGGTATGGGTCAAAGACTGCGCCGTGACAGGGACAGGCTATGTCCTTCGCCGAAGGGTCAAACTGGACTTGGCAACCGGCATGTGTGCAAATTGGACTGTATGCTACAAATTGTCCGTTATCTAAATGGATGAGTAATACTGGGCCAAAGGTTGGGTCATTAACAGTCATTGACTGGTTTGGTGGAATGTTTGTAGCATTTGCTAGAAGTCTACCGGTCGGAGCCACGGGGTTAGACAGATTAGCTGGCGTTTGAGGCTGCGAATTTGAGGAGGATGCGATTTTCAACAGCAGTAAAGCCGAAATGGAAAACGCAGCGAACCCAAGCATGCCATGAAGAAAGTTTCTGCGTTCTCGTTGGAATCGAGTCCCTTGGCCTGTCC
>Ga0187779_10002606_pt1 | contig 11017 bp, 11 predicted proteins | sample 1015_Q2_SP10_10__FD_132435 | JGI IMG/M metagenome (GOLD analysis project Ga0187779, IMG submission 132435) | Tropical peat soil microbial communities from peatlands in Department of Meta, Colombia - 1015_Q2_SP10_10_MG | ecosystem: Environmental > Terrestrial > Soil > Wetlands > Peat | place... | reverse complement strand
GCGGACCGCTACATCCAGGACCGCCACCTCCCCGACAAGGCGATCGACCTGATCGACGAAGCGGGCTCGCGCATGCGCATCCGCTCGATGAGCGCGCCGCCGCGCTACCGCGAGCTCGAAGACGAGATCGAGAAGGTCCGCAAGGACAAGGAAGAGGCGATCGAGAACCAGGAGTTCGAGAAGGCGGCGTCGCTGCGCGACAAGGAGCGCAAGCTGACGCAGAAGAAGCGCGAGCTCGAGGAGAACTGGCGCCAGAACGAGGCGGAGGCCGAGCAGCCCGAGGTCGGCGAGGAGGAGATCGCCGACATCGTCTCGATGTGGACGGGCATCCCCGTGTTCAAGCTCACCGAGGCCGAGTCGCAGAAGCTCGTCCGCATGGAGGAGGAGCTGCACAAGCGCGTGATCGGCCAGGAGGAAGCGCTCACCGCCGTCTCCAAGTCGATCCGACGCGCGCGCGCCGGCATCAAGGACCCGAAGCGTCCGACCGGCTCGTTCATCTTCCTCGGCCCGTCAGGCGTCGGCAAGACGGAGCTCGCGCGCACGCTCGCCGAGTTCCTGTTCGGCGACGAGGACGCGATGATCCAGGTGGACATGTCGGAGTACATGGAGAAGCACTCCGTGTCCCGGCTCGTCGGCTCGCCGCCCGGCTATATCGGCTACGACGAGGGTGGCCAGCTGACCGAGGCCGTGCGCCGCAAGCCCTACTCCGTCCTGCTGCTCGACGAGATCGAGAAGGCACATCCCGACGTGTTCAACATCCTGCTCCAGATCCTCGAGGAAGGAAAGCTGACGGACGCGCAGGGACGTCGCGTCGACTTCCGGAACACGATCGTGATCATGACTTCGAACATCGGCGCCGCGCAGATCTCGAAGAACGTCGGTCTCGGCTTCACGATGGGCGACGAGGGCGGGCTGTCTTACGACGACATGAAGAACCGCGTCATGTCGGAGTTGAAGAAGGTCTTCAGGCCCGAGCTGCTCAACCGCATCGACGAGATCATCGTCTTCCACAAGCTGACGAAGGAAGAGATCACGACGATCGTCGATCTGCAGATGCGGCGCGTGCGCGAGCAGATGGCGACGCACGAGGTCGCGATCGAGCTGACCGACGAGGCGAAGGAACTCCTCGTGGAGCAGGGCTACGACCCCGCGATGGGCGCCAGGCCGCTTCGCCGCGCGATCCAGCGCGTGATCGAGGATCCGCTCGCCGACTTCGTGCTCGGCAGGACGCTCGAGCCGAACTCGACCATCCTCGTCGGCCGCAAGGTCGGCGACGACGGCGAGCCGCTCAACGAGGTCGACATCACCGTCATCCCGGGCGAGGTCACGCCCGAGAAGATCACCGTCCCGGCAGGCGGCGAGGAGTCGTCGGAGCCGGAGGACGATCCAGCTCCGGACGCCGCGTAGGTTCCGCTCAAGCGCGGTTCGGGCACGGTCGATAGGGAGGGCATGGGTCTCGTCCTGCCGCTCGTCGTCCTCCTCGGTCTCGTCCTCGTCGGGCTCCTGCAGGCGCGCCGGAACACCTTGGAGCCGGCGGTGCTGCGGTACCGCACCTGGCAGCTGATCCTCGGCGGCGTGCTCCTCGTCGCGGCCGCTGTTCGAACACTCGGCAGCGCCAGCGCGCCGTCTGTCCCGGTCGGCGGGTCGATGGTCAAGATGCTCCCGGTCGTGCTGCTGCTGGTGCTCGCACTGCTGCTCGTGCTCCGCAGGCGCCGCAAGCCGGCGGACGCGGACTTCTAGGCGCACTTCCGGCACAGTGCGGCGTCGGACGGCGCTGCCAGAATCACGACGTGGCCAAGGCTGCCGTCCAGTACGCATGCACCGACTGCGACTACTCGGCAGGGCGCTGGTTCGGCAGGTGCCCCGGATGCGGCGCGTACGGCACGCTCGTCGAGGACGTCCTCTCGCCAACGTCAGGAGGTGTCAAGGCTCCTCCGAAGCCGATTCTCAGGCTCGTCGAGGTCGAGGCGGAGGAGGCCGCGCGGATCTCGACCGGCATCGCCGAGCTCGACCGGGTACTCGGCGGCGGGCTCGTCCCCGCGTCGCTCGTGCTGGTCGGCGGAGAGCCGGGCGTCGGCAAGTCGACGCTGTTGCTGACTGCGCTCGCGGCGATCTCGAAGCAGCGGCGCGCGCTGCTGATCACCGGTGAGGAATCGGCAGCCCAGGTGAAGCTGCGTGCCGAGCGTCTCGGCAGCGCGGAGCGCGTCGAGATCCTGGCCGAGACGGACCTCGAGACGGTGCTTGCGACGCTGGGGGCCGAGCGTCCGGACGTCTGCGTCATCGACTCCATCCAGACATTGCACTCGGCGGAGGTCGGCTCGGCTCCGGGCTCGGTCGCGCAGGTGCGCGAGGCCGCCGCCCGGCTGATGCGTACAGCGAAGCAGGCCGGCATTGCGACCATCCTCGTCGGGCACGTGACGAAGGACGGATCCGTGGCAGGCCCACGCGTGCTCGAGCACCTCGTGGACTGCGTGCTCCAGTTCGAAGGCGACCGATACCACGCGCACCGCGTGCTGCGCGCAACGAAGAACCGGTTCGGATCGACGAACGAGCTCGGCGTCTTCGAGATGACGACCGGCGGGCTGACAGGCGTTCCGGACCCGTCAGAGGTGTTCGGCCGGAGTGCCGGCACGGAGGTCGGGTCCGCAGTCGCCTGCGTCCTCGAAGGAACGCGTCCGATCCTGTTGGAGATCCAGGCGCTCGTGTCGCCGACCGACCTCGCGATGCCCCGCCGCGTCGCAACCGGCGTGGACCCGAGGCGGCTCGCGATGATCGTCGCGGTGCTGGCGAGGCACGGGCGCATCGCGCTCGGCAGTGCCGACGTCTTCGTCAACGTCGCCGGCGGCGTCCGCATCGATGAGCCCGGCGCCGACCTCGCCGTCGCGCTCGCCATCGCCTCGGCGGCGCGCGGCGTGTCCGTCGAGGAGGGGCACGCGGCATTCGGCGAGCTCGGACTCACAGGTCGGCTCAGGCCGGCCACGCAGGCCGAACGACGGCTCGAAGAGTGCGCGAAGCTCGGACTCGCGGCGGTCGTCACTCCCGCGGGGACACCGTCTCGTCGTGGCAAACTGCGTGTCGTCGAAGCAGGGACGCTCAGAGAGGCGATCACGGCGGGACTGGGTGCCGAGCGAGCCGAGCAGCGAGACATCGGGTAAGGGCGACGCGCCGACCGCGTTCGGCGTCACCCGCACGCCCTCAGAGGAGGACGGGCGCCGCGACCCGGTGCTTCTCGCGGCGCTGAGGCAGATCGCGCCGGGTACTGAGCTGCGGCAGTCGCTCGACGACATCATCCGTTCCGGCGAGGGCGCGCTGATCGTGATCGGCGACCCGGACCAGCTCTCCTTCCTCTACTCGGGCGGGATGCGCCTCGACCTGCCGTTCACGCAACAGCTCCTCTACGAGCTCGCGAAGATGGACGGCGCGATCGTCGTCGACGAGTCGCTGTCGAAGCTCGCCTACGCGAACGTGCAACTCATGCCCGACCCGACGATCCCGTCGGGCGAGACGGGGACACGCCATCGCACCGCCGAGCGCGTGGCGAAGCAGACCGGCGCGCTCGTGATCTCGGTCTCGCAGCAACGATCGACGATCTCGGTCTACCGCGGCACGGTCAGATACCAGCTCGATCCGGTCACCGACGTGCTCGCGAAGACGAATCAGGCGATGGCGACGCTCGACACGTACAGCAAGCGCCTCGAGGAGGTGTTGACACGGTTGACCGCGCTCGAGTTCCAGAACGCCGTCGTGCTGGACGATGTGCTCGTCGTCCTCCAGCGGGCGCAGATGACGATTCGGATCGCGGCGTTCATCGAACGCGATTGCGTCGAACTCGGCACGGAGAGTCGCGTGATCCGAATGCAGCTCGCAGAGCTCGTCGGCGGGATCCCGGGTCAGCGCGACGCGGTCGTCCGCGACTACGACGCGGAAGCCCGCGACGATGCGCACGTCGATGCGGTCGTCGCGGGCCTCGACAGCCTGCGCTACCGAGAGCTTCGCGACCTCGAGCGGCTCTCCGAGCTCCTCCACTATCCGCGCGACGTCAACCCGCTCGACTACGCGGTCGTCCCACGAGGCTTTCGCGTGCTCTCGCACGTCCCGCGACTCCCAGACCAGATCGTGAGGCGGGTGGTCGAGGGCATGGGTGATCTCGAGGCGATCGTCCGGGCCTCCCAGCGGGATCTGGAGTCGATCGCCGGGGTGGGCGAGGTCCGGGCCCGGGAGATCCGGGAGGGCCTCCGCCGGCTCCAGGAGCACAATCTCGTGGACCGCTATTTGCAGCTCTAGCAGGGGTTTTCCTCTCCTGCTGGGGCAAAAAGTGGCGTTTTCCAGCGTGTTTTGGTACCATGGCGGTCACTCCGCCGGCGGCTCGTCCCGCCGGCGTCGCGGTCACATAGGACGGAAAGGGGCGGGCTTGTACAAAGTCGGCGACAAGGTGGTGTATCCACACCACGGGGCAGGAACGGTCGTGAAGAAGGAGCGGCGTGAGGTGCTCGGCGAGAAGCGCGAGTACCTGACGATCAAGATCCTGCACAACGAGATGACCGTGAACGTGCCCTCGGAGAACGCCGAGAAGGTGGGTCTCCGCAAGGTGATCGGCGAGGACATGGTCAAGGTCGTCGTCAAGGCGCTGACCGGCGGTGGGACGCAGATGCCGAAGAACTGGAACCGCCGCTTCAAGCACAACCGCGACAAGATGAAGACCGGTGACATCCTCGAACTCGCAGAGGTGGTCCGGAATCTCTCACTCCGCGACAGTGAGAAGGGTCTGTCCACCGGCGAGAAGCAGATGTTCGTGAAGGCGAAGAAGATCCTCGCAAGCGAGCTCATGTACGCGAAGGACATGAACGAAGAGGAAGCTGCCGAGTGGCTCGACGGCGTTCTCAGCGGTGCGAACGGCACGAACGGCTCGGCGCGCAAGGCGGAGGCGAAGCCGGCGTCGAAGGTCTCCGCCAAGACCGCCACGACTGCCAACACCGCCAAAGCTCCGACGAAGTCCTCCGCGTCGAAGAAGCCCGCCGCCGCAGCGAAGGCTCCTGCGAAGAAGCCCGCGGCCAAGAAGAAGGCGACCGCCGCAGCGAGGTGAGCGTCTGGGCCGTCCTCGCCGCGGCTGGGAGTGGCGAGCGGCTCGGTGCAGACAGGCCGAAAGCGTTCGTCCGGCTGGGCGATCGTCCGCTGCTCGCGGAGAGCCTCGAGCGACTCGACGGATCCGACTGGATCGACGCGATCGTCGTCGCGGCACCTCCCGGCTGGGAGGAGCCGGCCGTGTTGCTCGCGGAGGAGCTCGGCTGCGGCAAGGTGACGTCCTGCATCACCGGCGGCGCGACGCGGGCCGACTCGGTCCGGCTCGCCGTTGCCGAAGTGGCTGACGACGCAGCGGTGGTCGTCGTCCACGACGCCGCACGTCCACTCATCACCGACGACATCGTCGAACGAGTGCTCGAGGCGCTCTCAGACGGGTGGGACGGTGCGGTTCCTGCGCTTCAGGTCCCCGACACGGTGAAGCGGGTCGAGGGTGAGCGCATCGTCGAGACGCTGGACCGCTCGGCGTTGCGCCTCGTCCAGACTCCGCAGGCTTTCGTCGCATCGACGCTGCGCGATGCGTTCGCCGGTGAGGTGGCGGACGCCAGCGACTGCTCGTCGCTCGTCGAGGCTCACGGCGGGCGTGTCAGGGTCGTTCCGGGTGATCCTCGGCTGCTCAAGGTGACGGACAGGGGCGATCTCGAGCGCGTCGCGCTCCTGTTGGGATGATCGTCGACTACCACATGCATCCACGCAGTTCGGCTAGCGACGACCTCGAGGCCACCGATCATTCGCTCGAGGCCGTCGAGCGATACGTCGAGGCCGCTGCGTCGGCCGGCGTCGACGAGATCTGCTTCACGGAGCACGTCTACTACTTCACGCTGACGCGGCCGCTCTGGCACATCAACTATGAGGTGGAGCACTGCGTGTGCGAAATCGAGCTCTACGTCTCCGCGGTTCTGCAGGCGAAAGAGCGAGGACTCCCTGTCAAGCTCGGTCTCGAGGTCGACTTCGTGCTCGGACGCGAACGGGAGACGAGCGCGCTGCTCGACGCCTATCCGTGGGACTTCTGGCTGGGCTCGATCCACTACGTCGACGATCGCTCCGTGGACGGCGAGCCGGAGCTGGTCGACGCGGTCGGTGTCGACGAAGCCTGGCGTCGCTACTTCGATCGACTGGGCGCCGCCGCCGAGAGCGGGCTCTTCGACTCGCTCTCGCATCCCGACCTCGTCAAGCTGTGGGGCAGGCGCCCGGCGCCCGAGCGCGAGCAGACGCTGTTCGAGACGGTGGCCGCGCGGATCGCGGGCACGGGCACCTGCATCGAGGTCTCGACCGCGGGCCTCATGCGGCCGGTCGAGGAGATCTATCCGGATCCCCGCCTGCTCGCCGCGTGCTGCGCGCTGGACGTCCCCGTAACGATGGGCTCGGACGCCCACGGCGTCGCGCGTGTCGGAGCCGACCTCGGCCGCGCCGTCGAGCTGATGCGGAGCGCGGGGTACGAGACGGTGACGGTCTTCGACAACAGGCGCGGCCGTCAGGTGCCGCTCGGATGAGCGAGCTGCGTATCGGGCTCGGGGTCGACGCTCACGCGTTCGCGGACGGCGTTCCGCTCGTGCTCGGAGGAATCCGGTTCGACCATCCGAGAGGGCTGGCCGGTCATTCGGACGGCGACGTCGTCACGCATGCGCTCATCGACGCGGTGCTCGGAGCAGCTGGGTTGGGCGACATCGGCACCTTGTTCCCGTCGGACGTGTCGACTCCGGCCGGGATCGACTCGGTGGAGCTCCTGCGGGGCGCCGTCGAGTGGGTGCGCGGCGCGGGTTATCGGCTCGTCAACGCGGACTGCGTGCTGATCGGACAAGAGCCGCGCCTCGCAGATCGCCGTGACGAGCTGCAGACGCGCTTGTCCGAGGCTGCCGGCGGGCCCGTCTCCGTGCGTGCGACGACGACGGATCGTTTGGGCTTCACCGGTCGAGGCGAAGGCCTCGCGGCGCACGCCATCTGCCTGCTCGAGCGCACGTGACCGAGCTCGTCCGGTACGCGGACCGGCCCGACCTGCGCGAGATTCGCCACGAGGTCCTCTCGCGAGCGACCTTCCCCGAATACATGCACCACAACGTCCCGGGCAACCTCTACTGGGGATCGCTGTACGACGAGCATCCAGACTTCCAGCTCGCCCTCGTGGACGGCGGCGAGCTCGTCGCCGAGGTGCACTCCGTGCCGACTCCGTGGGACGGGACGGACGAGGATCTCCCGTCCGGCTGGGACGAGGCGTTCCGACGCGCATTCGAGAGCGGCCGCGGCGCGGACGTTCTCTGCGCGCTCGCGCTGTCCGTCCGTCCCGACCGGCAGGGGACGCATCTTTCGAGCTTCATGATCGAGACCATGTGCGACGCGGCGCGTGCGGCCAGGCTCCGTGAATTGATCGCGCCTGTTCGCCCGACCCTGAAGGACCGCTATCCGTTGATCCCGATCGAGGAGTACGTCGAGTGGCGTCGGGACGACGGGGGTCACTTCGATCCGTGGATCCGCATCCACGAGCGCCTCGGCGGCACGATCCTCGCTCCGGGGCCGTGCTCGATGAGAATCGAGGCTCCCGTTGCCTCATGGGAGGAGTGGACGGAGATGCAGTTCCCGGCCGACGGGGACTACGTCGTGCCCGGGATGCTCGCGCCTCTCGTCGTCCGCGACGGGACCGGCGTCCACGTCGAGCCGAACGTCTGGTTACGGCACGTGCTGTAACGCCGTCAGTGGCGCCGTTGCTTCTTGGCGCGCTCCATCTGTCGACGGATCTGGCGGTTCTGCGGGATCGCCTCCGTCTGCTCGCCGGCGGCGTCGAGGTATGCCCGCCGCTCGGCCGCACTGAGGTTGCCGATCGCCGCCTGAGCGCGCTGCGGGTCACGGCCTGCGCCGGCCCGCTCGAGCTTCTTGATCGCGCTCGCGAGCTCAGGGTTCTGGCGCTCGAGCGCCGCCTCGGACGCTTTCCGCATGCCCTTTCCGACGACCGGAAGCTTCATCAGGAACTGCACGATCGGGCGCATGTACTTGCCGCCGCGAAAGCGTGAGAGCAGCGCGAAGAGCGCGAGCGTGATCAGGACCGCGGCCAGGATGTAGAGCGGCACGAGCAGCAGCCAGATCGACGCGACCATGGCTGGATCCTACTGAGGGAGCGTCACGACGCCGTCCGCTACCGTGACGAGCGCGTCGCGGCGAAGCGATTCGACCACGTCGAGGTCGAGCTCGTCGAGCGGCTGGTCGGCCTCCGCCACGAGCCGCAGCATCGCGGCGCGCCGCTGCCTGAACGAGCCCTCGAACGCCGATTGCCGGCGCAACGGCTCGAACCGCATCCCGCGCGAGGGGCACAGCTCGGCGAGCGGGCACCGGTCGCACCGCGGGACGCGCGCGAGACAGACCATCGCGCCGAGGTCCATCAGTGCGTGCCCGGATTCGTGCGAGAACTCGAGGTCGCTTCGCTTTTGTACGCGCCGCACGTTCGTGTCGATCGGGAGCACAGGCTTGCCGAACGCGAAGCTCGAGATCGCCGCTGCGGTGTAGGGGCCGACTCCGGGCAACTTGGTCAGGTCGTCGGGCCAGCCGTTCCCGACGACGACGCACGACGCGCGGTGGAGGTTGAGCGCTCGGCGGTTGTAGCCGAGGCCCTGCCAGGCCCGAATCACGTCCGCGGGGCTGGTTGCCGCCAGCGCCCTGGCCGTGGGCCACCGACGAAGCCACTCGAGGTAGCGAGGGACGACGCGTCCGACCTGCGTCTGCTGGAGCATCACCTCGCTGACGAGGATCGCGTACGGATCGCGTGTGCGTCGCCAGGGGAGGTCGCGCCCGTGGTCCGCGAACCAGGCTCCGAGCAGTCGATCCGGGCCGCCGACGGTTCCTGTCCGGCCGCCCTTTCTCATCGTGTAAGGTCGCCCTTACAGTGAGCGGCCGGACGCAGAGCGCGACGCAGAGGGCGATCGGCGGGCCGCGCCGCCGTGTGCGCAGGGCCCAGGGGGGTCTGCTGCTGTGCGGCCTCGGCGTCCTTGTTCTCGCCGTGCTCGTCTGGGAGGCCGTCGTGCATGCCGGCACCGTGCCAGACCCGACGGACCCGCACGTCCGCCTCGGACACGGCGCCGTCGTCCTCGACTCGGGGCTGCTCGTCTTCCGCGAGGGGCTCGAGGCGATCCTGATCCTCGCCGCGGTTACCGCGAGCTTCGTCGGCGGGAACCGGTCGCTGCGGAGGCCGGTGGGCGGCGGTGCGGCAGCGGCGCTCGGCGCGTCCGTCGTCACCTGGTTCCTCGCCGTGTGGGTGATCGGCTCGCTCGGTGGTGCCGGCGACTCGCCGCAGTCGCTCGACGTCCAGGCCGCGACCGGCCTGCTCGCGGTCGCGGTGCTGATCGTCGTCATGAACTGGTTCTTCCACCGTGTGTACTGGACCGGCTGGATCTCGCACCACAACGAGCGCCGCCGCAGCCTGCTCGCGGGGAACGGAAACCTCTCGCTCGGTCTCGCGCTGCTCGGGTTCACCGTCGTCTACCGCGAGGGATTCGAGATCGTCCTCTTCCTTCAGAACCTGCGCCTGCAGCGCGGGACGGGCGCGGTGGTCGAGGGCGTCGTCGTTGGCCTCGCGCTCACGGCCGTCGTCGGGGCGTTGACGTTTGCGCTCCACCACCGGCTGCCGTACCGCAAGATGCTCGTGCTCACCGGCGTCTTCCTCGGCGGCGTCCTGCTGGTGATGGTCGGCGAGAGCATCCAGGAGATGCAGCTCGCAGGCTGGCTGTCTACGACGGGCGTCGGGTTCCACCTGCCCGACTGGGCCGGGCTCTGGTTCGCGACCTTCGCGAACGCTCAGGGACTCGCCGCGCAGCTCGCAGCGGCCCTCGTCGTTGCCGGCTCCTACTTCCTCGCCGACTACATCCGTTTTCGCCGGCCGGCCGGCCGCGGCGAGATGCCTGCTCGACGGCCGGACGCCCCTCCGGCCTCTCCGACGGACGTCGAGGCACTCGTCTCCTGAGACGAGCCGGCCGGAGACGGCCGGGCTCGAGGTGCGGAAATCTAGACTCCGCGAGAGATGAGGCGAACGCGATTCGCTCCCAGCCCGACGGGCTTCGTGCATGTCGGCAACGCGCTCAGCGCGGTCGCGAGCCGCTCCCTCGGGGACTGGATGCTGCTGCGGATCGACGACACGGATCCAGCACGCAACGTCCCGGGCGGAGAGGCGGAGATCGTCCGCGACCTCGAGTGGCTCGGCGTCGCGTGGGACGACGGGCCCGTGCGCACGAGCGAGCGCGCCGACCGTCACCGGGAGGCCGCATCGCGGCTGCCGCAGAGGTTCGACGGCGTGATGCTCTGGCGCGACGACGGCTCGCCCACGTATCACCTCGCGAGCGTCGTCGACGACATCGACTTCGCGATCACGCACATCGTCCGTGGGAACGACCACCGACCGAACGAGGCGCTGCATCGCCGACTGTTCGAGGCGCTCGGAGCGACGCCGCCCGAGTTCGTGCACCACGGCCTGATCCTCGGTGACGACGGGAAGAAGCTCTCGAAGCGTGCGCCGGGCGCGACGATCGGCTCGCTGCGCGATGAGGGGATTCCCGCCGAGGCCGTGCGCCGCTACCTCGACGAGCTGAACGTGCCGAGGCACGACGTGCACTACGACCTCCCGCGGATCCGGCGTCTTGCGATCGAGGCGATCGCAGCGATGAGCGACGATGACCTCGCAGCGCGTGTCGGCGTGCCGGTCGAGCTCGTACCTGCCTTGCGTGGCGCGCGCGACCTGAACGAGGCGCGCGCGTACGCAGACTCGATCCTCGTTGCGCCGGCTCCGGCGAAGGTCGATGCCGTCGAGACGCTCGAGCGTTTCCGCGAGCTCGTCGAACGGTCGAACGGCGGCCTCGACGCACGGACGCTCGTCCGCGAGCTGAAGGCAGTCGGCGGCGACCTCCGCGCGCTGCGACGCGCTCTCACCGGGCGCGACCGCGGGCCCGAGCTCTGGGCCGTG
>Ga0187779_10002605_pt1 | contig 11019 bp, 6 predicted proteins | sample 1015_Q2_SP10_10__FD_132435 | JGI IMG/M metagenome (GOLD analysis project Ga0187779, IMG submission 132435) | Tropical peat soil microbial communities from peatlands in Department of Meta, Colombia - 1015_Q2_SP10_10_MG | ecosystem: Environmental > Terrestrial > Soil > Wetlands > Peat | place... | reverse complement strand
TGCTCGTTCTTGAGCGACTCGTAGCACTCGACGCCTTTCTCGTTCTTGTAGCCGGTCTCGCATTCCTTGAAGAGGATCTTCGATCCGCCAATGCCGCCGTCCCGGGCGTTCAGCATGGTCATGTAGTCGTGCATGCCGTTAGCGATCGGAATGCCCGAATTCGCGAACGGGCCCGTGCGGTACGTGAATAGCGGTACCAGCGTGTCGGCGGAAGCCGATGACACCAGGTCGGAAGCGCCGACCAGGCTCGCAACGGCTGCGCCGAGCACAATGTGTTTCATGCGCATTTGTCTCTCCCTTGTTCGCCGGCGGTTTGCCACCGGCTTTTCGGTTGCCCCCTCGACCGGGAGGGGAATTGGCTCAAGTGTGCCCTTTCAGTATGGGAAAGGCCACACCCTGAGTTTCTGCTTGCCGATCTGCCAGAGCCGGGCCAGCCCGTTGGGCTCCACGATCAGAAAGAGAATAATCAGCGTTCCCAATGTGATGAAGTTGATGTGCTCGACATTGGCGGAGGTAATGCCGAGGTGGAAGCCGGTGCTGATCATCCGCAGCACGATGGGCAGGCCATAGATCAAGGTGGCGCCCAAGAACGATCCGAGCAGGCTGCCAAGCCCGCCGATGATCACCATGAACAGCACCAGGAACGACTGGTTGATACTGAAGCTCTCGGACTCGGCATTGCCGAGCCAAAGGAAAACAAGCATCGCGCCGGCAACGCCGCAGTAGAACGACGACACCGCGAAGGCGAGCAGCTTGGTCGGATAAAGCTTGATGCCGATCAGCTCGGCGGCGATGTCCATGTCGCGTACCGCCATCCAGGTGCGCCCGATGCGGCCGCGGATCAGATTGGAGGCGACTAATGCCATCACAGCGACGATCGTCAGCACGATCAGGTAGCGTGTGACGGCCGGTGCATTTGGACCGGTGATAGTCAGGCCGAGCAAGGTGCGCGCCGGCACCTCGATCGAGGCAGAGATGTTGTAGTTGTAGAGCCACTGCACACGGATGAAGCACCACGACAGAAAGAACTGGGCGGCGAGGGTCGCGACCGCGAGATAGAAGCCCTTGATCCGCAAGCTCGGCAGACCGAACACGATGCCGGCCGCCGCGGAGAAGAAGCCCGAGCAGATGATGAGAACAATGATGTTCACGCCCGGGAAGAACGTCGTGAGCTTGTAGCAGGCGAACGCGCCGACGCCCATGAAAGCGCCGGTGCCGAGCGACAGCAGGCCGGTGTAGCCGGTGAGCAGATTGAGCCCGATCGCAGCCAACGAGAAAATCAGGATCGGCGTCAGCACGGAATCGATGACGAAGTCGGACGCCATCAGCGGGACCAGAACAAACGCCGCCGCCAGCAGCAGGACGATACCGATCTTGTCCTGCAGAATCGGAAACAGCGCCTGGTCAGAGTAGTAGCTGGTCTTGAACTGGCCTGCCTCGCGGTAAAACATGCCGACCTCAAATCCGCTCGATGATGCGTTCGCCGAACAAGCCCTGCGGCCGGAACAGCAGAAAGATGAGCGCAATGACGTAGGCGAACCATTCCTCGATACCGCTGCCGAACAGCGGGCCCCAGTAGAATTCGCCGAGCTTCTCGCCGATGCCGATGATGATGCCGCCGATAATGGCGCCGGGAATCGAGGTGAAGCCGCCGAGGATCAGCACCGGCAGCGCCTTCAGCGAGATGATCTCGAGCGCAAAGGAGACGTTTGAACGCGCGCCCCACATGATGCCAGTCGCGAGGGCGACGACACCGGCGGCGAACCACACGACGACCCAGATGTATTCGAGAGAGATGCCGACCGACAGCGCGGCGCGATGGCTGTCGGCAACCGCGCGCAGCGCCCGTCCGATACGAGTTTTTTGGAAGAAGACGCCGAGTCCGACCACCATCAGCGAGGCAATAATGGCAGCGGCAATGTCGATCTTCTGCATCTGCACGAAGCCGCCGAGCATCTGGATGCGATAGGCACCATTCGGCAGCAGCAGCTGGTCGGAGATCATCACCTTCGGATCGCCGCCGAAGATCAGTTCGCCGGCGCCGATCAGGATGTAGGTCAGACCGAAAGTCGCCATGAACAGGATGATTTCGGCCTGGTTGACCAACGGCCGCAACACGAACCGTTCGATGGTAATGGCGAGCGCCAGCATCACGGCAATTGTGAGCCCGAGCGCGAGGAACGCCGGCACGCCGTGCGCATAGAGGCCGACCAGAGTCAGCGCCGCGAACACCACCATGATGCCCTGCGCGAAATTGAACACGCCAGAAGCCTTGAATATCAGTACGAAGCCGAGCGCGATCAGCGAGTACAAAACGCCGGCGACCAGGCCCTCCCACAGAGTCTGCGCCAGCAAATCGGGTGCCGAGCCCATCTGCACGAAGGGGTCGATGAAGATCTGGTAGAGCAAATGCATCCCGATCGCCCCTAATGCGCAACGCCGAGATAGGCGTCGATCACCGCCTGATCTTTCCTGACATCACCCGGTGTGCTGTCGGCAATCTTGACGCCGTGATCGAGCACCACGACCCGGTCGGACAGGTCCATCACCACGCCCATGTCGTGCTCAATCAAGGCGATAGTCGTGCCGTAATGATCATTGACGTCGAGAATGAAGCGGGACATGTCCTCTTTCTCCTCGATGTTCATGCCGGCCATCGGTTCGTCGAGTAGCAAGAGGTCGGGCTCCATGGCGAGCGCGCGGCCAAGCTCGACGCGCTTCTGCAAACCGTAGGGCAGCCGACCGACCGGGACGCGCCGGATCTCCTGAATCTTCAAAAAATCGATGATCTCCTCGGCCCGCAGCCGATGCTCGACCTCTTCGCGCATCGCCGGTCCGAAGCGAAGCAATTGCCAGACGAAGCCCGCGCTCATCTTGAGCGAGCGGCCGGCCATGATGTTGTCGAGCACGGTCATGCCGCGGAACAGGGCGACGTTCTGAAAGGTGCGGGCGATACCGCCATAGGCAGCTTCGTGGGGCTTCATCTCCGAGCGCGTCTGCCCCTTGAAGGTGATGCGGCCCTGTTGCGGGTGATAGAAGCCGTTGATGATGTTGAGCATCGACGTCTTGCCGGCACCGTTCGGGCCGATGATCGCGCGGATCTCACCCTTGCGGATGTCGAACGAAACGTCGCTGACCGCTTTGACGCCGCCGAACGACAAGGACACGTTCTCGACTGAGAGCAGGACCTCGCCAACGGCAACCTCGGGTCCGCTTGGCGCCCTCATGCCGCCTTCTCCACGGTGCGGGCGGTCGGCTCGGTCTTCATGTCGCGGATCTTTACGCGCGCCTTGATCACGCCCTTGCGCCCATCCTCAAAGGTGACTTCGGTCGCAATGTCGGCCTCTTTGGAGCCGTCATACAGCGCCGTGACCAGCGGGCCATAACGATCGGCGATGAAACCCCGGCGCACTTTCTGCGTCCGTGTCAGCTCGCCGTCGTCGGCGTCGAGCTCCTTGTGCAAGATGAGGAAGCGTTTGATCTGCGCACCCGCCATGACTTTGTCTTGGGTAAGCGACTTATTTACCTCGGCGACATGCTTCTCGATCATGTCGTAGACCAGCGGATGGCCGGCAAGCTCCTGGTATGAGCCATAAACGACGTTGTTGCGCTCGGCCCAGCTGCCGACAGCCGTGAGATCGATGTTGAGCATGACCGCGACGAAGTCGCGCTTGTCGCCGTAAGCCACTGCCTCGCGGATATTCGGGTAGAACTTCAGCTTGTTCTCGATGTATTTCGGTGGGAACAGCGTGCCGTCATTGAGCTTGCCGACATCCTTGGAGCGGTCAATGATTTTGAGGTGACCGGTCTTTTCGTCGAAGAAGCCGGCGTCGCCGGTCTTCACGTAGCCGTCCGGCGTCATCACTTCAGCGGTCTTGCCGTCGTCCTTGAAGTAACCTGAGAACATGCCGGGCGACTTGAACAGCACCTCGCCATCCTCGGCGATGCGAATGTCGACGTTGGGGCACGCGGGGCCGACCGTGTCGGAGTAAATCTGCCCGTCGGGCTGTGCCGTGAGATAAAGGAAGGCTTCGGTCTGGCCATAGAGCTGCTTCAGGTTCAGGCCGATCGAGCGATAGAACGCGAACAAGTCCGGACCCACCGCCTCGCCCGCAGTGTAGGCGACCCGCACCTTAGAGAATCCGAGTACATTCTTGAGCGGCCCGTAGACCAGAAGATTGCCGAGCCAATATTGCAGCCGGCCCAGCAGCGGCACCTTCTCGCCGTTGAGGATGCGATCGCCGTATTTACGCGCAATGCCGACGAAGTAATGGAAAATCTTGCGCTTGAGATAGCCGGCATCCTCCATCCGGATCATCACGCGTGTGAGCAGGAGTTCGAGCGTGCGCGGCGGTGCGAAGTAGAACGTCGGGCCGATCTCGCGCAGGTCGACCATCGCGGTGTCGGAATTTTCCGGACAAGCGGTGCAGAAGCCCGAGACGAGGCCTTGCGCGTAGTTGAGATAGTGATCGCCGACCCAGGCGAGCGGCAGGTAGGCGAGCGCGACGTCGTTCTCGGTCAGCTTGTCAAAAACGACCGTATCGGTCGCCGCCTTGATCGAGCCCTCGCCGGTCAGCACCACGCCTTTCGACGTGCCGGTGGTGCCCGAGGTGTAGAGGATGATCGACGGATCTGAGCCTTTGCCCGCGGCGATCTCGGCATCGAGCCACGCCGCCGTCTTCGGATCGGCGAGCGCCTTTCGGCCCTCAGCGATGATCTCGTCCATCGGATGGAGATGCGCGTGATCGTAGTCGCGCAGGCCACGCCGCTCGTCGTAGACCATCTCCTTGAGCTTCGGCAGCCGGTTCATGACCGACATGATCTTGTCGACCTGCTCCTGATCCTCGACCGCGGCGAAGCGCACCTCGGCGTGCGCGAGAACGTAAGCGAGTTCATCAGCGACCGCGTCGGCGTAGACTGGCACCGGGATCGCGCCGAGCGCCTGCACCGCCATGACCGACCAATAGAGCTTCGGCCGGTTGGCCCCGACGATGGCGACGGTTTCGCCCCGCTTGACCCCCAACCTATGAAGGCCGACCGCGTAAGCGCGGACGATCTCGTGCACCTGGGCCCAGGTCCAAGTCTGCCAGATGCCGAGATCCTTGTGCCGCATTGCCGGCCTACCGCCGAACAATTGTGCGTTTCGGATCAACAGCTTCGGAAACGTATCCGCAACAGCGGCCGCATTGGCTGCCACGGCCAAATCCTCCCAATAAGCGGAAACCGCACCGCTTGCGGCGCCGCACCCCTCGCCGCCTGCCCGGCGGTCATTATCTCGATATGAAAACACCGCCGCAGGGCGGTCAAGCCTTCGCGGGCCGGCGAAAACATCGCAAGTGGACGGCTAAGTTACTCGGCGGCCTTGAGAAATGGGGTTGCGCCGCTGTGAAATTGCTCGCGCAAGGCCGCCTCTTCCGCCTTCGCAGCGGCGAGATGCTTCTGCTTTATCGGACCATAACCGCGGATTTTTTCCGGGATAGCGGCGAGGGCGACCGCCGCTTGATGGTTGCCCGGTGTGAGCTCCGCAACGATCGTCGTCAGCAGCCCCTCGTAGTCATTGATGAGCTGCCGCTCGGTGCGACGCTCAAATGTGTGGCCGAACGGATCGAGCGGCGTGCCGCGCAAGAACCTGAGCTTCGACAGCGCGCCGAACACTGTCAGCATCCAGGGACCGAACGACATTTTCTTGGGTTCGCCGGTCGCCTTGTCGATGCGCGCCAGTAGCGGCGGCGCCAGGTGGAATTCAAAGCGCAGATTGTCGCCATCGAAGGACGATTTCGCGCGCTCGATGAATGACGTATCGCTGAAAAGGCGCGCCACCTCATATTCGTCCTTGTACGCCATCAGCTTGAACAGATATCGCGCCACGGCTTCGGCGAGCCCGCACTGGCCCGGCACCTTCTCGGCTTCGGCGGCGCGCACCTTCTCAACCCATTTCCGGTAACGGCGGGCGTAACGCGCGCTCTGATAGGCGGTTAGGAACTCGACGCGACGCTGCACCGTCTCATCGAACGATTGCGAGAGCCGCAATGACTCGTTCTGCAACTCAGGCCGCGGCTTGACAAGCGACTCGAGCGCGCGCGGATCAACCGCCGCGCGGCGACCATAACGGAAGGCGGCGATATTCATCGCCACGGCCTCGCCATTCATCTCGATTGCTTTCTCGATCGCTTCCGCCGACAGCGGCAAGGCGCCGAGCTGATAGGCGTAGCCGAGCATAAACATGTTGGCGCCGATCGAATTGCCGAGCAGCGCGGTCGCGAACCGCCCGGCATCGATGAAATGGCTCTGCTCCTTGCCGGCATGGCCGGTGATGGCCCGCTTGAGCCGTTCCGTCGGCAGCGAGAAGTCGGCATTGCGGGTGAAATCGCCCGGCAGGAACTCGGCCGTGTTGGCGACGACCTTGGTGTGGCCCTGCTTGATGGCGCCGAGCACCTTCTTGGTGCCGAGCACGACGATGTCGCCGCCGATAACAAGGTCGGCGCCGCCGGCAGCAACACGAATGGCGTGGATGTCCTCGACTGCATTGGCGATGCGGATGTAGCTGTAGACCGCGCCGCCCTTCTGCGCTAGGCCGGCCATATCGATGATACCGGCGCCCTTGCCTTCAAGGTTGGCGGCCATGCCGATGATGGCGCCGACGGTGACGATGCCGGTGCCGCCGACGCCGGTGACGATAATGCCGTAAGGATGATTGATCAGCGGGATGCTGGGGGCCGGCAACGCCACCCATTCGGCGGGCTCGGCAATGCTCTCGCCCTTCTTCAGCTTCGCCCCATGCACGGTGACGAAGGATGGGCAGAATCCCTTGAGACAGGAATAATCCTTGTTGCAGCTCGACTGATCGATGGTGCGCTTGCGGCCCCATTCGGTCATCAGCGGCTGCACCGAGACACAGTTCGATTTGACGCCGCAGTCACCGCAACCTTCGCAGACGAGATCATTGATGACCACGCGCTTGTCGGGATCCGGGAAGGTGCCGCGCTTGCGGCGGCGGCGCTTCTCGGCGGCACAAGTCTGGTCATAGATGAGCACGCTGACGCCCGGCACCGTGGTCAGCTCGCGCTGCACGGTGTCGAGGTCATCGCGGTGGTGGATCGTCAGCCCTCGCGGCCACTCGGTGGCCTTGGGATATTTCCAGGGTTCGTCGGTGACGAGCACGACGCGCTTGGCGCCTTCGGCCGCAACCTGGCGAGCGATCTGATCGACAGTGAGACCACCATCGTTGGCCTGACCGCCGGTCATCGCCACCGCGTCGTTGAACAGGATCTTGTACGTCATGTTCACGCCGGAGGCGATCGCGGCGCGAATGGCGAGATAGCCTGAGTGGTTGTAGGTGCCGTCACCCAGATTCTGGAAAACATGCGGCGTTTTCGAGAACGGCGCTTCGCCGATCCAGTTGGCGCCCTCGCCGCCCATCTGCGTAAAGCCGAGCGTCTTTCGCTCCATCCACTGCGACATGTAGTGGCAGCCGATGCCGGCATAGGCGCGGCTGCCTTCCGGGACGCGGGTCGATGTGTTGTGCGGGCAGCCCGAGCAGAAATACGGAATGCGCTGGGCGACATCCGTCGTCTCGGCGAGTGATTTCTGCGCCGCCTTCAGCCGCGCCACATTGGCGGCAAGCTCATCGTTCGCGGCGTAGCGCAGCAGGCGCTCGCCGATGCAGATGGCAACGTCGTTGGGATCGAGCGCGCCTTTGACCGGGAACAACCAGTTTCCCCGCTCGTCCTTCTTGCCGATACAGGCCGGCTGGTTCTTCGTCCCGTAAAGCTCCTCGCGAACCTGCACTTCAATCAACGAACGCTTTTCCTCGACCACGATGATCAGATCGAGGCCAGACGCAAAGTCGGCGAGTTCCTTGCGCGCAATCGGCCACGGACAGGCAATTTTGAACAGCCGCAAACCAAGGTCGTTGCACTTGATCTCGTCGATGCCGAGCTCGTCGAAAGCCTGGCGGACGTCGAGGTAGGCCTTGCCGGTGGTGATGACGCCAATCTTCGGACTGCGGCCGCCCGACGTCATGATCCTGTTGAGCTTGTTCGCGCCCACGAAGGCGAGCATCGCGTCGCGCTTGAAGTCGTGCAGCCGCGCTTCCATCCCGAGAATGGTGTCGTTGAGACGGACGTTGAGCCCGCCGTCCGGCATGCGAAAATCGTCGGGCATGACGATGTTAACGCGGTCGAGATTGCCGTCGACGACACCGGTCGATTCGACCGTCTCATGCATGCATTTGAGCGCCGTCCACGCGCCCGAGAAACGCGACATCGCCCAGCCGTAAAGCGCGTAGTCGATAATCTCCTGCACGCCGGCCGGATTGAGGATCGGCATCATTACGTCGACGAAATGGAACTCGGACTGATGCGCGGTGGTGGAGGACTCCGCCGTGTGGTCGTCGCCCATCAGCGCGAGCACGCCGCCGTTCTTCGACGTCCCCGCCATGTTCGCATGGCGGAACACGTCACCAGAGCGGTCGACGCCGGGGCCCTTGCCGTACCACATGCCGAATACGCCATCGAACTTGCCTTCGCCGCGCAGTTCGGCCTGCTGCGTGCCCCACAGCGCGGTCGCGGCGAGCTCTTCATTGATGCCGGGCTGGAACTTGACGTCGTGAGCCGACAGGAAGCGTTGCGCGCGCATCATCTGCTGGTCGAGGCCACCGAGCGGCGAGCCGCGATAGCCGGTGACGTAACCCGCGGTGTTGTGTCCTGAGCGGCGGTCGCGCTCCTTCTGCATCAGCAGCGCGCGGATCAGCGCCTGATACCCAGTTACGAGAACGCGGTCCTGCGCGAGATCGTATTTGTCGTCGAGGCTGACGGAGCGAAGGGTCATAGATGGCCTTAACTAGCAGAAGCCCGGCTCCGGCCCTATATAGGCCAGCCAGAGCCTACAAGGAACAGCAGACCGGCGAAATAAACGAGGCCGCTCAACCGGCTGCAAAGAATTTCGCGTTCGCCGGATGCGACGGAATGAAATTTCCTGTCGCGGCCTCTCCACGAATTTTGGCGCAATGCAGCAGCAGAGCAGACCTTCGCCACGCGCGGGTGGTCAAATCGAGCGGGCTCTGCAAAAAAGGAATCGTCGGGTTCCAAGCAATGTTGCAATCCCCCACCGTCTCGATTGAGAGCAGGTCCTCCTGGATCGTCGCCAGTATGGCGCTCGTCACCTTGCTGATGGCTTTCGGCGGTGCGTGGATCACTCCGGTCGCGCTCAAGGACATCGCCGCAGAGGCCGGCGGCGCGCGCGAAGTGCCAGCGCTTGCCAGCGCACTCGCGTGGCTGTGCTCCGGCGTCGGCGGGATCGTCCTCGGCCGCGTCGCCGACCGGGTCGGTACGCGCTGGACCGTCCTCTGTGGCGCGCTGATGATCGGTGCCGGACTCGCCATCTCGACGCTCGGCCCGCCGTGGCCGCTCTGGATCGGGCACGGACTGTTCATCGGCCTCATCGGTCTCGGCGGCATCAACGCGCCGATGTACGTCTACATCAGCCGCTGGTTTGACCGCCGGCGCGGCTCAGCGCTCGCGCTGATTTCGAGCGGCTCCTATCTCGCCGGCGCGATGTGGCCCCCGGTCTTCGAACGTGCGATTGCACATCTCGGCTGGCGCGAGACGATGCTAATCTATGCGGTCGCAGAGATCGCAGTGGTCGTTCCGATCGCGATCATATTCTTCCGCGTGCCGCCGGAAGTCATTCATCCGCCCGCAGCGATCCACGCGGCGTCAAGCCGTGCGCCGGTTCTCGGCTGGCCGCCGAACGTCTTGTTCGGAATGATGTGCGGCGCAGCCGTCCTGTGCTGCGTGCCCATGGCCATGCCGCAGCAGCATCTCGTCGCGTTCTGCAGCGACCTCGGTATCACGCGCGTTGTCGGCGCGGTAATGCTGTCGGTCCTGCTTGGCACGGCCTTCCTGTCGCGGCAGCTCTGGGGTGCGATCTCCGACCGCATCGGCGGGCTGGCGACGGTGCTGATCGGTTCAGCCTGGCAATGCGTGTCAATGACGGCGTTCCTGATGACCCAGAGCGAAGCCGGGCTATTCACGGTCGCTGCCGCTTTCGGCCTCGGCTTCTCCGGCATTATTCCGGCTTACGTGCTGGCATTGAGAGAGTTGTATCCAGCGGCGGAGGCCTACTGGCGTATACCGACGCTGCTCCTATTCAGCGGCGCCGGCATGGCGCTCGGCGGCTGGCTCGCCGGCGTGCTCTACGATCACTACGGCTTCTACGCGCCCGCCTTCGCCACCGGTATCGGCGCCAACATCCTCAATATCCTGGTGGTCGGCACACTGGTAATGCGGCGACGGCGGCGTTTCGCGTTCGCCTAAACCATTCTTTTGCGCGTGATCTTGTCCGAAAACCGGTTCCCACTATTCGGGATCACGCGCGCGGCACCATCTTGAACATCGCATCGCCGTACATCTTGCGAGCGTCGGCGAGCAGCGGCTGCACGGCAGCGACAAACGCATCGTGCTCCCTGGCGTTCAATTCAACGATCTCACAGCCCTCAGCTTCGATCGCCTTGCGCGCGCTCTCGTGCTCTTCGATCGCGAGCTTGCGCTGGAACGTGACGGCTTCAGAGACTGCCTTGCGCATCGCGCGTTGAAGCTCAGCCGGCCAGGCGTCGAACGCCGCGCGGTGCAGGAAGATCGGCCGCGAAATATAGAAGTGGTAACTGAGCGTGTGGAATTTGTGGAACTTGTGCACCCCGTAGGTGACGGTGTTGGCAAGCGGATTTTCCTGAGCGTCGAGTGTACCCGCCTTGATCATGGTGATGGCCTCGGTGAGGTCCATGCGCATAGCGACGGCACCGAGCAGGTCGAACGTGCGTTTGTGGATCTCGCTGGGGAGCACCCGGATCTTCATGCCGTTCATGTCGGTCGGCAGATGGATCGGATGCAGCCGGTTCGAGATGTGCCGGAAGCCGTTCTCGAACCAGCCGAGGATGCGGTAGTCGATGCGCTCCTCGATTTTCTTTACGAGAAAATCGCCAAGCGTCCCGTCCATCGCGCCGCGCGCCTGCGCGTTGCT
>Ga0187779_10002603_pt1 | contig 11021 bp, 13 predicted proteins | sample 1015_Q2_SP10_10__FD_132435 | JGI IMG/M metagenome (GOLD analysis project Ga0187779, IMG submission 132435) | Tropical peat soil microbial communities from peatlands in Department of Meta, Colombia - 1015_Q2_SP10_10_MG | ecosystem: Environmental > Terrestrial > Soil > Wetlands > Peat | place... | reverse complement strand
CTCCGTCAGACACCGGCCACCGTTCCCTGGCTAGCGATGGGGAGGAGCGTTGACATCGCACGGCGGGCATAAGCCGTCCGGCGCAGGGCACCGCCGCGCCGTGGCACTTTTTGGCGGCACCTTCGACCCACCCCATATGGGGCACGTGGCCGTCGCGCAAGCGGTGCAGAGGCGTTTCCACCTCGATGTGGTGTACTTCATTCCTTGCTCACGCCCCCCGCACAAGTCGCGACGGGAGCTCACCCCGTTCATCCATCGCTTCGCGATGGTGGCGTTGGCCTGCGCTGAGCATTCTGGTTTTGTGCCCTCTCTGGCCGAGGCCGCGGCCGGCGGCCCTGCGCATGTCTTCTACACCATTGATACCGTCCGGCGGTATCATCGCGAGCATCCCTACGACCACCTCTACTTCGTCGTGGGCGCAGACCAGTTTCTGGAACTCCCGACCTGGAAGAATTACGAGTCGTTGCTCGACGCGTGTGATTTCATCATCGCAAGCCGTCCCGGCTTTCATCTGGACGCGCTGAGACTTGTGATTCCTCCGGAAAAACTGGGACGGACGGCGTCGGGGGACCCGCACAGAATCGCACTCAGAAAATCAACTGTCCACCTGCTGAGCACTGTCGCATGCCACGTTTCATCCACCGAAGTGCGGGAGCGACTTCAACGAAAGCAGTCCATCCACGGACTTGTGCCGGCGCGTGTGGAGGAATACATTCTCGGTCAGGCCCTGTACCGGTGACACAGGACACCCTTCGCCCCGAAATCCGCTGGGCCGTGGAAGCGGCTCAGGACAAGCAGGCCATCGACATTACGGTACTCAAGCTTTCGGGTGCTTTCGCGGACTATTTCGTGCTCGCCTCCGGACGCAGCCAGCCGCAGATCAAGGCCATCAGCGAAGCCGTCGAACGGCGGCTCCACGATCGGGGCGTGCGCTTGATGCATCGCGAAGGAAAGGCAGCCGGCGCGGAATGGGTGCTGCTCGATTATGCGGATTTCGTCGTGCACATTTTCAGCGAGCGCGCGCGCCAATACTACGATTTGGAACGACTCTGGCGGACAGCCGAACGCGTCGACTTTCCGGCGCCGGCTCCTTCTGAGCCACATAGCGAATCTGCAAACGACGCGATCCAACCATGAGCGAAGCAAGCGTCCTCTGGGTTGCCGCCGACCCGACCTCTGTCAGCGTGCTCGATATTGCAAAAAAAATTGCAGACACGTCGACCACCCTGCTCATCACGGGGGAGAGTGGAACCGGAAAAGACCAACTGGCTCGGTGGATTCACCAGCAGGGCTCACGCCGAGACGCTCCTTTGCTAAAGATCGACTGCGCCAGTTTGCCGACGGAGCTTGTGGAATCAGAGCTTTTTGGCCACGAGCGGGGAGCCTTTACGGGCGCTGTGGCACGCAAACCGGGTCGCTTCGAGTTGGCGCTCGGTGGCACGGTTGTACTGGACGAAGTCGCCGCGCTCGCGCCAGAAATTCAGGCCAAGCTGCTGCGCGTGCTCGAAGAACGAACGTTTGAGCGGCTGGGCGGCACCGAAACCCTTCGCCTGGACGCGCGTCTCGTTGCATTGACGAACACAGATTTGCAAAAGGCCGTTTCGAGCGGACGGTTCCGCGAGGATCTCCTGTTCCGCTTGAATGTGCTGGCCATTCCGGTGCCACCGCTGCGCGAGCGCAGAGGCGACATCGTGCCGCTGGCGGGTCACTTTCTTCGCCGCCTCGCGCCCGTTCACGGCCACGCTGACCTTGCGCCCGACGTGCCGCGACGGCTCGAATCGTACGCTTGGCCGGGAAACGTGCGGGAGCTCAAAAATACGATCGAGCACGCCCTCGTTTTTCGGAAGGGACCACTGCTGGACGTCGAGGATTTCCCGCAGATCGGCCCATCCAGCGGCGGCGCGCGACCCAGGGCGGGACTGAGGACCCTCGAGGAAATGGAGCGAGAAGCCATCCAGGCAACGCTCGAGGCCGTTCATTATAAGATCGGTGAGGCCGCCCAGATCCTGGGCATCAGCCGCAAAACACTTCTCGACAAGCGCAAGAAATTCGGGCTCATGTAGCGGATGCGAATCCGTCTCGTCATGCTCGGCAAGACCCGTCCAGAAGCCCTTCGCGCGCTGCTGGACGAATACGCTCGACGGATCCGCCATTACACCGAGTTGGAAATCACCGAGCTGCGTGACCGTTCGCCCGCGGCTCTGCGCAAGATGAAAGCAGACCCCCGCGCACTTACCGTTCTGGTCGATGCGGCTGGCCAGCAATTCTCATCGCAACGATTTGCTGTTTGGCTAGGCGATCTTCGCGACCGCGGTACTCGCGAGATTCTATTTCTCTGTGGTGACGCAGAGGGATTTTCAAATGAGCTTCGCGCGCGCGCCCAGCAGAAGATCTCACTGTCCACGCTCACGATGCAGCATGAGTTGGCGCGCGTTGTGCTCGCCGAGCAGATTTACCGAGCCTTGGCCATGCTCGCCGGGCATCCCTATTCAAAATGAGCACGCCACCTTTCGCGAGCCAGTCGCCGTCGGCGTGGGCACGATCGGCCACTCTGCTTCGGGGGGCTGTTTGACTTGACCTTTCGGGGCCCTGTGCCACTATGAGGAATTGTTTTTCCGGGTATCGCCGTCGATGCCACAAGAGAAGGGACTTCTGATCGTATACACCGGGCCGGGCAAGGGCAAGACGACGTGTGCTCTCGGAACCGGCTTCCGCGCCGTCGGGCAGGGATTGCGCGTACTAATGGTACAGTTCATCAAGGGCTCGTGGCACTATGGCGAGCTCGACGCAGCGAAGATGCTCGGCGACGATAGGTTCGAAATTCGCCCCATGGGCAGGGGTTTCGTCAAACTGGGTGGAGGGGAGACCGATCCTGAGGACATTCGTCTGTGTCAGGAGGCGTGGGAGTACGGCCGCGCCCAAATCTATGGCGCGACGTACGACCTCGTGATTTTGGATGAGATCAACTACGTGATCAGCTACAAAATGCTGAGTCCGGAAGACGTGGTCGAATCGCTCCTCCGGCGACCGGAAGGCGTGCACGTCATCTGTACGGGAAGGAACGCACATCCGCAACTGGTCGAAGCTGCCGATTTGGTGACCGAAATGAAAGAGGTGAAGCATCCGTACACGAAGGGCATCCTGGCCATGCGCGGAATCGATTATTAGAAACAGACGACGGTGCGGCTTTCACTATGACCTGGTTTAAGCGAGAAAAGGGTGCGATCGAAAATCCGACACCGGTCGATGAGCGGCGGGTTCGCACCGAAGGTCTTTGGACGAAGTGCAACCAGTGCCGCGCGATCATATGGAAGAAAGATCTCGAAGCCAATTGGGAGGTGTGTCCCAAATGCGATCACCATTTTCGCCTGAACGCTGTTCGAAGACTTGAGCTTTTGCTCGATGACGGACAATGGACCGAACTCGACGCTGACCTGGCCTCGAACGATCCGTTGCATTTCACCGACACGCGACCCTATGCGCAGCGCCTGCAGGAAGCCCAGGAAAAACTCGGCATGAAAGACGCGATCCTGACGGCCCAAGGAACGCTCGCGGGCAGGCCGGTGATGTGCTGCTCGATGGAGTTTGGCTTCATCGGAGGCTCGATGGGCGCGGTGGTTGGAGAAAAAGTCACGCGCGCGATCGAACTCTCTCTTGCCCAGAAGATCCCGCTCGTGATCGTTTCCTGCTCGGCCGGTGCGCGAATGATGGAGGGAGCGGTCAGCCTCATGCAGCTCGCGAAAGTTGGTTCGGCTCTGGCGCGGCTCGATGACGCGCGCGTGCCATTCATCTCGGTTCTGACGGACCCAACGACCGGCGGTGTAAGCGCGAGCTACGCCATGTTGGGGGATTTGAACATTGCCGAGCCGGGAGCGATGATCGGCTTCGCGGGGCCGCGTGTGATCGAGCAAACGATCCGCCAGAAACTTCCCGAGGGATTCCAGACAGCGGAATTCCTTTTAGATCATGGCTTTCTCGATGCCATTGTCTCCCGCAGAGACTTGAAGGCTTACATTGCGCAAGTGCTTGGGTTTTTCCTCGACTGAATATGACTTACGAGGAGTCTGTTCGAGTGCTCATCGCGCTGGGACGGGAATTGGCCGCGCCCCAGCAAGCCCGCGTCCAAAAGTTTGGGCTCGCCAATATCACCAGCCTCGCCGAAGTTCTCGGGAATCCTCAACACGCTTCTCCCTCACTCCACATCGCGGGCACGAACGGCAAGGGATCGACGGCGTCCATGCTCGATTCCATTCTTCGCGCCTCCGGCTTTCGCACCGGCCTTTACACCTCGCCGCACCTCGAGCGGATCAACGAACGCATCCGCATCGGCGGCGAAGACATATCGGAGGAAGGCTTCGCCGCCGCATGGACACGCGTGCAGGCCGTGATTGAATCGCTGCTAGCGACTGGCAAACTCGCCGCGCACCCCACCTACTTCGAGTGCATCACCGCGCTGGCCTTTGTGGCCTTCGCCGACGCATCTGTGAATTTCGCGGTCTATGAAGTCGGCTTGGGCGGCAGGCTTGATGCAACCAATATCATCAAGCCCGAGGTCGCCGTCATTACCTCGGTTGACTTCGACCACGAGGGTTTTCTGGGCTATTCCATCGAGGAAATTGCCGCCGAAAAAGCGGGCATCATCAAGCCCGGCGCCTGGGTCGCGAGCTCGGCGGAAAGGCCCGAGGCGCGCGCCGTCATTCGGGCCCGTTGCCGCGAACTGGGCGCACGTCTGGTGGAAGTGGACGATGCCTGGCGGGTGGAGATCACCGGGGCTTCGGGCGGGTGCTATCGCGCCATCGCGCGATCGCCCGGGTCGCAAATGACTCTCGAGCCGTCGTTGGCGGGCCGGTTCCAAATACGCAATGCCCTTGCGGCAGCCACCGCCGCGCAGCTCCTGGCGGAGCGCGGATTCCCCATAAGCAACGCGGCGATCGAACAAGGAATCCACTCGGCCCGGTGGCCGGGACGGTTGGAACGGCTTCAGGAGCACCCCATTGTTTTTCTCGATGGCGCGCACAACCCTTCGGGTGCAAGCCAGTTGGTCGCTTTCTGGAAGGAAAATCTGCAAGGCCGGCGCATCCTGCTCGTTTACGGCGCCATGCGCGATAAAGCGGTCGATGAAATTGCGGGACTGCTCTTTCCTGCAGCTGACTTGGTGATTTTCACCCAACCGCTGCAGCCTCGCGCGATTTCGGCGCCCCTGCTGGCGGAAATGACCGGGCACCTGGCAAGGAGTTCCCTCGTCATTCCCGATCCTGCCGAAGCCCTTCGACAGGCCCTCGACATCGCTTCACCCGATGACGCCGTCTTCGCAACCGGGTCACTCTACCTCGTGGGGGATCTACGCTCCTATTGGTCGAAGCACCATCGAACCGGGGATGCCCCTCCGGTCACCGCTGAAACGAACCCAGTCGCCCGCAACAACTAGGAACCTCCCAAAAAGCGTACGTCATCCTTCCGTATCGGCGGAGATACCCTACCCAAAACGGCTACTAAAGCCGAGAAGCGAAACCACGCCGCGCACGTCTAAAACCTAAGCTGCGGGGTGACCGATGACGCGTGACGAACGGCGACAGGTGCTTGAGTCCTTTGGCCGCGCGCCTGCGCTGCTTTCAACTGTTTTGCGCCACCTTCCAAAAAAAATGTGGTTCTACAAGCCGTCCGCTGATCGTTGGAGCATTCACGAGATTATCCTTCACTTGGCCGATAGCGAGGCAACGGCCTACGTATGTTGCCGCCACCTGATTGCGGAGCCGGGGATCAGAATCGCTGACTTTGACCCTGAGAAATGGGCGGCTACGCTCGGCTACCTGCACCAAAGCACTCGAGAGGCACTGGAAGTCATTCGGCGGCTGCGCCGCATGACATACAGTTTGATCGTCACGCTGCCAGAGGTGGTCTGGCTGCACACCCTCGAGCACCCGCAAGAGGGCAAGATCAGCCTGGAAAAATGGATCAAGAGACAGGAACGCCACATTCCTCATCATATCGAGCAAATTAAACAGAACTATGGGGCTTGGTTGGGGAGCCACCCACCACGAAAATCTGCCGCGCACCCGGAAGGATCTCCTGCTTCGTCTCCTCTGATATCGCTTTCCGCCGAACTGTGCTAGCGGAGTTGCCCCTGTGCCCCATCCGGTTGCCGAGGGGAAGCCGCGATGATACGATGGCACATCCATGATCTTTCGCAACGAGCAGAAGCCCCGGATAGGCGTTCCCTATCGCACTCGAAAAGAAGAACTTAGGGGCGATTTTGGCAAGCTGGAGCCCTACGTTGATTCACTGCGGCGAGAGCGAGCCGAGGCCGTTGTTATTTCGCTTGGGCTATCCTCGGCACACCTGGAGAAGATCGCGGGTAGCCTCGATGGCCTGCTGTTGCCGGGGAGCCCGGCCGACGTAAATCCTTCCCATTTCGGGGCCGTGCGGCACGCCCGGTGTGTCGATCCGGATCCAGACCGTGAGCGCACCGACTTTGCTCTGCTGGAGCATTGCCTGGCCGAGCAAAAACCCGTTTTTGCGATCTGCTTCGGGCTGCAGAGCCTCAACGTCTTTCGTTCCGGAACACTGATCCAGGACATTCCCAGCGAACTGGTGACGGCGATTGAGCATGACGGGGATGAAGAGCCGGGTGCTCCGGACCGGACTCACGCCGTTGAGATCGAGCCAAGATCGCGCCTGGCCCAGATGGCGGACGGGCAACACGCGTGGGTGAACAGCTCCCACCATCAGTCGATTCGTGAGCCGGGGCGCAATTTGCGCGTTGTATCTTGCGCGAGCGACGGCATCATTGAAGCTGTCGAATGGGACAGCCACACGAACTGGGTCATGGGTGTTCAGTGGCATCCCGAACGCATGGCGGAAGCTGACGTCATGGCACGAAGATTGTTTAGCGAGCTGGTCGCCGTCGCCGGCATGCGGAAGATGCCCGCCCGCGCCTAGTTGGACCGCGCGCGCCTCGACTTTGCCCGGAAACTACTCTTGGTCGTCAACGACGAGCCTTCACTCTCACGCAGCGAGGGGACATGATTTCGCTGGCAGGAAAGGCGGCACTGGTTACTGGGGGCTCACGAGGCATTGGCGCTGCGACGGTGAAGCTGTTCGCGCGGGCGGGCGCCGACGTGGTTTTTAGCTATCATCGAAATCGCCAGGCTGCAGCGCGGGTCGGACAAGAAGCGCGGAGAAACGGCACGCGCATCGAATCGTTCCAGGCCGACTCGGGCAGCATGGCCGACACCCGCAAGCTTGTCGAGTTTGCGCGTGACCGTCTCGGCCGAATCGATATTCTGGTGGCCAACGCGGGCGTATGGAATCAGGAGGACGTTGGCATCGAACATATCACCGAGCACGAGTGGGATGAGATGGTGCGCGTCAATTTGAAGGGCGTCTACAGCGTCACTCACTTCACGGTTCCTTACATGATCTCTCAAGGCGGAGGCCGAATCGTGGCCGTTAGCTCGGTAGCCGGCCAGCGCGGCACGCCTTTTCACGCGCACTATTCGGCGACAAAGGGCGGGGTCATCAGCTTCACCAAGGCGCTTTCCATCGAATTGGCCAGGCACAACATTCTCGTGAACTGCGTCGCGCCGGGTTTTGTCGATACGGACATCTGGAAAACAACCCTGAAGGATAGGGCCAAGATGAAAAGATTTTTGGCTGCCTATTCCCTCAAGCGCGTGGCTGTGCCGGAGGAAGTGGCCGGCCCGATCCTTTTTGTCGTTTCCGACCTGGCAACCTTCATCACCGGTGAAGTGATCAATGTGAACGGAGGCTCTTTTCCGTGCGGGTAACGTGGCGAGACGTGCTGGCTCTGTTGGCCCTGTGCGCTATCGCCTGGGCCGGCCCCGCGCGTTTGAAGGCGCAGGACGACGAGCTCCTGATGCCGGAAGAGAGCGCAGCCAAGGCCAAGGAGCTGTTGAAGCAAGCTATCGATGCGCTCGGTGGCGCTGCCTATCTCAACGTTCACGACGCCACTTGCACCGGTCGCATCGGAACCTTCGACCATGCCGGCCAGCTCAGCGGCTTTGGCCAGTTCATCGATTACACGATCCCCCCTCTCAAAGAGCGCCAGGAGAATTTGCCCAAGCGAAACATCATTGAGGTTTACAACGGCGACAAAGGTTGGGAACTCGACCGCGGAGGTGTTTCCGACGCACCCCGGGCCGATCTAGCCGACTTTCAGGCAACCGTTCAAAAAGATCTCGACAACATCTTGCGCCACCGGATTCACGAGCCAGACATGACATTTCGTTATGGCGGCCCCGACGTCATTGACGGATGGCAGGCCGACTGGGTTGAGCTCATCGATGGAGAAAACCGAACGATCCGGATCGCTTTTCAAGCCAGCACGCACTTGCCGGTTCGCAAGACAACCGACAACAACGATCCGAAAACGCACCTCAGGACGAAAGAAATCGAGTACTACGCCAACTACCATGCGCTTAACGGAATCCAGACGGCGTTGCAAATCACTCGGGAGCGAAACGGAATCAAGATTTTCCAGGCTTTCTTCGACAAGTGCGAATACAACACAAATCTATCGGAATCGCTTTTCACCAAACAATCACTCGAAGAACGCTGGTCGCAGGTCGGCAAGAAAGAGATGGAAAAGGAAGCAAAAGACAAAAAGAAAAACTCCTCTTCATCAGATCAATAGAACGACCGCGCCTGCGCCCGAGGTGCTCTCCACTCTGCCCGCTCACGACAACCGGCGTCCGATGCTCGATACTCGATTCCCGCGACGCGGAGTATAATCGCACGATGGCGCCAAATGGAAAATCGCCGCAGATGCACGGCACAACCGTTCTGTGTGTCCGCAAGGACAACAAAGTCGTACTGGCGGCCGACGGACAGGTCACCATGGGAGAGACCGTCATCAAGCATAGTGCCAGGAAGACGCGCCGTTTGTTCAACGACAAAATCCTAGCTGGCTTTGCCGGCAGCACGGCGGACGCACTGTCCCTGTTTGCCCGCTTCGAAAATAAATTGCAGGAATATCACGGCAACCTGGCGCGTAGCGCCGTGGAACTAGCGAAAGAGTGGCGCACGGACCGGTCGCTCCGGCACCTCGATGCGCTGCTGATTGTGGCCGATGCAAAAGGAACCTTTCTGCTCTCGGGCAATGGCGATGTCATCGAACCGGACGACGGCATCTGTGCCATCGGCTCAGGCGGGCCTTACGCTGTTTCGGCCGCTCGCGTTCTTGCCAAACACACAAAGATGAACGCCAAAGACATCGCCCAGGAGGCCATGCGCTTGGCGAGCGAGCTTTGCATTTTCACGAACGCCAACTTCAGCATCGAAGAGCTGTAGGGCGGTCGGAGAAAGCTATGGTGATCTACTTGTCTGGCGACCAGCAAACCGCAGAAGCGCAGGTGCTCCCTTCGTTCGACGAACTGACTCCTCGGGAAATCGTCGTCGAATTGGACAAATACATTGTCGGTCAAAATGCCGCAAAAAAAGCCGTCGCCATCGCCCTGCGCAATCGCGTACGACGTCAGAAACTGCAGCCCGAAATGGCGGAAGACATCCTGCCCAAGAATATCCTGATGATCGGCCCCACCGGAGTGGGCAAGACGGAAATTGCTCGTCGCCTGGCCCGCCTGGCGGGCTGCCCCTTTGTAAAAGTCGAAGCATCGAAATACACCGAAGTCGGTTATGTGGGGCGCGACGTGGAGTCCATGGTTCGAGACCTCGTCGAGACGGCCATCGATATGGTTCGAGAGGAAAAGCTCGACGAAGTTGCCGAGCGCGCCGAGCAGGCCGCCGAAGAGCGTTTGCTCGATCTGCTTCTCCCGCCCCTGTCGGTTTCCCCCGATCCCGCCCAGGGAGGGGAGGCACAGCGCCGCGAGCAGGCCCAGCGCACACGAGATAAGCTTCGCGTTCAACTGCGTGAGGGAAAGCTCGACCAGCGCCTGGTCGAAGTCGAGGTCCGCGAGCGCTCGATGCCCTCGTTTGAAATCATCACAAACCAGGGCGTGGAGGAAATGGACATCAACGTCAAGGACATGCTCTCCGGCATGTTCGGGCAGCAGAAAAAGAAGCGCAAGATGACTGTGTCGGAGGCGTTCGATTACCTTATTCAAGAAGAGGAAAATCGGATGATCGACATGGACCAGGTGACCCGAATCGCCGTGGACCGCGTCGAGCAAATGGGAATTCTGTTCATCGACGAGATCGACAAGATCGCGGGGCGCGAATCCGGACACGGGCCGGATGTCTCCCGCGAAGGCGTTCAGCGCGATATTTTGCCGATCGTCGAGGGCACTACCGTCAACACCCGTTATGGCATGGTTCGCACCGATCATATTCTGTTCATCGCTGCTGGTGCATTCCATACCTCCAAGCCCTCCGATCTCATCCCTGAGCTACAGGGGCGCTTCCCGATTCGTGTCGAGCTGGGCTCGCTCACCGAAGCCGATTTCGTCCGGATCCTCACCGAGCCGAAGAACGCGCTCATTAAGCAGTACGTGGCCCTACTAGATACCGAGGGCCTCAAGCTTTCGTTCGGTGAGGATGCCGTGGCGGCGATTGCCCGATTTGCGGCCAAGGTCAACGAGCAAACCGAGAATATCGGAGCCCGCCGCCTGCACACCATCCTGGAAAAGGTTCTCGAGGAGATCTCCTTCGAAGCTCCCGAAATGAAGAAGAAGACCATCAAGCTCGATGCTTCCTACGTTCAGAAGCAGCTTGCAGAGATTGTGAAGGATCAAGACCTCAGCCGTTACATTCTCTAGAAACGTGACAAGGGAAAACGGGATCGGGGCGCGGTCGGAGCTCTTTTCGAATGGGTGTGCGAGTTTTTCCCACCTCGTGCTGGCGGTCTGTCTGTTATCGCCGATTTCAGGAGGCTGCGCTTCACCCGGTGAACCTGTCGAGCGAAAACCGCCCGTGGCCGAGGAGGTTACCGACCTCCACGCGGAGCAGACGGCCAACCAGGTCGTTCTCACCTTCACGCTTCCCACGAAGACGGTGGACCTTCGACCGCTGACGCATCCCCTGGCGATTGAAATCTACAGGGGAAT
>Ga0187779_10002602_pt1 | contig 11022 bp, 10 predicted proteins | sample 1015_Q2_SP10_10__FD_132435 | JGI IMG/M metagenome (GOLD analysis project Ga0187779, IMG submission 132435) | Tropical peat soil microbial communities from peatlands in Department of Meta, Colombia - 1015_Q2_SP10_10_MG | ecosystem: Environmental > Terrestrial > Soil > Wetlands > Peat | place... | reverse complement strand
GCAGCAGCTCGACTGGGCCGTGCGCTATTGGGAGAGGGCGCGGGACGCAGCTTTGCCTGTGCGCGCCGATTTCGCGGATTTCTGGCGGGACTTCGAATGGATGGGCGTGCAGCGTCAGCTCAAGGTGCTCGGCATTTTCGCGCGGTTGAGCCACCGCGACGGCAAGCATGCGTATCTCGACGATATGCCGCGCGTGATGCGCTATCTGCGCGGCGCCTGTGCGCGGTATCGCGAGCTTGCGCCGCTGCTCTCGCTTGTCGACGGGATCGAGAAGCGGCAGCCGGTCGTCGGATACACGTTCTGATGCCCGCCATGATCCTTGCGGCTGGACGGGGCGAGCGCATGAGGCCGCTGTCCGATGTCACACCGAAGCCGCTACTTGAGGCCGGCGGCAAGCCGCTCGTCGCCTGGCAGATCGAGAGGCTGGTCGCCGCAGGCTTCAGCGAGATCGTGATCAACGTCGCGCATCGCGCGGAAGCGATCGAAGCTGCGCTAGGCGACGGGTCGCGATTCGGGGCGACGATCCGCTACTCGCGCGAGCCGGAACCGTTGGATGTCGCAGGTGGCATCGCCACCGCGCTGCCCTTGCTCGGCAGCGGCGTGGCACTGGTCGTAAGCGGCGATCTCTACACCGATTACGACTACGCGAGCCTCGCCGGACGCGCGAAGGCCTTCGCCAGTTCGACGGCGCCGCCGCACGCGCATATGGTGATGGTGACGAACCCCGCGTATCATCCCGGCGGCGATTTCGCGCTCCGCGACGGGTACCTGTCGCTCGAAGGGCGGCGGCTCACCTTCGGCAATATCGCCCTTTATCGCACCGCCCTGTTTCGCGAGCTCCCCCGCGGCCAGAAGCTGCCCATCCTTCCACTGTATCTCGACTGGATCGCCCGCGGCTGGGTCTCCGGGGAACACTACAGCGGAACCTGGGCCAACGTCGGCACGCCGGCCGATCTCGAGCAGCTCGATGCTGCGCTTCGTTCCTCTACCAACGAAACTCTGCCTTCGTGAATGCTCCGAACGAAATGCTCGCGGCGAATCCGCTTCTCGATTTCAGCGGCTTGCCCCGCTTCCGCGAGATCGCTCCGGAACACGTTGCACCGGCCGTCGACGCGCTGCTCGCGCAGGCGCGCGCCACGATCGAGCAGCTCGAGTTCGCTGCGCCGACCTGGGTTAGCTTCGTGCAGCCTCTCGCCGATTCGGAGGACCGCCTCGACCGCGCCTGGGGCCAGGTCACCCACCTCAACGCCGTGGTCAACACGCCCGCGCTGCGCGAAGCCTACAACGCTGCTCTGCCCAGAGTAACTGCGTTTCACACCGAGCTCGCGCAGGACGAGCGCCTCTTCGCGGGCTTTCGCGCGCTCGCCGACGGCCCGGAGGCTGCGGCGCTCGACCCCGCGCAGCGCAAGCTCGTCGAGAATTCGCTGCGCGACTTCCGCCTGTCCGGTGCCGAGCTTGCGGTGGCAGACAAGGCCCGCTTCAAAGCGGTCGACGAAGAGCTTGCCCGGCTCTCTTCGCGCTTCGAGGACAACCTACTCGACGCGACCAACGACTACGCGCTGTACGTGGAGAATGCGGCGGAGCTCGCCGGTGTGCCCGCGGATGTCCTTGCCGCGGCCGCAGCGGCCGCCGCTGCAGACGGCCGGCCCGGATGGAAGCTGACTCTGCGCATGCCCTGCTACCTGCCCGTGCTCCAGTACGCGGAGAATCGCGGCTTGCGCGAGACGCTCTATCACGCGAACTCCGTGCGGGCGAGCGAGTTCGGTGCCGCCGCCCTCGACAACACGCCCATCATCCGTCGCATCCTGGAACTGCGTCGCGAGCATGCGCGCCTTCTGGGCTACCGGAGCTTCGCGGACGTCTCGCTGGTGCCCAAGATGGCGCAGACTCCCGAGGAGGTGCTTGCGTTTTTGCGCGACCTCGCCGCGCGCGCCAGGCCCTTTGCGCTGCGCGACATGGCCGAGCTCAGGCAGTTTGCGCGCGACAAGCTCGGGTTGGAGAGCCCGGCAGCGTGGGATCTGGCCTACGCCTCGGAGAAGCTTCGCGAGGCGCGCTACAGCTTTTCGGAGCAGGAAGTAAAACAGTACTTTCCCGAGGATCGCGTGCTGGTCGGCATGTTCCGCACCGTCGAGACGCTATTCGGGGTACGGGTTCGCGAGAGCTCGGCGGCGACCTGGCACCCCACGGTGCGTTTCTTCGATCTCACCGACCGCGAAGGCCAACTGATCGGGCAGTTCTACGTGGACCTCTACGCGCGAGCGCGCAAGCGCGGGGGGGCCTGGATGGACCACGCGATCAAACGTCGGCGGCACGGCGCGCGCTTGCAGCACCCCGTGGCCTATATCACGTGCAACTTCTCCGCTCCGGTCGTTCAAAACGGCAAGTCGAGGCCGGCGCTTTTCACGCACGACGAGGTGCAGACGCTGTTCCACGAATTCGGTCACGGCCTGCATCTGCTGCTCACGCGCGTCGAGGTCCCGGGTGTGTCAGGCCTGGAGGGCGTCGAATGGGACGCAGTCGAGCTCCCCAGCCAGTTCATGGAGAACTTCTGCTGGGAGTGGGACGTAGTGAGGGAGATGAGCGCGCACGTCGAAACCGGGGAGTCGATGCCACGCGCCTTGTTCGAGCGCATGCTGGCGGCAAAAAACTTCCAGAGCGGGATGCACATGCTGCGCCAGCTCGAGCTGGCGCTGTTCGACATGCACCTGCACTACGACTTCGATCCGGCGGGCGGAGCTACGGTGCTCGAGCTTCTCCGGCAACTGCGCAGCGAAGTCGCAGTGGTCGAGCGCCCGGACTACGACCGCGCTCCTAACAGCTTCAGCCACATCTTCGCCGCCGGGTATGCCGCCGGTTACTACAGCTACAAGTGGGCCGAAGTGCTGTCGGCTGACGCCTACAGCTTGTTCGAGCAGCAGGGAGTGCTCTCCCCCGCCACCGGTGCGCGATTCCGCGACGAGGTGCTGGCACGCGGCGGGAGCCGCCCGGCGCTGGAGTCCTTCATCGCCTTCCAGGGGCGGCCCCCCCAAATCGACGCCCTCTTGCGGCATAATGGCATGTCAACGTCATGAGAAGACCCCGGTCAAGGAGGGCGTCATGGTCAGTGCGTCGAGCCGCATTCCGTCCATCGCCGGACTCGTGCTGATCGCCATTTGCGGCAGCGGACTGGCGATCGCGCAGGTCCAGCAGGTCTACCGCTACGTCGATCCGGAGGGCCGCGTCGTCTATTCCGACAAACCGCCACCGCCCAACGCGCGTGACGCACAGGCGAAGCGCATCGGCCGCAACACCATCGAAACGAGCAACCTTTCGTATACCGCCGCTCTTGCGGAGGAGCGGTTTCCAGTCACGCTGTACACCTTCGGGTGCGGCACGATCTGCGATACGGCATCGGCGCTGCTCAACAAGCGCGGCGTGCCGCATACGGTCGTCGACGTCGGTCAGGGCGACGGCGCCGACAAGCTGAAGCGCCTCACGGGCGGCCTCGACGCCCCGGCGCTCCAGGTCGGCGATCAGTTCACGACCGGCTTCAACGAGAACCGCTGGCAGTCGATGCTCTCGGAAGCGGGCTACCCGCAGACACCGGCGCCGCGGACCGCTCCGGTGGGCCGCGCTCCTCCGCCGACGCAACCCGCGCCGGCAACTGCGGCCCAGCCGACTCCGGCGCCCAGCGCGTCGCCGGCCTCGCCCAAGACCGACTACCCGCAATAGAATACTAAGCTAGAAGAAAGCGAGCCCGCTGCGGTGGCGGGCTCGCGCTTATCGACTCGCCTGGAGGAGCCTTCAGATGACCAAGTTCGGGGTCGTTCGCGCCTTTGCCGTGCTCGCCGCGGCAACCTTGACGGCTGCCGCGGTCGCGGCGCCGGTGATCTTGCGCGCATCGCATCAGTTTCCGGGCGGCAAAGGCGACGTGCGCGACGACATGGTGCAGATGATCGCGCGCGACGCGAAGGCGGCCGGCGTCGATCTCGAGGTCCAGGTCTATCCGGGCGCGTCGCTGTTCAAGCCGAACGACCAGTGGAATGCCATCGTCAACGGTCAGCTCGACATCACGCTCTTTCCGCTCGACTATGCGAGCGGCAAGGTTCCCGTTTTCAGCGCGACGCTCATGCCAGGCCTCATTCGCAGCCAGGATCGCGCGAAGCGCATCAACGACTCACAGTTCATGAAGGACATCCGGGCCGAGATCGAGAAGCGCGGCGCGATCGTGCTCTCGGATGCCTGGTTCGCGGGAGGCATGGCGTCCAAGAAGGGCTGCATCGTGAACCCGAAGGATATGCAGGGGATGAAGTTCCGTGCTGCGGGACCGACCTTCGCGGCCATGTGGGAGGCGGCAGGTGCCAGCATCGTGAGCCCGCCCTCCAATGAGATCTATAACGCGTTCCAGAGTGGCGTTGTGAGCGGCACCGACACCAGCCTCGGCACATTCGCGTCGATGCGCCTGTATGAGGTGACCGATTGCCTCACCGCGCCCGGCAACAACGCGCTGTGGTTCATGTACGAGCCGGTGCTGATGTCGAAGAGGAGCTTCGACAGGCTCGACAAGCGCCAGCAGGAGGCCATCCTGAAGGCCGGCAAGGCCGCTCAGGCGTACTACGAGGCGAAGGCCGACGAAGTCAACAGGGAAGCGATCAAGGCCTTCGAGGACAACAAGGTGAAGGTAGTGACGTTAAGCGATGCTGATTACCAGGCATGGCTCGACGTCGCGAAGAAGTCGAGCTATGCACGGTTCGCCAAGGACGTGCCCGACGGTCAGAAGCTCATCGACGAAGCGCTCGCCGTCAAATGACCCGCCGCGGGCGGGAAGCGCACGCCACCCGCCGCGATCGCGGGCCGGAATCACGTAGCGGCCCGATCACGGGCGCGCTCCCGCCAGAGCGCCCCGAGAAACGGGCGCTCTGCACCTACGTCACCATCGTGAGCGCGCTCTCGCGCGTGTCAGGCGCGGTCGCGGCCGGCCTCATCGCCCTCGCCGTGCTCGTCGTCTGCGACATGGTGACCGAGCGCTATCTGCTGAACCGGACCACGATCTGGCAGATCGACGTGGTCACCTACAGCATCGTCGCCGCGACTTTCATGGGCAGCCCCTACGTGCTGATGCTGCGGGGCCACGTCAACGTGGATGTTCTTCCGTTGCATCTGGGTCCGCGCGCACGCTACTGGCTGGACCTGGTCACGTCCGGGGTCGCGCTCTCCTTCTGCGCCGTGCTTTTCGTGCTCTGCAGCCGCTTCTGGTATCAGGCGTATGCCGAATCGTGGCTGTCGAACACGGTGTGGCGCGCGCGCCTCTGGATTCCTTACCTGTCCATGCCGATAGGACTGGGACTGCTGGTCCTCCAATACATCGCAGGCCTGTTGTGCGTCGCAACGGGTCGCTCGCCACCGTTCGGGATCAGGAGAGGCGAGCAGGCCGACGATTTGGCCCTCGCGCAGGCGCGACAGACCTTGGAGGACGCGCCATAACTCCGACCGGCCAGGGGACGCTCGTGCTGATCGTCACCCTGCTCATGCTGCTCTCCGGCATCCCCGTGGCGTTCGGCCTCGGCGCGATCTCGATCGTGTTCCTGTTGCTGTTCCAGGGCTTCGACGCCCTGCGCGTCGTCGCCGAGACGTTCTGGTCCGGCCTCGACGAATTCACGCTCGTGGCGATTCCGATGTTCGTGATGATGGGCGCGGCGATTGGTTCTTCACCGGCGGGTAAGGATCTGTACGAAGCGCTCGACCGCTGGCTCTATCGCCTGCCAGGCGGCCTCGTGATCTCCAACATCGGTGCCTGTGCGCTCTTCGCAGCTCTCACCGGGTCCTCGCCGGCCTGCTGCGCGGCCATCGGCAAGATGGGCATTCCAGAGATGCGCCGGCGCGGCTATCCCGACGACATCGCGACCGGTTCGATATGCGCCGGCGGCACCCTCGGGATCCTCATTCCGCCGTCGATCACCTTCATTCTCTACGGCATCGCCACAGAAACATCGATCGGCCGGCTGTTCCTGGCAGGCGTCGTGCCTGGCCTGATGCTCACGGGGCTTTTCATGCTGTGGACGCTGTTCATCATCTGGAAGCGCGGCTTCCGGTCACACGCCCCGGGCTTTCGCTACACCTGGTCGCAGAAACTGGCATCGATTCCCAAGATCGCACCGTTCCTGGCGATCATCGTCGGCGTCATGTACGTTCTCTATGGTGGGGTAGCGACCCCATCGGAGGCAGCAGGGGTCGGCGCGGCGTTGTGCGTGGTGCTCGCCGTAGTGATCTATCGCATGTGGCGCCCCAAGCAGTGGTGGATCATTCTCCGCGACACGACCCGCGAGTCGGTCATGATCCTGATGATCATCGGCGCCGCCGTCCTGTTCGGCTACGTGCTCACCTCGCTCTACCTCACCCAGACGCTCGCCCAGGCGATCGCCGAGGCACACGTTAACCGCTGGGTGCTGATGGCTATGATCAACGTCTTCCTTCTGGTCTGCGGCTTTTTCATCCCGCCCGCCGCGATCATTCTGATGACGGCGCCGATCCTCTACCCCATCATCAGCGCCGCCGGCTTTGATCCGGTGTGGTTCGGTGTCATTCTGACAATCAATATGGAGATCGGTCTCATCCATCCTCCCGTTGGGCTCAACATCTACATCGTCAGTGCGATCGCGCCCGACGTGCCCGTCACGCGCGTAATGTGGGGGACCATTCCCTACGTGGTGTGCATGATGCTGGCTATCGTCATCCTGTGCTTCTTCCCGGAAATCGCCACATGGCTGCCCGACCAGATGATGGGCGGCCGGCATTGAGCGCGGCGTCGGCCGCCAAAGCCACGCCGTGAAGGTCGCGTCATGGAACGTCAACTCGCTCACGGTGCGCCTGCCGCGGTTGCTCGACTGGCTCGCGGCCACGCAACCCGACATCCTCGGCCTGCAGGAAACGAAGCTCGAGGACGCGCGCTTTCCCGCCATGGAGCTCGAGGCCGCCGGCTACAAGGCCGTCTTCCGCGGCCAGCGCACGTACAACGGCGTGGCAATTCTGTCGCGTCAGGCGCCGACCGAGGTCCTGCCCGACATGCCGGAGTTCCCCGACGATCACAAGCGCGTGCTCGCGGCGACGGTCGGTGCCATGCGCTTCGTGTGCTTCTACGTGCCCAACGGCCAATCCGTCGGATCCGACAAGTACCAGTACAAACTGCGCTGGCTGGCGGCGGCGACGGACTACATCCGCAGCGAACTCGTGCGCCATCCGCACCTCGCGGTCGTGGGCGACATGAACATAGCACCCGAGGATCGCGACGTGCACGATCCCGATCTCTGGCGCGGCCAGGTGCTGTGCACGGAGCCGGAGCGCAAGGCGTTTCGCGACTGGCTTGCTCTGGGATTGAAGGATGCATTCCGGCTGTTCGATCAGCCGGAGAAGTCCTTCACCTGGTGGGACTACCGGCAGCTCGCCTTTCCGAAGAACAACGGCCTGCGCATCGACCACATACTGCTCTCGCCGGCGCTCGCAGCGGCGTGCACCTCATGCCGCATCGATCGCCAGGCCCGCAAAGGCGAGAAACCTTCGGATCACGCTCCGGTCGTCGCGGATCTCGGACCTAACTGACCGGCAGGCCTTCAGCGCTTGTCCGGGTCGAGCTTGAGCTCCCGGATCTTGCGCGTCAGCGTGTTGCGTCCCCAGCCGAGCCAACGTGCGGCCTCCATGCGATGCCCGCCCGTGTGCTGCAACGCGCGCAGGATGAGCGTCCTCTCGAACTCCCGCTCCAGGCGCTCGCCCACCGCGTGCTCACCGCGCGCGAGCGCCTGTGCCAGTGCGTGGTCGAGCACCTGCTGCCAGTTGCTCTCGGGCTGGCTCGCGCCGCCTTCAGTCGCCGAGCGCAGCTCGGGAGGAAGATCGCCCACGTCGATCCTGGCGCCCGGCGCCATGACGGTGAGCCAGTGACAGATGTTCTCGAGCTGGCGAACATTGCCCGGAAACGGGAACGTCGAGAGCACCTGCAACGCGGGCTCCGACAGCGTTTTCGGGTCCACCGCCAAGTCGCGAGCGCTCTTGCGCAGGAAATGGCGTGCTAGCGGCGCAATGTCTTCAGCGCGCTCGCGCAGCGGCGGCAGGCGAAGGCGCACGACGTCGAGCCGATGCAGCAGATCCTCGCGAAACAGGCCCTGGCGGACGCGCTCGTCGAGATTCTGATGCGTGGCGGCGATGATCCGCACGTTGGCCTTGAGCGGAGCATGGCCGCCCACACGATAGTACTCACCATCGGCCAGCACGCGCAGGAGGCGCACCTGAAGATCCGCCGGCATGTCGCCGATCTCGTCCAGAAAGAGCGTGCCGCCTTCGGCCTGTTCGAAACGACCGCGCCGCGCGCTCTGGGCTCCCGTGAACGCGCCGCGCTCGTGCCCGAACAGCTCGGATTCCAGCAGGTCCTTTGGAATCGCGGCGGTGTTGATGGCGACAAACGGTCCGCTCGCGCGGGGGCTGTGGCGATGCAGCGCGCGTGCAACCAGCTCCTTGCCTGTTCCGGACTCGCCGGTGATCAGCACGGTGACGTTCGATTGCGACAAGCGGCCGATCGCACGGAACACCTCTTGCATGGCTGGCGCCTGCCCGAGCATGTCGCCCGAATCAGTGGTCACCGGAGCGACTGGCGCGGCCGGCTCGGTCTCCGCGCTCGCGCGCCGGATGAGCGCGATCGCGTGATCGATGTCGAACGGCTTGGGTAGGTACTCGAAAGCACCGCCCTGAAACGCGGCCACGGCGCTGTCGAGATCCGAGTACGCCGTCATGATGATCACCGGCACGTCCGGATAGCGCTGCTTGATCTCGCTCAACAGCGCGAGCCCCGACCCACCGGGCATGCGAATGTCGGACACCAGCACCTGCGGGCGGCTCTGCTGCAGCGCTTGCAGCATGTCATCCGCGGAAGCGAAAGTCCGGTAGGCGATTCCCTCGCGCGCGAGCGCCTTCTCGAGAACCCAGCGTATGGACCGGTCGTCATCCACGATCCAAACCGGCTTCACCGGACTACCCCGCGCGTACTGATCTTCATATGCGTGCATGCTTGCCAATCTCGTCACTCTACGCGCCGGGGCGATTGAACTCCAGCGGCAGAAGAATCGTAAAGATGGTGCGACCTGGTTTGCTCTCGCACTCGATCGTACCGTTGTGTTGTGCGATGAAGGTCTGAGCGATCGTCAGCCCGAGTCCACTGCCTCCTTCACGGCCCGATACGAGCGGAAAGAAGATCTTGTCGCGAATCGCCTCGGGCACCCCCGGGCCGTTGTCCTCGATCGCCACTGCGAGCGCGAGCTGGTAGCGGCGCTTCGCGAGGGTGACGCTTCTCGCGACGCGCGTGGTGAGGCGTACCTCGCGCGGGCCGGTGACTTCGCGCAGCGCCTGCGCGGCGTTCCTCACGATGTTCAGAATTGCCTGCGTGAGCTGCTCGGGGTCGGCGTCGAACTCCGGAAGGCTTATGTCGAAATCGGTGGCAAACGCTGTGTCGGGGAATTCCGCTTGAACTACGCTGGCAACGCGCGTCAGCAGCTCGTGGATGTTCGTCCTGCAATAGGTCGGCAGCCGGTGCGGCGTCAGCAACCGGTTGACGAGCGTCTGCAGGCGGTCTGCCTCGCGGATGATCACCTGCGTGTACTCGACGAGCGGCGGGCGATCCAGCTCGTGCTCCAGGAGCTGTGCGGCGCCGCGAATGCCTCCCAGCGGATTCTTTATCTCGTGCGCGAGACTGCGGATCAGCTCGCGGTTCGCCTGCTGCTGTTCCATCAATCGCTCCTCGCGAGCGATCTTGAGCTGCTGATCGATGTGTCGAAACTCGAGCAACAGGGCGGTGCCACCGGCCTCCACCACCGACACGGTGCACGATAGGTGCAGGCGCGGCTTGTCCGTGACGCCGAGCTCCAGTTCCTGTTCGGTGTAGGAAGCTCCGGTCGCGAGCGCCTTGTTCACCGCGAGGAAAAGCGCCGGTGCATCGCCGAACAGCGCCCGCGCGGAATGTCCGGCGAGCTGTCGTCGGGACAGCTCGAAGAGGTTTTCGGCCGCCGGATTTGCGTAGCGGACGACGAGGTCCTCGCCGAGCAGCAGAACCGCTGTCGCGAGGAGTTCCAGCCCCGGGTAAGGGCTGGCGCCTTCGTCGGCAGGAGAGAAAGACGGTGGCGGGTGGAGCATCCTGGTGCGGGAGCAATGCAGCGACGATAGTAGCAAGTTCTGCGCCCGCGATACGCCCTGCCCCACTCTACTTAGTCGCCGCCAGTTCCCTCTTCAGCGCATCGACGTTCTTCTCGTGCAGACTTAGCGTCTGCCTGAGCTTGGCAATCCGGTCCGCGTACTTCTGAGGAGCCCCCTTCTCTTCCGGAAGCGGCGCCGGCGCACCGTTGGCATACGCAACCCGCGCCTCGGCCAGCAGTTTCTCCTCGGTAGAGAGCTCTTCGGTCAGTACCTTGCGGCGAAGGTCGTCGCGACTCTTCTGCGTGCTCGCATCTACCTTCGGAAATCCTGCCGGAGTGGGCGTCTTCGCCGCGCGCTCGCCGCTCGAGCCGCTGCCGCCCACGCCACAGGAGAGCTTCTTCCAGCCCGTCTCTGGCGCAACGTTGGTGTAATGAAGATTCCCGTCGCGATCGATGTACTTGCAGATATCTGCCGTCGCCGGAGAAGCCGCAAGCACCAGTGCGCAGCAAGCGAAGCCGCCAGCGCACCACATCGAGCGGGTTCGTCGCGAAGAGCGCAGCATGGCCGGTCGAGTTTACCAAATGAACGGGGCAGGCCGTCGCCGGGCCGCCCCATCCTTAACGCCGCAGCTGCCATTTGGCTGACCGCCGCTGCCTCTTCGTGACTCCAACTCGCCTCGCGCGATCCCCACGCTCACGCGTGGGATCCCTCGCTGCGAGCTCGCTCCGCTAGCTCCTTAAGCATTCGTCGCGCACGCGGTGGCCCCGTGTCGCTACAGGCTGTAATACATCTCGAACTCGATCGGATGCGTCGTCATGCGGAAGCGGGTGACCTCTTCCATCTTGAGCGCGATGTAGGCGTCGATCATGTCGT
>Ga0187779_10002601_pt1 | contig 11035 bp, 12 predicted proteins | sample 1015_Q2_SP10_10__FD_132435 | JGI IMG/M metagenome (GOLD analysis project Ga0187779, IMG submission 132435) | Tropical peat soil microbial communities from peatlands in Department of Meta, Colombia - 1015_Q2_SP10_10_MG | ecosystem: Environmental > Terrestrial > Soil > Wetlands > Peat | place... | reverse complement strand
GAACCAGGACGGCCAGCGGGACGAAGAGCAGGAGCTGCTGAGTGCTGTATCTGCGGACATAGTGTCTGTCATGGGCCAGGCCGTACTCGGTCTCCCTGCGAGCCGAGTTGCCTCTGACGACCAGAACAGCATAGATCAGCAGGGGGACGTAGTTAAGGCCCGTAAGTAACAGGTACACCCCCAGAAGGTAGCCCAGGCTCCCTGACATCAGCCACAATCCAAAGGCCAGTATGACGGGCGTCCCGACGCCGAACTCAATCATGATGAAACGCGGTCCGTGAAGGACGATGTCCAACGCCACCAGCTTCCGGACAATCATGAGGCGCTCGACGCTGCCGGGCTGAGCGGAAGGCACCCCTATGCTGGCCGTCAAGACTACTTCGAAAGCACTACCTTCGGCTTCTTCCGGGCCACGGGGACCGCCGGGAGCCGCGCCGATCCCTTCTCCTCCACCAGAGCCCAGGCGTCGTCGAGCTGGAGGATCCCTTCGCTCATGCCCATCAGGAGCCACAGGCGTCCGTCCTTCCTTTCGTAGGGATAGATGACGGCAGTGTAGAAGTTGTATCCCCTCCCCCAGGAGAAGAAGGCCACCAGCGCCATGTCCTTCTCGATCAGGTACCTCGCGAGCTGGGTGACGCGGGAGTTGGTCTCCCCCACCTTCTTGTCCGTGTCTGGGGCGAGCTGATAGACTTCCTTGAACTTGTACTCTGACACCCTCTCCAGAGGGACGAAGCCATCCTTCTCCACCTGCACCCGCGTCGTCCTTTCGAACGGCTCCACCTCCTCTCCTTCCTGCTTGTCCACGATCTGGTCCAGCGGCACCTCGATCCACTTCTGTGTGAACTCGAGCTCGTACCTCAGGAAGTACCGTTTCTCCGTCCTGACGCTGATCGGCAACTCCCCCTTGTATCTCACCAGCTTCTTCGCCTCGTCCGGGGGGACCTCCTGCACATCAAGCCGCTCCCCGTTGGGGCCCTCCTTGTAGCGGTAGATTCTCGGAACTTCGCGACTGACGACCTCCTTGCCGGTCTTCTTGTCCAGCCTGACGACTTTCACCGGCTGAAGGTCTCCATGGGCCTTGGCCGCCCTCAGGTGGTATTCGACCGCCCCAAGACCAAGGGTGGGGATGTCGAGGCTCAGCACCCCCCGCCAGGACGCCCTTGAGACGGCGGCGCTCTCAGCCTGCTTCTCCACCTCATCGAAAATGTCCTTCTTGGGCAAAATCCTGTGCCAAGGAACTTCACGGATAATTTAACATTGCTCGGTGTTGGGCCAGCGTGTAGTCCTCCCTGAGACAGATGAAGCCTCTGAGGCTCCAGATAGGCCGAGGCTTGACCGAGAGGTCCCCAAAGCTAGTTTGTTCTCATTCCGGTAGCGGATTGTGGCTCAAATCCGCCGAGCGCTCCCGGGAGGTCGGCGACATCCTTAGCAACACTCCCACAAGAAATGCCAGGGCTAGCGTGACGCCGGTCAGAAGGAGGAAGCCGTCCTCGCTCAGATCCAGGAAAACCCTCGCAATGACGATAACTCCCAAAGCGGCCGCCATGTCTGCCAGGAGGACCAGGCTGGTCCTTCTATCGCGTCGAGTCAACTGCAGGTCGTTTCAAAGCACGCCCTACGCGAAGAGTTCAATCCAAATCCCGTTGGGGTCCTTCACGTACGCCCACCTGCTCGATGGGCCCTTGACGTCGAGGACCGTGCGGTGCCCCGCCTTCGCGAACTCTGCCAGCGCCTTGTCTAGGTCTTCCACCTTGAACGCGAGGTGGTCCAGGCCCTCTCCAGACGCATACTTGGTGGCGTGCCTGTTCCCCCTCGGATAGTAGTTGAGCTCCAGTTCATGTCCCCCTTCAGCGCTCTTGAGGCCGACCACCGTGCCGCCGGTGGCCCCGATCTTGTTTCTCCCTGTCTCCTTCATCTCCAGCATAGTGGTGTAGAATTTCACCGATTCCTCCAGGTTCTTGACCCGTATCCCCGTGTAAAGGAAAGTCGCCTTCAATCCATCCCGCTGAGCCGCGGCTCTTGCTATAAGGGCTTAGGCCGGCGTCAACCACTCGTGTTTCGGTCAAAGTGTATATAGACCGGGGCTGCTTTTTCTCGGTTGTCTTCGGAGCTTCTCTCATCAATTCGGGCCAATTTTCCCCGTGTCGACAAGGACGCGAGCGGACGGCGCCGCATCTTTTTCGAAAACGCCGCAGGTTCCCTCGTCCTGCAGCAGGCTGCCGCAGCTGAGGCGAAGGCGCGGATAGACTGTTCCGCCAACGTCGACGCCCCTTCCTGGGAATCGAAGAGAAACGAGGAAGTGATACTTGACGGCAGAAAGGACGTCAGTGACTTCCTGAACGCTCCCGAAGCCTATTCTGTCGTATCCGGAGAGTCAGCCACTAGCATCCTCTTCCACCTCAGCTACGCGATCTCAAAGGGGCTGACGGGAAGGGAAAACGTTGTGCTCACCGACTACGAGCATTACGCGAACATAAGCCCATGGCTGGAACTGGAGCGGAGGAAGCTCGTCAAGGAGGTGCGGTTCGCGAGCTTCGACCCGAGGACAGGTCTTCTCGATCTGCCCCACCTTAAGAGTCTGGTGGACGAAAACACCAGGGTCATCTCTGTGGCAGGGGTCTCCAACGTCCTCGGCTCAAAGACGCCCCTCGAACAAGTCTTGAGGGTCGCAAAGCGCGCGTCAGCCTACACAGTAATGGACGCGGTCCACACGGTTGCGCACGTCCCGGTTGACGTTCAGAAGACTCCCTTTGATTTCGTCGTTTTCTCCGCCTACAAGCTGTTCAGCAGGCGCGGGAGCTTCATGTGCGGCCGCAGGGACCTCCTCCGTTCCCTTCAGCCCTACAAGGTTCTGCCCGCTCCGGAGGACCCCCCGTCAAACTGGGAGATGGGCACGCGCGACCAGTCGCTCTTCGCCTCCATCAGCGCGGTGATAGAGTATCTCGCCTGGCTGGGCGGCAAGGTGGAACAGGAAGAACGGGTGGCGGAAGCGCACGGCGCATATTCGGGCCGCCGACGTCTGCTGAAAGCTGCGCTCTCATGGATCGAAGAATACGAGCGGGAGCTGTCGATCGCCATGCTGAAGGGGACTCAGGGTGCCTTGGGCCTGCCTGAAATCGCGGGGGTCGAGGTCTACGGGATCACCGACGCGTCGCGAGTGGAGTCACGGGTCCCGACGTTCACGTTCAACGTCGTGGGCGCCGACCCCATGGGTGTCGCCAAGTACCTCTGGGACAGGCACGCCATCGCCGTGCTTGCGGAGAACCACGGCGGGTTCTATTCGAAGACTCTCAACACGTTCGGGAAAACAATCGCCGTGCGTGCCAGCCCGGTTCACTTCAACACAGTCGAGGAAATCGCCACGTTTCTTCGAGCTGTCGAGGACGCGGCCAAACATTTCTCCTAGTTGTTGACCGTTGGTCGTGGAGGAGACCCCAGCGCCTAAACACGTACCGGCGTGGAGTCATGAATCCTAGGTGCGGCGGGCCGCGCCATCCCGTCTAGAGTTCCTTGATCAAGCGCCGGGTGTCGTTGATCTGCCCGAGAAAGATTCTCCTGTCCTCCTTTTCGAGTGGGAGTTTGTCAAGCAGCTGTCGTGCCTTCGCAAGGTAATCTTCCGCGCGGACGGTATCCTTGGCAGTGGCGTAGGCGCGAGCGATCGCCTCGTATGCAGCGGGCACGCTCTCCGCAAGGCCGTTCTTCTTGCAGGTCGACAGCGACAGCCTGGCGTAGCGAAGGGCAAGCTCCGGCTGCCCTAGCGAGGCATACACTCTCGAAATCTGCCAGTCCCCCACCGCCCTGTTGCGAGGTGTGCCGACCAAGCCCCAGTGGTATCGAGACGTATGGGCCAGGTGGAGCATTTGCGCATCGTCTGCGGGACTTCTATTCTTCTTGTCGAGATAGCTCCAGGTCCTGTTGAAAGCCATCGCCGCCGTCTTTCGATGGAATTCCCGTTCAGCTTTCGAAGAAGCCATCACCCTCCTGGGCCGGTGGGTCTGTTAAGAATGCTCAGGCGCCTCGGCCGCCAACCCCGGCCCGACCCGCGACCATCGGTCGTTCTCAGACTGGCTAGTCGGGCGGTAGAAGCTTAGACAGCCCGGTTCTCTCGAGCAGGGCGAGGTATCGTGGGTCATCCCTGAATCCGTCCAGATCAGGGGTTACTGCGATTAGAAAGAGATACCTGTCAAACGAGTCGTAGGCCGTCTGCAGCCACTCGAAACCTTTGTCCGCCTCCCTGAGCCGAAAGTGAACCGCGGCGAGGCCGTACGGGCTGACGCTCTTCTCCCTGTAATCGACTTCCAAGTTGTCGAGCAGCCGATGGCAATCCTCAGCCTTCCCCATGGACGCGAGGACATAGGCCCGCCAGAGCTGTGAATCGACCGGGCGGGCGACCTTCGAGTTGGCGTCCGATGCCTCGAGTGCCTCCCTGAACATCGACTTCCCAACGTACGCCCGCATCAACGCGTCGTAGGTGAAGACGAAGGATTGGTCAAGGTCGAGGACCTTCTTTGCATGTTCGATTGCTTTGTCATAATCACGGACCATCCAGTAGTAGTCGGACATGTTGATGAGCACGATGAGGGAAAGTGGATTCAGATCGAGGGCCTTGCTGATCTGCTCCCACGCTTCAGAATAGCGCCTCTGCCACTGCAGTACATGCGAGTACCACTGATGCGCGGTCGGATAGCTGGGGTTCAGTTCGATGGCGCGTTTGAACTCGGCCTCCGCTCTCACCAGGTCACGATCGTATCCTTCAATGATCGTTGCGAGAACGGCGTGGGCCTCGGGGAGATCGTCGTCCAGAGATAGCGCCTTCAATGCGTATTCCTTCGCTTTGGGATAGTAGGTCAAGGGGTCGCCGGTGTAGTTCGCTGCGGTCACTGCATAGGCCAGGGCGATCCCAGCGTAACCGAGGGCGAAAGCAGGGTCAAGCAGAATCGCCTGCTCGTATAACTCTACGGCCTTCCGAAGGGCCTCAGGTGTCCTCTTGTTCCAGTAGAAGACTCCCTTCAGGTAGAGGTTGTGTGCTTCGGCGTTCTTCGTGGAGCCTCTCTCTATCTTCTTCCTGTCGGTCTCCAGCAACCGGACCTTCAGAGATTCCGCCACCTTCTGGGCGACCTCGCTCTGGATTGCGAAGACGTCTTCCAGGGTCTTGTCGTAGTTCTGCGCCCACAGGTGCCCCTCGTTCCTGGCGTCGATGAGCTGGACCGTTATCCTGACCCTATTGGCAGCCTTCCGCACGCTCCCCTCGATCATGGTCCCGGCGTTCAGCTCCTTTCCTATGTCGACAATCCGCTTCGGCGAGCCCTTGTACTGCATGACCGAGGTTCTTGCAATCACCGTGAGCTCGGTAACTGAAGAAAGAGCGGTGATCAGCTCCTCAGTCATGCCGTCCGCGAAATACTCATCGTTCGGGTCAGGGCTCATGTTGCGCAGGGGGAGCACCGCGACCCGCCTCGTGTCGAGTTCGGTCTCCTTTCTGGTTCCCCCGTCCCAGGGCATCGCCATCTTGTAGACTTCGACGGGCTCGCTCACGTTCTTGAGGCTTTTCGCTCCGAGGCTCACGAACTGGACCTCCAGCTTCCCCTTCGCCTGATCGTAGACCTGGCGGGTAAGGCACACTCCGCCATCCTCGGCCAGGGGCTCGATCCTCGACGCCACGTTCACCGCGTCCCCGGAGATGTCCCCGCCTGACTCGACCACGTCGCCCAGGTGGACGCCTATCCGAAGATGGATCCGTTGTTCGGCGGGCTGGGAGATGTTGTACTCCCTGACCCCCCGCTGGATGTCGTAGGCGCTGCGAACTGCGTCCAGCGCGCTCGGAAACTCGATGAGGAATGCGTCCCCCATTGTCTTGATTTCTCTGCCGTTGTGCCTCCCGAGAATCTGCCTGACGAGTCTCTTCTGCTCTTCTGCCAGAGCGAGCGAGATCTCCTCGTTCCTCTGACCGAGCGCAGTGAAGCCAACCATGTCGGTAAACATGATTGCAGCCAGCCTCCGGGGGCCTTGAGACAACCTATCCCTGCACCGGCTCTGCTTCTATTGGCGATAAATCCATCGCGAGCGAGATGGGTCACCCTGGCTGCGCGCCGGCTCGTCCTCTCCCCGAGACGACCATGAGGATGGCGACCGTGAGCGCTGCCGAAACAAGACCCACCAGCAGGTCACTGCCTCCCGAGTACCCCCCGTAGAATAGAGCATCTCCGAAGACGAGCACGATGACGTTGGTCCAAACCAGCAGGGCCGCACCAATGCCGTCCCCAGGGGTCTTGAGCTGGCTGATCACGATGGCGGCTAGGGAACCGAAGGCCGTCAGGGCCAGCCCTGCCAATCCCAGGGCATTGTCGACTCCCACGGAGAAGGTGATGTTTGCCCGTGGTCCTATCGTGAGGCTGGCCAGGGCTGGAGTCACATAGATCAGGCCGAAGGCCGAAGCCCCCACCGCAAGTAGCAGTCCCAGGAGCTCCCATCTTTGGGTCTGAAGCAAGCCATGAGACGCTCCGGGGACTGAAAATTAAGACTTTGGGAGGCATCGCGGTCCCCGGGCCGTCCAGGCCTCCCTGGTTCTCCTTCTCACTTCCAGCAGTCCAGTCCCAGAGGCACTCCCCAATCCGTAGTGACGAGAGTGTGTTTCGCCTTCGCGAGCAGGTGGCCGTCCGCTGAGTATACGGCTCCACCCGCGACTCGGGCACGGCCTTGCTCGCCCGCCTTCCATCCCATCACGACATGAGGCCTTCCAGCGAGGATCGGGAGACCAGGTCAACGGCCAGCCGGGCGGTCACCGCCTTCTCTTCGCTCTCAGGGCGGCCGAGCAGAACCAGTGCCCAGATCGTAGGGCAATCAAGCGCGGACCAGACATATTCCTGTTCTACAATGCCTTCTGAATTGGCCAGTGATTGAGCAGGCGTCCAGGGGGCTGCCACCACCTCTCTTTCTTCCACGACGCCGGGGAAGATTCTGAGCCCGTCTCCCTCGGCGCGCAGTGGACCACAGTTGAAGCACGAAGGAATCAGGTGCCGCCGGTGGCCAACGTACCTGTGGGACGCCAACCGGCTCGCTTCGGGGGTCACGGCGGGCTGCACCTCCAGATCGACGGGTGCGTCCCTTGCGACGGCCATCACGTCGGTCCCATCCCGAAGGGTCCTGGTCCCGTCTGGTTCGTTGACGGCCTCATACCGCCTCCCTGGCTGGACGGGACGCCGAAGCGTCACTTCGGCTTGCGCACGGCCGTGGGCGAGGACTCCGCCGACGTATCCACCAAGGGTGATGTTTGGGAAGCCGTTGAATCGCGGGTCGATGACGATAGCTGCCAACTACTGGGGTCGTCGGAGGAGCCGTGGCCGGTATTTGAATGGTGTACTATCCTCGAACGGTGGAAGGGAGCATATGCTTCCCCTCTGGAAGAGCAGAACGCACGTCGAAAATGAAGGGGAACCCGCTCCGCCTAGGGACGGGCGGGTTGTACAGTGCTCTTTCGCCTGACCAGCACCAGCATCGCTCCGACACCCACGATGGCCGCTGCCCCCAATGCTATGATCACGGCTTCGATGGCTGAAAAGCCGGGGGCGACTTCGGTGGTCTGCTGGCCCGGGGATGAGACCTGAGCGCTGCTTGGGCTGAACGGCGCTATCCTGTTGGTTTGTGGGGATCCCCCCTGCTGGGGGGTCGCCGTAGTGGTCGACACCGTCGTGGTGACAGTTGTGACGCCGCCCGAACCAGCCGTCCCCTGACCGGCGTAGTAGACGGGATACGGGTAGGACTGCTGGACCTGCAGGGTGATCTCCGCACCCTTCTCGGGTGGAAGGATGAGAGCCTGGCCTGACAGGTTGACGGAGCTTGGCTGCCAGTAGACGGTCACGTTGAACTTCTGGCCTCCGATCACGACCGGCACCGTGGAGATGCTCTTGGGGAGATTGATCGGGTACGACATGTATGTGCTGACCTCTATCGGGGCGTTCGGCATGAACAGGGTGAAGTTGCCGTCACTCCCGGTCTGCCCATAGCTGACCCAATTCTGCGGGTAGGCGTAGTTGCCGCCGACCACATAGGCTGAGACGTAGGCGCCTGCTGCCGACGTTCCGTTGTAGAACTGGACGTGGATTGGCAGCTTGACAAGAGAGGACTGGCTGCTGTTGCTGGTGGTTATGGTGATCTGCGCGGGCCCGGTCAGCTTCTCCACCGCGTAGCCGTACTCCGAGTAGGGCGGGACGTAGCGGATGGCTATCGAGGAAGACGAGCCGTTCACGGCCCCCTTCTCGAGCGGACAAAGGTTGCAGACGTAGCTCTGCTGGTAGTAGGCCGAAGCGGTGATCAGATAGGTTCCGCTGGGGAGCCCGAAGGCCGCTTCAGGGTAGTTGCCATAGAAGTTGGCCACCTGGAACCCGCTTGTGTTGTAGGCCGTCAGGGTATACTGGTACGGGAGGGCTTTGGTGGTCTGGATGGTCACGTCGACGCTGTTGAGGGCCGGGGAAGCCCCCGCCGACGTCACGAATGCGACCGCTGGGATGGATAGGCCAAGCAGAAGGGCCAGGAAGATGGAGGACGTTCCTAGTTTCGGGGTTCTGAGCTGGAATTGCTTGTTCGCGAGGTATTTCATTTTCCTCGGCATGGGGGTTGTATTGACCTGAGTTAATCCCATGGCCAAGAACAGGTGTTCTAGACTCCCGAACAGGCCCCTGGCGCGGTTGGCGGAGGCTAATTCAGCGTCCGTCCTGGGGACCGAACCCCGTGTACTCAGCATGGATCGGGGAACTCCACCCTGAACCCCGTCGTCCGGGCGCCTGCGCGCACCCGGTCCGGGCCTGGCTCGCCCAGCCAAGTTTAAAGCGAAGTTCACTCCGTTCATGATAATGCACGGGGAAGTAGTACACTTCGAGGTTCCCGCCAAGGATGTCAAGCGCGCCAAGGCGTTCTATTCGCAGGTCTTTGGCTGGAAGACGAATGACTCAATGATGCCATCGGGAGACACATACACCTCCCTGGTGACGACGGAGATGGACGAGAGAATGAGGCCGAAATCCCCTGGGGCCATCAACGGAGGCATGATGCAGCACAGGGAGCCATACACCGGTCCCGTGGTGACCATCCAGGTAGACGATATCACGTCTGCCCTAAGATCGGTGAACGCCAACGGCGGGAAGACCGTCGTGGACAGGACGGAGATGGGGCAGTACGGGGCATTTGGGTACTTCAAGGATACAGAGGGTAACCTGATGGGCCTTTTCGAAGCCCCGAAGATGTAGGGAAGGAGGTCATGCAGATGCCCGATTGGAGGACGGTGGCGCCCAGAAATGACAAAGGCTATTTTGAAAGCATGTCCGTCCACCTGTTCTCCTCCGGGCTGAACTGGCAGGTTGTGGACAAGAAGAAGGCCGCGTTCAGGAAGGCCTTCGCTGACTTCGCCCCCGACCTGGTCGCAAGGTACACCGAGCGAGACGTGAAGAGGCTCCTAAGGGACACAGGGATCGTCCGCAACGAGAGGAAGATCCGATCAACGATCCAGAACGCCACCGAATTCCTCGAGGTTCAGAGGGAGTATGGCTCGTTCAAGGAGTATCTCGGCCATTTCGGGAAAGACGAGATAGGCCTGCAGAACGACCTGCAGGGCAGATTCCATCACATGGGACCGTCGACAACCAGGATGTTCCTATGGTCCGTTGGATACCCGCTGACCCCGAACGCGGAGGAGAAGAAGTGGATGGCCAGCCACAAAATGTGAAGTCTCAGATTCCCTTGAAGATCCCCGAACCGAAGAGACAGCACCGACACTTGTTCAACGATCCAGTTCCGAAGGGCATACGAGCGACAAGCAAACCCCTGTTCGGCAATGCCGAGGCGTTCGGGAGGAGTTCGTTCATGGTTTTTAACCGCACCCTGGAGAAGGGGGCAGAAACTTGCCAGACGTCATAACCGCCGAAGGCCTCACCAAGGTCTATCGTGGGAAGGTGAAGGCCGTTGACCACATCTCGTTCCAGGTCAAAGAAGGGGAGATCTTCGGGTTCCTCGGACCGAACGGGGCCGGCAAGACCACGACCATCAAGATGCTCAACACGCTGGCATCGATAACCGAAGGGCGCGCCACGGTGGCCGGCCACGACGTCGCAAGGGAGCCCGGTGCAGTCCGCAAGAGCATCGGAGTGGTCCCACAGGAGCTCACCGCGGACGACGAGCTCAGCGGAACGGAGAACATGGTGCTGATGGCGAACCTGCATCAGGTTTGGAGGTCGTCTGCCCAATCGAGGATCAGCTCGCTGCTCGCCCTCGTGGACCTGCAGGATGCGGCCGGGCGCAAGGTGAAGACCTACTCTGGTGGGATGAGGAGACGCCTGCAGCTCGTCATGGGGCTGCTGCACGAACCAAGGGTCCTCTTCCTCGACGAGCCCACGCTTGGCCTCGACGTGCAGACAAGGACGAAGATGTGGCAGTACATCAAGCAGCTGAACAAGGAAAAGGGGCTCACGGTCTTCATGACCACTCACTACCTGGACGAGGCCGACTCGCTCTGCGACAGAATCGCCATCATCGACCACGGGACGATCAGGGTCTCCGGGTCTCCCGCCGAGCTGAAGCAGGCCCATGGAGGAGACGTGATCACGCTGACGGTCTCCAACGACGGGGAGGACCTCACTCCCTTCCTGTCCAGCATCGAGGGGGTGAAGGGCGTGACCCGTGAAGGCAAGGTGTACAGGATAAAGCTGCCAAGAACGGAGAAGGCCCTCCCCGCGATCGTGGCCGGAGTTGTCCAGAAGGAAGCAGAGATTGAAGAGATCGCCTTCTCGAAGCCCACACTCGACCAGGTCTTCCTGGACGTTGTGGGGAAGTCGATGAGGGACGAGGAGGCTCCCCAGAGCGACTCGGCGTGGGAGAACATCAGGATGGAGAGGGCCAGATAGCCCTTGCTCCGCGAGACCTTCGCCCTCACCCTCAGGGCCCTGCGAAAGTGGGTGCGCAACCCCGCCTCCATCATGCCGGGGCTCTTCACCTCGCTGTTCTATCTCATCCTCTTCGGCAACTCGTTCAACCCGGCCAACCTGTT
>Ga0187779_10002600_pt1 | contig 11036 bp, 5 predicted proteins | sample 1015_Q2_SP10_10__FD_132435 | JGI IMG/M metagenome (GOLD analysis project Ga0187779, IMG submission 132435) | Tropical peat soil microbial communities from peatlands in Department of Meta, Colombia - 1015_Q2_SP10_10_MG | ecosystem: Environmental > Terrestrial > Soil > Wetlands > Peat | place... | reverse complement strand
GGACGGGGGCCCCCTCGTCCGCCATGCCGGCCTCCACCCGGATAACCACCCCCGGGATAACCTCCACCGGGATAACCGCCGCCGGGGTAGCCACCGCGGCCGCCTGATGCGTCGGTTTCTGGTTCGACGAACCGCCGCAACCGCCGAGCGCGAGCGCGCTCGCGGTCATCAGCAGCGCCAAGCGTGTCGTGGTCATCGTCACCTCCGTCGTGGTCGAGGTCGTGCTTGTGGGTCGTCGGCTGAATAGGCCTCGAGCAGGGCGTACCGCGGGCGGCGGCCCGGCCGCATGCCCGCGGCCGCGAGCAATACGCCGAGCACGCCGACGATGCCGACCGCCGGGAAGAACCAGTCGGTCGCCGACGTGCCTGCCGGGCGGATGGCGAACGCGGACTGTTGGGCGTGCTTGCGCGCCTTCTCCTCTCGGCGCGCAGTCGCCGTCGAGGAGACCGTTGCCCCGCCCGGCGGGACGGGGGTGACGGGTGGCGTCAGCAGCGGCACCAGCACGGGTACGCTGAAGGGCGATGTCTGCTGGACGGGCGTCGGGGGCGCCTGCAGCGCGACGGGCGTCCGCGCGACCGGCGCGGGCGGCGGCTTGTGGACGACCGCCGGCGGGGGTAGCGCAATCGCTGGCACGGCAGGCGAGGGCGCCGGCGGCACCGAGATCTTGATCCGCGGCGCGGGGCCGGTCACGTTGGACACCGGCGCGGGAGGCGGTGCGGGGCTTCCGGCGGGCGTCGTCGAGGTCTGGATCGTCTTCTTGCCCTGGATAACGACCGGCGTCTGACCTGCGGGGTAGGAGACCGTGCCGCAGGGCTGGCCGATCGGGCCCGGTTGGACGGTCACCCTCTGCGATGAGGTGAGCAGTCCCGAGGTCACCGACACGATCGTCGTCCCGGCGTTGTAGCCGCAGAACAGCCCCGAGGTCGAGGAATGGATCGGATGGCCGGACGCGTTCAGCGCCGGGAACTGCGAGCCGGGACCGCTCGGAACCACGAAGTCGCCGATCGCCGGGTTTGAGCTCGTGAACGTATAGCTTGGAGGGACGCAGCCCGAGCAGCTCGGAGCCGGGATCGACGCGTAGTGGTAGTAGGTCGGGACCGTGCTGATGGGGCGGCGGCCGACAGCCCGGAACGACAGCGTCGAGCTGCGGGCGACGGTGAGGCCGCTGAGTGGCTCCAGCGCGAGCGACTGGATAACCGGGATCCCCTGCACGGTGACCTTCAGCGCGTTCGTGTCGACGGAGACCTCGTACCACAGCACACCGTCGTTCTGCGGCTGCTGGTCGCCGAGCGCCGCGCCTTCGTACTCGGGAATCTGGGGGCCGGCCGGATTTGGGTTGGGCGAGAACGGGATCCGCTCCTCGACGTCGGATTGGCTCGGGCTGGCCGTGAAGACCGCGAGCACCCCCGCGGCCGCGAGCTTCGCCGCGACTGCGTCGGCGTCGGAGGCCGCGCCGACGACGGCGCTGTCGAGCGGCTCGGCGCAGAAGACCACGACCGGCACGTTCGCGGCCCGGGCGGCGCCGAGCTGCCCGTCCAGCCATGCCGTCTGCCCCGGGGCGGTGCGCTCCAGGGAGCCGGCGGAGTTGTCGAGCACGATCACGCGCAGCCTGCCGCCGTTCTGGCTGACGTCGAAGGAGTAGTAGTGGTGGACCGATCCGTCGGTGCCGCCATCGCTCACGGGGGTGATTCCGGCCGGAACCGCGCCGAGCCCGAATGGAGCCGGCGCTTCGGCGAACGCGGCGCTCCACGGTTGCGCGGGGTCGGCGCTCGTGGGCTCGCGGTCGAACGGCCCCTCGGCGGCGAACAGCGGCAGGCCGCCCAGCCGCGAGAGGTAGTTGGGGAGAGCCGCCAGGTCGGCGCCGTCACCGGCCGCGTTGCCGCCGAGCATCGCGAACGCGGGCCCGCCCGGCTGCGCGGCGAACGCCGCCATCTCGGCGACCGCACCATTAAGGTTGGCGCCAGGCTGGGCGTTCTGCACGCCGGCGCACCCGCACTGCGTCCCCGAGAAGAACGAGAAGCTGACCGTGTCGGGCTGCGCCGGAATCGTGACCTCCGCCTGCGTGAGCGTGGGCGCCACGGCGCTGCCACCGGCGTCGTAGCGCCAGATCGATGCGGTCTGGATCCCGGCGGGTCGGCTCTGAAGCGGCTCGTAGAAGCCCACGCGGGACGCCGTCGGCGTACCCGCGTAGCCGCCGACCGCCCAGGCAGCGCTGCCATCGGGCGCTGCGGCGACGGCGAGCACGGGATTGGGCTCAGGCACGCCCTCCGCAGTGGACTGGCTCCCCGGGTACTGCGCTTGGCTCAGATCCACCGAGCCCGCTCCCGTGTCCAGGAGCAGTTCGCCGTCGCCGGCCGGAAAGCCGCCGACGTTGCGGGTCGGGTTTCCGGCCTGGTCGGGAGCCGGCGGCGCGACCGACACGAACGCGCGCACAACGCCGGGATCGCGAAAGGCCGCGAGCGCGACCGCGATTCCGTCGATCGGCTGATCCGAGTACTGAAAGCTCGAGCCGCTGCTCTGGCGGACGATCATGACGAACTTGCCGGCCGCCACCACGCCGCCGTCGGGAAGTCCCGAGACGAGGGTCAGGGACCCGTCGGACAGCGACGGCGACAGCTGCGACAGATCGGCGCGCTGCCAGCTGCCGTCCGGCGCACGCGTGATCAGGTTGCCGCCGGCGACGGCGAACACCTGCGAGCCCGCGACCGCGACCGAGGTGATGTCCGCGCCGTCGTCGGCGGGGTCGACCTGCTCCGTCGACCACGAGGTCCCGTCGTAGTGGAGGATCGTTCCGAACGTGCCTACCGCCCAGCCCTCACCGTCGCTCGCGAACGCGACCGCGTTGAGCTGGCTGACGGTCAGCGACCTCGACTGCGGATCCTCGGACCAGCTCGTTCCGTTCCAGTCGAGGATCGTCCCGAACGCACCGACCGCCACCGCACTCGACGGCCCGTCGAATGCCACGCCAAGCAGGTTGGCGGACCGCGCGCGAGCCGGCACCGGATCGACGAGCCACCCGGCGGCGGCGTCGTAGTGAAGAGCGGCTCCGCCGAGCCCGACCGCGAGCGCGCCGGAGGTCCCGATTCCGGCCCCGGCGGGGGACAGCGCGACGCTCGTGAGCGTGTTCTCGTTGGCCTGCGGCCACGGCGCCAGCGGGCTCGGCGGCGCATGAGCGCTCATGAGCCCGAGCGAGTTCGTGCCGGCAAGCCAGCCGCTGGTCGGTCCGGTGAACAGGGACTGGCCGTCGCCGGACACCGAGCCGAAGCCGGACGCCGTGACTGCGGTCCAGTCACCGTGCGCGTACACGTCGACGGAGCCGTTGCCCGCGGCGAGCGCCACCGGCCCCGTGTCGAACTCCGCCGACGGCAGCGCGGCAGGGTGGTTGGCGTCCAGGCGCTGGCCGCAACCGGTGCTCTTGCTGTACGTCTGCGGCCCGCACCAGGAGGCGATGACATGACCCGTTGCCGGATCGAACAACGCGATCACCTGCTCGTTGGAGCCGACGGTGTTCGGCTCTTGCGCCTCGATCCAGACGTCGGTGCCGAAGGCGGTGCCGAAGGCGGCGATCGCCTCCGGGGTGACCGTTGGCGTGCCGGCGAAATTGCCGGTCAGATCGAGCGCGTCGAGGCCGGTGCTGGGGACGGGGGTCCACGTCGACCCCGAGAAGGACTCGAGGATCAGCGGCACCGGGGTGGGGTTGCCGCCCACCGAGAACAGGGCCCAGCCGGTCCCCGGCCCGGTCTCCGACGCCGCCGCGAGCGTGACCGTATCACCCGGCGTCTCATAGGCCGTGGGCACCGCGGCGCTGTCCACCGACCAAGTGCCGCCGGCGAGCACGCCGTACTGAACTCTTGTTTGAATCGAACCGGAGCCGACGGCCGGTTGCTCGGGGTTGACGATCAGCCCGTAGACCGGGCCGTTGGTGCCATACCCGCCCAGGATCAGGGTCGGGGGACTGGTGAACTGGTTTTCGCCGTGGAAGGACAGGACGTGCCCCAGCGTCGAAGTCGCCGTGGGATCGAACAGGAAGTGGCCGCCCGCGGTGCTCGGATCGCGGTGGAAGACGGCGGTGAAGTTCTGGCCGCCGCATGACTGCGTGGTCTGCGTGCTGGGAGAGGCCTCGGTGAGTATCAGCCAGGCCTCGCCGGCTGGCGCCATCTGACCGGAGACGACCACCGATTTGCCGGGCTGCTCGCCGGATCCAAGTTGATACGCCGACCCGTCCGGGCACCGGAGCACGTCGGCGATCTGCCACCCGGTCGCGTCGGTGTAGCGGAGCAACACGACCTGCTCCCCGCCCAGGTTGGTGTACTTAAGCGGCGTCCCGTTGACAACCGCGGGCGGCGCCGTCGTGTACCCGACCGCCCATGTCTCGCCGCCGGCCGTCGTGCCAAGCAGCGTGAGGTTGGTGGCCGGGGCGACGACGTCGGTGATCGAGAAGTTGTCCGGGTTGGTTGCCGTGACCGCGTTCGAGATCGACACGCCCGCCAAGACCGCCGGCGTGGAGGGGTTCCCGGCCACGTCGGTGGCGACCGCGCGGAGGTCGTAGCGGCCGTTCGCGTACCCGCTGGTGTCAAAAGGCTGCTGGTACCGGGTGCTCGACTGCACCCCGCTCGACTGCACCCCGATCGTCGACCAGGAATCCGCGCCGGCGGGCGAGATCTCGAACTTGACCGACGCGACGCCGGAGCCGGAATCCATCGCGTCCACCTGGAGGGTCTCGGGCCCGGTCAGCGGGGACCCCGAATTGGCGCCCACGACCTCGAAGTTGTCGACACTTGGGGGCGTGTTGTCGACCTGCACGTCCGACAGCACGCCGCCGTCATAGGTGCCGCCGGATGTGTCCTCGGGCGGGACGAGGACGCGGATGTCGTACCGGCCGTCCGGGATCTTTGTGGTGTCGAGCTGGTAGGTGTAGAGCGGGAGCCCCGTCGTGGGGTCCGTCACGGGGTTGCCGTCGGCATCGACCTCTTGCGATACGTCCGCCGCCACCGTCGCCCACTGGCCAGCACCGCTTGGCGAGATCTGGAAGTTGACGAAGTCCGGGTGCTTGCTCGGGTTGAAACCGCTCAAACCTGCGGGCGCGGCACGAAGCGCGACGGTGCCGCCCACGACCGAGCCGATCGGGGCGAGGTCGAGATACGTATCGCCTAAGCCGAGGACGACGACCGTCACGGCGTTCGAATCGCCCGGGCTGCGCCCCCCGCTGTCGGTCGCGGCCGCCTCCAACTGGTAGTCGCCGCCCGGCAGCCCACGCGAGGCCGGGATGAACGGCGCCGAATACGGGGCGGTGTTGTCCGTGAAGAACGGTTGCCAGGGCGGCGCGGGAGGCGCGATCTTCCCGCCCGCGACGTAGGGTCTGAAGTAGAACGTCACCCCTGTGATCGTGGCGCCGGACCCGGCGCTCGCCGTCGCGCTCACGGTGGCGTTGCCGCCGAATCCCACCACTGTCTGCTGCAAGTCGAGGCAGGTGAAGACGCCGCACGTAGGGTTGCTAGCAGTCGCGGTGAGCCTCACGGTCGCCGCGGCAGGGCTGCTGGTGACGGCGCCCACCTTGGCTTGCGACGCTGCGCCCGCCGCCGGGCGCTTCGCGACCGAGAGGGGCGGAAGAACCGCTCGGCCCAGCGCCGCCACGGGCGGCCGGACCGCAGGGGGCGAGGACACCGGCGTCGCCGCCGCGGACGATCCGGCGCACGGCGCGGCCAGCGCCACGAGCCCCACGAGCGCCATTGGCGGAAGCAACAAGGCGTTGCGACGCCTGCATCGATTTAGCCAGAGGGCCCGAAACCCACGCTGAATGGCTATCCGTGCGCGCGTGGGAGTCAAAGCGCGCCCGACCCTAGCGAGGCCGGCGTGACGCGATGTGTTCGGGGTGTGTACCGCCGGTCATTCCGTGGACGTACCCCCGGTCATTGCGCGGAGTTCCTCGTCACGACGAGGTGGACTCTCGTTCGACTGCGAGTTGGTTCTCTCGTGACCGAATCGGTGCGCGCGTTCACCCCGAACGTTCGCGGCTGCTCGAGACGGCTCGGGTGACCACGGCGGCGCCGCCTGCTACCAACCCGCGCTGTGCGACATGATCAGGCGCCGACGGTCTTCGACGAGGCTGCGCTGCAGATCGCACCCGTGACCGTACTTTTGGCGACGGTGACGTGCACGCGCCGGTCCCGAATCGAAGCCGTGCGAGCGAACCAATAGGATCCGCGCTTGCCCGAACGCGTCGAGCGGATCCTTTTCTTGCCCCGCCATAGCGTCACGGTGCGGCTCCGCGTGCAAGTGCCACGCGCAGCGGTGATTTGCCCACCCAGGCGCGCCAGCGCCATCTTGCGCAGGGACACCCGAGTCTTGACCGTTGGCATGCCGGGCGTGCCCGACGTGGGGGACGTGCCCGGCGTGCCCGGCGTGGGGGACGTACCCGACGTGGGGGACGTGCCCGGCGTGCCCGTGGTCGCGGTCCATGACACGACCCCGCTGTCGCACGCCGGCTGCGCGCCGATGGCATCACGATGGAAGTGGTAGGTCCCCGTCGCCGAGTGCGCGCCGTTGAATTTGCCGCTAAAGCTGAACGCCCCGTCGAAACCGTAGGTGAAAGCGTTGCCCTTGATCGGGGCCCCGGGAAACGCGGGCTCGTTTCCCTGGGCCGAGAACTGGCACGTGTCGCCGATCACGCCGGTGATCTCATACGAGTTCACCTGCGTGCCGTTGGCGGAGACCGTGAACCTGACGTAAGCGCCGTCCGCGGTGCGCCCGTTGTAGGTGGCGCCCGCCACGGGACTCGCCAGCGCCGGAACCGCGCTGACCGCGCACACGACAGCAACGAAAGCCAGCACACCCACCTCGCGCCGGCCCGCGACTCGGCGATGCCGACGGATGCGCTCCGTGACGCTCGGCCGCTGGATCGGGTTCATGGTCCTGGAAGACATTTCTCGATCACCTCGGAAGACATGGTCTCGAATAACCGGACAAACCGGGGTTCGACTATCACGCAGCGGACGCGGCGGCAGGTGAACGCGGCGTGTCCGTGAAGTAAAAAGGCGTTGTCAGCGAGAAGAGGTTGTTGACGATCAGAACACAAGCGTGCGCTTCGGCCCGCCGTGCGCGAGACAGCCGCTGACCGTCTTCAGCTCTCCCGATAGTGCGCCGCGGAACGTGGCGAAGCCGACATACAGGCCCCCACTGCGAGCGTACTCACGCCGGGCGAGCGATTTCGCGATTCCGGAGGCGACAGATGCGTTCCGGTAGGGCCCGGCTACGTACAGGAGCTGGCCGTTGGACGGATCGGTACCGACCCAGCCGCCGTTGCCACGGCGCGCCACGTTGTAGAGCCCGCCGTAGTGCATGCACGCGACCGCCGCGCTTCTGGATTTCGATTGCTGCGCCGCCGGTACCGGCGGGTTGATCAGTACGGCAGGCGGCTGACGCTTCTGTTGGGCCTTCGTGCTAGCGATCGCCTGCTCGATCGCGTTAGGGTCAAAAGGCGAACGCGATCGCCGAGGAGACCGAGCACCCGTAGACCGGTGCGGCCGCGCGGCCCTGGTCTGGGTCTTGCGGGCAGGCCGCGACCCGGTCGAGCGGCGTGCCGGGGCGGTCGAGCCGCCCGAGGTCGCGGTCGCGGACAGAGCCGCGCCGCCTGAGGTCGCGGCCGTGGACGACGCCGCGTCGTCCTGCTCCGTCGGCCTGTTCGACGCCGCGCGGGTCGTCGTCGCAGGATGGGCCGCACCGCCACAGCCGGTCAGCCCGAGCGCGCCGGCCACCAGGAGGATCGTCAAGTCACGGACCCTCACTTGTGGCCCTGCTTCTTCGGGAAGATGAACTTCAGCGACGTCGGCCACTGGTTGACATCGAGCGCGAGCACCAGCTCGCCCGTCTTGCCGCGGAAGGTCTTGAACCCGCTCTTGCTCACGACCTTGCCCCTGCGCAACGCCTCGATGCCGATCGTTACCTTCGAGCGAACCTTGAACCTGATGGAGAGCGAGAACCTCCCGGTCGAGATGCGGGCCAGCTTCGGCGGCTGGACGGCGTAGATCGGCGGCCGCGCCTTGACGTGCGTGATCGTCGTCTTGCCGGGCTTGGGCGCGGGCGTCGGCGACGGCGCCGGCGGCGGGACCACGACGGGCGGGACGAACTCGAAGATCGTCGGCTCGGACTGAGTCACGATCGGCCGCGACTCGACGTCGTCGCCCGCGGGCGCGAGCGGTGGCGCGTTGTCGGTCAGGTGATACAGCCCGGGTAGCGGTGCGAATAGAACCGTATTTCCGTTTGGGGTCGTGCTCGACGCCGTGGCTGCCCACCCACGGTTGACGGCGTTGGCGGCGACGGCGGTGATCACGCTGTCGCGGCCGGCGTCCACGAGCTGCAGCGAGCTCGGCGACTGGTTGCACGACACCTCCGCCAGCACCGGCTCTTGGGCACCGTCGGTATCCGCGACCCCGCCGGCGAGCGCGCCGCCGGTCGGGAAGACCGAGATCGACGACCACAGGTAGCCGGCGTTTCCCGAGTACCGAAAGCTGTCCACCGGCGTGCACGGGACGGCGCCCGAGGCCGACAGGGGTATCAGCGGCGACGGTTCCGGCGTTATGGCGGTGGCGGTGAACGGATTGCTGAAGTAGGGCGCAAGGGTGCCCTGCGAGGTCACAAGTTCGCCGCCCGGATCGCCGGCGAGCCAGCCTTGCCCGCCCGCGTTGACAGCCGCGGCCACGAGATCCGTCCCCGCGGGCGGCACATTGGACGGTAGACCGAGCGGGGTGAACGCGCGGCCGCTCGAGCGCCAGAGCTGTGGCGACGGCGTGCCGTCGGGCTCGCCCTTTTGGTCCCTCGGAGCAGCGGTGACCGCGAACGCGAACGGATTGCCGGCGGCGTCGGTCCCCGCGACCGCCGCCGTCAAGTCCGACTCCAGCCAGGGGCTGTTGGCGGTGTCTGGTGTCGCATCGGTGAGCGACTGTCCGTCCCAGTGCAGCGTGACCCCGTAGCTGCCGAAGAACCAGCAGTCGTTCCACGCAAAGCACGCCCCGGTTTGGATCGCGCCGGGTAAGGCGTGGCCCAGCGAGTCTCTGGGCACGTGGGCGAGCGCCGCCGTCGGGATCGGGAGCGGCTCCCAGTCAAAGTTCACGCCGTCGAAGCGGCACAGCGCGGGCCAGGCCTGGAGCCCGCCGTTGACCAGCAGACTCGGAATCTCGCCAATTACCCAGTAGTCGAGCTTGCCGGCCCACACGGCGGTGTTTCCCGGGCAGACCGACTGCCCCGGGAACGTGGGGTCCGGGAACCACCGATCGCCGTTGTAGAGCCAGACGCCGAACGGGGTTTTCGCCGAGAAGCCCGAGAACGGGCTGCTGACGAGCGCGTTGAGCGGTGGCGACGTAACCGCGATGCCCCGGTTCCAGGCGCGGAAGGCCATCGAGTCCACGCTCAGGTAGCACACGATCGGATCGCCGATCGTGTCCCCGACACTCGCCTCCTGCGCGGCGCAATCAGGGGAGGCCGGGTTCACCGGATTGCCGTCGAATCCGAACGGGTACTGCGTGACGTCGGTCCAGCACGCCGCTCCCGGCGTCGGCGCGCCCGGCGACGCGGGAACGGTCTGGGCACACGTGGACGCGTCCGCATACGCCGGGGCCGCAATCACGGCCACAAGCCCCGCGGCCAGGCAAACCGACAGCGCGACTGCGATGCGCACGTCCATCGACGCTCAACCCTATCGATGACGGTCGCGGAGTCAACGGAGGTGACGCGATGTACACACGATCTTCACGCCGCCGGCACGGAGGGGCGTCGTTGATTAACGCGGCCGAGCGCCACGCTGGCCGCGACTGCGGCAAACGTGACGCTCGGCGTCTACCTGAAGTCCGTCTCTGCCTAGAACGTGTAGCGGGTCAGGCGCCGTATCAATCCCAGGCGGCGCAGCACGGGCTTCCTGTACGCCCGCTTGGCCTGGCTGGTGTTCATCAATGCTCCTTGGCTCGAGTCTTGATCGGTCACGATGACCTCGTTACTGGCACTGCGTCTGGTTGTTGAACCAGTCCGTGGCCGTGAACGACCAGAACGTGTCGCCCGCGGTCGTGTCGCCCGACGGCTTCTGCGCCAACACGGGGTACGCAGTTCCGGACGACGGCTCGCCCAGGATGTTGGAACCGGGCGTGGTCTCGTCCCACAACGTCCCGGGCACGTTCGCGGAACTGACCGTACCGTTGGTCGTCGTCGTGTTCTTGAGTTCGATCGTCTGGTTGCTGATCGCGTCGGAGCCGATACCGGCGACGCCCGAGTCCGTGGCGTGGACCTGCATCTCGTTCGGGTTGAAGCCCGGGCCGCTGTCTTTGAAATCGACGGTACACACCGGCCCCGCGGTGTCGGACTGCAGCGTGTAATTGGGCTGATATGAACCGATGATGCACGTCGCCCCGGTCGGGGCCGTAAAGAACCGCTGATCGCTCTTCTCGCACCAGGACTGGGTGGCTGTGTCGGTGGTGAGCAGATCGCTGTTCGAGGCAGGAGCGCCGGTGAACGTCGGCCCCCCGTTGTTCGCCCCGGCCTGAATCGCGGGGGTTCCGCTGTACGTGACGTTGCAGCTGAAGTCCTCGTCCTCGCTGGTGACGTCCGATGTCGTACCGGGGGGGTCGCAGTCCGGGCTGTTCGTCGCGAACACGTCGTTGTGGCTGACGAAAGGCCCCGAGACCCCGGCGTGGAGGTTCCCCGCGATCGTGTCGTTGTTGAGCGTCAGGGCGGTACCGGCGGAGCCGAAGTTGTCTATCGAGGCCTGCCCATGACTGGTGGTGAAGTAACTGTTGTTGATCACGACCTTGTTGCTCGAGGCGGCGCTGATGTCGAGATTGTCTCCGATTGAGCCGTAGACGGCCATGTTGTCGAGTTCAAGATTGCCTCCCGCGTCCGAGAGCAGGGGCCATGTGCCTCCGCCGCCAGTGTCAACGTTGAAGCCCTTGAAGATCACGTTCGCGCCAGCCGCGATGGTGAACAGGGGAAACCCGTCGCCCGCCTGGTTCTGTGCGTTGACATCCGGCGCGAAGCCGTTGACGAACTGAGCG
>Ga0187779_10002599_pt1 | contig 11040 bp, 7 predicted proteins | sample 1015_Q2_SP10_10__FD_132435 | JGI IMG/M metagenome (GOLD analysis project Ga0187779, IMG submission 132435) | Tropical peat soil microbial communities from peatlands in Department of Meta, Colombia - 1015_Q2_SP10_10_MG | ecosystem: Environmental > Terrestrial > Soil > Wetlands > Peat | place... | reverse complement strand
CGATCTGGGTCATTTTCTGCTTAAGGTATTCGGGATGCCAGAGGGTCAGTCTCCTCTTCCCGGCAGCATATGCGACGTTTTCTATCTTCTGGAAGAGGGCATCCATCAAAGGCAGCGGGCAGACAAAGTCAATGATGAGAACCCGCTCGTCGTCTCGCCGTAGGACTGCTAAACCACATAACCTTCCGGTCCATCTTCTCCTGAGGCCCCAAAGTTCGTAGGCATGACGAGGATGCCGCTGATACCTCCATCTGAGGTAATCCCTGTCTCTGATGACAGACAGGACATGATTCTCCTTTACCTCTTCCCAAAGGGCATCTAATCTTCCGTCATCATAATGCACCGGGAACAATTTGTAGACATACCGGACCGGATTGTTCCAGAACGTCACCTCCTTGTTCGCTTCAAGAACGTCTTCGATCTTTTCATAGAGGCCCAATTTCTCGGGGAGACGCAGGGCCCTTTCGTTCGGGAAACCGTAACCGAGGATGATCCCGTCCTTAACCGCCTCTTCCGGAACAAGAGAAGCCACTTCCCTGAAGAGCTTGAACCCCCGGTGTCTTGCGTGGACCATAACATCACCGATGGCGAGGCCGTAAACCTCCTTCCCTTGATAGATCATGCGGTGCGGCATCCCGCCGTAGTGGGCCACGATGCCATCGGTTTCGTCGACAGCAACAGCGCAATAGATCTTCCCGTTTCCCCTCCCGGCGTATTTCCAGCGCCATTCACTCAGGGCCATCTCCCTGCCGAAGACGTCCTGGAATAGTCTCGTGATCCCCACTTCGTCTCCGGGCCGATACAGCCGCACTTCCGGCAAGCCGCCCATCAAGAAGCCTCCTTCAACAAACCCTCGATAGAAGACGCCTGAAGCCTTCTACCATGGTTTCGACTTTGAAGCCCTCGGCACGCTCTCTCCCTTTCACTGAAAACCCTTTTTTCAACTCCCCGTCCCTCATGAGACGGATAATCGCCTCTGCCATGGCCCCGTGATCCTGAACGGGAACGAGGAATCCGTTCACTCCATGCTCGATAATCTCTCCCGGACCGGAGGGGCAGTCCGACGCGACAACGGGGACGCCTAGGGCCATCGCTTCCACAATCACGTTACCGAACCCCTCAAAGAATGAGGAGAGGACGAAAACATGCGCCGCCTTGAAATAACCAAAGGGGTTATTCTGAAATCCCGCGATCACCACGTGTTCCCCGATTCCCAGATCCCGAGCGGATTTGATTATCTCCTCCCGCAACTCACCGTCGCCGATAATGACAAGCCTCGCATCTATCTCCTCTCTCACTTCTTTGAATGCCCGGAGAAGGGTGAGAAAATCCTTCTGTGCGTTCAATCTGCACGCGGTAACTATTGTCTTGCCATGGTATCCATCGGTGTATCCATCGGTACTATTCCTCCCAACTGCAGCCATTTCACGAACGCCCTCGATATCTATGCCGTTGAAAATAACCGCTATCTTGCGCTCCGGTATCCCGAAGTTCCTTATCAGGTCATCCTTTACCCCGCCCGATGGAACGCTCAGCAAGAGGGGTCGCTTGAGAAGATACCAGAGGAGGAATCTTTCGAGAAATGACGGGCTTCGTCTCTCCCTCACAAAAAAGGCGGAGATGTTCCCTTCTATGGTACCGATAAGGGGTGACTTTAATCTGAAGATATCTCTCGCAAGAGATGCGTAGAAACTCCCCGTATGCATGATGCCCACCATACAGTGCGCCTTCTCCTTTCTCAGAACGTCAGCTATCGCCTTCGCGTAGTGTCGCGCATTCCTCAGAGAGACAGGCATCGGTTCGCGGCATCCATACTCCTCGAAGAGATGAACCTTCAAGCCTGGCATGGCGAAATATTCGGCAACGGAACGGTTGGTCAGGAGAATGCTTCTGAAATCCGTCATCCTCTTCATGATGTTAAGAAATTTGGTCTCCGCGCCGCCGATTGCGGTGGTGGGCAGGACAAAGAGTACCGATTTTAAAGAAGTGCATGAGTAAGAGTTTCCGTCCATTTCTAATTCAACTTTATCCTTCAAGATCAGCAGGCAGACTGACTCCTTCTTGTAACATTTGAGACATGCATATCGAACGTCCCCTTAAAAGCACAAGCTTTCAGAATACCGTTGATGTCATATAAACAGTGAACCCCACCCCATTTGAGGATCAAAATCATGCGCCAGGTTTCTGAACATACAGCAGATTTGACAAGGATGTAGTTTCGGACATCGCATTTGTGCAATTAGCTGTCAAGTATAATCCATTAGAATCAAGAGGCTCTTCACCTATATACCATTGTCTCATCTTATAGGAAAGAGCATCCACGGGCAATACTTTAACGTCCCCCCTATCGTCGCTTTTCAAGAAACGATCCATCTCAACGCGCTCAAGATATGGCATGACCGAGGTGTCTATAAAGTATCGGAAACCCACTTCCCGCAAAAAAAACACCGAAATTTGCCTTCCAGCGTTGCAACCTAATCGGATATCGATAGCGCTTCCCTGGTTTCGTAATTGGACTTCTAACTTATCTTTTAGCAATCGCGACTTAAAGAGGGTGATCCTGTTTCGTATGATGTCGGAAATATCCGAGATTCCTTCTCCCTTAATTTCGCAGACTTTCTCAAAGTCGCCAATGATTTGAGGATAATATGCGAGGAATTCAAATGGATAAAATGACGCGCGAGTCCTCAAATTATAGAGATTGAGATAATCGCGGGCTATACTGTAAATATAGTGAGATTCTACAATATAACGGTCTTTCGGGATCAAGAACAACGTATCCTGGTATTTTCCATCGAGAAGCGCCTCCGAAACCGTCTTTGCCATTCCCGCCTCCTTCTTGAAGAAACCCTTCACATCCTTGTTCGCAGACCAAGTGTGTACGAAAAAAAACAGAAATATGATGATGAGATATGCCATCTTAACATAACCACGACTCAACAGCATTGCATTGAAACTTATCATAAAAGAGAATAGAACAACAGCGATAAGCCAGTATCGGTAGGTATCCGCCGAAGGATAGAAAGACATTGTTAAAAAAGATACGGCAAGGGAAGCAAGCCAGATAATAAACACCATTAAACTTTTTCTGGGCTTCAGAAGAAGAGGAGCCAAAATTATGAAAACAATCCAGCGAAATCCAAACAAGACTGCTGAAGCAGTCAGAAGCGATGCAAAGACAGCTTTCACATAGACCTTCGGATCGTAGGTTACGCCTAAGTAGCCACCGATACTGCCCAACACGTACCACCTGAGAACTAAATGCACCAATAAAAGTACAAAATAAAGATAGGTGTCGTGAATCCTCTTTCTCAGGCACCCGGGAGAGATGAGAAAAAGAACAACGGGCAAGGTGATGAACTGTTCCTTGCCAAGAAAGCTGAGTTCACAGCAAATTAAGATAGCAAAAACGTGCCATATGCTCACTGTTGTGAGTCGTTCTTTACGCAGATGCAGATATACCGCAATAAGAGCAAACAGCACGGCGTACAAATATTGCCTCAAAGTTATCCATGATACGCATACGAGCGAAGGAGTGGAAAACAAGACTATCAATACGGGGGAAAAGGCACTAATCCTATCCGAATAAAGCCTCATAATGCGATACATTAGAAAGGCTATGAGGACGAGAATTAATACATTATGGACATGATATGGAAAAGGGTTCAGCTTGAAAAAAAAGACGTCAGCTTTAAATGAAAGAGGCAGCAAAGGAGTATAAAATGCGTAAGAATAGTCATGACTCAAGAAAATTACCCTTATGCTTTGCGTCGAATGAAAAATATTGAAAGCATCATCGTAAAAAAACCAATACCGAAGTGTGTCGGAATAGTATGCAAAAGCAACTATGGGAATGATTGCAATCAACAAACCTTCAAGAACGGCCTGTCTTTTTTCAGCCACCGCGGCCTCCTTCAATAACGGTAACAGCCTTCAACTATTTCTCACCCGGGAAGGTATAATGATTCGCTTCTCTGAAATTAACGAGATCCATGCATACTTTACCATTTTCTTAATGTGATAGTAGCACCCCGAAATATTCTGATACCGATACCTAAGATCTCCTTCAGGTCAATCACAAAGCCATTATGACGTTTCTGAAACTCTCTACGGTAAGCAAATCATCCCCTTGTCAAAAGCACGGGGGTGAATTGCTGCTCATTAAATCGTCCAACATATTGCTGCGCGCCAGACAAGTGTCGACAGGAAGGAGGTAAAACGAAAATTTCAGACTGTCCATTTGTACGGCATGTTGAGCAACCCTAATTCCAGGGTCTCTTTTGGGATAATAAACGGAGAGGTCGCCTTAAGATCAAATACGTGAACGAAATTTTCGTCCATGGCATAGACTTCGGCAAAGAAGGTGCCTTCCTTCAATTGCAGCGAGGGGAAACAGAGTGTAACGCTCCTTCCGCCCCGCAGCACCTCATGGTCTTTGGTACCTATGCCTATGATGTCTATGCCGTCAATCCTTTTCAGAATCACGGCCATCCGGTAAGGAAGCGAATCATCTTTAGGCTCTATCTGAATCTCGATATTCAGGTCATCACCCGACCGCACCGTCGGGAAAGGCGTCACGATCACGCTGCGTATCAGGACGAGCGCGGCCCCGTCGCTTTCCCTCGGCCTCGTTTCTTCGCGTTCTTCAGATGACTCTTTTTTCAGCTGATACGTCTCATAGGCCTGTGTGACGGCATGGGGAGCACCCTCCATGGCGACCTTGCCGTTTCTCAGCCAGATGACCTTGTCACAGAGCCGGTTGATATAGTACATGCTGTGGGAGCAGAAGACTATGGTCTTCCCCTGTTCCTTGAAAGAGAGGATCTTCTCCGCGCTCTTTTTCTGGAAGTAGAGGTCACCGACAGAGAGAGCCTCATCCACAACGAGTATGTCCGGGTCGATGGCCATGGCGACGGAAAACGCGAGCCGCACATACATCCCGGAAGAATATGTCTTGAGAGGATAATTGATATGCTCACCTATTTCGGCAAAGGAGATGATATCCTCAACCTTTTCTTTCATTGCCGAAGGGGCTATACCGAGAAGGGACCCGTAAAAGTATATATTATCGATGCCGGTAAATTCCGGATGGAATCCGGAGCCGAGCTCGAGCAACGATGAAACCCGCCCCTGAATATCCACTTCTCCCTCTGTCTGTTTAAGGGTTTTTGAGATTATCTTCAGGAGCGTGGACTTTCCGGCTCCGTTCTCCCCTATGATACCGAAAGTCTCCCCTTCGTGTATTTCGATATTCGTCCCGTCAAGGGCAACGAACTCGTTGTGGTACCGCTGACGGAAAAGGATCTCTTTGAGCCTGTCAATCGGTTTCGGATATACCTTATAGACCTTTCTGAGGTTCTTTACGGTTATTGCGGAGGTATTCATTTCAGAGTATGTCCGCGAAGCCTTCGCTCAGTTTGTTAAAAACGAGTATGCCGAGGAACAGAATGAAGACGGAAAGAGCCGTCATACCGGCCATACTCCAGAGCCCGGGGAGAGCCCTCTCGAATATAATCGTGTGATAGGACTCTATGTATATGGTGACAGGGTTCAGATAGGCAAGACTTCTGAACTTGTCGGGTATCGCATCAAGGCTGTAGATTATCGGAGAAAGGAAGAACATCCCCTGGAGGACATATCCCGTCACCTGCTGGAGGTCTCTTACGTACGGTACAATCGCCGATATGAATATACCCGCTCCTATCGAGAAAACGATCTGGAGAAAGAGCACGGGGACTATATAGACGAGGTGGAAATGCGCCAATCCTGAGACCGCATAAATGAGGACAAAGAAGATGACCCCGATCATATTGTGGAGATACCCGACGAGCGTTACCGATATGGGCAGCGCGATATTCGGAAAAGAGACTTTTTTTACGAGTTCGGCATTCTCGATGATTACCGTTCCGGATCGGATAATCCCTTCCGGAATCGAGAGCCAGAAAAAAAAGGTCGAGAGGAGAAAGAGCACATAGGGAATCTGAGAGTTCGAATAGGGTCTCACCCGCATGATCGTCGAGAAGACAAACCAATAGAGGAGTATCTGAAATACCGGTAGCAGGACGGTCCACAGAATCCCGAGACCCGAACCCGCATAGCGGGATTTAATATCCTTCACGAGAAAATACTTGACGAGGCTTATCAGGTTTGACATCGAATATATAATATACTATAATTTGATTTCCATATACACCAGTAGAGACATACAGAGAGTTCTCCTTTGAAAAAGGCACTGATACTCACCGGTTTTGACCCCCTCACCCATACAGGAGGAATCGAGGCATTCACAAAGACCCTCCTCAGGCTTTTCGAATCGATGCACATACAGGGCGACCTCCTCTGCGCCTCTGATTTCGGAAATACCTTCAACCTCCATCATGAGTTCAGCGGACGGGTATACGCCGCGGGCAGAAGCCTGCTCTCCCTTGATACCGGCGAGTATGAATGCATCGTCTCCAATGGGTACTATGGCGGAGGATATTTTCCCAAAACCGTGAAGACCTTTACGATTTTTCACTCGACCCATGCAGGGTATGCCGATGCGATCAAGGGCTGCATTCCTCACAGCACCTACCTTGAAATACGCAACATCGTCGGGGACGTGCTTGAGCGAAGTGCTGCTTCCGGGGCAAAGATAATCGCCGTGAGTGAGCTTGTGAAAACCGAACTTCAGGAGTATTACGGACTTCAGGATATTGATGTTATTCCTGATCCCGTTGACACGGACGTTTTTTCGCCAACCCTAGGCAAGGAAGAGGCGAGGGAGAAATACGGCATTCACCGTTCACGAAGGGTGGGGCTCTTCGTCGGCAGGTGGGAAATATCGAAAGGAAAAGACATCGCCGAAAGGATAATGGCGGATATGAGAGATCTGTTCTGGGTTATTGTGACTGCATCGGGTGGAGAGAGTCCCCCGCCTCGGGGTGAGAACATTCTCACGCTTTCCGGTCTCAACCGTTCAGAGATGGCAGAGATCTATAGACTGTCTGATTTCATGTTGTCCCCTTCGAGATATGAAGGATTCGGATTGGCTGCCGCCGAGGCGATGGCATCGGGGATTCCCGTCATAGGAACCCCAGTCGGGTTTCTCGGAGAGATCTGCGGGGAAAGACCCTTCTCGGCAGTTTCTGTCAGCGCAGATCCTCGTGATGAAGGCGCTACGACGCTGGCGATGAAAGAGTCAATACAGAGACTCTTCTCCGACAGCGAACTCTATAGAGAAATTTCTGAAAAAGGCAGGACATTCATCTCGAACAATTACGGTTTCGTGCACTGGCAGGAACGGATGAAAAAGGCCTTATGTCTGAATTAGATAGCATCAGACATGAACTGCGCGATATTGAAAGGGCGCTCGTTCTGTCTCCCCATCCTGATGATGAGACCCTCGGGTGCGGCGGCACCATGGCCCGCTATTCGGGAAAAATCGATTTTACCGTCGCCGCTCTTTCGAACGGTGAGGCGGTTAACATACCCGAAGATAACAGGGCTGACCTGAGGAGGCGAGAACTGAGCGACGCCCTGGGAATCCTCGGCATAAAGGACAGGGTCTTCCTAGATATCCCCGATGGAAAGTTTTCTCATTACAAGGTCGAAATACGGGAAAAACTCTCCGAGTTGATCACGCTGAAAAACCCCCAGATGATTTTTTCTCCCTCGCCGCTTGATCTCCATGAGGATCACAGGGAGACCGCTCTTGCCTGCATTGAGATTCTCGAAAAAATGCCCTCTATCAAAATCGCCTTCTACGAAATATACAATCCGATCCGGTTTAATACGCTCGTCGACATCAGCGGCCAGATAGAGATAAAGAAAGAGGCCCTCGCCCGCTACCATTATAGTCTGCTCGGAAAAGAAGATATCTTCATCGCATCGGTTACTTCCCTGAATAGGTTCAGGTCGCTCTTCGCCCTCAGGGATTCCTATTACGAGGCGTTCTGGATGCCGGCCGCCGTCGTCGGTCTGACCGACGCGCTGAACTGGCTCACCTGCAATGTCTCTCCTCCTACGCCTGAAGACAGGCTGCTCAGCTCCCTCAGGGTCGCAGACTCGCTCGTGCATGAATTCAGGACAGCCGAAGACGAACTGAAGGAAAAGACCGAGACCGCTCTTTCTCTCTCTCAGGAACTCAGGGATAGGGAAGAGACGATACGTTCTTTACAAGAGAGACTGCGGTTCATCGAAACAAGCCTCTCATGGAAGCTGGTCGGAAGATTTCGCAAGATCAAGAGTGGTCTCCTGCCTGAAGGGACCCAGAGGAGGAGACTCTATGACAAGGTTATCGGCTCCTTGAAAAACTCGATTTCTTAAATTTTCTTGCCCGGGCAACTCCGGGGAAAAGGGTGAGAAGCATTCCCACCGACAGTACCGAAACAATCGTGCCGACGAGCCGGTAGCGGCCCGCCTTGAACTCCAATTCGATCTGAATGATACTTCTCTCCCTGCATAGTATCATCAAACTTCTTCCTCACTGATATGAATGGTTCTGTTGTGTTGTGGCGACGGGAAGCAATCTTGCTCTTGCAGCGGCGATTCCCCTGACCCCTTTCTTCCTCTCGTCATTGGGACCTTCGATACAGGGAATTGTCGGGCTTAAGGGAGGGGCAAAAAAAGAGGGGCCTTTCAGCCCCTCTATGGTCTCGATGTGTAATCTCTTCTAATAGCAGTAGGCGTTGATCCACCCGGCGGTTACCGTCGAAGTCGTGTTGACAAGAAGGACGTAGTAGGTGTCGAATTGCTGCCAGTCAGGAGTATACCAGGTTTTATTCTTATCAGCAGCAGCAGTGCCGATAGTAATAGTTTCGCCGGTAGGAGACCCAAAATTAAAGGCTGTGAAATATATTCCGTCCTGCGACTTCGTACCGGCATTCGTTGGGCCCCACAGTGTCAACAAGGTATTATAATCAGCCATTGTCGGAGGAGGTGTCGTATTGCTGCCGTTTGTCTTCTTCACAACTGCGGCAACGTGAGGAGCACTCTGCTGTTGATTCGTCGCGATCCTCAACTGGCCGTTGCCCCCGCAATTGGCGGGGAGTGTAAAGTAGTAAAGCCTTGTCTGACCGCCGCCGAGGTTATCAAATGTCGGATTGGAATTCATCGCAAGATAGGTGCCCTGATATCCTGTCGACGATGAGGTGTATGCAGTACAACTGTCATTATTGCCTCCATTCGATCCCTGGCAGGTCCAAGTCCACGGGCCGGTCCCATTGACAGTAGTCGCTGTCCCCACGCTGCAGAGGCCGCTCGTTGGAGCTGATGACAGTGTAGCCCCGTTTGCTGTTCCGCAGTCTCCGTTTATTGGCGTGGGAGTTCCCTGGGTTGCATTACAGGTTACCGCCAGTAGTTTATCCTGTGATTTGCACTTCCATGTCCAGCCTCCGGTTATGGCCGTAACTCCGCTGCCGCCAAGCACAGACCCTGCGCCGCAAAGACTAGGGGAAGTGTTTGTGGGAGGGTTCGTGGAAGAGTATGCCTGCCCGTTGGCCGCACCGCACGTAGGGAGGAGTCCAGTACAATTCGCCGATGTGCCGCCGCCCGTACCCTGACAGCTCCAGGTCCACGGACCTGAACCGGTAACTGTGGTGGCACTACCCGCGGTGCAAAGAGTGGCAGGAGAGGGGGCTGCTGATAAGGCCTGTCCGTTAGAAGAACCGCAGGAACCATTTGTAAAGGCGACATTTGCGAAACAACCTGCTGCCGTGCCGCCATTCAATCCCGCACAGGTCCATGACCACGGCCCCGTGCCGGTGACAGTTGGCTGAGTTCCCGCCGCACTGCAAAGGTTGGTGGAAGGCTTCGAAGAGAATGTCTGTCCGTTAGAAGAACCGCAGGAGCCATTTATAATCTCATTAAAGGTTAAAATAGTAATAGGGCTGCCACTAACAGTGGCTGCGCAATTGGCGTCAACTTGAACAACAAACGGAGGATACTGCAACTGAGAGCCCATCCCATCTACAGAAACCACATATGATTTGCCGGGCTGGATGGATGCATTTGAAAATGCGTAATACCCCTGACCGCTGCATATACTTGCGTTGTTAGCATCATTTGGATCAATGGCGTAGATCACATCCGGATTTAATGCAGAGGTGGATTGCCCTAACATTATTTGTTTCAGATACACAAACGTGCCGAGTCCCTCCTGAGCTGCCGTCCCGCCCATAAAATTGACGCACCCCCAAATGACGGGGTTTGCCTGCCCCGAACAGTCGGCAGCTGAAGCATTCGCCGCGAGACACAGTCCTCCTATCAGAATTATGAACAAGACCGCAGCTGTCCATATATTTCTTCTTCTACTCTTCATACAAAAACCTCCTCTGTTCATGTTCCCTTTACTAAGGTGAATCCTCACTCAAATATAGAGATTCTTCACAATCTTTTTACCGTTCCTTTAACATACCATAAGATAGTTGCAGATAGAATTAAGCTTTCTTAATAGATAGTCCTCATTATGCTAAATTTAGGAGCAAATGGCGTACCCAGACATTCTGAGATGGACTTCGGCTTTTAACCTTAGATTATACAAAAAGAAAATGACCTTAGAAAGAACTGCCGAGCGGCCCTGCGACTGCGAGAAGTAACAGGGAATGTCACCTGACTGACGAAATCTGACCTGGAGCAAACCGTTCACTTGCAGCGGCGATTCCGCTGACCGCTTTTCTTTCTCGCCATTGGGGCCTTCGATACAGGGGCTGGTCGGGCTTAAAGGAGGGCAAAAAAAGAGGGGCCTTTCAGCCCCTCTCTCGTGTCTATCTGTATCTCTTCTAATAGCAGTAAGCGTTGATCCACCCGGCGGTTACCGTCGAAGTCGTGTTGACAAGAAGGACGTAGTAGGTGTCGTATTGCTGCCATTCAGGGGTGTACCAGGTTTTATTTTTACTATTGGCAGCGGTATTAATAATAATAGTTTCGCCGGTAGGAGACCCAAAATTAAAGGATGTGAAGTATATACCGTCCTGTGACTTCGTGCCTGCATTCGTTGGGCCCCACAGTGTCAACAAGCTATTATAATCAGCTATTGTCGGCGGGGGCGTCGAAGTGCTG
>Ga0187779_10002598_pt1 | contig 11041 bp, 11 predicted proteins | sample 1015_Q2_SP10_10__FD_132435 | JGI IMG/M metagenome (GOLD analysis project Ga0187779, IMG submission 132435) | Tropical peat soil microbial communities from peatlands in Department of Meta, Colombia - 1015_Q2_SP10_10_MG | ecosystem: Environmental > Terrestrial > Soil > Wetlands > Peat | place... | reverse complement strand
CAAGGACGTTATGAGCACGAACCTTCTGGTCGTGAAGCCAGGCGATGACCTCGACTATGTCATGGCAATCATGATCCGAAACAACATCCGCCACACCCCGGTCGTTGAAGAGAGCGGACTGGTCGGGCTTCTTTCCATGCGGGACGTGGTTCGGGTCCTCGTAAAGAATCTGAAGGCAGAGAATCTCTATCTGAAAGACATGATCGGCGGAAAACTCGGCGAACTGGGTGATTAATCCGAAGGCCGTGTTTTGAGGGGGGATGCCTGGGAACCGTATTTTTGCAGTTCGCGCCCAAGGATGCTGCGATGAGCGCACTTTATGAGAGTTCAAAAAACATTCAGAACGATATAATCTTATTCTAAAGGAGGAACATAATGAGTAACACGATTTTTTTTGCCCTTATCTGCGGAGCGCTCGGCGTTGCGTACGGGATATGGACCGCGATTTGGGTCAATAAGCAGGATTCGGGCAACCAGAAAATGATTGACATTTCCAATGCAGTGAAGGAAGGCGCTAATGCGTTCCTGGCGCGCGAGTATAAGACAGTTGCCATGGTTGCAGTTGTTCTGCTCCTGATCTTGGCGTTCGTCCCCGCTCTCGGCATGTGGGCAGCCGCCGGATTTATCATCGGCACCGTGGGTTCCGCTCTAGCCGGCTTCATCGGCATGTGGGTGTCTCTCCGCGCCAACGTGCGCACGGCAGCGGCAGCGAGCAAAGGCCTCCAGTCCGCGCTCAGTCTTGCATTCAAGGGTGGCTCCGTGACCGGCATCATGGTCGTGGGCCTCGGCATCATCGGCCTTGCAGGTTTTTACTTCATCGCCAAGCAGTTTGCTCCGGCTGAACAGGTATCCACAGCCCTCATCGGACTAGGCTTTGGCTGCTCGCTCATGAGCGTGTTCGCCCGTATCGCGGGCGGTATCTACACAAAGGCCGCAGACGTGGGCGCAGACCTCGTGGGTAAGGTTGAGAAGAACATCCCCGAGGACGATCCGCGCAACCCCGCCGTGATCGCCGATAACGTTGGCGACAACGTGGGCGACTGTGCCGGTATGGCTGCTGACCTCTATGAGACCTATACAGTGACCCTCGTGGCCGCAATGCTGCTCGCCAAGACCGTATTCGGCGCAAGCAGCCCATGGATCGAGTTCCCGCTCATGCTGGGCGGCGTTTCGATCATCGCATCCATCGTAGGCACCTACTTCGTCAGACTCGGCAAGACCAACTACATCATGGGCGCTCTGTACAAGGGCCTTGCCGTTGCCGGCCTTATCGCGGCAGTCGCGTTCTACTTCGTGTCCAAGAGCTTCATCGAAGGCCTCGGCGTAAATGCCGGCGTGTTCACGGCTAACACCGTGTTTTTCATAGCTCTCATCGGTCTTGCCTTGACCGGCCTGATCGTGTGGATCACCGAGTATTTCACTGCTAAAGAATATTCCCCCGTGCAGCACATCGCACAGGCCAGTCTGACCGGACACGGCACGAACGTGATCGCTGGACTCGCAGTCAGCATGAAGGCCACCGCACCACCCGTGCTCGTGATCGTTGCCTCGATCCTCGGCGCTTACTGGCTCGGTGGCGGATTCTCCGGCGAGGCGAACGCAGCGGCCGGCGGTATCTTTGCTATTGCGCTTGCAGCGGTTTCCATGCTTTCCATGACCGGTATCGTTGTGGCCATCGACTCCTACGGCCCGATCACGGATAATGCAGGCGGCGTCGCTGAAATGGCGGGCCTCCCGAAGGAGATCCGCGATATCACGGACCCCCTCGATGCAGTCGGCAACACCACCAAGGCCGTGACCAAGGGCTATGCCATCGGCTCCGCAGCCCTCGCCGCATTGGTGCTGTTCTCGGAATATTCACGCTCCTTTGGCGGCGCGGCGGTAAGATTCGAGATTTCGAATCCCATGGTCCTCTGCGGCCTGTTCATCGGTGGCATGCTCCCCTATTACTTCGGCGCGCTCCTGATGGAGTCCGTTGCTAAGGCTGCAGGTGGCGTCGTGGTGGAAGTTCGCAGACAGTTTACAGAAATCAAGGGTATCATGGAAGGTACTGGCAAGCCTGATTACGCAAAGTGCGTTGACATCGTGACCAAGGGCGCCATCAGCGAGATGATGATTCCGGCGCTCCTTCCGGTCGTCGTACCGGTACTGGTAGGCATCCTCTTGGGCAAAGAAGCCCTCGGTGGCGTGCTCATCGGCGCCATCGTGACCGGTCTGTTCCAAGCCATTGCCATGACCTCGGGCGGCGGCGCATGGGATAATGCCAAGAAGTCCTTTGAAGACGGCGTTACCGACAGCAAAGGCCAGGTGCACAAGAAGGGCAGCGACGGACACAAAGCATCGGTCACCGGTGACACGGTCGGCGATCCGTACAAGGATACCGCTGGCCCGGCCATCAACCCGATGATCAAGGTCATCAACATCGTTGCGCTCCTGATCGTTCCGTTGATCAAGTAAGCAGCCATAACATCTCAGGTAACGAGGGGCTGGCCGAACGGCCAGCCCTTTTTTTATGCCGAAAAAAAGCCGAGACAGGGCGCCGCACGCCAAACTTATTGAAATTCAGCTGAAAAGTGGTATTATTCATAACGCTATGTTTGATTCAGATGTCGAAGTTCTTATTGCCGCCGGATGTTCGTCAGACGTTGTGGCCCATTGTAAAGCGGTCTCGAACAGGGCGCTCTCCATCGCACGAGGCATAAACGTCGTGGTCGACCATGACCTGGTGCGCCGGGGAGGACTGTTCCACGATATCGGCAGATCGAAGACGCACGGGATCGGCCACGCCGTGGCAGGAGTTGCAATTGCGAGAAACCTTGGATTTCCCAATGAACTCGTCAATATCATCGAGCGCCACATCGGCGCGGGCATAACAGCTAGGGAGGCCGTACGGCTCGGCCTGCCGGAAAAGGATTATCTCCCTCGGACAATGGAAGAAAAGATCGTTTCCTACGCCGACAATCTTGTCAGCGGCACAAGAGAGATGCAGTTTTATGAAGCGCTTGACCGGTTCAAGGAAATTCTCGGCCCCGACCACGAGGGCATCGAGCTTTTCATAAAGCAGCATCACGAAATACAGGGATGGATAACGTGATACGCATGCTGACTAAAAAAGCACTGGCAAAGAGGGTGTTATGAAAGATAGAAAAAGAAAAAAGATGACAGCGGAAAATATCAAAGTAGAGCCGCACAAAAAGAGTGATACCGATAAGGTCCTGCCCGTCAAGCTGACGGGAAGCAGCAGGTTCAAGTTTAGCTGTCACAAGGGTGTGAAATGTTTCACGGCCTGCTGCAGTAACATCAATATTGTGCTGCCGCCCTACGATCTTCTTCGTCTCCGGAAAAGGCTCGGCATGACCTCCGAGGACTTCATCAACCAGTATTGTGAGATCGAGATCCTTGCCAAGACGCTCCTTCCGGTGATCACGCTCAAGATGCAGAACGACGACAAACGGAGCTGCCCGTTCGTAACACCCGAGGGCTGCAGTGTGTACGAGGACCGGCCTAACATCTGCCGCTACTATCCCGTCGGCATGGCCACCCTCAGGAATAAAGAGTCCAAGGGCGGCAAGGACGAATTCTATTTTCTGACCAAAGAGGACCACTGCAAGGGCTTCGAAGAGGACATGGACTGGACCGTAGACGCGTGGCGCAAGGACCAGGAAGCGGACCTCTACGACGATATTAACCGAGGCTGGATGGATATCCTGATCAAGAAAAAAACCTTCGGAGAAAAGGAATTTCCGGATATCAAGAACAAAATGTTCTTCATGGTCAGCAGCAATACGGACTATTTCCGCGAGTTCGTGTTCGGCAGCAGCTTTCTCGAGACGTACGATATTCCTGCGGAACGGATCGAGAAAGTTCGGAGCGACGACGCCGAACTCCTGAAGCTTGCCTACGACTGGCTCCGTTCTGCGATGTTTGCCGAGGAAACCCTGCCGTTCAAGCAGGGGGTGCTTGAAGCGCGCAAGGAACGGGCCGATGCTGTCATGAGAAAAGTGTATGGGCAGCGGGAGAAGGGGCAAATCGGAGACAGTGATTAGGAGGCAGGGGTCAGGGGGGATCTCGCTATTTGCTTCCTTCCAGCAGTGAGTTCATCTCCTCGTAAATCGCATATCCGATAGATAACCCTATGTCGATAAACTCGGGACCGAATTGCCTGCCCGTTGGAGTCCGGAAGGTTTCCTTGATCTTCTCAATCCCTTTCATCTTTTCCCGGAAAGTCCTGTGCAGCGACGTGAGGGGAACGTTGTTCGTTTCCACCATGAGCCAGAGGGTTGTCGTGAAGTTTTCAGGTCCCCACCGGAATTTGTCGGCATCATAAAGCGCATCGCTTACCAGCCTTCCTGCAATATCGTCACGATCGAAAGTTTCCTGAAACGCTTCGTGGTTCCTGATGGCATCGGCAATGTATTGGCGCTCTTTTAGGCTCATGCCGAGGGCCGAGAGGATTTTTTCCGCCTCGATGCTTCCCCGTACGGCATGGTCCTGCTCTTTTCGCTTGATGTCATGAAGCAATCCGGCGATGAGCGCAGCTATATAGAGTGGCTCGGTGTCCTGCCACGTGGTGCCGTCATCCTGCATTTCGATCAGGATAAGCGCGCCAGCGTCGCGAGCGACAGCTTCACAGTGAAAAAGTCCATGCGCGCATTCCATCTGTGATTCATCAAGGTAGGTCCGGCACCTTCTGATAAGATCATGAGTGAGAAGGGCCTCATCGGCTCGCCGAATAAATTTATCGTACCTTTCGTAAAAGGCAGGTTTCGGGAGCGTAGCGGCTACTCGGTGCGCTGTTTCGCGAAGTCGTCGATACTGCTGCAGTTCCATTTATTTATAATAAACGGTCGTAGCGAACCTTGTCAAGGTCAGTTTTCCGGCCGAATCTCCGATTGACAGGTGTCGACATCCTGATATAATATCGTTCATATTTTTTGTTCGAAAGGGGCTTCCCGTGTCCGACATCCACAGCGAACGTATCCTGATTCTCGACTTTGGTTCCCAATATACCCAGCTCATCGCGCGCCGCGTGCGTGAGGCGAAGGTTTATTGCGAAATCTTCCCGTATAATACAGGACTTGACAAGATCAGAGCATTCCAGCCGAAAGGTCTGATCCTTTCAGGCGGTCCGGCGAGCGTATACGAGAGCGGTGCGCCGCTCATCGACCGGGCCCACCTAGGACTGGGCGTTCCCGTTCTCGGCATCTGCTACGGCATGCAGCTCATGACGCTTATCGAGGGGGGGGCGGTCGCGAAATCGACCAAGCGCGAATACGGAAGGGCGGAACTGGTTATTCACAACGATGCGGGTCTTTTTAGAGGCGTTGGCGCAAAGTCCGGAACTCGGAACCAAGAACTCGGAACGATCGTATGGATGAGCCACGGAGACCGTATCGAGAAGATGCCGGCGGGATTCTCGGCTATTGCCCATACGGACAACTCACCGACAGCTGCTATGGCGGATGAAAAGAGAAAATTCTACGGAGTGCAGTTCCACCCGGAAGTCGTACACACGCCCCAGGGCACACAGATGCTCAGGAATTTCGTGTATACCATCTGCAAATGCGAGCCGACCTGGACCATGGCATCCTTTGTGGACTATTCCGTTGGTGAAATCCGTAAAATCGTCGGCAGCAAAAAAGCCGTATGCGGCCTCTCGGGAGGCGTGGACTCGTCGGTTGCGGCGGTTCTGGTCCATAAAGCCATCGGCAAACAGCTCACCTGCATATTCGTGAACAATGGCGTGCTCCGCAAAAATGAAGCAGAGCGAGTCCAGCAGTCGTTCAAAAACATGGGGCTCAACCTCAAGTACGTCGATGCATCTCAGGATTTCCTGGACAAGCTCTCCGGGGTCGAGGACCCCGAGAAAAAGCGGAAGATCATTGGCACTACTTTTATCGAGGTGTTCGAGCGCGAAGCCCACGCTGTTGGGGGGGCTGAATTTCTCGTTCAGGGTACGCTCTATCCTGATGTGATCGAGAGTGTGTCGTTCAAGGGCCCGTCTGCAGTCATCAAGTCCCATCACAATGTGGGCGGTCTGCCGGAGAAGATGAAGCTCAAGCTCGTAGAGCCGCTCAGGGAATTATTTAAGGACGAAGTTCGGGCCATCGGACGCGAAATGAAGATGCCTGATGATATCATTGACCGCCAACCCTTCCCCGGGCCGGGGTTAGCGATCCGCATCTTGGGCGCCGTGACCGAGCCAAGGCTCAAGATTCTGCGAGAGGCCGATGCCATAGTTCTCGAGGAGATCAAGAAGGCTGGGCTCTACAAACAGATCTGGCAGTCCTTCGCCGTGCTGCTTCCGATTAAAACCGTCGGGGTCATGGGCGACGAACGAACCTACGAAAATGTCGTCGCGATCCGCGCGGTAACGAGTCAGGATGGCATGACTGCTGATTGGGCGCAAATCCCTTACGATCTCCTGGGCATCATGTCCAATCGGATCATCAACGAGGTGAAGGGCGTAAACCGTGTGTGCTTCGACATCTCATCCAAGCCGCCAAGCACGATTGAATGGGAATAGGAAATTTATCACCCTGGTAGAAAGTTGTCTCCAATCAAGGCTTACGTTCAAGTCAATATTGTTCATTAATCGTGTATCGAATGAGATCTGAAGAGCATTAATCTGCACGTGTTTATGAATTGCTTTCCTGCGTGGTTCTGTCATGCAGCTTTTTCAACCTTGTTGCGGAGGGAGCGGAGGGAAGACTTCCGGGGCTACCATGCCTCGCGGCATTGCCGGTTTAAAGATGACTAGGCGATCATGATTAGGAGCCTGTTTTTCGTTCAAACGTGCCGCTTTTGCCACCAGATTTTTTCATGAGCCGTATCCCGGCGACCGTCATTTCCCGGTCCACGGATTTGCACATATCATAGATCGTGAGGCCTGCTACGGAAACAGCCGTCAATGCCTCCATTTCCACCCCGGTCCTCCCCGTAGTCTTGACGGTTGCGCGAACGCGTACGCAGCGTGCCGCGGAGTCCGCCTGCAGGTCGATTGCCACGGATGAGAGGGGGAGGGGATGGCAGAGAGGAATCAGCTCAGAGGTCTTCTTTGCCGCCATGATACCCGCCAGCCGGGCGACACCGAACACATCTCCCTTGGTGACTTTACGGTCAATAATGAGGGCAAGCGTTTCGGGAAGCATCATGACTTGTCCTTCGGCTATTGCCTCGCGGACCGTTTCATCTTTAGCCGAAACGTCAACCATATGGGCTGCGCCCTGCTCGTCAAAATGACTAAGCTTGTTTGTCATGCTGTACTTCCCGTCATGTCTGCTCACCCCCCGATTTTTGACATGGTCCGCCGAAAAGACGTTCCAGGCGTTTCATTGATATAATGCCGTTCAGGCTTGATTTTAAGCGACAGCTGCAAGAGCCGCTCGAGTTCCTTGTCGTCGCATCCGCCTCGCAGGGGAGACTTAACATCGATCTCCGTGTCCGAAAGAAGGCAGGGTCTGATCTTACCGTCCGCCGTAAGCCGCAACCTGCGGCAGGAATCGCAGAAGTGACGGGTGATCGGGCTGATAAACCCGATGACGCCCTGTGCGCCGGGCACCGCGAAGTTCGATGAGGGGCCGCCAGAGGTTCCTGAAGCAACCGGAACGAGCGTGCCCAATTCGCGCTCGATTTTCGAACGCACCTCCTCGGACGGCATGCACGCATCTCTGCTCCACCGTTCCTTTGAGCCTATGGGCATGAACTCGATAAAACGGACGTGGAGCCGCCGCCTGAGCGTGAGCCGCGCAAAGTCTGCGATCTCACCATCATTCACCCCTTTGATGGGAACCATATTGAGCTTCAGGGGGGAAAAGCCGAGTTCCTCGGCACGATCGATGCCGCGCCAGACCGCGGTCCAGGAGTCACTGCCGGTGATTTGATGAAACTTCTTTGGGTCCAGGGAATCGAGGCTGACATTGAGCCGCGGCATGCCCGCGCGTGCAAGGTCTTCTGCCATTTCGGCGAGAAAAACGCCGTTCGTAGTCAGGCTGATATCGTCCAATCCGGCGGTGCCTTTTAACGCCGCCATGAAATCGACGATGCCGCGCCTTACCAGAGGTTCCCCACCGGTCACCCGTACGCGGGATATCCCCAGGGGGACGGCGATGGAAACAAGGCGCAAAATCTCTTCATAAGTGAGGATATCAAAATGCGACAGGATCTTTGTCTCGCTCCGCGACTTGCAATAGACGCACGACAGGTTGCACCGGTCCGTAACCGATATCCGCAGATAATCAATACGCCGTTTATGCGTGTCAATCAAAGGCATGCTGAAAATGTACCACAGCGAACGGGTGACTTCAAGCAAATTAGGACAAAATAGTTTGATTTGGGCTTGACCGCCATACCAAAAGACCTGTATAATCAATGTACTTGCAGCCGAGCTAGTCCATGCGAGAATGATGCCGGTTATAACGCGGCCTTCCAGACTTATACAATCACGCTGCCCAAGAAAGTAGTTCGAACGAACTGAATAGATACGGTCTTCACATCCACGGAGCACCGAGGACATTTATGCAAAAAATGGTAAAAAGACATGTCATGGGCCGGGGCAAGAACCACCTGATCACGTCGAGTTCGCAGTTCCGTTTCATCATATTTCTTATCTTGCTTCTGATATCTTACACCGTTCTTCTTCGAGTATTTCAAAAAATCGCGGAAATCGTTCAACTTCCCATCTTTCTCCCTATCGCACTGATCACACTCCTGATTTTCATCGGCATTGTCGGTATCTTATACTCGCACACGTTCGTCGGCCCTCTCATGCGCATTCGCAAGGCCCTTGAGCACATTTCCTGCGGAGACGTGAACGTGGCGTTGCGGCTCCGGGAAGCGGACGATCCCGTGCTCAAGGAACTGGTCACGGCAATCACGAAGTTATGCGAGAACACCAGGAATAATCAAGCCCTGCTCCAAGATACGTCGCGGGAGCTCTCTATGGACATCGCCGTGCTTCAGGATAAATGCAGCAAAGGCGCCAGCCACGCGGATATTCATAGACAGCTGGAAGCCGTGAGGAAAAAGCAGGAACTCCTGGAGAAAACGATCAACTCCTGTGGATTGACCTAGGAACGGCCATGGCTGAGAGCGGATTTAGAGGCAAGAGCATGAAGTCGGTAGCCTTCGATGTGGCCGAAGGCTACGTTGCGGTGAACCCGCTGTTCCTGAAGAAATTCGACAACGACATGATCAAGGAACTGTACGAAAACCTGAACAGGGCTCTCACCGCAGCGCGGATTGAGAAGGTTGCGCTGAGCGACCAGGCAGCATTGCGGACGAGGAACATGAAACTCCAGCGATTGCACAACGCCATGATCATCCTGCGAAATACCGCCCGGGAGAAAAGGGTCCGGCTCTAAAGAAGAAAGGGACAGCCGATATGCAGTTATCCCACGTCTAGTGGGTGTAAATGTCATTTCAGAGAAGAGGCATTCTGAGAAATGTTCAAATTATTTTTTTCAGGCGCGCAAAAGAGCCGATCTGAGGCATGACGAGACTTAAATCAGGCAGGATCCCGGTGATCACCGGATCCGCGCAGGCAGGGCTGATCTGGAAAATAATACAAATGTGAGATCAGCCGAGCATAAAAAATGAGCAGCTGATACTCTGATACGATTATATTGTCGTTTCATGAAATCATATTAATAACTAAAGGAAACCATGATGGTAAAGGGACCGGCTTGCCCTGTAACAAAACTTGAGAAGATTCTTCTGGCGACAGATCAATCAGCGTTCAGTGAAGGAGCAATTCGCGAGGCGATTAAGTTTGCCTCTAAATGTTCAAGCAAAATTTACGCCTGCATGACGCTTGAAACGAATCCCGAATACGAGACCCTCGGATCCAACGTCTTTAAAAAGGAAGAAGCAGAGGCAACAGCCCATCTGGAATCCATCAGAGCACAGGCGACGCAAGCTGGTGTAGCATGTGAAATCGTTCTGCATGAATCAATGGACGCTGCCCAAGCCGTCGTGAACGAGGCGACTGAAAAGAAAGTCGATATGATCGTCATTGGCAGGCGTGGGCGTAAAGGCGTGGCAAAGGCTCTCTTGGGTGAGATGGCCGCGAAAGTCATTACTCATGCCCCCTGCAAAGTGCTGGTTGTCCCGGTAGCAGCCCATATAGAATATAAGAATATTTTGGTCGCCACGGATGGCCTGACGCAGGCAAACGCAGCGGTCACGGAAGCGATATCAATTGCCAAGCTCTGCGGATGCCATGTCATCGCGCTGTCGGCTATGCGTGATGAAAGCGAGCGGAAACAAGCCATCCAATTTGCAAGCGAGGCTGCAGAGTTGGCAAAAAAAGAAGGAGTTTCAGCAGAAGCAGTTACCCCAATGGGAAGATCGTTTAATACCATCGTTGAAACGGCTGGCAGAAGAGATGTTGACTTGATCGTTATGGGGACATATGGAAAGACGGGCATGAAGAAACTTCTAATGGGAAGCGCAACGGAAAAGGTTATCGGAACTGCAGGTTGTGCGGTACTCGTGGTCAAGGCGTAAATTAATGCCTTAAAGAGGAATACCGTGATGAAATGGATAACCAGATATCATGTCCAAGTTGAACGGGTAGCCTGTCCCATGTGGATGAGAAAGTTTATGGACCGGGGGAGGCCGAGTTTTATGTCGCTCGAGCCGAGAAGGTGCAGGTCGATGCCACCCGACTGGACGCGATACCCTTCGATGTCTCGAACGTTGAGCTGGGACACCATGGCAAGGAATGTTCCTTTGAAGCCATAGTGAGGAAATATAGCTTGACAAATAACCCGGCGTTACACATGCTTGCCTTGATTATGAACGGGACGTACACGGACAAAAGCCTCCATCATCAGCCAGAAAGTCCCGCGTTAAACCAAGTCGCAGCAAGTTTCTAGCGTTTCGGTGATAAGTCCGATCATGCATTCAATGCCGCTGAATAGAACGTCTACGATGCGGTCTCTGGTATTTGATTAAAATCTAGGGGGGAAGGGGTTCTTCCTGGCTCCCTATCACTTTTCCGCTACCAACCTTACTCCCATATCAAATGCTTTTTGGCAAT
>Ga0187779_10002597_pt1 | contig 11042 bp, 9 predicted proteins | sample 1015_Q2_SP10_10__FD_132435 | JGI IMG/M metagenome (GOLD analysis project Ga0187779, IMG submission 132435) | Tropical peat soil microbial communities from peatlands in Department of Meta, Colombia - 1015_Q2_SP10_10_MG | ecosystem: Environmental > Terrestrial > Soil > Wetlands > Peat | place... | reverse complement strand
CATCGCGCGATAAATGCCGTCGACCGACAGAAATGCCAGAGAATCGGCGCCGATAAACTTGCGCATGCCTTCGAGGTCATGCGTGGCGGCGAGAAGCTTCTCGCGCTCGGGCGTATCGATGCCGTAATAATCCGCGTGCGTAATCGGCGGTGAGGCGATGCGGAAATGCACCTTCTTGGCGCCGGCGTCGCGCATCATCTGCACAATCTTTCGCGAAGTCGTGCCGCGTACGATCGAATCGTCCACCAACACGATGCGTTTGCCGGCTACGACGGTTCGATTGGCCGAGTGCTTGAGGCGAACGCCCTGATCCCGGATCGCTTGCGTCGGCTGAATGAAGGTACGGCCGACGTAATGGTTACGGATGATACCGAGTTCGTAAGGGATACCGGCCTCCTGGGCAAAGCCGATTGCGGCAGGGACCCCGGAATCCGGCACCGGCACGATTACATCGGCCTTGGCCGGCGCCTCGCGTGCGAGCTGCGCGCCCATGGTCTTGCGGACGTCGTAGACGTTGCGGCCGCCTACAATGGAATCGGGCCGGGAGAAATATATGTATTCGAAGATGCAGGGCCGCGGCGGCATGGGCGGAAACGGCTTGTGCGATTGCGCGCCTTCCTCATCGAAGATAACGACTTCGCCGTTCTCCACATCGCGCACATATTGCGCACCGATGATGTCGAGCGCGCAGGTTTCGGAAGCAAGGATCGGGCAGCCATCGAGTTTGCCGATGACGAGCGGCCGGATGCCTAGCGGATCGCGCGCGCCCACCAGCTTTTTGTTGGTGAGGCCGACGAAAGCATAGGCGCCTTCGAGCTGGCGCAGACCTTCGATGAAGCGATCGACGAAGCGATTGCGGCGTGCGCGTGCAACCAGATGCAGTATCACCTCGGTGTCCGTGGTCGACTGCATCATAGCGCCCTCATGCACCAGATCGCGTCGCAACTTGATGCCGTTGGTGAGATTGCCGTTATGGCCGATGGCGAAACCGCCACCTTCCAGTTCGGCGAACAGCGGCTGCACATTGCGGATAATTGTCTCGCCTGTCGTCGAATAACGTACGTGACCTATGGCGGACGTGCCCGGCAAACGGTCAATGACCTCGCGCCGGGCGAAAGCGTCGCCGACCAGGCCGAGGCGGCGCTCGGAATGAAAACGCTTGCCGTCGAAAGAAACGATGCCGGCTGCTTCCTGACCGCGATGTTGAAGCGCGTGCAGACCGAGCGCGGTAATGGCGGCCGCGTCGGGATGTCCGAAAATGCCAAACACGCCGCATTCTTCCCGCAGACGGTCGGCGTTCAAATCGAAGTCCATCGCGGTGTCCTGCGGGCGTTGATGCATCGCTATCGCGTTCCGCTTGCCATGGGTGGCGTCAGTTCCGAACGCCGGTCGGCGGGGCTTGCATCTGGCGTATCCTGATCATCGGGCTTCGGCTTTTTCAGCCTCTTTAAGATGGTGCTTTCCGGGTCGTCCGGCAACATCGACATCAGCCATTGACCGGTATTTTGCAGCACTAGTTTTGACTTGGCGCTGCGCACCCATTCGGGCTGGCTTCGGTCAGGCACCAGCCAGGCAAAAAACAGGAAGGCAACGACAACGATCACCAGTCCGCGGCCGAGCCCGAAGAGAAAGCCAAGCGTCCGATCGAGCGCGCCGACTCGGCTGTCGAGAACCATGTCGGATATACGCGCGGTGATGATCGATACGATCAGCAAGGTGCCCAAAAACACGCCACCGGCCGAAACGCCGGCTGCCACCATATCGCTGGTGAAATATTGCTTCGCAATCGGAAGCAGGCGTCCGTACGAGTAGAGTGTGACAATCGCGGCAACGGCCCAGGCGCCGATCGAAAGAATTTCCCGCATGAAGCCGCGGATCATGGCGAGCAGTCCCGAAATCAGCATGACCGCCAGAAGGATGATGTCGAGCAACGTGATCGGCATCGGGGCTCAGGCACTCCGTAAACGTCCGCGACCGAAAGCGCGCAAAATGACCCGCCACCGCGGCGAATCTGGGCCAGCCATAGCGGCTTCAGACCAGCACGGCAATGTTGGCTCTAAGTACTTAATTTTAGGCCCATTTCTGTCTTCGCGGCCAAGCGATAGAGAGGCAGCTGGAGGCGGTTTGGCGCGCCCCGTATATAGCGGGGCGTCGGGGTTCCGTCACCGGATTTATGCGCCTGTTTTGGCGGGTATGCGTGCCTTTCCAAGGGCGGCGATATCGGCAACCAGACTGGAAAGATTGGCAACATCGGTCGCCCTTAACCCTGGTTCGCTGATGTCAGTCCGTGCCGCGTCCGGCAGAACGGCCCGATTGAAACCGAGCTTTGCCGCTTCCTTCAAACGCGCAGCGCTCTGCGCCACCGGTCGTATGGCGCCGGATAACGATACTTCGCCGAAATAGACGGCATCCGCCGGCAGCGGCGCATTGGCGAGAGAGGAAACGAGTGCCGCCGCAGCGGCGAGATCGCCGGCCGGCTCTTGAATTCGCATGCCGCCGGCGACGTTAAGATAAACGTCGTGGCCACCAAGCCGGACCCCGCAGTGCGCTTCCAATACCGCCAGCACCATGGATAGCCGGCTTGGATCCCAGCCGACGACCGCTCGTCTTGGCGTGCCAAGTGATGTCGGGGCGACCAAGGCCTGGATTTCGACCAATAGCGGACGTGTGCCTTCGATGCCGGCAAACACAACGGTACCAGGTTGACCGAGATCGCGTTCCGATAAAAACAGTTCGGACGGATTGGCGACTTCTCGCAAGCCGGAGCCGGTCATTTCGAACACGCCGATCTCGTCGGTGGGCCCGAACCGGTTCTTCATAGCTCGTAAAATGCGAAATTGGTGCGACCCTTCGCCCTCGAAGGAAAGCACTGCATCGACCATGTGTTCGACGACGCGCGGCCCCGCGATCTGGCCGTCCTTTGTGACATGGCCGACCAGGATAATCGTGGCGCCGGACTTTTTAGCAAAGCGGATCAGCGCCTGCGCACTGCCGCGTACTTGGGTCACCGTTCCCGGCGCGGAATCAACCGTGTCCGTCCACATGGTCTGGATCGAATCGATGACGATCAGACGCGGCGTTTTGCCTTCCGACAGGGTGGTGATGATGTCCTCGACCGCGGTTTCCGCGGCAAGCTCGACCGCAGTGTCGCGCAAACCCAATCGCTCGGCGCGCAGCCGTACCTGCGCAACCGCTTCCTCACCGGAGATATATACTGCGCGATGCCCAGCCCGGGCCAGCGCGGCGGTCGCCTGGATCAGCAATGTCGATTTACCGATGCCGGGGTCGCCGCCAACAAGCAGCACGGACCCGCGCACGAAGCCGCCGCCAGTCACGCGGTCGAATTCGGCAATACCGCACGGCAGGCGGGGCGCGTCATGTGCCTCACCGGCCAGTGGCTCGAACGCGAACATGCGGCCCTTGCCTCGTGGGCGGCGCAAGCCCGCAGGCCGTTCAGCCCCTTCCTCGCAGAGGGTGTTCCATTCCCCGCAGGCCTCGCATTTCCCCTGCCAGCGGCTGAAGCTCGCTCCGCAGTTCTGGCAGACAAACGTGAGATTTCGCCGGGACATGGCGGGAATCGCTCCGGAGGCAAACAAAAGTTTACTTCAAGGAAAAGAACAATACAAGAACATTTTTTAAAAAGTTGCTAATTTTCAGTAGATTAGGGGAGCCGGCTTAGCCCGGATCTTGCTGATAACTGCGGTGGAAACGCTGCCCTAAACTCACCAGCACCTCATAACCAATGGTGCCCGCGGCGGCGGCCAAAGCGTCGACGCCTGCGTCGCCTCCAATCAGCGTAACCAGATCGCCGCGGCGCACCGAATGATCCGGAAGCGCAGAAATATCAATTGCCAATAAATCCATCGATACGCGTCCGGCGAGCGGGCAGCGCGTGCCTGCGACGATGGCGTCGGCACCCGGGGCTGCGTCGGTGGCGCTGGCTGCTCGCGGATAACCGTCAGCGTAACCGGCTGAGACCACCGCAATGCGGGTCGCATGCTTGGCGGTCCAGATCGCGTTGTATCCGATGGTCTCGCCTTTCGGCACGGTGCGTACCTGCACCACACGTGCGTGGAGTTCGACTACCGGCCGCATCGGATTGGTTTGGCCGGGTATCGGATTGATTCCGAACAGCGCGGCGCCCGGGCGAACCATGTCACAATGCGCTGCACTACCGAGGAAGATTCCTGATGAATTTGCCAGCGAGCCGGGTATCCCCCGGTACAGCAGCCGTACTTCGCGGAAGAGCTGAATCTGGCGTTCATTGAGGTGGTGAGAGGGCTGCTCAGCGCAGGCGAGGTGACTCATCAGTAACGTGATCCCATGATTTTCTGCACGGATCCGCGGGGCGAGTGCGGCCGCCTCATCGGCCGAGATACCGAGGCGGTTCATTCCGGTGTCGACATGCAACGCCGCGCCGCCGCGCCATTGGTTGGCTGAACAGAATGCGTCCCATTCAGCAAGTTCGACCAGGCTGCCGATCACCGGCCGGGCACGGATATCTGCAAAAGCCGCCGCGGTTCCCGGCGGCAGACCGTTGAGCGCGTAGATCGCGAGCTCGGGCGCGACGCTGCGCACGCGACGCGCTTCCGCGAGATCGGCAACAAAGAAAGTCTTGCAACCGGCCGCGCCAAGAGTGCGGGCAACCAACTCTATGCCGCAACCGTAACCATCGGCCTTAATCACAGCGGCACATTCGGCAGGCATGGTCCGACGACTGAGCGCGTCCCAGTTGGCCGAGATGGCGGACAAATTGATGGTCAAAACGCCGCCAGCCTGAGCAGCGGGCGGACCCGCCTCAAAGGCCCCTCCAACATGGGCGGTTTCGGGAGGAAAATCAGGTTGCAGCGTCGTCTCGGCCTCGGACATAAAGTGGGTTTAGCCCTCCGAGGGCCGCCAGTCCATGTGGGTAGGGCTTAGCCGTTACAGTCGCTCCGGCAAGCGATTTTCCCGCGCCAGCGAGGAGAAGCGAGTTACAGCGGCGTCGAATTGCAATTCAATGGTGCCGGTAGGCCCGTGGCGTTGCTTTCCAATAATGACCTCCGCCTTGCCGTGCACCTTGTCGGCTTCCGCCAGCCACTCCGCGAACTTTTCGCGGTTAGATTCCAGTGGCTTACGCATCTGGTGGTAATACTCCTCGCGATAGACGAACAAGACCACATCCGCGTCCTGCTCGATCGAGCCAGATTCACGCAAATCCGAGAGTTGGGGGCGTTTATCGTCTCGGCTTTCGACCTGCCGGGACAATTGTGACAGCGCCAGGATTGGCACGTTAAGCTCTTTGGCGAGCGCTTTGAGCTTGGTGGTGATCTCGGTGATTTCCTGTACGCGATTTTCCGCGGACCGGCGTGTCGAGCCTTGCAGAAGCTGTAGGTAGTCGATGATCAGCAGGTCCAATCCACGCTGACGCTTGAGTCTGCGCGCGCGGGCCGCGAGCTGGGCGACGGACAGGCCGCCGGTCTCGTCCACGTAAAGCGGGATGTTCTGCAGTTCAATCGAATAGTCTTTGATTTTCTCGAAATCGCTCTCGGTGATGCCGCCGCGTCTGATCTGGTTGGACGGAATGCCAGTCTGTTCGGCGATGATACGGGTAGCGAGTTGTTCGGCGGACATTTCCAACGAGAAGAAGCCGACAACGCCGCCGTTCACGGTCACGGTATGGCCATCGGGCTTGACCTCGCCACGCCAGGCTCTAGCGATATTGTAGCCGATATTGGTGGCCAACGCGGTTTTGCCCATGCCGGGTCGACCGGCAAGAATAACGAGGTCCGATTGCTGTAGGCCACCCATCATTCGGTCAAGGTCGTCCAATCCCGACGCGATACCTGAAAGTTTGCCGTCACGCTGGAAAGCATGCGCGGCCATGTCGATCGCGGTTGTGAGTGCTTGGGCAAAGCGCTGAAAGCCGCCATCGTATCGACCAGTCTCCGCCAGTTCATAGAGTCGCCGTTCGGCGTCCTCGATCTGGTTGCGAGGCGAAAAGTCGACCGGCGCATCGTAGGCCACGTTGACCATCTCTTCGCCAACCTGGATCAGGGAGCGACGGATCGACAGGTCGTAGACGGTGTGGCCGTAGTCTTCCGCGTTGATGATTGTCGTCGCTTCGGCTGCAAGCCGTGCCAGATATTGGCTCACGGTAAGGCCGCCGATGTCCACGTTGGCATCGAGGAACGTTTTGAGCGTGATCGGGGTCGCCAGCTTGCCCGCGCGGATCAGGTCACGTGCAATCTGATAGACCTTCTGGTGGATCGGCTCGAAAAAATGTACGGGCTCAAGAAAATCCGAGACGCGATAAAAGGCCTCGTTGTTGACAAGGATGGCGCCCAACAACGCCTGTTCCGCCTCGATATTGTGCGGGGCCGAGCGGTAGAGTGGTGCAGGTTCTTCGGCCTGCTTGCGGGCGGTGGAATCAGCGATGGCCATGGAATGCATACCCGGAATTTGTGGCATAGCACGCGGATTGTGATGGAAACGCACCGTACAAGCGGTTGTCCCGCAATTCACAGCGAATCACATGCACGATTGAGCAGTGGGAAAACCGGTTTTTTCTTGACCGGAACGCTTGCTCTATTCGCCGGCAAGCCGTAGTGGCGGCCGTCGGCTCCCTTCGAGTGCCGTCAGGCGGCGTTCTTCGCGGACGATATAGTCGCGCGTAATGGGAACTACGCCCTGGCGTTTGGCGAGCTGGATCTGCATCACCATCATGTTTTGCTCGCGGAACGACATTTCGGACGCCGCGAGATAGAATTCCCACATACGCACGAAACGCTGTTCATAGATGCGTTGAACGTCTTCGCGATGAGCTAGAAAGCGTTCGCGCCAGGCCTTGAGCGTCTCGGCGTAGTGTAGACGAAGAATTTCGATGTCGGTCACCAGCAGTCCGGCACGTTCGATAACGGGCAACACTTCCGACAACGCCGGAATATAACCACCGGGAAAAATATACTTCGCGATCCACGGATTGGTGATGCCGCGTCCTTCCGATCGTCCGATCGAATGCAGCAGCATAACGCCGTCGTCGCTGAGCAGCTGTGCGCATTTCTGGAAGAAGGCCTCGTAGTGTCCAACGCCGACATGCTCGAACATCCCGACCGAAACAATGCGATCAAAGGGCCCGCGCACGTCACGGTAGTCCTGTAAGAGGAACTGAGCGCAGTCACTCAAGCCTTTTTCCGCTGCGCGCTCGTTGGCGACGGCATATTGTTCCTCCGATAACGTCACGCCCCTGACGTGAGCGCCGCAAAAATCCGCAAGATAGAGACCAAGTCCGCCCCAGCCGCAGCCGATATCGAGAACACGCTGTCCGCGTTCAACGAAAAGCTTGGCCGCGAGATGTCGTTTCTTGGCGAGTTGCGCATCGTCGAGCGAACTATCTGCCGTTTCGAAATAACCACAGCTGTATTGCCGGTCGGCATCGAGGAATAGCGCGTAGAGGCGCCCGTCGAGATCATAGTGGTGCGCTACGTTGCGGCGGGCCCGTTTTCGCGGATTGAACTGCGTAAGCCGTCGGCTGATATAGCGGATCAGCCATTGCATGCGTGCCCATTTGGGGAATTCAGCGTTCTGTCCGAGCGCAACTGCGAGCACATCGGCGATCGTGCCTTGCTCGACCACCAGCGTGCCATCCATATAGGCTTCGCCGAACTTGAGCTCCGGATCGAGCAAGATGCCGAGCTGCGAGGCACGCGTGGTGAAGCGTACCGCAACCGGCTTTCCTGTCCCGTCGCCAAATGTAAACGTTTTTCCGTTCGGGGTCGTAAGCTTGAACGTGCCCCGCCGAATAAACGCACCAAGCAAAATTCGAAGCAACCGGTCCATCGGCCGCCTCCATCACTCGGTCCGCGCGTGCTGCTGGCCTTGCCCCGAAAATGTAACGCCGCGGACGCACAAAAGTTCGGACCTAGGTATTTAATCAAAGTTTCCGCGGCCCAGCAATCCTGCAACGCGCAAACCGGCCTTCCGTTCGCATGCGGGTCACAATTTCGAAATAATGCGCTATCAAGACGCTGGATCCAGATGACAAGTGGGCGGCGATAGCGAAGGGATGGGCGGTCATGAAAAAGCGAGGTAGCCGCATCCGGGCCGCCATTTCCGCGTTGGCCTTGTGTTTGGCCGGGGCGGCAGGGGCGCAAGAGAGTCTGGACCAGGGCAAAACCCCGGCCCAACTTTTTGCCTCCGATTGTTCGATTTGTCACAAATCGCCCCAGGGGCTAACCCGGGGCGGGGGAATACTAGGTCTCGAAAACTTCTTGCGAGAGCACTACACCGCCAGCAAGGAGAGCGCCGCCGCTATTGCTAGCTATTTGCGGGCCATGGATACCGGGCCCGCGCGCGCCACCAAGCGGGCGGCCAAAGGCGACGATAAGAAAAAGGCGGCAACCAAGCCGGCCGAGGAAAAGGGCACCGACAAATCGGGAGCGAAGGCCACCGAGCCGAAGCCGTCGGAGACCAAATCTGCTGAGCCGAAGCCTGCTGGAATCCTCGCCCCCGAGTCAAAGGCGCCGCCCGCGGCCAGCGAGGCAAAGCCAGCCGAAGACGGCAAATCCGAGAAGTCAGACTAACGACCCAGACGCGGTCACGCTTCTTCGCTTTTCTTTCGCCTGCCCTTGGCTGGTTTGGCGGGCGCTTCGGCGCCTGCCGCTTCCGCTGGTGCCGCCCCGCTTTCGCCTTCAGGCTTTGAGCGATCCCGCCGAGGCTTCGCTTCGGGCTCGAACATCGCTTCCGCTGCGGCGACGGCAGCTGCGGCTTCTTCTTCAGCCTCCGTGCGCTGTACGGTGACGTCCTCACCGCGCGCGATGCGTTCGGCCTCATCAGCGCTGCGCGCGACCGTAACGGTAATTGAGACCTCGACTTCCGGATGAAGCGCCAATGGTACCTTGTACTGGCCGATCGTCTTTATCGGTGCATTGAGAACGATGTGCGATCTGTTGACTTCGGTGCCGCCGGTCTTGAGCAGCGCGGCGATATCACGGCTCGACACTGAACCGAACAGTTGCCCGCCTTCGCTGGCCTGCCGAAGCACGACATACGTCTTGCCATCGAGTTTGCTGCCGAGCTTGCCGGCTTCGCCCTTCATCTCGAGGTTCTTGGCTTGCAGCTCGGCCTTCATGCCCTCGAAACGTTTCTTGTTGTCAGTGGTTGCACGCAGCGCCTTGCCGCGTGGCAAGAGAAAGTTGCGGGCAAAGCCGTCCTTGACGCGCACGACATCACCCATTTGGCCAAGCTTGCCGATACGCTCCAGCAGGATCACTTCCATTGTCGATACTCCTCGATCTGAACTAGTTTTGATTTCATGAAAGGGCAGTGGGGTTGCGCTTGCGCGCGACGCGGCCGCGCACGTCAATGAGGGTGTCAAGCACGCCAAGCAGGCATACGGCGAGAATTAGCCAGCCGACCATCAGTACGACCACGTAGGCTCCGCCGAGCACGAAGGGACGCGAATTCGTGCCACGCGTGATTTCGTGCAGCACGGCGAAGCCGAGCACGCCGTAAGCCATCAGCAGGCTTGCCGACAGGACGCCGGCGACGATTCCGATAATACCGTCCGCAAAGTTCAGACCGATGGCAAGCGCGAGTGCCGCGGTCAGCAATGGCGGAAACCGCATGGCCGAAAGTTGTGGCCACGGCCGTGCCAGCCGGCCGGAAAGCCTTACAACATGCGCTGCAAGCCAAAGGTTGAAGAGATTTGTAGCGGTTGCGAGCACCGCCGCAGCCGGCGGTATAACGTTGACCAGAAAATCGATTAGCCGATCAATTTTGCTCACACCCGACATGCCGAGCGGCGCTTCTAATGCCGTTCCATTCTGCGCGCGCATCATCGCGCTGAGTGCCGCACGCAACCCGGTGCGAAAACTCTCAGCGTCGGTACCGAAATTAGGTATGGCAACGATGACGACGATCGCCGCAAGGATCGCAGCCCAGATCACGAGGCGTCCTAATGGATACCACTCAAGCTTTGGTTCATGACCATTGCCGCCGACGGGCCGTGCGAGCATGCCGAGATAGCTCAGCCACCAAGCCGGAACGCCCGCGCTCGTCAGGAAGGCAAGCAGGAACACGGCGCCGAATACGATGCCAAGCGCGAGAGCGCCGGCGATTGCCGCAATAAGCGCCGCCAAATGGCTCCAGCCGAGTCCCGCTATCATGATTGGCAGCGGCGCCAGATAGAACAGGGGAATAGATAACCACGCGCCAGACGTTACCGACGCGAACAGCAAAGCCGCCGCGGCACCGGCACTGATTCCTATAACGACGAACTGCATCATCGCGAGCTGTCCCGCCCCTCATCGAGCGGTTAGAGACGGAACCAACTCCGCCCCAACCATCGGTTTCGCGGCTGTCGCCGAAAACCTCGTTATAAGTCTACTGTATCACATATGGCAGCAAGCCGAGAAAGCGTGCGCGCTTGATGGCCTGCGCCAACTCGCGCTGCTTTTTCGCCGATACTGCCGTGATACGGCTTGGCACGATCTTGCCGCGCTCCGACACGTAGCGCTGCAAAAGCTTGACGTCCTTGTAATCGATCTTCGGCGCGTTGGCGCCCGAGAAGGGGCAGGTTTTGCGGCGACGGAAGAATGGACGGCGCGCGCCTCCTTGCGGAGCAAATGCCATGGCCTATTCCTCCGCCGCGCCGGAGTCGGCGCCTTCGATATCGTCGCCATCGTCGCGCCGCGGGCGGCGCTCGCCACGGCCGCGGTCGTCACGGTCCGATTTGCGCATCATCGCCGAAGGTCCTTCCTCGTGCGCCTCGACGCGGATCGTAAGATAGCGAAGCACATCCTCGTTGAGGCGCTCCTGCCGCTCGATCTCATTGAGCGCAGCCGGCGGCGCGTCGACGTTAAGCAACGTCATGTGCGCCTTGCGGTTCTTGCGAATGCGGTAGGTGAGGGACTTCAGCCCCCAATATTCGTTCTTGGCCACCTTGCCACCCATCTGTCCGACGATTCCGGACAACTGTGTGGTCAATTCCTCGACCTGCTGCGCGCTCAGATCCTGGCGCGCGAGATAGACGTGTTCGTACAGCGGCATGAATGCCTTTCCCT
>Ga0187779_10002596_pt1 | contig 11043 bp, 8 predicted proteins | sample 1015_Q2_SP10_10__FD_132435 | JGI IMG/M metagenome (GOLD analysis project Ga0187779, IMG submission 132435) | Tropical peat soil microbial communities from peatlands in Department of Meta, Colombia - 1015_Q2_SP10_10_MG | ecosystem: Environmental > Terrestrial > Soil > Wetlands > Peat | place... | reverse complement strand
TAGTCGTCGATCCAGCCGATCGCACCGAAGCCCAGCGTCACGATCAGCACCACCCAGATGAAGCGGTTGCGCAGGTCCGCCCACAACAGCGTGGTCACCGCGATCGACACCAGGATCAGCGCGCCGCCCATGGTCGGCGTGCCGGCCTTGCTCAAGTGTGCCCGCGGGCCATCGTCTCGCACCGCCTGGCCGATCTTGTATTCGGTCAACTTGCGGATCATGCGCGGGCCGACGACGAAGGAGATCACCAGCGCGGTCATGGTCGCCAGCACCGAGCGCAGCGTGATGTAGCCGAACACGTTGAATGTCCGCACATCGGCCGCGAGCCAGTTGGCGAGCGCGAGCAGCATCAGTGCACCTCCGCAGCGCTGCCGCTCAACTCGCCGATGACGCGTTCCATGCGCATGAAGCGCGAGCCCTTGACGAGCACGGTGACGCCGGGCGTCATCGCCGAGCGCACCGCGCTCGCCAGCGTTTCGACGCAACCGAAGTGCTCCGCGCCCTGGCCGAACGCCGCGACCGCGTGCTCGGTCAGCGCCCCGGTGGCAAACAGACGGTCGATGCCGGCGGCGCGCGCGTAGCCCCCGACCTCGCGGTGAAACTCGGCTCCCTGGTGACCGACTTCGCCCATGTCGCCGAGCACCAGCCAGCGCGGCGATGGCTCACGCGCGAGCACGGCGATGGCGGCGCGCACCGAGTCGGGGTTGGCGTTGTATGTGTCATCGATCACCGTGACCGCTCCGGGCAGCACGCTCGCCTGCAGCCGCCCTGGCAGCGGACGGAACCCTGCCAGGCCCTGGGCCGCCGCTCCGAGGCTCGCGCCCGCGGCGCTCGCCGCGGCGATCGCGCCGAGCGCGTTGGCGACGTTATGGCGCCCTGGCGCCCGGAGCTCGATCGAGATCGCCCCTTCCGGCGCCCTCACCTCGATGAGCGCGCCCCACGCCTCCGCCCGGTAACGAGCAGTCACCGCTGCAGGGGCGCGCAGACCAAAATCGCGCACCACCAGTCCCGCACCCTCGCGATTGCGCCGGGCGATCACTTCGCGCCAGAAGGGGGCGTAGTCGTCGTCGGCGTTGATGATCGCGACGCCACGCTCCTGCAGCACGTTAAGCAGGGCGGCGTGCTCGACCGCGACGTCGGCGACGCTCGCGAGGAATTCCTGGTGCTCGCGCTGGGCGTTGTTGATGAGCCCGACGGTCGGTGCTGCGATGGCGGCGAGCTCTGCGGTCTCCCCGGCGTGGTTCATGCCGATTTCGACCGCCGCTGCGCGATGCTCGGCGTCGAGTCCGAGCAGTGTCAGCGGCAGCCCGATCGCGTTGTTGAGGTTGCCCTGGGTGGCGAGCACGCGCGCCTCGCCGAACTCCGCGCGCAGGATCGCCGCGGTCATTTCCTTGACCGTCGTCTTCCCGTTGCTTCCCACGATCGCGGCGACGGGCAGCGCGAAGCGCCGTCGCCAGAACGCCGCGAGCGCGCCCAGCGCGCGCACCGGGTCGGCGACCGCCAGCAGGCTGCCGGTCAACGTGCCGACCCGATCCGAGCCGACGATCGCAGCGGCTGCGCCGCGCTCGAATGCCTGGACGACATAGTCGTGACCGTCGAAGCGCTCCCCCTTGATGGCGACGAACAGGTCCCCGGGCGCGACGGCGCGCGAATCGGTGATCACCCGATGGAACGACGCATTCGGCCCGTGCAGCGTGCCGGAGATCGCCTCGGCCGCTGTTGCGGTATCCATCATCGCGGGCCCCACGACGCGAGCGCACGCGCGGCGTGCTCGGCGTCCTGAAATGGATGGCGCACTCCGCCGACGTCCTGGTAGGTCTCGTGTCCCTTTCCGGCGAGCAGGACGACGTCCGCGGCTTTCGCCTCGGCGATCGCGGCGGCTATCGCAGCCGCGCGGTCGAGCTCGACGGCGTAGTGGCGGTTTCCCGCCTCGCGAATGCCGTGCACGATTTCGCTGGCGATCGCAGCCGGTTCCTCGCCGCGCGGGTTGTCGCTGGTCACCATGACACGGTCGGCCAGCCGCGACGCGATGCGACCCATCTGCGGGCGCTTGCCGCGGTCGCGCTCGCCGCCGCAGCCGAATACGCAAATCAGCTCGCCGCCATCGCCCAGCGCTGGCCGCAGCGCGGTGAGCGCCTTCTCCAGGGCGTCGGGGGTATGGGCGTAGTCCACGACGACCACCGGCAGTCCGTTACCGCCCAGGCGCTGCATGCGTCCCGGCGGCGCTTGAACCTGCCCAAGAAGCTCGAGAGCTCTCTCCAAGCCGATGCCGCTCACGAGAAGCACCCCGAGCACACCGAGCAGATTCGACGCGTTGAATTCCCCGACCAGCCGGGTGTGCAGCTCTCCCTTGCCCCAGGGAGTGGCAACGTTGAACGCCAGTCCCGAAGCGCTCGCCACCAGCCTTCCTCCCGCGACGTCGGCGGCGCTGAAGCCATAGCTCAGGACCTTGCGTCCGCGAGCACGCGCGGCGTCGATCAGGCTGCGCCCGAAGGAATCGTCGGCGTTGATCACGCCGACCCTCAAGCCGGGCCAGCCGAACAGCCGTGCCTTGGCCGCGCCGTAGGCAGCCATGGTTCCGTGGTAGTCGAGGTGGTCGCGCGAAAGGTTGGTGTACAGGGCCACGGCGAACGCGACGCCGTTGACGCGGCCCTGCTCGAGGCCGTGCGAAGACACTTCCATGACGACAGCCTCGGCTCCCGCGTGCCTGAAGTCGCGCAGCATCTCGTGCAACAGCGCGGCGTCGGGAGTCGTGTTCGCCGCCGGTGTGATCGCTCCGAACAATCCGTTGCCGAGCGTGCCGATCATCGCCGTGCGGCGTCCGCTCGCCTGCAGCGCCGCGGCGATCCAGTGAGCGCAGGAAGTCTTGCCGTTGGTTCCCGTGACCCCGATCGTCCACATCTCGCGCGACGGATGGCCGTACACGTAGTCCGCGATCGCGCCGAGCCTCGCCTTGAGGTGTTCGACGGGCAACTGCGGCAGCTTCCAGTCCCGATCCCAGTTGAACCCGTGCGGATCCCAAAGAACGGCTCCGGCGCCGCGGGCCAAGGCGTCGGCGATGAACGTTCTGCCGTCGTGCCGCGTGCCCGGATACGCCGCGAAAGCATCTCCCGGCCGCACGGCGCGGCTGTCCGAGGTGAGCCGCGAGACCGGAGTGCCGAGCCGCTCGAGCAGCGTGGCGGGATCGACGTCGAGGGCCGTCGCGGTGCTCAAGTCTCCTCCCCGATGTCGGCGCCGTTGGGTGGCAGCACGACGTTGCTGACCGGCGCGTCGGTGGGCACGCCGAGCATGCGCAGCGCGGTTCCCATGACGGTGCTGAACACCGGCGCCGCGACGCTGCCTCCGTAGTATTGTCCGGCCGAAGGCTCGTCGATCATCAAGGCCACGATCAGACGCGGATTCGAAGCGGGCGCGAAGCCCACGAAGGATGAAACGTACTTGTCCGCATAGGCTCGGCCCTCGAGCTTGTGCGCGGTGCCCGTCTTGCCCGCAACCCGGTAGCCCGCGACCTGCGCCTTGGGCGCCGTTCCCCCCGGCGCCACGACCATTTCGAGCATGCGACGGACTTCACGCGCGGTTTCCGGCGAGATGGCCGGCCGTCCCGCCACCGAACCGTCGAGTTTGAGCAGCGATACGGGTTTGAGTTCGCCGTCGGTCGCGAACACGGTGTACGCGCGCGCCAGCTGCACGAGGTTGACCGAAATGCCGTGGCCGTAGGCGATAGTCGCCTGCTCGATCGGCTTCCAACTCTTCGCCGGCCGCAGGCGCCCGCCAGCCTCGCCCGGAAAGCCGGTGCGCGGCGGCGCTCCGAAGCCCGCGTCGGAGAGCATCTGCCACATCGCCGACGCTGGCAGCGACAGCGCGATCTTCGCGGCTCCGACGTTCGACGACTTCTGGATCACCTGTTCGACGGTGAGTGCGCCTTCGCGATGAGCGTCGTGAATCGTCGCACCGCCGATCGTCAACGTCCCCGGGCTCGTGTCGATGATCGAGCTCGGCGTCACGCGTCCCGATTCCAGCGCCGCGGCGATGGTGAACGGCTTCAACGTCGACCCCGGCTCGAAGGTGTCGGTGAGCGCGCGATTGCGCATGCGCTCGCGAGCGGCGCGGGTACGACTGTTGGGGTTGTACGCCGGGCAGTTGGCCAGAGCGAGGATCTCGCCTGTCTTCACGTCCAGGATGACCAGCGCGCCGGCCTTCGCCTTGTTCGCCTCGACCGCCGCCTTGAGCTCGCGATAGGCGAGGTACTGCAGCCTGCTGTCGAGCGCGAGCGCGAGATCGCGACCTTCCTGCGGCGCGCGGATGCTGGCGACGTCCTCGACGACTTCGCCACGGCGGTTGATGATGACGCGTCGCGTGCCCGGGTTTCCGCCGAGCCATGACTGCTGCGCGAGCTCGATGCCCTCCTGGCCCACGTCGTGATCGCCGGTGAAGCCCAGAACCTGACTCACCACCTCGCCGGCGGGGTAGTAGCGCCAGTATTCGGTCTCGTCGTGAACGCCGGCGATGTGCAGCGCGGCGATGCGATCCGCGACTTCAGGGGGAACGGGTCGCTTGAGATACACAAAATCGCCTCCGCCAGCGAGCTTTTGCGAAAGGCCTGCCGCGGGCATTTCCAGCGCGTCGGCAAGGGACTTGAGCTCGCCGGGCGTCGCCTCGACCTTGTCGGGCCACGCCCAGATCGCCTTGACCGGCGTGCTGATCGCAAGCGGCTCCCCGTCGCGGTCGACGATGCGGCCGCGATGCGCCGGCACCTCGATCGCACGGCTGTAGCGCGAACTGCCCTGCTCCTGCAGGAAATCGTGATCGAAGCGCTGCAGATACAGCGAGCGCACGATCAACACGACGAGCAGCACGAGCAGGCCTCCGAACACGAGCGGCGCCCGCAGAGGTGGCAGTAGAAACGGCGTCGATCCGGCGCCCCTCACCGCGCGCCTCCATCGAGTATCTCGACGCGGTCGGGGGTCGGAAGCTGCATGCGCAGTTGCTCGCGGGCGATTTTTTCCACGCGCGCCGGCATCGCCCACGTCGATTGCTCGATCTGGAGCTGGCCGTACTCGACGTCGTAGGCGCGGGTTTGCGCCTGTTCTCGCTCCAGGTCCACGAAGAGCTTGCGCGCCTGGTGGCGGGAGGTGACGAGCGACAGCGAACACGCGATCAGCACCGCGAGCAGCACGAGGTTCACTCGCATCATCATGCGAGGAACCCGTGGGTGCGCTCGGCCACGCGCAGGGTCGCGCTTCGCGCCCGTGGGTTGGCGGCAAGCTCGCGGGGGCCGGCGCGAAGCGCGCGGCCGACGAGGCGCAGCGGAGGTGTCGGCAGTGCCGCGGCCGCGATCGGCAGGCGGGCGACGCGCGGGTCGCCCCCGAAGGGAACGCTATGCCGCCGCAGGAATTGCTTCACCATGCGGTCTTCGAGCGAATGGAAGCTGATCACTGCGATCCGCGCGCCCGCGGCCAGACGCGGCAGGATGCGTTCGAGCGCTAGCGGCAATTCCTGAAGCTCCTGATTGATGAAGATGCGTATCGCTTGAAAGGTCCGCGTGGCCGGATCCTGACGCCAATCACCCCTCGTCCCCGCGCCGACGGCTTCGGCCACGATCGAGGCCAGCTGCCCCGTCCGGACGATGGGCGCGCGCGAGCGAGCTGCAACAATCGCTCTTGCAATCTGCTGAGCAAACCGTTCTTCGCCATAGTCCGAGATCACTCCCTTGAGCTCGTCTTCGCTGGCGCGCGAGATCCATTGCGTCGCGGATTCTCCGCGCGAGGGATCCATGCGCATGTCGAGCGGCCCGTCGGCGCGCAGCGAGAAGCCGCGCGCAGGATCGTCGACCTGAGGCGACGCGATCCCCACGTCGAGCAGCACGCCATCGACCGTCGCGATGCCTTCGCGGTCGAGCACTTCCGCGAGCTCCGAAAACCAGGCGCGGCGGAAGCAGAACCGCGGGTCGCGCCACTCGCGGGCGGCGGCTTCCGCCGCAGGGTCGCGATCGATCGCCAGGAGGCGCCCGGACGGTCCCAGCGCATCCAGGATGCGCCGGCTGTGGCCGCCACGCCCGAATGTCGCGTCGAGATACGTTCCGTCGGGCTTGATCGCCAGCGCAGCCACCGCCTCCTCGAGCAGGACCGGAACATGGCCGGCATCGGGCATCAGGTCCTGGTCACAACGAAAAGCCGTCGAGCTCGGGCGGAAGGCCGCCTGCGGGGAAAGCGACGATCTGCTCGGTCTGCTCCAGCCACCTCGCTTCGTCCCAGAGCTCGAACTTGTTGCCTTGTCCAACGAGCACGACGCGCTTCTCCAGCGCCGCATACTGGCGCAACGCCGGCGGCACCAGGAGGCGGCCGGCGCCGTCGAGCTCGACGTCATCGGCGTGTCCCACGAGCAGGCGTTGCAAGCCGCGAATTTTTTCGTTGAAACTCGACAGCGCCATCAAGCGCTTCTGGATGGGCTCCCACTCGGCGAGTGGATACACGAGGAGGCAATGGCTCGGGTCGGCGGTGAGAATCACGCGGCCACCGCTCCCGGAGGCGAGCGCTTCGCGGTGCTTGGCGGGCACGGCCAGCCTGCCCTTGCTGTCCAGCGCCAGGTGAGAAACGCCGCGAAACACCGCTTGATCCTCCCTCGATGGCCTAATTGGGGTGAGCACCCACTTTGACCCACTTTTTACCACCAACCGCCACTATAGGGAAGCCGAACGGCTAGGTCAACAGGATTTCATTGCCTGAACAAAGACTTAGCTCATCTGTTGCATAATTGAAGAATAATGTTAAAAAATAGATAGTTAGTCGCTATTCCATAAGTAAATTAGTAAATTGGAGATGTAACTTCCATGAAACCGTGCTGATGGTGCGCCAAGCAGGCGCTGCGCCCCGCCTCAAGCGGCCTATGCCACTGGCATCAATCTGCCCCCTCGGAAACGACGAAGCTTTTCTCGACGCCTTTACAAAGCGTTACAAGCCCCACGTCAACGTGCACGGCGCTCGGGCGTTGTCGGAACCAAAACACGCGAATGGCTCGGGTCACCAACCGGCACTGCGGAAGGGAGGATGCGATGCGATTCTTAGTTTCGGCGACAGCCGTCCGAGCGCTGCTGCTCGCAATCGGCGTTGCCGCATGGCCTGCATTCGCCGACGCGCAGGATGCAGCAGCCACGTATGCCGACGCGGTTCGCCTGCTCGAACAATCGACCTTCGGTCCCAGTGACGCGCTGATTGCCCACGTCATGCAGATCGGCACGCAGGCGTTTCTGGACGAGCAATACGCGGCGCCGACGAGCACGTATCCCGCGCTGAAGTACGTCCCCGCGGGCCAGCGAGCGACCTTCTGTCCGACCGACCCCGACCCGCAGTGCGGTCGCGACTACTACACCATGTTCCTGCTGCAGAACGCGTTTTTCACCAACGCGCTGAACGGTCCCGATCAGCTGCGTCAGCGAGTCGCGTTCGCGCTGTCGCAGATCCTCGTGACGTCGGGGCTCACCGTCAATCTGGCCTATGGCATGGCGAAGTACCAGCAGATCTTCCTGGACAACGCCTTCGGGAACTATGAACAGATACTGACGCGGGTGACGCTCTCATCGGTAATGGGCGACTACCTGAACATGGTGAACAACGACAAGCCCCGCGCGGGCGTGAATCCGAACGAGAACTACGCGCGCGAGTTCATGCAGCTGTTTTCCATCGGCGTGTGGCAACTCAATGCCAACGGCACGCAGAAGCTCGACGCTTCCGGCGCGCCGATCCCGACCTACGGGCAGGACGAGATCGAAGGCTTCGCGCACGTGTTCACCGGCTGGACCTATCCCGTGCTGCCCGGCGTGCCCGCCCGAACGCACAACCCGAAGAACTTTCTGGGCGACATGGTTCCTGTCGATTCCAACCACGACAAGGGCGCCAAGCTGCTGCTTAATGGCGTCACGCTGCCGGCGGGAGGCACGATCCAGGCGGACCTCACGGCGGCGATCCACAACGTCTTCATGCATCCCAACGTCGGACCGTTCATCGGCAAACAGCTCATCCAGAAGCTGGTGACCGGTGACCCCAGCGCGCAATACGTGGAGCGCGTTGCCGCCGCCTTCAACGACAACGGCGACGGCGTGCGCGGCGACATGAAGGCCGTCGTCAACGCGATCCTGACCGATCCTGAAGCCCGCGGCGCAGCGAAGAGCGATGCGGCTTATGGCAAGCTGCGCGAGCCGGTGCTGTGGATGGTCGCCGCGGCGCGCGTGCTCGACACACAGAGCGACGGCGTCTATTTCGGCCAGCAGAGCGGCCTGCTCGGTCAACCGTTGTTCGATCCGGCCTCGGTATTCAACTACTACCCACCGACGTACGCGTTGCCGGACACCGACTACCTAGCGCCCGAGTTCGCAATCCAGAACTCGAGCACCGCGATCAACCGCTACAACTTCGCCAATACCCTCGCCTTCGGGACGATCGCTCCACTGGTGACGCTTCCGGGCGCCGTCGGCACGACGCCGAACTGGGCTCCGCTCACGGCGCTTGCCGGCGACCCCACCGCACTCCTCGACCAGCTCGATGCGTTGATGATGCACGGTGCGATGCCTGCGGCGATGCGCTCGGCGATCGCCGGTGCAATCAATGCGATTCCCGCAAACAATCCGCTGCTTCGCGCCAAGACCGCGTTCTACCTGGTCGTGACGTCGGCGGAATACCAGGTGGAGCGCTGATCATGACGACGAACCATGCTGGTCGCCGCGCCTTCCTGCGACGGCTCGGAGCGCTGTCGACCTTCGGGCTGGCCGCGCGCCTCGATATGCTGAGCCTCGTCGCCGCTGCGAATGCCCAAACGGTCAGCGACTACAAGGCGCTGGTGTGCGTGTTCATGTTCGGCGGCAACGACGGCAACAACACGGTGATACCGATCGACAGCGCCGGCTACGCCCAATACGCAGCGGTGCGTCCCTCGGCGTCGGGCATCAATCTGGCGCAGGCGTCGCTCCTGCCGATCCAGCCCGTCAACGTCGGCGTGCCCTTCGGCCTCCACCCGGCGCTTACCGAGCTGCAGGCGCTGTTCAATCAGCGCAAGCTCGCGATCCTCGCCAACGTCGGTACGCTGGTGCAGCCGATTACCAAGGCGCAGTACGACGCGGGCATCCGGCCGGATTCGCTGTACTCGCACGCCGACCAGCAGGCGCAGTGGCAAAGCTCGATCTCCGACGTGGCGTCCGGCACAGGATGGGGCGGCCGCATCGCCGACAAGGTTGCGTCGCTGAACGCGACATCGGGATTTCCGGTGATCACCTCGCTCGACGGCACCGTGCTGTTCACCACGGGCGCCAAGACTGCACCGCTGGCGATACCGACGACCGGGAGCTTCGCATTGGCGGGTTACAACGGGAGCGCCGCTTCCGGCGCGCGCCTCGCTGCCGTGCAACAAATGCTCGCGCTCGCGTCCGACAATCCGTTCGTCACCGGCGCGAACCAGATTGCCGCGCAGGCGCTGCAGCTCTCGTCGACCGTCAATCCGATTCTCGCCAACGCGAACTCCACGGTGGCTCCCATCTTCGCGCCGCTCAAGTCGAGCATCGGCAGCCAGTTCTTCCAGGTCGCGAAGATGATCGAGGCTCGCGCGGCCACCGGCGCGACGCGGCAGATCTTCTTCGTGCAGCTCGGCAGCTTCGACACTCACGGCGACCAGTTGAACCGCCAGCAGGCGCTCTTCGCCGACCTCTCGCCTGCGCTGAAGGCGTTCTACGACGCAACGGTCGCGCTAGGGGTCGCGGGACAGGTGACGACGTTCACGCTTTCGGATTTCGGGCGGACATTTCAGCCGGCTTCGGGAGGCGGCACCGATCACGCCTGGGGCAGTCACCACTTCATCATCGGCGACGCTGTCCAGGGTGGGGCGTTCTACGGAGACTACCCACAACTGGTGCTCGGCGGACCCAACGACGCCGAGAGCGAGGGGCGTTGGCTTCCTACGACCGCGGTCGACCAGTACGGCGCGACGCTCGCAAGCTGGCTCGGCGTCGCGTCCGCCGATCTCAGCGTCGTGTTTCCGAGCCTCGCCAGGTTCGCGCCCGCCAACCTGGGCTTCATGGGCTGACGCTTTCGCGAGACGCCGGGATTCTCTCCGGTGGCAGCGGCCGCGCCAGCGTCAGGTCGCGCTTGCGCGGGAACGGGCTGTGCCCTTCCTGGTGCTACGTGCGAAATCCCTGCGAGTGGTTTGCGCGCTGTTTCGCGCTCCACCCTCCCCGGTGATGCCCATGGCGCGTCACAGATAGTTCCGTATCCAGGCAAGCCCGGCCGAGGTGCCGCCCGGCGCAAGGCCGGCCTGTGGACGGTACTCGCACCCGACCCACCCGTTGTATCCGCAACCGTCAAGCACTCCGAACAGATAGCGGTAGTTGATCTCGCCGACATCCGGCTCGTGCCGCTCGGGCACACCTGCAATCTGTACGTGACCGACACAGCCGGTAGGCACATAGTGGCGTACTTTGGCGGCGAGGTCGCCTTCCACGATTTGACAGTGATACAGGTCCATCTGCACCTTGAGGTTCGACGCGCCGGCGTCTTGGACAACCTGATGCGCCTGGTCCTGGCGGTTGAGATAGAACCCTGGCATGTCGCGGGTGTTGATGGGTTCGATCAGCACGTCAACGCCTTGCCTTGCAGCCTCTGCGGCAGCCCAGCGCAACTGTCGCACATAGTAGGAATAGAGCATCTCGCGCGCGCTGCCGGCGGGTACGAGTCCGGCCATGACGTGGATGCGCGGGCACCCGAGCGCGGTGGCGTACTCGAGCGCCTTGCCGATGCCGGCGCGGAACTCCGCTTCCCGGCCAGACAGGCAGGCGATGCCTCGCTCGCCGCGATCCCAGTCGCCCGGGGGCGCATTGAACAGGACCTGTTGCAGCCCGTTGTCTCGCAGACGCGAGGCGATTTCGTCGGCTTTGAATGCGTACGGAAACAGGTATTCCACCGCCTTGAACCCATCGTGCGCGGCGGCCGCGAAGCGATCGAGGAACTCGAGCTCCGGATAGAGCATCGAAAGATTGGCAGCGAATTTGGGCATGAGGATTAC
>Ga0187779_10002595_pt1 | contig 11045 bp, 9 predicted proteins | sample 1015_Q2_SP10_10__FD_132435 | JGI IMG/M metagenome (GOLD analysis project Ga0187779, IMG submission 132435) | Tropical peat soil microbial communities from peatlands in Department of Meta, Colombia - 1015_Q2_SP10_10_MG | ecosystem: Environmental > Terrestrial > Soil > Wetlands > Peat | place... | reverse complement strand
CTCGCGGGCGAGCAACGGCACCCCGGCTCGCCGCGTCGCGAGCTCGAACAGCCAGGCGAGAAAGACGACTGCGCCGGCGGCCTTGACCCCGCTCAGGCCGACCGCCGCGGCGCCCGGCACGCTCTGGAAGAACGACATGACGGTGAAGATCGCGACACCGCTTGGGAGATCGCGGAACGAGATCGCGAGAAACGCCGCCCCTAGGACTGCTCCGAGGGCGAGCGAAGGACGAATGACCGATCCGAGTCCCACGACGAGCGCGATCGCTCCGATGCCGGCCACCATCGCGGCGCGGGTTCCCGTCGGACGGAGATCGAGCGCTTCGGCGCGCAAGGACGAGCCCTCCGTCGCTAGTGCCGCGGCTCGACCGTGTTGCGCGGTCGCTGAGTCTGCTTGGGCTTCTGCCTCACGCGACGTTGCTGCTGCTGTTGCGGCGGGGCTCCGTCACGCGTGGGCGTTGGCCGAGCGTCGGAGCCGTAGTAGTACTCGTCCTTTCGTGAGCGGGAGCGCGTTGTCACGACGAATCCCGCAGGCGCGACGCCTCGCTGGGCGAGCATGCGTCGCAACTCGGTGAGCTTGTCGCGACGTGTTCGACCGAGGTTGACCGAGACGATCACTGTCTCCACCGCGTCGGCGAGGTTCAGCGCGTCGGCGACCACGGTGACCGGAGGTGAGTCGACGACGACGACGTCGGCGTAGGCCCTGAGCTCGTCGAGCACGCGCTGCACACGCCGGGGATCGAGCAAGTCGACGACGTGGGCGTGCTCGGGGCTCGCGAGCAGAAGTTTCAGACGGTCGTTGTGCCCGGGCGCGGACAAGAGCGCGTCCTCGACCCCGACCTCGCCGAGCAGAACCGCTGCGAGACCGTGCCGTCCGGGGCTGAGGCCGAACACCGTCGCGACCATCGGTCGCCGCAGGTCGCCGTCGACGAGGACGACACGCCTGCCGCCGTCGGCCAGCGACATCGCGAGATTCACGGCCGTCATCGTCTTGCCCTCGCCCGGAATCGCGCTCGTGATCAGGATGCTGCGCGGGAAGCCGTCGTCCCGACCGGCGACGGCAAGGCTCGCACGCATGATCCGGTAAGCCTCTCTCACATCCGGTGGAAGCGGAGCCGTGCCGGTGAAGAACGCCGTCACCGCGGACTGCTTCATACGCGGGATCCGGGCCAGGATCGGCAGGCGGTGGCCGAGGATGAGATCCTCCTCGCGCTTGAGACGGGGGTTCAGGAGCTCCAATGCGAGTGCGAGCCCGACGCCGAGCAGCGCCGAGGCGACGAGGGCGATGCCGACCGCCAGCACCGGCCGCGGCCATGAGGGCTTCGTGGGCGGCACGGCGCTGCTCACGACTTGGACCGTTGGATTCCCGGAGCCGCGGACGGCGCGGAGTGCTGACAGGCGCTGGGCGAGAGAAACGGCCTCCGGCGACGCGGCCTGGGACGGCGGGATCGCTCTCAGGAGCGCCGTCAGTCGCAAGATCTGGCTCGACAGGCCACCCTGGAACTGGCTGTTGAGCTGCGCGACCACGCGGTTCGCAAAGGCATTCGCGTACAACGCCGCCCCTCGAGCGGACCCGGCGGTCGCCGTCACCGCGATGATATTGCTCTGGCTGGCAGGCGAGACCGTGATCTTGCGGAGAAGTGCGTCGCGACTCGCCTTGAAGCCGTACCTGCTCTTCACGCTGTCGGCGAGCTGCGGCGTCGTGATCAGTCGCGCGACCGTGAGGACTGCATTGCTCTGGCCGGTCGTGTCCTGGAGTACGCCGCGAATGCCCGTGTAGGTGTCGTCCGAGGACGAAATCGGCGTGACGAGGATGTCCGCCTCCGCTTGGTAGCGCTTGTGGGCCGTCGTCGAGTAGACGACCGCGACGATCAGGGCGGTGAGCACGAGCCCGAGGATCATCACCCAGTGCTCGCGGAGTGCATCCGCATAGCGAACAGCGCCCTGCCGCTCGCCGAAGGCACGCGTCTCGGGTGGACTGGTGTCGAGGGAGCTCATTGGGGGAGGCGTTGGGATCGAGCCGCTAGAGACACTCGGCATTATTGCCGCTCGTCTCGAGTCTTCCTCCGTCTCAGCCGCCGCAGTCGCCCTTTCGTTGTCCGAATCCCCGGAGCGAATCCGGGTTGCGCTCGCCCGTCCATCATCGGCCGCACGGACGAACTTCGATAGACCCGGGCTCTTTCCGTCTTCGCCTCCCGCAAGGATAGGGCCCCCGGGCCTGCCGTGGCTCGGAGAGAGGCTCTGAGTCATGGCCGACAGACAGGACGGGGCAGCGGACAACACGATCGCGCGAAACAGCGTTCTCGCCTTCTGGGCATACGCGGCGACGACGACCTTCACGGCCGTCCTCACCCTCTATCTCGTCAGGGCGCTCGCACCGCACGGCTACGGACTCTTCTCCCTCGCTCTCTCGATCGACGCCGTCCTCACGGTCCCGGCGGACTTCGGGATCTCCAGGGCCGTCGCGCGCTTCGTCGCCGAGCGGCGACGACGGACCGCGGACGTCGTCGAGGTGACAGCCGCCGCGTTTCGCCTGAAGCTGCTCTCCTCGATCGCGATCTCCGCGATCCTGTTCGCCCTCGCCGGGCCGATCGCGAACGCCTATGGCGAGAGCGACCTGGTCTGGCCCCTCCGCGGGATGGCGTTCGCGCTGCTCGGGCAGAGCGTCATGCTCCTCTTCAGCTCGGTCTTCGTCGCGCTGGGGAGACTGACGCAAAACCTGCGGCTTACCTTCTCGGAGAGCGTGGTCGAGACCGGGTCGAGCATCGCCCTCGTGGCGCTCGGCGGCGGCGCGACCGGGGCGGCGTTCGGACGCGCGATCGGGTACGGGGTGGGCGCGCTCCTCGGCGCCGTGATGCTGGCGCGCCTGCTCGGGAAGTCCGCGTTCGTCGGACAGCGGTCATCGCGCCCGTGGATTCGGAGGATCTCGGCCTACGCGGGTGTGCTGCTCGTCGTCGACGGCGCCTACACCCTGTTCGACCAGATCGATGCGCTGCTGCTCGGCGCGTATCTCAACGTCTCGGCAGTCGCCATCTTCCGTGCGCCGATGCGACTCGTCGCGCTCGTGCAGGGTCCAAGCATCGCGTTCACGAACAGTGTGGCGCCGACGATCGCGCGCGGTCACGGGTCGAGGCCGAACGTGAGCGCCTTCACGAAGGCGATCCGCTACTCGATGGTGCTCCAAGCCGTGTTCCTCGCGCCGTTGACCGTGTGGGCGAAGCCTGTCACGAGCCTTGCCCTTGGTCCAGGGTACGGCGAGTCGGCGCACGTGCTCCTCGCCCTGGCTCCATACGTCTTCCTCTCGGGCCCTGCGTTGATCGTCTCCGTCGGGGTCAACTATCTCGGCGAGGCGCGGCGGCGAATCCCCATCGCGGTGACGGCGATCGCGGTCAACACGGTTCTCGACGTGATCCTCATCCCCCGCATCGGCGTGATCGCGGGGGCGATCGGCACGAGCATTGCGTTCACGATCTACGTCGCCGGCCATGTGTGGGTGTGCCGCCAAGCGATTGCGCTGCCGCTCGAGCCGCTCGCACTCACGTGTCTGCGGACGCTCGTCGCTGCGGGGATGGCCGCGCTCGTCCTCGCCGCGTTCGGGACGGAGCACCTCTCGCCGTTCGACTGGGTCGCCGGCACGGTGTGCGGAACGCTCGCCTATGTCCTCGTCCTCGTGGTCACGCGTGAGGTGGGCCGGGCCGAGTGGGGGCGAGTCCGGAGCTTTCTGCGACGCGTACCCGGCCTACGCGCGCGCTAGCTCACCGGCGGAAGGCTCTGTCAGGCAATCCACAGCAGCCGCGAGACTCTCGCAGACAGCGTCGGCGCTCGATGCGGTTCCGGCCTCGGCGATCCGAATCGTCCGGCAGCCTGCCGCACGTCCGGCCTCGACGTCCGACTCCGAGTCGCCGATCATCGTGCTCGCCGAGATGTCGATCCGATGCTCGGCGGCGGCCCTCACGAGCAGCCCGGGCGCCGGTTTGCGACAGTCACACCCGGCGTCCGTCTCGTGGGGGCAGTAGTAGAAGCCCGCCACCGACCCTCCGTGCTCCGCCGCGCCCTGTCGCACGAGCCGCTCGATGGCGCGAATCGTCTCCCAGGAGACGAGCCCGCGCGCGATTCCCCGCTGGTTCGAGACGACGATCACGGCGAAACCCGCCGCGCCCAGCCGAGCGACCGCCTCGGCCGCACCGGGAAGCCAGCCAAACCCTTCCGGCGAGCGAACGTAGTCGTGCTGTCGTGGCCGTTGGTTGAGGACGCCGTCTCGGTCGAGGAATACCCCGACCCGCAGGCTCGTCACGCGGTGGCGAGCTCGTAGCGCTCGAGCCGCTCCGTGAAATACCCGGTGAGGACGTGGTCGAGGATCATGTGCGCGTCCTCGATCAGCCCGTAGTCGGACGCCGGCACGAGGATGTGCTCGTCGGCGAGCTCGAGCGCGGCGCCACCCTCGAATCCGAGCAGCGCGATGATCGTTGCGGCCCGCTCGCGCGCGTAGCGCATCGCCTCGAGGATGTTGGGCGAGTTTCCGCTCCCGGAGATGGCGACGAGGACGTCTCCCGGTCGGATCAGGTTGACGAGCTGCTCGGAGAAGACGCGGTCGTAGCCGAGATCGTTTGCGAGCGCCGACAGCAGGGGCATGTTGTCGTTCAGGCTCATGATGCGAAAGCGCGGCCTGTTCGGCGAGATCGTGTTCTTGCCGAGGTCGCATGCCATGTGGGATGCCGTCGCCGCGCTCCCGCCGTTGCCGATCACGAAGACCTGCTTGTCGTGGCGGTACGCCTGAAACAGGATCTCCCCGATCGCCTCGATGCGCTCGATCGACATCGCGTCGATCGTGGTCTTCAGTCGCTCGAAGTATCCCCGGACGTACTCGCTGAGCGATCCGTCACTCATCGCGCCACGTGGATGATACGGGAACCCTCCGACTCGAATCTCATTGGAAGCTCGCGCAGTTCGGACAACGCGCGCCGGACCGCATCCTGGCGTTCACGTGGAACGTAGAAGAGGAGGAACCCGCCGCCTCCGGCTCCGAGCAGCTTGCCGCCGAGCGCACCCTCCTTCTTCGCCTGCGTATACCACCGGTCGATGCGTGCGTTAGAGACCTTGCCTGCGAGCTTCTTCTTCAACTCCCAGTTCTCGTCGAGGTAGCGGCCGAGGACATCAGGGTCCTCGCCGGTGCCGAGCGCTTGCGCCAGCTCGAGCGCGAGGTCGCGCATTCGCGCGAGACTCTCGGTGACGGCGGCGTTGCTGGTGATGTTCGCCTCCACGTCGCGCAGGATCTTCGTCGCGGGCCGCTGACTGCCGGTGTAGAACATCAGCAGACTGCGCTCGAGCTCCCGTAGCTTCGGCTCTGGCAACACGACGGGGTCGCGTCGAACCCGGTCTCCGGGGCCGAAGCGGAGCAGCTGCAGACCGCCGAACGCACAGGCGTACTGATCCTGTTTCCCCGTTGCCTTACCGAGCTGCTCGATCTCGATCCGCGAGGCCTCGTACGCGAGCTCGCTGGCCGACTTGAGGATCCCCTGGTGCGCGAACAGCGCGTTGAGTGCACCCACAGTGACGGCGCTCGACGATCCGAGGCCGGTGCCACGGGAGGGGACATCGGCGATCGTCACGACCTCGACCTTTCGTGGGAGCCCGGCCGCCCTAAGTGCCTCGCGGACGAGCTCGTGCTTGAGGAGGTTGACGTTGTCGACGATCTCCGTGAGCGAATAGCTGACTCGAATCTCTTCCTCGAATCGCTCCGTGACGATGACGTAGACGAACTTGTCGATCGTGGTCGAGAGCACAGCGCCACCGTTCAAGTCCGCGAACGCAGGCAGATCGCTACCGCCACCGACGAAGCTCACGCGCAGCGGAGTGCGCGAGATCACCACTCGAATCGCCCCTCATCGAGGTCCTTCTCCGCCTCCTGCAGCGCCTGCGGCGAGCCGATGTCACGGAGGTACCCGCGAAGCTCGTGGCCCCAGAGCGTCTCGCCGTCCGCGAGCGACGCCGGCCAGAGATCGTGTCCGAAGTCGGCGCCTTCGTGGATGTGCGCCAGGATCTTCGAGTCGAGGGCGTACAGTCCGGCGTTGATCAGCGCTTCGCCGGCACGGACGACGGACTTCTCGGCGAACGAGGTCACGCGCTCGTCGGGATCGAGCTCGAGCACGCCCTTCCCGGCCGTCTCGAGCGAGCGATAGTAGGCGATCGTCGCAAGACCGCCGCGGATCCGATGCTGTTCGAGCAGCGCCACCAGATCGGCGTCGGTGAGGACGTCCCCGTAGAGGACGACAAAGCGCTCGCCCACGAAGTCTCCGAACGACAGGAGCGCACCGGCCGTCCCGAGCAACTCGCGCTCGCGCGAGACCCGAATCGAGAGCGGCGTGTCGAAGCCTTCCAGGAATGAGAGCACCTGATCCGCGTGGTGGTGGAGGTTGAGCCCCACCTCCGCGACACCGTTCCTCTCCAGGTAGCGCAACTGGTGCTCGAGCAGCGGCCTTCCTCGTAGCGGCACGAGGATCTTGGGAGTCGTGTCGGTCAAAGGCGCCAGCCGAGTCCCGCGTCCCGCGGCGAGCAGCACCGCCTTCATGTGCGTCTTGCAGTCACGACGCAGCCTCGATCGTCTCGGCGTACGAGTGGAACGTGTCGGCCAGTCCGTCCTCGAGCGAGATCGCCGGGCTCCAGTCGAGCGCGCGCCTGATCCTCGTCGAGTCGAGCGCGCTGCGAGTGAGCTCCCCCGGCCGCAGCGGTTGGAACTCCGGCTCGAGCGTCGTTCCGGCCGCTCTCTGGAGCACGGCGAGCAACTCGAGCACGGACGTCTCCATGCCCCAGCCGACGTTGTACGTACCGGCCGTGCCGGACCTGCCGGCGAGGAGGAACGCACTCGCGACGTCCTTCACATGGACGTAGTCGCGGGTCTGCTCGCCGTCGCCGAACACCGTCGGCGCCTGGCCGCGGAGCAGACGGTCGCTGAAGATTGCGACGACGCCGGCCTCGCCGTGCGGGCTCTGTCGTGGTCCGTAGATGTTGCCGAGACGGAGGATCACGTTGGGCAGGCCGTAGAGACGTCCCCAGGTCCCCACGTAGGCCTCGCCGCCGAGCTTCGATGCGCCGTAGGGCGCCAGCGGCTCGACCGGCGCGTCCTCGGGAGTCGGCACGGCCTGCCCGTCGCCGTAGAGCGCCCCACCCGTCGACGCGAAGACGATCGGTGCACCGACGGCCCTGGCTGCCTGACAGACGTTCATCGTCCCGCGGACGTTCACGGCGAGATCGTGCTCGGGCCGTCCTACCGAGACGGTCACGCTGGCCTGTGCGGCGAGATGGCAGACGACCTCGGGCTCGAAGGTCGATACGCAGTGTGCGAGCGCGTCGGCGTCGACGATGTCGAGCTGCTCGAGCCGCGCCGGCTCGATCACGTTCGCGACACTACCGGTCGACAGGTCGTCGACCACCAGCACGTCGTATCCGTCTGCAAGAAAGCGCTCCACGACATGTGAGCCGATGAAGCCGGCGCCGCCCGTGACGAGTGCTCGCTTGGCCGATGGGATCCCGGTCATGGTCTGACCCTAGCGCCTCAACTCAGAGGAGCAATCGCTCGCGCCGTCCTCGCATGGTCGCGGCCCAGAGGGACTCGTACAGGTCCTCGAGCCTCCCGACGAGCACGGGCACGTCGAACTGGCGTCGCTGCCGCTCGCGTGCAGCGACGCCGAGTCGCGCACGGAGCTTCGCGTCGTCGAGCAGCCGCCGAATCGCGGTCGCGAGCGCATCTGGATCCTGAGGCTCGACGAGGAGGCCATGCACGCCGTCGTCGATGAGCCCCGGCGTCCCCCCGACGCGCGTCGCGACCACCGGCCTCGCCGCGGCCATCATCTCCACGATCGCAGCCGAGGTTCCTTCGTAGTCCGAGCAGTTCACTGCGACGTCGAACGCGCCCAGCAGCCGGGGGACATCGGAGCTCTCCCACTGGCCGAGGAGCCGAACGACGTGCCCGAGGCCGAGCTCGTCGATCAGGGCACGGAGCGAGTCTTCCTCCGGGCCGATTCCCGCGATCAGGACTTGCAGCCGCGGAAACTCGTGAGCGAGCGTCGCAGCAGCCCGGACGAGTACGCGGAGCGCCTTCTGCGGCCGAAGGACACACACCGTGCCGACGACCGGATCGTCCGGGGCGATGCCGAGCTCGCCCCGCACGTCACGTCGTTCGACGGAGGACTGCGAGTGCACGAACGACCAAGGTGCGATCGGGGTCACGCGAATGCACGCAGGATCGATTCCCTCCACGTCGATCATGCTCTGCCTGTCCTCCTGAGATACGGCAAGGAAGACGTCGGCAGCGCGCGAGACCAGCTCGCGGTCGAGCAGCTTGCGGATCGGCTGGCCCTCGTACGACCACGTGTGCTCGTGCGCGATCACCACAGGAACGCCTGCCAACCGTGCGACGAGGGTCCCCCACACATTGGAGCCGAACATGTGGCTGTGGAGAACGTCGACGCGCTCTCGGCGTAGGAAGGCGATCAACGGCTGCCACGCGGCGAGATCGAGGCTCGAACGGCGATCGAGCTCGTACGCCTCGATGCCGTCTAGCGCGGAGACGACCTCGGGCCGAATCGCAACAGATCGACGGGTAGCGTAGAGGACGCTGCGAAAACGCGAGCGGTCGAGATGTGTGGCGATCGTCCTCGCCATCGACTCCGCTCCTCCGAAATGGAACAGCGTCTCGATGAGACTGACGACGCAGAGACGACGCTTTGGCTTCATGTCGGTTCGCGGCATGCCGGCGGCTTCCGCGCCACGACCGGCGGGCGCGATGCCACGACCCTCGCATTGTGCACATGGACGTCCTCGACGCTAGTTCTCTGCCGCGAGGTTCGTCTCGAGGAACCCGGCGATCCGATCGAGCTGCCGGTCCATGCTCTCGTCGCGCGCACGCGCCAACGACTCGATGACGAGCCCGCGACGGAGCCGCTCGTCGTGGGCGATTCGTTCGAGCGCCCGCGCGGCGGCGGCCGCGTCCCGCGGCGGCACGAGGAGGCCGACGCGTCCATCGTCGAGTGCGCCACGCACGCCGCCGACGTCGGTCGCCACGATCGCGAGTCCTGCCGCCTTGGCCTCGAACAACACCTGCGGGAGACCCTCCGTCAACGACACATGTAGGAAGGCGTTGCACGAGCGGTAGAGGTTCCAGAGCCGCGGACCCGCCGGCACGTAGCCGACGAGGTCGATCGCGTCGGCGACGCCGAGCTCGTCAGCGCGGCGGCGCAGGTCTACCTCGAGCGGACCACGACCGGCCACGACCAAGCGCCAGCGAGGCGATGCCGCGCGAAGCAGCGCGAGGATCTCGGCGAGCAGCAGCGGGTTCTTCTCCCGGTCGATCCGGCCAACCGACAGGATTCGAAGCTCGCCGTCCCAGGATCGGTCGAGCGCGTCCCCGACCTCCACGACGGCATCCGCAGGGACGAGCGAGAAGCCGGCCGCGAGCACCGGCGCCCTGCCTCCCGCGTATGCCTCGGCGAGCTCGGAGCCGACCGCGACCGTCGGCACACGGTGGGCCACCATGCGGAATGCCTGCTCGAACGCCTCGGCGACCGGAACCGCCCAGAGCCACCTGCGACTCGGGAGACGGTTGCGGACATAGGAAGGGAAGTCCTGGCGGATTCCGAGCGCGAACGGGACGTGGCGCCGCTGACAGATGCGTGCGAGCACCATCGATACCGGATACGGCCCGAAGATCCAGACGGCGTCGATGCTCGACAGCTCCGACTCGAACGTCTTCCCGGTCCGACGAAGCACGCGAACGAGCTTTCCGACGGCCGTGACCTTCGGGTAGTGCGGGAGCGGGACGAAGCGGACGCCATCCTGCGGCAGGACGTAGTCGCTCGTCCCGGGCTGCGGATCGAGCCTGCCGAAGACCACGACCTCGCCGAGTCGCGGGGCGAGACCAGTGACGAAGAGGATGAAAGCGCGGTCGGTCGAGATCCGGCCGTGCTCCTGCCGATACACAAGATCCGCGTAGACGCCTAGCCGCACTGAGCGTCCGCCAGCATCATGCGTATCGTAATCAGCAGTGGAAGCATCGTCGGCTCCGCGCATCACAGTCGTCATCCCGACGTTGAACGAGGAACGCACGATCGGTGCGTCCATCGACTCGGTGCTCGACCAGGACGTTGCAGCCGGAGAGCTGGAGCTGCTGGTCGTCGACGGTGGATCCGAGGACGGCACGCGCGGCGTCGTCGAACGGATCGCGTCGGAGTCGCCCGTCTCGATCCGTGTCCTCGACAACCCCGGTCGAACCGTGCCATCGGCGCTCAACGTCGCTCTACGCGAAGCTCGAGGTTCCTACCTCGTCCGAGTCGACGGGCACTCGGAGCCGACACGCGACTACGTGCGGACGTGCGTGGCGGCGAACGACGCGCATGACGCCGACCTCGCCGGCGGCTGGGTGGAGGCGCGCGGAGACGGCTTGATCGGGGGTGCGGTTGCCGCCGCGTTCGCGTCAGGCGTCTCGATGGGCAACCCCGCGTCATGGAGTCGGCCCAGCACGCCGCGCGAGGTCGCATCGGTGCCGTGCGGTTCCTATCGCATCGAGGCACTGCGCGCGATCGGTGGCTTCGACGAGGAACAAGCCGCGAACCAGGACTACGAGGCGAACTACCGGCTGCGTCAGGCCGGCGGACGGGTCGTGCTCATCCCTGACGTCTGGTTCGGCTACCGCACACGGAGCTCGCTGCGCAGTCTCGCTCGCCAATTCACCCGTTACGGGTTCTACAAGGCGCGCGTGATGGTGAAGCATCCGGCGTCGATCCGGGCTCGCCACCTCGTCCCGGCGGCGGGGTTGCTCGTGTTGATCGCACTGATCGTCGCCGCCCCTTTCGCCGGGGCCGCGCGCTGGCTCGTCGTCGCCTGTGCTTGTGTCTACGTCGTGGTGATCTTGGCCGCGACCCTCATACTGCGCCGCCGGGCCGGCCGATCGACCATCGCTCTCCCGGTCGTGTTCGCGGTGATGCATCTCTCCTGGGCCGTCGGTAACGTCGCCGGTCTCGCGCGCTGGGTACCCGCCGCGAGCAGGATCCG
>Ga0187779_10002594_pt1 | contig 11047 bp, 8 predicted proteins | sample 1015_Q2_SP10_10__FD_132435 | JGI IMG/M metagenome (GOLD analysis project Ga0187779, IMG submission 132435) | Tropical peat soil microbial communities from peatlands in Department of Meta, Colombia - 1015_Q2_SP10_10_MG | ecosystem: Environmental > Terrestrial > Soil > Wetlands > Peat | place... | reverse complement strand
TTCGTTCGGACCGGCATGGACAAGCTGCCGATCTGCATGGCGAAGACCCACCTGTCGCTGTCTCACGACCCCACGCTGGCGAACGCGCCGACGGGCTTCACCGTGACGGTGCGCGACCTGCGGGCGTACACCGGCGCGGGCTGGATCGTCGCCCTCTGCGGCGACATGCAGACGATGCCAGGGCTCGGCAAGGCGCCGGCTGCAGTCAACGTCGACATCGACGAGCACGGACGGACTGTTGGCCTCTTCTGAGATCGATGCCGACGTCGTCGCCGAGGGGACCCGCGTCCTCGCAGCTGCCGCCGAGAAGGGCATGCCGCTCCGCCTGCTCGGTGGCGTCGCCGTCCGGCTCCGTGCGACCAACGGCCTGCCGCCCGCGCTCGAGCGGACGTACGGCGACCTCGACTTCGTCACCTCGAAGAAGTCATCGGGCGACGCTCAGCGCCTCTTCAAGGATCTGGGCTACGACCCGCACGTCTCCTTCAACGCGCTGAACTCGAAGGAGCGGCTGCTCTTCTTCGACGACGACCACGGTAGGCAGGTCGACGTCTTCGTCGGGTCGTTCCGCATGTGCCACCAGATCCCGCTCGAGAAGCGCCTCGAGGTCGACGAGACGTCGATCCCACTGGCGGAGCTGCTGCTGACGAAGCTCCAGGTGTTCGAGCTGAACGAGAAGGACGTTCGCGACGCCGTCGCGATCCTGCACGGCCGCGAGCTCGGCTCGGAGGACGGAGAGACCGTCAACGCAGATCGCGCGTCGCAACTCTGCGCGGAGGACTGGGGTCTCTGGCGCACGATCACGCGCAATCTCGAGATGTGCCGGGCCCAGCTCGGCGGCTACGGTGACGACTTCGTCCGAGTCGGCGAGACGATCGCCGACCTCGAGCGTCGCCTCGATGCAGAGCCGAAGTCGCGCGCGTGGAAGCTGCGCGCGAAGATCGGCGAGCGCAAGCGTTGGTACGAGCTCCCGGAGGAACGCAGATGAAGCTGTACTTCGCAACGGACGTCCACGGCTCCGAGACCTGTTGGCGGAAGTTCCTCGGCGCCGCGAAGCACTACAACGCGGAGGTGCTGATCCTCGGCGGCGACATGACCGGAAAGGCGCTCGTTCCCGTCATCGACGACGGCGGCGGCCACTGGCACGCGACCCTGCTCGAGAACCGCCGCGAGCTGAACGGCGAGGAGGAGGTGGCGGCCTTCGAGGACGCCGTGATCCGGCGCGGCTACTACCCGTTCCGCACGGATCCGGACGAACTTCGCGAGCTGAGCGAGGACGAGCCGCGCTGGCACACACTGTTCCACGAGAAGATGCTCGGCACCGTCGAGAAGTGGATGCAGATGGCGGACGAGCGGCTCGGCGGCACCGGAGTACGAGTCGTCTGCTGTCCCGGCAACGACGACCAGTTCGAGGTCGATGCCGTGATCGACGCGGCGGAGACGGTGGAGCTCGGCGAGGGTCGCGTCCTCGACCTCGACGGCTACCAGCTCGTCTCCACCGGCTGGTCGAACCGGACGCCATGGGACACGTACCGCGAGGAGGACGAGCCGGACCTCCACACGCGGCTCGAGGCGGCGATCGCGCAGGCGACGGCACCGCCCGAGCGGATGATCTTCAGCTTCCACTGCCCGCCGTTCCGGTCGGGTCTCGACGATGCACCCGAGTTGACGGAAGACATGCGGCTGAAGGACGCCGGCCGGGCGGTGCACCCCGTTGGCTCGACCGCCGTCCGCCAGGCGATCGAGGCGCACCAGCCCGCGCTCTCCCTGCACGGTCACATCCACGAGGCGCGCGGAAATTGCCGGATCGGGCGCACACTGTGCATTAATCCCGGTAGCTCGTACGAGCAGGGCGACCTGCTCGGCGCAGTGATCGACCTGGACGGCAAGAAGAAGGTCAAGCGGTTCCTACTGACCAGCGGATAGGAGGGAACACTGCATGGCGACGATGACAGGTGACGCTGCCTACGAGGAGCGCTCACTCTTCGTCCGGAAGGCGACCGGACTCGTTCGCGGGTGGTCGGTCCAGGACGCGTTCATCTACGCGTTCTTCTCGATCAACCTGATCACGCTCGGGCTCTACATCTTCGCCGACGGGCCCTTCATCCCGAAGGGAAGCCTCATCTACGCGATCATCCTCTCGGGCGCGTACCTCTGCTTCCAGACGATCGTGTACGCGGCGCTGATCGCGGTGATGCCGCGCGCGGGCGGCGACTACGTGTGGGTCAGCCGCGTGATCGGCGGCGGCATCGGCTTCGTGCTCGCGGTCTGCGGCTGGTGGTTCATCAACTGGCACTGGGTGCCCATCTACGCGAACATCCTCAGCAAGGAGTTCTTCCAGCCGCTCTTCGCGATCTTCGGCTGGAACAGCGCGGTCACGTTCTTCAACGAGCCGAAGGGGATCTTCACAGCCTCGGTGATCACGGCGATCCTGGCTGCTGTGTTCATCTCGCTCGGCATGCGCGGTTACGCGAAGCTCCAGAAGTTCTGCTTCTACGGCGGGATGCTCGGGCTCCTGATCATCTTCGCCCTGCTGCTCTTCCACTCGAAGGACGCGTTCCATCACGCGTTCAACCACTACGCGGTCAAGACCTACGGCTCGACCTCGCCCGACGCATACGCGGCGACGATCAAGAAGGGAACGTATGCCGGCGCAGGCTCGCTCTCCGGCCAGGCGTTCTCGGCGACGATCCTGCTCATCCCGATGATCGCGTTCTTCAACCTCTGGTCCAACTGGGGCGCGACCCTGTACGGCGAGGTTCGCGGCGCGTCTGACTTCCGGAAGAACATCTACGCGATGGCGGGCGCGCTGATCGTGACGACCATCCTCGCACTCATCTTCCTGCTCCTGATCGCCCACACGATGGGCTGGAACTTCTACAACTCGGCGAACAACGCGTGGTGGAGCGGCACCGACCAGATGGGCGGTGTCTGGCCGTACCCGGTGACGCTCGCGTCGTTCTTCGTCAGTCCGTGGCTCCAGGTGATCGTGATCCTGCTCATGTCGCTGTGGTTCTTCGGCTGGGTCGGGACCGTGTTCCTGACGGCGACACGCGTGATCTTCGCGTCGGCCTTCGACCGCATCCTGCCGGAGTGGGCCGCGCGGATCGACAAGCGCGGCGTCCCGTACTACGCGATCCTGATCATGTTCGTGCCGTCGCTCGTGATCGCGTACTTCTACGCGTACAACTCGACGTTCACGAGCTGGACGCTCGACGCGACGCTGGTGATCGCGGTGACGTTCTGCGGATCGACGGTCGCGGCCGGGATCTTGCCGTGGCGGAAGCCCGAGATCTACAACGCGTCGCCGATCGCGAAGTACAAGGTCCTCGGGATCCCGCTGATCACGGCCGCGGCGATCCTGTTCCTCGCCTACCTCGGCTTCTGCATCTACAAGTGGCTGGCCGACGGCGTCTACGGATCGAACAATCACAACTCGCTGATCTACATGGGCTGCCTGTACGCGGTCGCGCTCCTGATCTACGTCGTCGCGCGCATCGTGCGCAAGCGGCAGGGAATGGATCTCAAGGGCGTGTACCGGGAGATCCCGGTCGAGTAGCGCGACTCTCGATCACCCGGTGTCCTCGGAGGGGAGGGGCGGCGCGAGCCGCCCTTCCTCACTTCAGGCGCTCGTTCGCCGGGTCGTAGAGGACGTCTCGCGCGACGACGGCGGCCACGAGCTCGCCCATCACGTCGACCTCGACCTCGTCACCCTCGGCGAACGTCGCCGGCAGCTTGGCGAGCGCGACGTTTCGCCGCACGGTGAAGCCGTACGCCGCGCTGCGGACGCGTCCGACCACTTCGCCTCCGGCGTGCACGGCCTCGCCGCCGTAGACCGTCAGGTAGTCCGCGCCGCCGACGAGCAGCGTGCGCAGGCGCAGCGCTGGGTCGCGGTCGAGCTCGGGGTGCTTGCCCTTCGCAACGGCGAACCCGAGGCCCGAGTCGAACGGCGTGTCCGACGCGGTCAGGTCCGTGCCGAAGTAGCGGTAGCCCTTCTCGATCCGGAGCGAGTCGAGCGCCACGTAGCCGACGGGCTCGGGACGCAACGCCTCCACGAGGAAGTCCCACACCGCTGGCGCGTCGTCGCGCTCGACGTACAACTCGTAGCCGTACTCGCCGACGTACGTGATCCTCTGCGCGAAGACCTCCACCTCCCCGACGTCGATCGTCTTCGCGGTCCGGAACGGGAAGTCCTCGAGCACTCCGCGTACCGCGGGCCCCCAGATGCCGACCACCGCGAGCTCGTCGGTCATGTCGCGCACGCGGGCACCGTGCAGTTCGAGGAAACCGCGGTCCCCGTCGACGGCGCCGGCTCCCGTGATCACGCGGAAGCGGTCCTCGCCGAGTCGTGTCACCGTCACGTCGCCGACGATGCGGCCGCGCTCGTTCAAGAGCTGCGTGTAGACGACGGCGCCGATCGGCCGGTCGATCGTCGCGCCGCACGCGCGCTCGAGCGCAGAGAGCCCCTCGACCTCGAGCTTTCCGAACGACGTCATGTCGAGGATCCCGGCCCGTTCCCGGATCGCGGCGTGCTCGACTTCGACGCGATCGTGGAACGGGGGCCGCTGCCAGCCGAACGCACGTTGCTCCTCGCCGGCGCGCCGCGAGGGCTCGCCGGGCGCGAACCAGTCGGCCCGTTCCCATCCGTTCTTCGTACCGAACACGGCGCCGAGCTGCTCGAGGCGCGACTCCAACGGACTCAGACGTTTCGGCCGACCCGCCTCCGAGACGTCGTACGGATAGCGCAGCCGGTAGTAGTACTTGTAGACCTCGCGCGCTCCGGCTGCGGCGAACTCGTTGTCGAGATAGGGACCGCCGAAGCGCCATGGCCGGTAGGGCTCGACGTCGACCTCGGTCTCGCCGGCCGTCACGAGCTCGGCGAGCGCCTTGCCGAGCCCGCCCGCGCCGCCGAACCCGTTCAGGGAGAGTCCCGCGGCCATGAAGAACCCGCGAACGCCCGGAACAGGTCCGAGCAGCGGGTTTCCGTCGGGCGTCATCGCGTCGGGGTGGCAGACGAGCGCCGTCACGCCCGCGCCGTCGAGGAACGGGAAGCGACGCTCGGCGCCGGCCATGAGCTGTTGGAAGCGCTCGTGGTCGGGCGGGAGCATGCGCGCTCCGTGCTCCCACGGGACGCCGTCGTGCCAGCGTGACACGGGGTTCGGCTCGTAGCCGCCGAAGAGCACGCCGCCGCTCTCCGCCTTGCCGTAGACGAGGTTGTCCGTGTCACGGAAGCACGGCGTGTCGCGACGGAGCTCGTGCCCTTCGACGGCATGCAGCGCAATGTGCTGGTGATCGACGGGGATCGAGCAGACGAACGCGCCGACCATCTCCGCGACTCGCGGCGCCCACATGCCCGCGGCGTTCACGACCGTCTCCGCCTCGATGGTTCCGTTCTCGGTCTCGACCGCGACCACGTGCCCGTCCGCCACCTGGACTCCCGTCACGAGCGTGCGCGTGCGGATCTCGGCGCCGAGCTCGCGTGCGGCGGAGGCGAGCGCATACGTCGCGATGTGGGGGTCGACGTATCCGTCCCCCGGCATCCACACGGCTCCGTACAGCGCCTCGCGCGAGGCCGCCGGGAGCAGGAGCAACGCCTCGTCGGGACCGACGAGCTCGGCGTCGAGCCCGATGCCGTGCGCACGGCTGACGCCGCGACGGAGCTCCAGCAGACTCTCAGGGCTCGACGCGATCCGCAGGGAGCCGACGGTCTCGAAGACGTCGAGCTCGTTGTAGAGCTCGACGCTGTAGCGGCGAAAGCGCATCATCGTCGGCGACGGGTTGAACTGCGTCACGAGTCCCGCCGCGTGATGCGTGGAACCGCTCGTGAGCTCCCCTTTCTCGACGAGCACGACGTCCTCGACGCCCTCCTTCGCGAGGTGGTACGCGCAGCTCACGCCGGCGATCCCGCCGCCGATCACCACGGTGCTCATGGCGGCGAGTATCCCACGCTTTAGGATCAACCCCGTGTCGCTCGAGGCGGTCCTGGAGTCGGTGCCGGAGCTCCACGACGCCGTTCGCGTCGATTCGCTCACCGGCGGGCTGACGAACACGAACTACAAGGTCACGAGCCCGGCCGGCGCGTTCGTCGTGCGCATCTCCGGCAAGGACACCGGGCTGCTCGCGATCGACCGTGCGAACGAGGCGCACAACACGCGGAGCGCCTCCGACTGCGGGGTCGGCGCGCGCTTCGTCGCGGCGTTGCCGGAGCACGACGCGCTCGTGCTCGAGTTCATCGAGGGCGAGGTGATGAGCAAGGAGAAGCTCCAGCGGGGAGACCGGCTCGGACAGGTCGCAGCTGCGTGCCGTCGCCTGCACGGGGCAGGGCGTTTCCTCGCCGACTTCGACATGTTCCAGATCCAGCCTGGCTACCTCCGGATCGTTCGCGACCGCGGCTTTCGGCTGCCCGACCGGTACGAGTCGTTCGAGCCACAGGTACGGGCGCTCGAGCAGGCGATGCGCGCGCGGCCAGAGGCGACCGTCCCGTGCAACAACGACCTCCTCGCGGAGAACCTGATCGAGACAGGCGGCGAGTTCCGCCTGATCGACTACGAGTACTCCGGGAACAACGAGCCGTCGTTCGAATTGGGCAACATCTGGAGCGAGTCGAACTTGTCGCTCGCACAGCTCGAGGAGCTCGTCGCGAGCTACTACGGCGAGCCACTCCGCAACAAAGTCGCCCGGGCCCGGCTCTGGGGGCTGATGTCGAAGTACGGATGGACGCTCTGGGCCTCGATCCAGGACGGGATCTCCGACCTCGACTTCGACTTCTGGGGCTGGGGCATGGAGAAGTACGAGCGCGCCGTCGGCGAGTTCGACGGGCCCGAGTTCGAGCGGCTGCTCGGGGAGGTCCAGGCCGAGACCTAGCGCCGCCGGCGCACGTAAGATCGAACGCATGCCACCGCGTTACCGCAGGCTGACCCGTCCGCTCGTCCGCGAAGGCGGCGAGCTGCGGGAAGCCAGCTGGGACGAGGCGCTCGACCGGGCTGCTGCAGGGTTCAGCACGCTCGACGACGAGGCGATGTGCGGGCTCTTCAGTTGCTCGAAGGCGACGAACGAGCTCAACTTCGCCGCGCAGAAGTTCGCGCGCCTCGCACTCGGCACCAACAACATCGACAGCTGCAACCGCACCTGACACGCGCCCAGCGTCGTCGGTCTGGCGACGGTGTTCGGTGCAGGTGGCGGGACGAGCTCCTACGAGGAGGTCCGAAACACGGACCTGGTCATCCTCTGGGGATCGAACGCGCGCGAGACGCACCCGATCTTCTTCCACCACGTGCTGAAGGCGATTCACCGCGGTGCGAAGTTGATCGTCGTCGACCCGAGGCGCAGCTCATCCGCCCAGTGGGCGGATCTCTGGCTCGGCCTCGATGTCGGCACCGACATCCCGCTCGCAAACGCGATCGGCCGTGAGCTGATCGTGTCCGGTCTCGTCAACACCGAGTTCGTCGAGCGTGCGACGGAGGGCTTCGACGCCTACCGAGAGTCGGTCGACGAGTGGACGCCCGAAGAGACCGAGCGCGTCTCCGGTGTCCCAGCGGACGCGATCCGCGAAGCCGCTCAGCTCTACGGCCGCGCGGATCGCGCGGAGCTGTGCTGGACGCTCGGGATCACCGAGCACCACAACGCGGTCGACAACGTCTTCGCGCTGATCAACCTGTCGCTGCTGACCGGCCACGTCGGACGCTACGGCTCCGGTGTGAACCCCCTGCGCGGGCAGAACAACGTCCAGGGCGGCGGCGACATGGGCGCGCTGCCCAACCGGCTGCCGGGCTTCCAGCTCGTCGAGGACGACGAGACGCGTGCGCGCTTCCAGACGAGGTGGGGGCAATCGATCCCGGCCGCGGCCGGGCTCCACCTGAGCGGCATGTTCGAGGCGATGGAGCAGGGCGACCTGCGCGCGCTCTACGTGATCGGCGAGAACCCCGCGCAGTCCGAGGCCGACCAGGCGCGCGCGACCCGGTTGCTCGAGGGTCTCGACCATCTCGTAGTCCAGGACATCTTCCGGACGAAGACGGCCGAGCTCGCGGACGTCGTCCTCCCCGCATCGGCGACGTGGTGCGAGGCGGAGGGAACCGTGACGTCGAGCGAGCGGCGTGTCCAGCGCGTGCGCAAAGCGCTCGATCCGCCAGGCGAGGCGCGCGACGACATCGAGATCGTCTACGCAGTCGGCAAACGGCTTGGGGTCGACCTCGGCAGCACCGATCCGGAGGACGTCTGGGACGAGCTGCGCTCGCTGTCGCCGATGCACGCCGGCATGAGCTACGCGCGGCTCGAGGAGCTGGGCGGCATCCCCTGGCCGTGCTGGGACGAGCAGCATCCTGGCGAGCAGTTCCTGCACGGGCGGCTGTGGGCGGACGAGGTCGAGGTGCGGGCGCCGTTCAAGCCCGTCGAGCACGACCCGCCCGTGGACGAGCTGACGGAGGAGTTTCCGATCAGGCTCACGACCGGGCGACGCCTCGAGTCGTTCAACACGGGAGTGCAGACCGGCGGGTTCGCCTCGCCGCTCCACCGCGACGGCGCAGCGATCCGGATTGCGCCCGAGGACGGCGACCGCTACGGACTCGGCGACGGCGACCGGGTGCGGATCGTCTCGCGCAGGGGAGCGATCGAGGCGCCGCTCGTCTACGACACGACGCTGCGGCCGGGCCTCGCGTTCATGAACCTCCACTTCCCCGACCAGGTCGCGACCAACGTGCTGACGATCGACGCCACCGATCCGCAGTCGGGCACGGCCGAGTTCAAGGCGACGGCCATCCGCTTGGAGAGAACCTAGTGGACCTGCGCCTGCTCGCCGCGGAGCCGACGGCCGCGGAGCGCGAGGCAATCGACGGCGTCGTGGGAGCTCCCAGCGAAAACGGACATCGAGCTGCCCGTGCGCAACGTGGTCGGCGCCATCTTCTGCTCCCAGCGCTCCGGGCCGCGCAGCGTCGCGTCGGCTGGGTGAGCGAGGGCGCGCTCGGCTACGCGTCGAAGCGCCTCGACGTTCCGCCGGCCGACGCGTACGGAGTCGCGAGCTTCTACGCGCTGCTCGCGCTCGACGAGCGGCCGGCCGACGTGCTCCATGTCTGCACGGACCTCTCGTGCCGACTCGCCGGCGTCGAGGTTCCCGACGGCGCGCACGCGAGCCCGTGCCTCGGGCTGTGCGAGCGCGCGCCGGCTTCGCTGCGGACGATCGCGGGCGAGCAGCCACAGGAGGTCCAGCTGCCGGAGGCAGGCCCGCCTCTGCCGCAGCTCGGCGATCCGAGCCTCCGCTTGCTGCGCCGCATCGGCGTCGCATCACCGGAGTCGCTCGACTCGTACCGTGCGCACGGCGGCTACGGCGCGCTGCGGCGCGCGCTCGAGCTGGGGCCGACGGGAGTGCTGCGCGAGGTGGCCGAGTCCCGCCTGCTCGGGCGCGGCGGCGCGGCCTTCCCGACGGGCGTGAAGTGGGAGGCGGTCGCGAAGCAGCCCGCGCGCCCGCACTACCTCGTCTGCAACGCCGACGAGTCGGAGCCCGGCACGTTCAAGGACCGAGTGTTGATGGAGGGAGATCCATTCGCGCTCGTCGAGGCGATGACGATCGCTGCCTACGCGACGAGCTGCGACCGCGGATTCGTCTACGTGCGCGCCGAATATCCGCTCGCCCACACACGTCTCGAGAGCGCGATGGAGCAGGCACGGTCGCGCGGCTTCCTCGGCGACGACGTGATGGGCACCGGCTTCTCGTTCGACATCGAGCTGAGGATCGGAGCCGGCGCCTACGTGTGCGGCGAGGAGACGGCGCTGTTCCAGTCGATCGAGGGCTATCGCGGCGAGCCGCGCAACAAGCCGCCGTTCCCCGTCGAGGTCGGCTTGTTCGGGAAGCCGACCGTCGTGAACAACGTGGAGACGCTGTTCAACGTCCTCGAGATCGTCAACCAGGGCGGCACGACGTTCGCCGACACGGGCACCGAGAGCTCGACCGGTACGAGACTCTTCTGCGTCTCGGGCCACGTGGGTCGACCGGGTCTCTACGAGGTCCCGTTCGGCACGCCGTTGCGGGAGCTGCTCGAGCTCGCGGACTCGAGCCCCCCGAAGGCGGTGCTCCTCGGCGGCGCAGCTGGTGCGTTCGTCGGCCCCGATCAGCTCGATCTCCCGCTGACCTTCGAGGACACGCGCGCAGCCGGCGTCACGCTCGGCTCGGGAGTGGTGATCGTCTACGACGACTCTGCCGACCTCGTCGACTCCGTCCTGCGCATCGCCGAGTTCTTCAGAGACGAGTCGTGCGGCCAGTGCGTCCCATGCCGGGTCGGCACCGTGCGGCAGGAGGAGGCGCTCAGACGCCTCGCCGCCGGACGCAGGAACGGCGACGAGTTCGAGGTACTCGCCGACCTCGCCCAGGTGATGCGCGACGCGTCGATCTGCGGGCTCGGCCAGACGGCTGCGAACGCGATCGCGTCGGCGACCGCCAATCTGGGAGTGTTCGCTTCGTGACCGTGACGATGGTGGCAGCGCCGCGCAGGCTCGTCGAGGTGACGATCGACGGCGAGACCGTGCGCGTCACCGAGGGCTCGACGCTGTTGGACGCGTGTCGCCAGCTCGGTATTGCGACACCGACGCTCTGCTACTCGGACACGCTCACCCCTGTGAACGTCTGCCGCGTCTGCGTCGTCGAGGTCGAGGGTTCGCGCACGCTCGTCCCGGCCTGCTCGCGCAAGGTCGAGCCGGGAATGGTCGTGCACACCGACTCGGAACGCGTGCGAACCTCCCGTCGGCTCGTGCTCGAGCTGCTCGGCTCCTCGGTCGACCTCTCGACGACGCCCGGCGCCGCCGAGTGGAGCGAGGCCTACGGGGCGCGGCCCGAGCGGTTCGGACCGCCGGCTCCGGCCGACCAGGGGCGTGAGCGCCGGCAGGCCGGCTGCCACGAGGAGCCCGACGGCCAGACCGCGGCCACCGTCGCGGGCGCCCCGAGACTCGACAACGAGCTGTACATGCGCGACTACTCCAAGTGCATCCTCTGCTACAAGTGCGTCGACGCCTGCGGCGAGCAGCACCAGAACACGTTCGCGATCTCGGTCGCCGGCCGGGGCTT
>Ga0187779_10002593_pt1 | contig 11048 bp, 8 predicted proteins | sample 1015_Q2_SP10_10__FD_132435 | JGI IMG/M metagenome (GOLD analysis project Ga0187779, IMG submission 132435) | Tropical peat soil microbial communities from peatlands in Department of Meta, Colombia - 1015_Q2_SP10_10_MG | ecosystem: Environmental > Terrestrial > Soil > Wetlands > Peat | place... | reverse complement strand
GTTCGCAAAGCTTTCCGCAGCGCTGATTAACTCGCTGTTTTGCAAAATGTGAAATGGCGGACGGTCGGCCGCTTCGGCCTGTCTTTCACGCCAATTCCACAGCTCGCGCAATACCGCCGCCGCCGGGCCACGCAGCGCTCCCGCCCCCGAAATGCGCCACGCCTCATCGGCCACCCGGGTTCGATCGATCGCACTTAGCTCAAGCGCGCGCCGGCACGATTGCCGAAACCATTCCACCCGCCCGCGTTGATTTAGTTCCTCTTCCAGTTTCGTCGCCAATCCGAGCAAATAATGCGTGTCATTGATTGCGTACGCGACCATTCGGGCGGGTAAAGGGCGCCGCGCCCAGTTCGCTTTTTGCGAGCCTTTGGCAAGATCGATGTTGCAGAACCTTTTAACGAGCGCAGCCAGACTGAATTCGCGAATTCCAACTAAGCGAGCTGCGATCACGGTATCAAAAATTCGCTTCGGAACAAAATCAAGGCTGCGTCGGAGCAGGCGAAGATCGAAATCCGCGCCATGCAGGACGATTTCTTTGTCTGCCAACGCAAGGCAAAGCGGAGCGAGGTCAATTGTTGCCAAAGGATCGACCACAAAATCTTTTCCCGCCACGCTGACTTGCAGCAGGCAAAGCTTTTCTCGATAACAATGCAGACTGTCCGCTTCGGTATCGATCGCCACACGCTCGGCCGCCTTAATGTCTGAAAGCGACTGGGACAGTTGCGCAGCGTTCGCGATCACTTCAATCCCGCCAACAGCAATTCCGCATTCGTTTTCGTGGCCTGGAGGTTATCGAGCAATTTCTCCATCGCCTCGATCGGCGGCAGTGCGGCCATCGTCTTGCGCAACAGTTGCACCCGCTCCCACTCATCCGGATGATAAAGCAATTCTTCGCGGCGGGTGGCTGATTGCAAAACATGAATCGCCGGATACAGGCGCTTTTCCTGCAACGAACGATCAAGGTGTAGTTCCATATTTCCGGTGCCTTTAAATTCCTCGAAAATTAATTCGTCCATTCGGCTACCGGTTTCGATCAGCGCCGTGGCAAGAATGGTCAGGCTGCCGCCCTCTTCGACGTTCCGGGCAGAGCCGAAAAATTTCTTCGGCTTGGTCAACGCCTTGGCCTCGACTCCGCCGGACATGATGCGCCCTTTGCTCGGCTGCAAATTATTGTAGCCGCGCGATAGCCGGGTCAGGCTGTCGAGCAGGATTACCACATCTTTCTTCAATTCCACCAATCGCTTGGCACGTTCGAGCGTCAGCTCCGCGACCTGCACATGCCGATGCACGCTCTCGTCAAAATTAGAATGGTAAATCTGGCAATCGATCTCGCGCTTCAAGTCGGTTACTTCTTCCGGCCGTTCATCAACCAGCAGCAAAATCAGAACAATCTCCGGGTGATTCGCCCGAATCGCTCTCGCAATTTCTTTTAGCAAAATCGTTTTGCCGACGCGTGGTGGCGCAACGATCAGACCGCGCTGACCACGACCAAGCGGGGCCAACAGATCGACTGCCCGCGCGCTGATCGAATTCGTCTTCGCGTTTTCCAGCATGATGCGGCCCTGGGGAAATTGCGGTGTCAATTTCTCGAAATCGGGTGGCTCACTCCATTGCTCAACTGGCTTGCCCTCAATTGAAACGATCTGGTCGAGGACCAGGCCTCGCTCGCGATCGCGCGGCAATCGGACCGTTCCGGAAATTTCCTGCGCCGGTCGCAAATGAAATTCCTGAATCGTAGCGCGGGACACGGATATATCCTCCGGAACGGACAGGAAATTTAATTGCGGCCAGCGGAGGAACCCAAACGATTCGCCGGCATAATCGAGAAAACCTTCGGCCGTCACCTTTGCACCGCGACCAAGCGCCGCCCGCACAAGATCAAGAATGTGATGATGACGGGTCCGCGCCGGCTGCAAATACAAGCCGAACTCGCGCGCAAGCGGCGCGAGCGATTCGGATGAAAGAAGCTCGTTCAAATCGAGATCGCGCGGCGGCGGAGCGGCGGCGACAACCGCCGTGGCAGTCTCGTCCGAGGTCGCCGGAGGCGGATTGGGTGCGCTTTCGTTCGTTAGGCCTTCGTCCATTTTTCCTGTTGCCAAAGATCCACCAGCAATTTCGCCTGTTCGGCCAGCACGGCGCGGCCGCCGTTGTTCCAGACAACGTGATCGGCCCGTTTCATTTTTTCTTCCAGCGGCATTTGTGATCTGATCATTGCTTCGGCCGTCGCGCGATCGAGCTTGCTTCGCTCGAGAAAATTCGCGAGCTGGACATCCGGCGAACACGCAACCACCACCACTCGGTCGCACAAGGTTTCACCACCGGTTTCATAAAGAAGTGGAATGTCTGCGAAGAAATAATCGGGAGATTGGCGATGCGTTTCCGCTTCCGCGCTCCATTGGCGGCGAATCCGCGGATGGAGAATTTTTTCGAGCGCGTTTTTCTTCGCGCTGTCTGCGAAGACTATCGCTCGAAGAGCCACTCGATTCAAGTGGCCGTTGGCAAAAATCTGATTTCCGAACGCGCCAACCAGCTCGCGCCTAACCTCTTCAAGCTCCACCAGTTCGCGCGCGGCCCGATCCGCATCGAAAAATCTCGCTCCCGGCAAAATATCGCCCAGACATTCGCAGAAGGTCGATTTCCCGGTTGAAATTCCACCCGTGATTCCAATCGCAGGCATGGGTAGTCATTTCGGACGCCGACCGTCGGAGATCCTACTTCTTATACATCGGCGTCTCTGGCAACACCGGAGGCGAAACGGTTTCCTGTTCCTCCTCCTCTTCGGACTGATTGGTCAGCTGGCCTCCCGGGTTCACAAGATGCGCCGTAACGAAAATGATCAGGTTGGTTTTGATATGCTGATCAGTGTTGGTGCGGAAAAGTCGCCCAACAATCGGGATATCGCCAATGATCGGCGTGCGATCCTCGACCTTCTGGACGTTCTCGCTCATCAATCCACCGAGGACGACGGTTTGACCGTCCCAGACACTCACGCTCGTCGTAACCTTCCGTGCGCTGAAAATCGGCTGATTGATTACGTTCGGAGTGAGGACGGTGCTCGTGGTCAACAAAGTCCCCGTGATCGGGTTAACTGCGGGTGGCGCTAAGATTGGACTGCCATAATTGATGAACCCTTCGAACTCGACCACTTGCGGCACCAGGTTCAGATCTATCGTGATGCCATCCGGACCGACGACTGGTTCTACTTCGAGAGTTACCCCGGTATTCCTCGTCTCAAAAGCGGTTGGAGTTGTCGGCGTGATTGGAACGGTGGTCGTGCCGCCGACCGTCCCACTCGTGCTGCCCACCGTCTGCGGAATTTGGGGCGGCTGAAATTGTGTGGGATAACGAAATTCGCGGACAATTTCAATCACCGCCCGCTGGCCGCTTTTGGTTGTGACACGCGGCGACGACAGGAGATCGACCCCTTTTTTCTGATTGAGCGCGCGAACCACCACCTGAAATTGTGGGTTCGTCATAACACCGGCGAGACTGAAGATGCCGGGCGCCACACTCGATGCACCCATCGACGGAAACAACAGGGCATCAATCGCGTTCGCCGTAATGGCGAGGTTGCCACTGCGATTGCCAGCGGTCACTGGGTATTGGCCGGCTATGGGAAACGGATAATCAGCCGGATTCGTTGCCGGCGCTGTGCCGGAGGATCCTCCTGCGCTAAAAACGCCGCTGTTGCCATACTGGAACGGACCGAGGAGCCAGTCGAAACCCAATTCCTTCAGATTATTCTGAGTGATCTCGACAAATTTCGATTCAATTTCAACTTGCTTCGGACCCGACACATTGGCCTGCTCAACCAGCGCATCCACCAATTCCAAATTGTCCTGGGTGTTGCGAACGATCAGCCGGCTGCTTTGCGGAAGAAAGTTCGCGCTCGCTCCAGGCGGAAACGGCACGCCTTGGCTCTCAAGAAAATCCTTCGCAGTTTCGCGTGTCACGAGTTGATGACCCCCAGTCGATTCCTGGGTGTCTTTGGCTGTGCCACCAGCAGTTGTCCCGCCGGTTTTATACGCTCCTTGCGACAGCGCTGAAGCGCCGAAATTGACACTGCTGCTGATGAATCCGGGTGGGACGCGATATTCTTTAGTGATCAAGTCGTTGCTCTGCTCGCTCAGCGGGATAATCGAGACGGCATATGGTTCGACTTTTACCTTCAGTCCGGCCTGGCTCGCTATGTAACGAAGCGCTTCGCCCAGCGGGATTTGATTCAAGGTAATGGTAATTCGGGCGTTGGCGGGATTGATCGCCGGTGCTGCTACCACCGCCGGTGCAACAACAGGAGCGGGGGCGGCAACGGCAGGACCGCCAGCCAACGGGGAAGCGTCGGTCGTTCCCGCTGGAGCAACTGCTGCCGGTTGCAGCGGCTCAACCGGCGTTGCCGGACCCGAAACTTGTCCAAGTGGAGTCAGACGCAAAACGATATCGACCCCTCTGCGGCCGTCGCTTGTCGGATCGTTGGCAGCAGCTTGTTGCCGCAAAAAGTCGATTGCTTCGCGAATGCTTGCGTCGCGAAACTCCACCCGCGGAATGATGATCGTATTTAATTTAGTGGTGATCCGCGCCGTGCCGGTCGCATCGCGTTGAAACGCCTCCGCTAGCGGACCGACGGTCTGCCCATATTGACGGACCGGCTCCTCCCAGCCTTTCTCGACCTGCCAAAGCGCCCGAGCGCGCGTCTCGTTGTAAGCTTCCTCGTTGTATTGGTATTTGGTGTTGTCGATCTTCTCCTCACCGCGACGGGCGGCAGTGTTATACGGATCCAAGGCGAGCACCTGCTCGTATTTTTTGAAAGCCAGATCGTAGCGGCCCGATTTGTAATAGCCCTCGGCGTCAGTCAAAAGCTTTTTAACTTCTTCGACCTTGGCGATGAACTTCGGTCCCATGGTACGGTTGTAGTAACCGGGCGTTTGCAAGTGCGCCAGAAGCTCCAGGGCCGGACGGCAGTTCGGATTATATCGATCGTCCAAAACTTCGCGGACAATCGCTTCGGCCTCGGCGTATTTGGCTTCCGCAATTCTTTCTTCGGCCAATCTCACCCCACTTTCGCAAAAACCGCTAAGCGCGTCATCATGTCCGGCGCTGGGAAGGTAGGTGACTGCGATCCGGAATTGCTCGTGTGCCAGGGTGTAATTCTTGTCGGCCATCGCCTGTTTCCCCGCCGCCAACGCTTCGTCACCATGCGGTATGGCGGCTTCGCGCCGCTGAATTTCGCGGGTCTCTATCCGGTCCACATTTTGCCCAACGCTCGTTAGGCAGACAAAGAGCGACACTGAAATAAACCCGAAGTAAGCGAACGAATCAGGCAAGAAAGAGGTCTTCATCAGGAGATCATGGAGTAACCAAACCGATCTCGATTCGCTCGTTAGGCTTTTGCAGGTTCACGATCACGGCCTTGGTCGGCTGAACGTCAACCAGTTTATACCTGACCTGCTCCTGCGGTTTCAATGAAAATTCCTGGTCTTTTCGGACCTCAAATTCGCGCCGCCCGCCCCAGCTATAAACAAATGTCGCTACCGATTCGGGCGAAATCGCGACCTGTTCCTTGGTCAATTTCAGCTGTTCGTCCGTCTCCTGGTGCTGGAGGGTTAGCTCGCTCACATCGATGTCGGTGCCATACTGATTCGGCTGGTGTTTTTCCTCAAATTTCACAATCTTGAACTGCGTCCCGGCGATCGCGTCGCCGAGCTTTAAAAACTGGGTCGGCTGTTTCAAGTCGATTGTGTTGATGGCAAACGTGTCGCCAACCCAGGATGAGAAAACCAGCCGAAAGGGCTCTTGTGTGAACGATTTCAATTTCAGCTTCGTCGCATAATCCGGATGCGAGTTGCGATCGGTCGGGTTGGTATGCCCGGCCCATTCGTCCAGATTGGTAAAGCCGTCACCGTCTGGATCCTGATCCAGCACATCGGCGTCTTGAATTGGCAAACCAAACTGCTCGAGCCACTCGTTAGGCACAGGCGGATGCACCATCGTGGTTTGGAGCGTCGCCGGCAGCCCGTTCGCGCCGATAAAGTGTTTCTCTGGAACAAATAATCCCGAGCGTCCGCCGAAAATCCATTGCGGCGGCTGGTGCAATTTCTCCACCGCAAGCTGGAGTTCGCCTGCTTTGCCGGGAGGCGCCGCGCTTTTCATCGCCGGAGCCGCTTGCACGACTGGGAAATTTTCACTGAATCCGGCTGCGCTTCGCCAGATCGATATCGCACACAAGAATAATATCAGCGCTGCCGCAATCAGGAGCACACGATCATAATACAGGCGAACCCAATCCATATTTAATAGGTGAAGCGCACAATTTCGATCCACGCCGCCGTTTCAATATGGTCGTTACCGACGATAAATTTGAGTCCGCTACTCGGACCCGACGCTGCTCCCGACGCATTTCCCGCAGGCGGCGGTGTGCTTCCTGGCGTCTCGCGCGGTGGCCCTTTCTCCTGTTCATCTCGAACGTGCAAAGTGCGAATGATAAAAAATTGCTGATTCGAACTGGCGATCTGATTCAAAACTTTGCGCGCGGACGACGGCGAGGCGGTAAAGTCGAGTTCCACGATCGCGCGTTCGAGCATCCTCAAACCATTGGTCGTCGTACCGGCGGGCTTTCGTCCGCCAGCCGGAACAGGCGTTGCGGCAGCGGTGGCCTTTTCCTCAGGCAGCGGTGTCCGCTTGAGGGCGGTCACGCCATCGACATGCGCATCTGCAAGGATATTTATGAGCAGCTCAATCTGATCAAGCTCCTGACCAAGCAACGGTGCGGCCACTGTATTCGGAAGCGCGGCTGTATATTCGTCAAAGCCGAGGTGAAAATTGTCCGGTAGTTTGACCTTATTTGCCCGGGTTTTGTCCCCGACCTGGATCATGGCCTGACGCAAATGCGATTGGAACTCATTCGGCGCGATCGGCTGGATTGGGATCACCTGGGTTTTGAGTTCATCCTTCGTTTTATTCAAGGCCGCGCCGTACTCTGAGAGGTCTCGTTTCATTTTTTGAAAATTTGCCTCGTTCGGAAACGGATTGAGATGTTCCAACCGGGCGCGTTCGGCTGACACTTCGCTGAATTGGCTGGCGGCCGCCTCGAACCCGCTCTTCGCGCTCAAGAGAAAATAGAGCGCGGCGAGGGCGCTGATCCCAAAAACAATAAAGAACGTGCCCAGCCATCGGTTCTCGCGAAACCAGTTCATGGTAATTTGACCGGTTTTTTCAGGTCGAGCCGCAACTCGTACGGAAAAGCCCACTCGGTATTGTCGGGTGTGGTCGGTTTGATGTAACGCGCCTGATTGTTCGGATCGAGATTGTAGAACGGCGAGCCGACGAGATTGCGAAAATAATCGACCACCACTTCCTGTTGCTTTGGATTGAACAGATAAAGTCCGCGCACAAAAATTCCGTCGATCGCCGGTCCGGCTTCCGCGCGCGCGCCCGGTCGGGCTGAGGTCGGCGCAGGCGTCGGGGTCGGGCCAAACGCCGCGATCGCTTTTTCGTCTACTCCAATCGGTTTTCCACCCGACGTTGGAAGAAGGTCCGTGATCCAAATGTCCTCTTTTGGAAGCCGCGCGTTAAGATCTTCCAGGACTTCGACCCAAAAGAAACGATCATTGATCGCTGAGATGAGCGGAGTTGCGAAGCTATCGAGCGAATTGGCTTGCTTGCGCAAATTGTCGATCTTGGCCTCGGCCGCACGCATCGGGGCGTTGATCCGGTCCTGTAATTCCGCCGTAGAGCGGCGCGCAACTTGCGCGCCGCGCGCGTAATAAAATCCCCAGCCGAGTAGAGCAAAAATGAAGCAGGCCGCGGCCATCACGAAAAATGGGCGCCGCTTTTCCAATTCCTGCCGCCGCACCACGCTGGCCGGACGCAAACTCAACTCCATCGGGCAAGCACTCGTCGTCCGCAAAGCCAGACCGACCAATTCGCCTAACAAGTGACCTGAATGCGCAATTTCCTTCAACGGCGCTGATTCAGCGACTGCGACATTGCGCAAGGAATTAAAAAATTCGATCGGCAGTTGCAGCTTCTCCTGAAAAAACTCGCGCATGTAGGCTGTGCTTGCACTTCCGCCACAAAGAAAGAGGCGCTGCGGCGAACTTCCCTGCTGTTGCGCGCGGTAATGGCTGATCGAGCGCATCAGTTCGGCGTGCAATCGGGTCATCGTACTGCGCATGATCTTTGAAACTCGCGCCACATCGGGGTCCGTCGGTTCGGCGTAGGCACCGCCGAGACTGACGAAACCGTCGCGCTTCTTTCGAAACTCGGCGGCCGAGAACGGTTCGTTGAATTCCTTGGCAATCGCGACCGTGATCGAGCTGCCGCCGATGGGAACGCTTCGCGAAAAGATTTTGCCCGACTCGACAAAGAGCAGGTTGGTTGTCCGCGCGCCGATATCCACCACCAGCGAACAGCCGCCCAAGTCGCTGTAATTATAACGGAATGCGTTGTAAAGCGACATGGTCGCAACATCGACGATCGATGCGCGAAGACCCGCTTCTTCAACCGCACCGTTGATCTCGTCCAACAAATCCGACTTGATCGCAACCAGCACGACTTGGATCTGTTCGTCCGCGCCACCACCAACCAGTTGGTAATCCCACACTACTTCGTCGATTGGAAACGGCACGTTTTGTTGCGCTTCAAACGCGATGATTTTCTCGATCTTTTCCTCTTCGACCGCTGGCAGCTTAACGAATCGGGCGAAAACTGACTGGCCCGGCACAGCATAGTTCACGCTGCCCGTTTTGAGTTGCATCTGGCCCATTAACTCACGCACGGCCGCCGCCATTTGCGGACGGCGCATCCCCTCACCCGATGGATCGATCAGCAATTCCCGAAATCCGCAACCAAGTAAAATCAAACCGCCATGCGGCTGCGCGCGAAACTCCGCCAGACCAATTGTCTGCGAGCCGAGATTCAGGCTGATAATGCGGGTCGCTGCAGGCATTGAATCCAGTCAGCGGCTGGGAGCCTTGATTTGCTCGTAGCGATCCCAGTAGAGTGACGCGAATGGGGTCTCGTTCTTGTTCAAAACAAATCCCGTAATCTGCGGGATGGTTGTGAACCATTGCGCCGGCGCACGCGTCAGGCTGAGCTCATCTTTCACCGCCCCTTGCTGCACAATTTGAACCGCAATGTTTTGAAACATGTTGGCTGTAATCGGCCGGTTGTCTGCGAAACGTGCAAGTGTCCGCGGGGAGATATACATGACGGAATGACTGCCTCGCCCGCCTGCGATGTTAGTGTGGGTCACCTCCCCGGTCAGCAATTTTCCGTTGAACAGGATGTAGTATTTAAACGTCAGTTCGTCCGTCCAATCCGGCGCCGCTGCAAATTCCACTTCCACTTCCAGCCAGCGATTGCGCTGATCCGAAACGAATTGCTCCGCCCCTGAGTAGGTAAATTGAGGAGTCGAAATCAAGTTCTTGGTGACTTTTGTGATTTGAAAATCTGGCACGCGCGCTTGCGCCGGTGCATGCCGGACAAATAGAAACAGCAAAATTCCTGACCAAAGAGTGATTTTCTTCATGATCAAATTGTCGGCCTAGCAACCAAGCAGCGGGCTTAACGTTGATTAAAAGGATTCCACAAACCAGAGCCGTAGTTCCAGCGGAAACGCCGAAAATTAATGGAAAAGCGAATCAAGACTCTCGCAACCTACCCTCAAAGCGGAACCGACTTTCTCGCGAGCGCAAGTCCTGACTGCTTTTAAGCAGTCGATTTCGATATCTATTCTAAAACTCTGAGCAGGTCAGGACAATCCGGCCGCGGCAAATGTCGCTTCGGCAAACGATCTTGCATTTTTCCTGGCTCGCGGCGGCACCGCAAACTGGGCAAACGATACCGTCGGAAGAAATGGTTTCGCCCGAATTGTCCGGCTTGTCAGTGGACCCAGTGCGGGACATGCCCGTTCCACTGGTCGAACGAACCGCCGACTGAGATTTGCAGCTTGTCGTTTCCGACAGTGCCTTGGAAGTAACTTCCATAATCGTCGCCCCCAAACTTACCGCTTTGATGACCGTAGAAGACGCCGACTTCGCCACTATAATAAAGCGGATCTCCGCGCAGCGGCTGCATTTCCTTGGAATCCTTCGGGTCAATCCCGGGGGCATTGGAAGCTCTCACCTGAGCGTAGTTGAACGAGGTGTCAGACGACAAACTCACGGGCGACCTTCCCATTCGACTCATCGGAGTTGAAAGAGGCAAATTGTGTCCGTCGAGGAGTGCGAGCATCGGGAGCTGGTCCATCAAGATCGAACTATCAAAGGAATTCAAAACTTCCGGCCGATAAAAGGCCAGGGGCGACGTTTCGCCGGGTACCTGAGCGTTAACAACAAGACAAAGCCCCACCATCCCCAAAATGATCGACGCAATCCGTTTGATCATGCCGCAATTCACAACCGAATCCATCTTAGCGCCAGTAAAATCTTTGCCATTGAACGACATAGGACCTCGCCTCACTCCTGTATTCTTAAAGGTTGAACCCGCGACCTGGGTCAATGTTTCAACGATTCGCGAAAGTAATCGATCGTTTTTTTAATTCCCTCCTCGAAACTGACCCGCGGTTCCCAACCGAGAATTTTTTTTGCGCGGGAGATATCGGGCTGTCGCACTTTCGGATCGTCCACCGGCAGCGGCCTGTACTCGATGGTCGATTTCGTCCCGGTGATTCGGATAATCTCATCGGCGAATTGCTTGATCGTCATTTCGCGCGGGTTGCCGATATTGATCGGCTCGTGAAAGTCATTCATCGCCAGCTTGAAGATTCCATCGATCAAATCCGACACGTAACAAAACGAGCGAGTCTGCGATCCATCGCCGAAAATCGTGAGCGGTTGCCCGTTGAGTGCCTGGCCGATAAATGCCGGCACCACGCGGCCGTCACGCAATCGCATTCGCGGACCGTACGTGTTGAAGATGCGGACAATTTTCGTGTCCACTTTGTGATAGCGGTGATAGGCCATTGTCATCGCTTCGGCAAAACGCTTCGCTTCATCGTAAACGCCGCGCGGACCGATCGGATTGACGTTTCCCCAGTAATCTTCCTTTTG
>Ga0187779_10002592_pt1 | contig 11049 bp, 7 predicted proteins | sample 1015_Q2_SP10_10__FD_132435 | JGI IMG/M metagenome (GOLD analysis project Ga0187779, IMG submission 132435) | Tropical peat soil microbial communities from peatlands in Department of Meta, Colombia - 1015_Q2_SP10_10_MG | ecosystem: Environmental > Terrestrial > Soil > Wetlands > Peat | place... | reverse complement strand
GTCCGGAAGCTTTGCGATCATCTTGTCGAAGATATTGTCTTCGTGGACCGCTATGATGCCGAGCCGCCACCCGGTGGCGCCGAAATACTTTGAGTAGGAATACACACCAATTGTGTTCTGCGGCAGCTCCCCGAGAAGCGAACGGAAGTCGTCGACAAACGTGCCGTAGACGTCGTCGGTCAGAAGCATGAGATCGGGGCGCTTCGTTTTTACCAACTTCGCGATCTTGCCGATCGTATCCTTGCTGAGCGCAACGCCCGTTGGATTGCCGGGATTCACGATGAAGAACGCCTTGATTTTGGGATCCTCGAGCTTCTTAAGCTCTGCATCCGTAAACTGGAAACGATTCTCCTGGGGCGCATGAATGTTTACTACGTTCAAAGCGTAGTCCTCCAGGTGGGGCATTTCGATGTACGGCGTAAAGATGGGTGTGCCCAGCGCGATCGTGTCCCCAGGGCGCAAGAGGCGATTGGCTTTCAGGGATTTGAAGATGTAGCACATCGCAGCAGTGCCGCCTTCAACCGCGTAGAGGTCGAACTTGCCGGCGGGGCGTGGTTCGCCGCACATGGCCCACATCAAATACTCGTGCGCAATGCGCTCATTGTGGACCAGCATACGGTCTGGCACGGGGTAGTTGTCGCCGATGATGGAATCCACGAGTTCGTGAACAAACGCATCCGGCTCGAACCCAAATTTTTTCACCGTAAACGGGACCAGTTCCGAGAGGAAGGATGCCCCGGGCATATCGGCATGCTTGGCGAGCCAACCCTGCAAGCGCCCGGCGATGCCTTGAGCTTGCGGCATCCCGCCGATGCCGGCGGGATCCTCCATCACGCGTTTGCTTTCCGTGATGGCGAACTGACCAAGCAGGAAATAACCCTCGCGAGGGGTCGTAGCTATCCAGTTCGGGTTGCCACGTCCAGCATTGAGAAACGCAGCCTGAGTGGTCTTTGACGTTTTTTTGGCGAGCTTGATCAGCTCGTCTTTAATCTCGAACGGACTCAGTGTTTCGAAGTTACGTAGCTCTAGCACTTCCATCATCCCCTCCCTTTCAGTGGCCTCTTGACATCAGAACAATTAAAACCATGCCCCAGATCGTTAGCAGCGTATTGCCGACCGCATATGTGACGGTGTAGCCGAGCGCCGGTACCTGGCTCTTGCCAATGTCGCAGACCAGGCCAAGTGAGGCTGTGGTTGTCCGTGCCCCGGACACGATGCCCAGAAGGATCGCGTCATGAAACCGGAACAGATACTTGCCGATGTACATTCCGAGAACGAGAGGTACCGTGGTTGCGAGGGCGCCCCACAGAAACAGGCCAATGCCTTCTGTCCGCAGGCCGTTCACGAAACCCGGACCAGCGGAGATTCCGACAACAGCAATGAACATGTTCAGTCCCACGGAATTCATGAACCAAACCGTCGAGGTCGGGATGCGGCCGAACGTGGGTCGCACGGAGCGCAGCCATCCACAAATGAGTCCTGAGATGAGTGCGCCGCCAGCGGTGGAAAGGGTCAGGGGGACGCCGGCGACCTTCCAGACCAACGCGCCGACCAGAGCGCCAATGGTTATTCCTGCGCCAATGAAGGCCACATCGGCGATATCTGTGGCTCGATCTGGCGTCCCGAGCAACTTAATGGCAGCGCTGGTATCCTGGGTCCGGCCGACCAGCGTGAGTATGTCGCCACGGAAGATTTTCGTCGCCGGAAGAATGGGAATCGCCGTAGCAACGGCGCCCCGAGTGATCTTTTTGAGAAAGACGCCGCGAGCGCCGGGCATCGTAGCAAGCTCGGCCAGCGTCTTGCCGTCGACTTCTTTATTGGTCACATAAACGTCCACGCCTTCGACCGCGACGTTGAGCAGTTCGGGGTCGTTAACCTCGATCGCGACATCGACACTGCTCTTTGTGGACGTGTCGCGGCCGCTTGCAGCCGCTGCCACTGCCCGCGCGCGTTCGCCAATGATATTCACGAGCGCGTCGCGAGGCCCCGCAATTGCGACAACGTCGCCCTCGCGCAGCACGGTCTCCGCAGATGCATCCTCGATGACCCCATTCCGTCGAATTCGCTGAATGAAGACCCGTGCTTGAGGAACCAGCGCCTCCGCCTCGACGGCACGAAGGCCGATGACTTTCGCGCCTTCCGGCACCCGGAAAGCGCGGAGCTCCCAGCGATGCCAAGCGGACCCGGACCCGCCAAGCTCAGTTGTTCCACCCTGCTTCTCTTCGTATTCTTTGCAAGCGGCCGGGAGATTGATCCGCAAAAGTATCGGGCCGATGATCGCGATCACAATGGCAGAACCGACCGTGCCGAAGATGTAGCTTACCGCATAGGCGATTGGCATCGCGTCAAGCTGACGCTTTGCTTCGTCTGCGGCCAAGCCAAGCCGATTGATGGCGTCGGTCGAGAGGCCCATCGCCGCGGAGATCGTTTGCGATCCGGAGTAAAGTCCTGCGGCGTAGCCGAGGTCATAACCGGCAGCTTTGGCGATCACGACCGGTGCCGCCAAGCAGAGCAGGCATTGGACAACTGAAAAGATGGCCTGCGGCACACCATCCTTTGCAATACCTCGGACGAACTGTGGCCCGACTCCATAACCAACAGCAAACAAGAACATCAGAAAAACAGCTGCCTTGAGCGGGGGCGAAATGCTTATGCCCATCTGTCCGACAAGAACGCCAGCCAGCAGGGTCCCTGTGACTGACCCCAGGCCGATTCCTTTGTAGGTGAATTTGCCGACGAAATATCCGATCGCAAGTGTTAGAAAGAGAGCGATTTCTGGATACTGTCTGAGAGTTGCAGCGAACCATGTTGCGATGCCCATCTTCGTAGCTCCTCCTTAAGGCTCGGTCCGTCTTCACGACCGCGCCCGTCCTTACCCTCAGGGTGAGACTCTTTTCGCGTCAGTCCGCCCCCGCCGACTTCTGCTTGTTATCCTTTGCCGGAGGTGCGGCTCCGGCGGTCGGCGTTTTAGCCGATTGCAGAAACGCTGGATTCAGTAGCTTCAGGCCGAGGGCCGCGGCGTAACCGTGGATCTCTTTGACATCCAGCTTGCGCATGAACTCGATGGTTTCCCCATTGATGACCTGGCCCGGAACCATGATTGGAAAACCGGGCGGGTATGGAATTACAAAGTTCGCGGACACAAGTTCCGGCCCATCTTTCAAGCGCTTGTCTATTTCCGGGCTGAAAAGCTTCAGGTGTTCACATTGCTGTTCGCGATAGGCTCCGAAGAATGCGGAGCGCATGTCTCCCTCTGAAGTTATGCTCGAAGGGTTTTCACGGAAGCGGCTGAAAAAAGAGCTGAAGTTCGGAAGATTGGGCACATCGGTCATCAGTGACTTCACGCGCGCCGCAAAAGCCTCTCGTGCGGCACTCCCGCCTTCCGCCAGACGCTTCTCTATTCTTTGTGAAATCTCAACGAGCACCTTAATCAGCTGCGCGATGTCGCTGCGCGTGTTGTTGATATTGGTCTGCAACAAGACGCTGTTCCGGGAAGTTTTGTTAAGTTGAATGTCGTAATCGGCGGCGAGCATATTTTTGAACTGTGTGCCGTCGAAGCCTGCAGAGCCGCAAACCAAGGTGAGCCGGGTTACGTCAAGGGCGAATTCGTCTTCTCTGAGCGCCTTCACAGCCGTAGCCCAGTTTGTTCCGGGTGTCAGGTAGTCCACGAATCCAGAATTTCGGAATTCGCCCGGAATCATTTCGTCGGCGCCGAGTACGCGGAAGTACTTTGAGATCAGCGGATGAGAGTTCACTTCGCGGCGCACATCCAGTGCCAACTGAATGGCGCGATTCACCAACTCATAGCCTTCCAACTCCATCTGGCGCCGCGCAACGTCAATGGAAGCGATGATTTGCAGGTTGGGTGAGGTCGATGCATGGGTGAAAACCGCCTCATGAAACTGTTCCTCGACGTGGTGAAAATCCGGATCCTTCACCAAAACCATGGATCCTTGCCGCAGACACGACATCGACTTGTGCGTCGAGTGGGTTTGGTAGACCCGCAAACGGACTTTGTCCGGGTTGGCCAGCAAGCGAGCCTCGAGCAACGCTTTGTCCTTAGGATCAAGGTCGGCGCCGAACTTTTTCTCCTGTTCCTGGTACGCCGCGCGGTAGGCAGGATCCTTAAGCTTCCGCTCGAGAATGGCGGCCGCTCCCATTGCCGTACGCCGACGGTAGAATGGACTCCATCTTGCAAAACCAAACCACGCTTCGTCCCAAAGGAAGATCAGATCGGGCTTGATGGCGAGGCACTCCTCCATGACTCGCTCGACGTTGTAGATGTGACCGTCAAAAGTACAGTTCGTCAGGACCAACATCCGCGCCCGGTCGAGCTTGCCTTCAGCCTTCAGGTCGAGCAGGGCTTTCTTGATGGTGCGTAGCGGCACCGCCCCATACATGGAGTACTGGGTTAGGGGGTAGGCCTCTACATATAGCGGGTAAGCGCCGGCAATCACCGCGCCGTAGTGGTGCGATTTGTGGCAGTTGCGGTCAACCAGCATGATGTCCCCAGGCGCCAGCAACGCCTGTTCGACCATCTTGTTCGAGGTCGAGGTGCCGTTCGTCACGAAAAAAGCGCGGTCCGCACCGAAGGCGCGAGCGGCCTTATCCTGGGCAACTTTAATGTTGCCGGTTGGCTCCAGCAGGCTGTCGAGACCGCCCGTCGTTGCCGAGGACTCCGCCAGGAACAGGTTAGTCCCATAGAACCTGCCCATGTCGCGAATCCAATTCGATTTGAAAATGGATTTCCCCCGCGCCACCGGCAGCGCATGGAACGTCCCGATCGGCCGCTGCGCATATTTTTGGAGATTGTTGAAATAGGGCGTATCGAAGCGATCTGCCACGCCGTCGAGAATGCTGAGGTGCAACTCCAACGGCTCTTCGACCTGGTAAAAAACTCGCCGGATGCAGTCAACGCTCACGTCCCCGGCGACCTTCTCCACCTCACGATCGCTCAGGAAATAGATGTCCAGCTCAGGACGCAACAGCTTCAATCCGCGCGCAAGCGCCAAGCCATACTGTCCGTCTTCAGCCGCCATGCCGCTGGAAGCAAGATGTGCGGTTAGGAACTCCCGCAGGACTGGGCTGTGATGTGACGAAGCGAAGGTTATGCCTTCGGAAATGATGGCCGCCTCGACGCTGCCGTTCAGGATCGCGCCAAGCACACCGTCTTCGAAGCTTCCGACAAACACAGGTTCATAGACGAACTTATCCTCCGCCCTCCGCAACTTACGCAGTTCGTGCCCGAGCTCTGCCCATGCGGATGCACGCGCCGGACTCACGACCAGCACCTCGAAATAAGGACGATGCGCCGCTCCGCTGTCCTCAGTCCCGCGCACCCGATCGGCGAAGGCGATTTGCGGCTGATCCTCGCCTTCCCAGTCCCCGGGGTTGGTGCGATAGGAGTGCGTCAGAAGCGCGGTGCTGATGGACTGTGCCAAACGAGCTGTGCCTGATGCGTCTCCCGACGCGATCCGCTCTTCGAGCGTTTTCAGCAGCGCTGGCCCGGGAAAGGCAAAGAAATCTTCCCACTGGCGCAGTTCCGCAAACGAAGCGGATACCGCTCCCTGATGTTTCTCTTTATCGGAACGTTGTTGATTCGCTGCTGCTTCCCAGGCACGCGCTGCCTGGAGCAGCGAGCGCCAGCGATCAAACCGTGCTTCTGCCACAGTAAAAAACTGATCTACGCGAACGTTTACCGCTTTTGCCACTGTGCCCATAATTGCTCGCCTCGCTTGCTTTGATCTTTCGCAGACTTGAGCCGCTGCAAGTCCTTACCACCGTGTCATCTCGGCCTTCCTAGTACGAGGTAGGGGACGCACCTCATCCGGAACCACGGCTAATCGTCTCTCCGAACCCTAAATCCGGTGCCGCGACGGGCAGGGCAGCGCGCAACGCGGAATCTTGTGATCGCGGCGCCTGCCATTCGGTGACTCTGCCGCGAACCATAGCTCGGGTGTTCGAATCGAAAAACTGTCAAAAATAACAGGCAAATCTGGTTGTAGTACTGCAGGTTGTAGGCAAATGGAGATTCGTTTGACCCGGGCGGGCACCGTCATTTTTGACAGTTTCACCGGGCCTCTACGCTGTTACTTTTGATGCGGAGTTTTGCTGTTCAGACGGGGCTTTTGGCGAAGTGGCAGAGACTATGGAGCCAACTGATACCAGACCGACTTCGCTGGTGGCACGAAAGCTCGCGTTAGCCGTCGATGCGGATCAAGAACTAAACAGGCTGCTTGCCACGGCGCTGGACTCTGCCGAGTGGACGCTTGTACATGCCCCTGACAACCGGGCTGCACTGAAGCTCGCCGAAGCGCAGCCGTTCCTTCTCATCATTACGGGAGAACAGACAGCCGGCAGGGAAGATGTGGATTTACTCCGGAAAATCCGCCGTGTCCGCCCGCATGTGCGCCTCATCATTATCACGGACCAAAGCACTCCGGCTGATGCCCTCATGGCCATGCGCGAGGGTGCATTTAGCTATTTCTCTAAGCCGTTCTCCGCCTCGTCATTGAAGGAAATGGTGCGCATGGCCACGACGGAACCCTCCTGGGATGACGGCATCGAGCTGGTTTCTGCAACCCCTGAGTGGGTGAGTGTCATCGTTCGCTGTGATCAAAAGACTGCAGACCGCTTGGTGCAGTTCTTCCACGAAACGTCGGATCTTCCAGAACCGGAAAGGGACGATGTCGGAATCGCATTTCGAGAAATGCTGCTTAATGCCATCGAGCACGGCGGCAGATTCGATCCAAGTCAATACGTCGAAGTCGCTTACGTGCGCACGCCAAAGTTGGTGTTATGCAGGATCAAGGATCCGGGAGAAGGCTTCACCTTGGACGAGCTTCATCACGCGGCGACTGATAATCCCGCCTATGACCCGATTCGCCATGCGCTCTTCCGTGAAGCGCAGGGGCTGCGTCCGGGAGGTTATGGCTTGTTGATGGCCAAGCATCTCGTCGATGAATTGGTGTTCAGCGAGAAAGGGAACGAAGTCTTGCTGGTTAAACATCTTCGTCCAGCGCGATTGTCGGCGTGAAGTTCCACGATGCTCGCGTACGCTGTCATTTCTTACAGTTTTCATCCTCGCGGTTTCGGAAGATGATGCCCCCGCTGGAGTGCAACAACTCCATCGGGAGAGAAAATGGAAAGCGCGTTTCAGCCTTGGATAGGACAGTCGGTTGTTGTGCAGGTGGCTTTGGGAAGGGTCAAGTTGAGCTTGAGAGGTACGGTGCTGGAGGAACGGCAGGAGTTCCTTTTGGTCAAGCCTGAGGCTGGTGCCGAAGTAGATGTTCCCAAAGCGATGGTTTTGGCCATAGAGGAATCCAGGCGCTCCTCTATCCTGAGATCCCCTGTATATTCTGAGATCCCCGTATCCCTAGCGTCGTAAGAGGTGCCAGCTTTTAGCGTCGGAAGCTGGGCGTATTAGCTTCAACTAAACGCACCGCTGCCTAAGGGAAATGCAATGAAGCCTCTTTGCGCCCTTCTTCTTACCATTCTCGTTCTTACTCCTGCGTGGTCTCGACAAAAAGAGATACCCACAATCAGGGCGGAAGTGAAGAGTGCATTTGTCTGGGGCGAGGACTCTCCATCCGGTGCAGTATCCTCAAGCATTCAAGACCCACTCACCGGCCATACCATACATAGGCTGACCTATGGTGGTGTCGAGGTCAGCTCGCGAATGGGATTCGAAGGCCTCGAGGAAGGTACAAGTCTCCTCAACTACTCCATCACCGTCGTCAACAGCACCGGTTCATCACTAACGGTTCGATACGGAGGAATCACTGTTGATGGCCGCCTCGGTTCGCCGCTCCTGGTTGTTCCTCCAGGCAGGCAGGTCACGAAGAACGAACGCATGAAAGAGGATGTAGCAGAGCTCAAGAAAATGCACTGCGTCACCAGCGGCTTTCTACCCGTTGGCAACCTCTTCTCAGCAGCTACCTCATCGAAGCCTCTGACCGTCTCCCCTGGAACCGCGTTGACCGTGTCATCGATCATTCGCGATCCTCGCAGCTATCATTCGATCCTATGTTCGGTCGGGGGCTGCTCTCCAACCGGAACGATGCGCTACTACCTCACTGTGGGCAGTCAGGACTACGTCTTTGTCTGGCCCGGAAGGTCTGCCATTTATTGCGGCAAATGAAGGACCGCGATAATAATGACAGGATAAGTCAGGCCCTTGGCGCAATGTTGCCGGCGACAGCCGTGTTCATGAGTCCTAAGGCCAGGTATAGTGGGAGGTTGCGAAAAAACTGGGCCGGAGCACGCAGGACTGCTCAGAGAGAGGAGAAGACTGTTTTCATGGGGAGGCACAGAAAAATCTGGCTGGGAGGTCTGCCGGTCGTAGCCGTGATGCTGCTGGTGGTAGCGAGCTTTGTCGCAGCGCATGCGATTCTGAAGGAAGCGAGCCCGGCAGCGAACAGCAAAGTCGCCGGACCGGATGTGCCCATCATGTTGAAATACAACGTGAGGGTCGACGCGAATTTGTCGAAGCTGTCCCTACTGAACCCCGACAATTCGACGACGGACTTGAAAATTGAGGAGCCGAGGTCGCCGGACACGCTGACGTCTATGGCGACTGGCTTGAAGCCCGGGGCTTACCGCATCCGGTGGCAGGTGCTGGCGCCGGACGGGCATATCACGCGCGGCGAGATTCCGTTCACCGTGACTGGATCGTAAGAGCAAGGTCATGGCGCAGCTACTGGCAATTTTTGGCTTTCTGGTAGTTTTGCTACGGGCCGTGATCCTATGCTGTCAAACGGTCGCCATTGGAGGGGTGTTCTTTTTGACGGTGGTGGCCGGACGGGCCGAATTGCGCAGTGAAGCGCTGCTGGCGGCTTGCTGGAAGTTACTGCGGTGGAGCGCGCTGGCGCTGGTCCTGGCGCAATTACTCTTTGTGGTTTCGAATTCCGTGGTCCTGACTGCATCGACAGACATTTCGCTGCGCCAGGTGTTGGGCGCCAACTTTGTGTGGGCGGGACTCGTGGCGATGGTTGCAGGGCTTTCGATATTCTTCTGGCCCGCGGCCCTACGCAAGAATGCTAGCCCTGTCGTCTGGGTGCCGGCGCTCGGAATGCTGGCGGCTACGGTGATGACCAGTCACTCCGCTTCGCGATTGGACGACCGGGCGATGCTGGCGACGCTAACGGCGCTGCATTATCTGGCGACCGCAACCTGGATTGGCGGGTTGACGTATCTGTTGTTTGCCGCTAAAGCCGCGGGGGGCGAGGCGCGCCTAACGATGATGCGGAATTTCTCGCGATCAGCGCAGCTCAGCGTCGCCGTGCTATTGCTGGCGGGATTGGGCATGAGCTGGGTGTACGTTGGGTCGATCAGCGCGATGTGGGGAACGGCATATGGCGTGATGTTGGGCGCAAAAATCTCCCTGTTTGCAGCTCTACTGCTCCTGGGCATTGCGAATTATTACATCGTGAGAGGGTTGGACCAGGACCGGTCCGGAAGCGGTGCAAAGAGTTTGTTCTGCTTTGGCGAAGCAGAAATCGGGATTGGACTTAGCATCATTCTAGCGGCTGCATCGATGACCTCGCAGCCGCCGAGCGTCGATCTGGTGCAAGACCGCGTGAGCATGAAAGAGATTGTGACGCGGTTTGCACCGAGGGTGCCGCGCTTCAGCAGTCCGGACGTCAAGGAAATCTCCGCATCCACCAGGGAAATCATGAGGCGCGCCGCAGCGGTGGGAAAACCGCTTCCGGCGGCATTCGTGCCTGGGCAATCGGGAATCGGGATGAATTCGCCGGCGGATATTGCCTGGTCGGAGTACAACCACAGTTGCGCAGGACTTGTGGTGTTTCTGATGGGAGTGCTGGCGCTGCTCTCGGCGGGAAAGTATTTTGCGTGGGCCAAGATCTGGCCGCTGGCATTCTTGTTGCTGGCCGTGTTTTTGTTTTTCCGGGCGGATCCGGAAAATTGGCCGATGGGGCCGAACGGGTTCTGGGAGAGCTTCGCGGTTCCCGATGTGCTGCAACACCGCGCGGCGGTGGTGCTGATCGTCGTCTTTGCGATCTTTCAATACCGCGTGGAGATTGGAAAAGTGAAATCGATGGCGGCGGCGCTGGTATTTCCGGCGGTCTGCGCGCTGGGCGGAGTGGTGCTACTGACACACACGCACGCGCTGAGCAACGTAAAGGAAGAGTTGCTGGCTGAGTTGAGCCACACACCGTTGGCGGTACTTGGCATTTTCGCGGGATGGGCGCGCTGGCTGGAGTTACGGCTGCCGGAGGACAACGGAGCAAGAAAATATCTCGGTCGCGTCTGGCCGCTCTGCTTTATTTTAGTCGGACTGATCCTAATGGACTATCACGAAGCCGATGTGCGGGTGTGAATACGGAAAGCCTTCCGAGCGCAACGCCAACGGATCTTCGGCCCGATCCTTTCCTTTGTTGACCAGGCGGAGGGATTCCGCCCGAGCATTCTAAGAACCTCTCAAGGCTATGGCCGCGGGCATGATTATTTCGCGGCGCAGGAGCCTAGGCCGTATCCCTTCAACGGCAGCGGCCATGTCCGTCCGTAGATCAGCGGAGCTCCGCCGGGCGAGCCGCCAGCGGAATCTGAGTTGGCGGCGTCCCAGCTCTTGCGGTCGAGAGGCACGACGGGGTCGAGCTTCTGCCTGACCAGCGACCTGTTCAATGCGGGGAGTTCGTCCTTTACAAAGTTGTCGAACTCGGCGGCGACATCCTCGAGTTCCTTCTTTAAGGAATCGATGCGAGCGAGCTGGTAATCGCCAGGGCGGCCCTCGTAAAAGGTGAGATACCCATAGAGCTGGGACGTTTTTTCCCGGATGCGCTCTTCGCCGGTGATAGCGCCACCTTCCTTGGTCGCGACGATTTTCTTGCGCAGGTCGTCAAGCGTCTGGGCGCGATCCTGAAGCTGCTTGGCTAGCGCGGCATCGCCTTTGAGCTTGGTGGATCGATCCAGGAGCGAGTCGTGGACGCCATTGATGCGGTCTACATCGAAGGACATCTCGCCAAGCAGATGGTAAACGCGCATGGCGGCGTCAAATTCGAGCTTGCGGTCGTCGAGAGTGAATTTGGC